>ERZ773070.196-NODE-196-length-46290-cov-4.894236_pt1 | contig 46290 bp, 34 predicted proteins | sample MGYA00580618_ERZ773070 | MGnify/ENA primary metagenome ERZ773070 (study PRJEB29015, sample SAMEA2738023) | human oral metagenome | biome: human oral; feature: human-associated habitat; material: dental | place: China | collected 2019 ...
ACCGCCCAAGAGTTCATATCGACGGCGGTGTTTGGCACCTCGATGTCGGCTCATCACATCCTGGGGCTGAAGTAGGTCCCAAGGGTATGGCTGTTCGCCATTTAAAGTGGTACGCGAGCTGGGTTTAGAACGTCGTGAGACAGTTCGGTCCCTATCTGCCGTGGGCGTTGGAGAATTGATTGGGGCTGCTCCTAGTACGAGAGGACCGGAGTGGACGCATCACTGGTGTTCCGGTTGTGTCGCCAGACGCATTGCCGGGTAGCTACATGCGGAAGAGATAAGTGCTGAAAGCATCTAAGCACGAAACTTGCCAAGAGATGAGTTCTCCCACACATCAAGTGTGTAAGGGTTGTTTAAGACTAAGACGTAGATAGGTGCGGTGTGTAAGTGTAGTGATACATTGAGCTAACGCATACTAATTGCCCGAGAGGCTTAGCCATACAACGCTCAAGTGTTTTGGGGGGATCCTAAGCGAGCGTGGTGTGTAAGGGTAACAGTTAAGAGAGTAGACGAAGAAGAGAAAGTGGAGAGTCAGCTTGTTTTAGTTTGAAGAAGGCAGAGATAAAAAGAAAGAGATAAGAGAGAAAGAGAAGAATATCATCGACCGATTTTTGGCGGCGATAATGCGGTGGACCCACCTGATTCCATACCGAACTCAGAAGTGAAACGCTGTTATGCCGATGGTAGTGTGGGAGATTCCCATGTGAGAGTAGGTCACCGCCAAGTTTATTCGTATGAACCCCCGATGTGAGAGCATCGGGGGTTTTTGATTTTTTGGGGAAAAGTGGGAATTTGTTTATTGTTTTGATGGGTATCAGTGGTAGACCAATATTGAAGATTATGTTGATGTCTAATTTTCTAATCTCATCAACATTATTAAGCCTACCACAGGTTTCTAATTTTATTGAGACAATGAAACCGTTGAATGCTCTACTTTATTTTTGCGTATTCGCTTAATTACAGCCATCCTTTCCGTTTGAAATACCAGTATGGTGCAAATGCGGCTAACGCCATTAATCCCAAAGCCATCGGGTAGCCAAATTTAAACCCAAGTTCCGGCATATCGTTAAAGTTCATACCATAGTTGGAGGCGACTAATGTCGGTGGTAAGAAAATTACCGATACAACGGAGAAAATTTTGATAATGCGGTTCTGCTCAATATTGATAAAACCCATTGCCGCTTGTAGTAAGAAGTTGACTTTTTGGAACAGCGATTCATTATGTGGCTGCAAAGATTCAATGTCTCGTAAAATTTCACGAGCCTGTTCTAATTGATTCGCCGGCAAACGGGTTTTGCGTACTAAGAAACTAAGAGCACGTTGTGTATCCATCAAACATAAGCGGACTTTAGAACTGGTGTCTTCTTGTTCCGTTAAGGTTGCTAAGGCTTCATCGAAGGCTTCTCCTTGCGTTCCGTTGAGTATCACGCGGCTTAATTTCTCCAAATCAGCATACACGTTTTCAATGACATCGGCTAATTGCTCAATTTTTGTTTCGAACAAATCGAGCAGTAATTCATAGGAGTTACACTCAATTAAACGCTGATTGCGGGAACGCATCCGATACAAACGGAATGCCGGTAATTCACGATCGCGCAAGGTAAATAAACGCCCATCACGAATGGTGAACGCCACGCTGGCCAAATCAGCATAATCATTTTCATCTTCACAATAAAAGAAAGAGTGTAAGTGCAAACCATCTTCATCTTCAAAAAAACGTGCAGATGCTTCGATATCTTCTAGCTCCAAGAAAGAGGCTAAGCTTTGGCCTAAACTTTCTTGTAAGGTTTCCCGCTCTTCTATGGTTGGTTCAATTAGATCAAGCCAAATGGCGGTATTTAATGGCTCAGCAGATTCATCGATGCGAACTAAGCGTGCATCTTCAAGGGCAAAGGCATTTATCATTTTGTCATACTCCCGATTGGACTATGCACAACGCAATGAACAACAATCAAACGAATACAAGTGCGGTCGTTTTTATCCGTATTTTCAACGACAAAAAGAAAGCGATAAGGATTAAGAAGTTGCAAATTTTCGTCTGATAGAAAAGATGCCGAAAAAGAGAAAGGTAAATAAAACTTACCAACGAAACCATCGCCGATAAGTGAGAAAGGCGATAGTTACAGTGAAAACTCCGTTCGGTATCGACTGTGACTGTCCAAAGTGTGTGTCCTCATGTTACTAAATCGCGCGCAATGTTACGCTTGAAAAGTGACTTCGTCAAGGCGTTAATTGGAGGTATTTTAGGCACAAAATCTCACTGATAATGCCTCTAATTGCTGCCAAATGTCATCATTAAATTCTTGTTTTGTGCAGCGTTCTATCTCAGCAAGTTGTTGGAAAAAGAGATAAAGTTTACGGTAGGTTAAACGTTGTATGATTTGGCTAAATAACGGACGACGGTTTTGCCACACTTTAAGACGATCAAAATGTTCGCGTAGTTTAGCTGTCGGCAAAGGATCATCAAGTTTGGCCGGTTGTTCCGGTTTGCTGATCTCTAACAATGTCATCAAATCCCGCTGTAAGGTGCGTAACAAAATAATCGGTTGCACATCTTCATCTTTTAACCCGATTAAAATGCGACGGGCGCGGTTACCTTTTCCGGCAAGCATCGCATCAACCCATTGAAACGGCGTAAAGACGGAAGACTGCTCTACCACCGCATTCACACGTGCAAAACTCAATTTTCGGTCGGCATAAAGCAAGTCCAATAATTGCAAGGCTTGTTTCAGCGCCAGTAAATTATTTTCATAGCTGTAGCACAACAGTTGCACCGCTTCTTCGTCAATACTTAACCCCAAACTTTTTGCCCGATTGCTTACCCAACGTGGCAACTGTTCTACATTTGGCGTTTGACAATTCACTAATACGGCTTCGGGCGCATATTGATTGGCGGCAATAAACCAAGCTTGATTTTCAGTGGCTTTCGTCAGTTTGGCTAGGCGAAAAATCGGCAACACGTCAGGGTGTAACAAGGAAACGAATTCCAACAGATTTTTCTGCAAAAGTGCGGTCAGATTTTCCGGTAAATCTAAGATAATGAGTTGCTTATTGAAAAATAAGCCCATAGATTGCACACGTTCAAACAACGCATTCCAGTCAGTGGAGGGATTAATTTCCAGCACCCATTTTTCGTCGAATCCTTGTTTAAACGCGGCTTGTTGAATCGCATCCTGACTTTCTTCAAGTAATAACGGATCTTCGCCCACGAGAAAATAAAGCGCAGCGGGTTGACGCGCTAACGAGAGAGAAAGCTGTTCAGGAAAAATACGATTCATTTGTTGCCATGAATTTGGTGCTGTAAGGCAACCATTTTGTTAATTAATTGACGTGCAGCCTGCTCACGCATATCTTGCCAAATCACGTCTTTTTCTGCCGATTTTGCCAATGCCGCACGGGCGTTATCAAAGAATGTACGATTAACTTTGGTACTGATTGGGAAGCTGTCTTTATTTGGCAATTTCACGCTGGCTTCCACTTCTAAAATCAGCTGTTTTTCCGCCTCACGGCCTTGTTTGAAAATCGATACCACTTGATCTTTACTTGAAATTTTATTTAAACGCAACACCGGAACATCGGCCTTGTCTTCCACTAAATTCACGTTGTTGAGCTGTAACTGACGACGCATGGATAACGCCATATCGCTATAAGGATCGCTACTTTCCAATTTTAACGTTTGTAATTCTTGAGGAATCAGTTTACCGTTTTGAAAGTGAAATCCACAGGCAGAAAGCGCCAACACGCCGGCGGACAACCATAAGGTTTTGAGGAGGTTTAGCATAAAATTTACCTTAAAAACCGACCGCACTTTTGCTTTAAGTGCGGTCATTTTTTTGACTAAAAATATGAGCCTTATTCTACAAGACTCCACTGTTTTACACTAGCCTTACCTTGTGCGGAAAGTGCGGTACATTTTTCGGAGGAATTTTACTTCTTAAACGCGCCTAAAATTCCCCGCATAATTTGTTTGGTGATTTGGCTGCGGATATTACGTCCTACGGCTTTGGCGACACCACTGACCAATTCTTCCGTCACAGTTAGTTGTTCACCACGTTTTTTCGTGCCGAAAATCATGCGGCTGAGACTACCCATAATGCCGTTTTCTTCTTCCTGCTTGGCTTGTTCCGCTTGTTTTTGCGCTACAGCAGCTAAATCCGCTTGTTGGTTTAACACCTCAAAAGCAGATTCGTTATCCACATAATCTTTATAGAAAGCATACAAATCATCGTCTTTTACCCAAGCGGTGCGTTGTTCGGCAGTAATTGGCGCTAATTGGCTTTTCGGTGGGAAAATGTAAGCAATTTCCACCGGTGTTGGCATGCCTTTTTCATCTAAGAACGAGACTAATGCCTGCCCCACACCGAGTGTTGAAATGGTTTCAACTACGTTTATATTCGGGTTGGAACGGAAGGTTTCTGCGGCTGATTTCACGGCCTTTTGATCGCGTGGCGTAAAGGCACGCAAGGCGTGTTGCACGCGGTTGCCTAATTGACCAAGTACGGTATCCGGTAAATCCAACGGGTTTTGGGTCACGAAATAAATGCCCACGCCTTTGGAACGAATCAAGCGAACCACTTGTTCCACTTTGTCCACCAACACGCTTGGTGCACCGTCAAATAGCAAATGGGCTTCGTCAAAGAACATCACAAATTTCGGTTTGTCGGGGTCGCCCACTTCCGGCAGCTGTTCAAATAATTCCGCCATCAACCAAAGCAAGAACGCGCTGTACATACGTGGAGAGTTAATTAATTTTTCCGAATTCAGTACATTGATGACACCACGGCCATCACGGGTTTGTAGCCAATCATCTAAATTTAGTGCAGGCTCGCCGAATAAATTGGCCGCGCCTTCGTTTTCTAAGGTTAATAAGGCACGTTGAATGGCGCCCACACTGGCGGCGGACACGTTGCCATATTCCACTTGGAAGGTTTTGGCATTTTCCGCCACATATTTCAACATGGCACGCAGATCTTTTAGGTCGATAAGCAATAAGCCTTTGTCATCTGCCACACGGAATACAAGGTTGAGCAAGCCTTCTTGCGTCGCGTTGAGGTTTAATAAACGGGAGAGCAACAACGGCCCCATTTCGGAAATGGTGGTACGTAGCGGAATGCCGGTTTCACCGAACACGTCCCAGAAAGAAACAGGATAACCGCTCAAATAGCTTTCGCCGCCTAAATTAAATTGTTCGATACGCTCGGCAATTTTACCTTGCATCGCACCCGGTTGCACTAAGCCGGAAAGGTCGCCTTTCACATCCACTAAAAACACCGGCACGCCATCGTCACTAAAGGCTTCCGCCATTTTGCGTAATGTGACGGTTTTCCCTGTGCCAGTGGCGCCGGCAATTAAACCGTGGCGATTCGCCATTTTCGCGGTGATACCAAGTTGTTGGTTTTGGCTAGTTTGGGCGAGTAAATATTGCATATTTTGTTGTTCCTAATTGATTGCGTATTAAGCGAGGCATGATATTTAAAAAACACAGTGCGGTCAAAAATTTCAGTGTTTTTACGTTATAATCTGCCACATTTTATTAGTTTATTAATTTATTAGTGCGATTTGGAGTGAGGTATGTCAAAAGCAGAAGTTTTAATCATAAAAATTGGGGAAGTTGCACAATTGACCTTTGCCGATGGATCGCAATATGAAAGTGCGATTCGTAAGCAGCCGGTCGCGTCGGTAAAAATTCATGCGTTGGGGGCGGAAGGCAATGATGTTGGGTTAAAAGCGCATCACGGCGGTCCGGATAAAGCCTTATTTTTTATGTCTGACGTATCTTTTCCGGCATTAAATGCCTTGTTAGGTGAAAATTTTACTTACGATAATACGGCAATTTATGGCGAAAATTTTGTGGTATCGGGATTTAATGAAGATTCTGTGTGCGTGGGCGATCGATTTAAAATCGGTTCGGTGCTATTGGAAGTATCTCAACCGCGTAAACCTTGCGAACGGTTGTCGAAAAATACCGAAAATGAAAATACGCAGAAAATTGTTCATCAATCAGGTTGGACGGGCTGGTATGTCCGCGTAATTGAAACCGGTGAGATTCACAAGGGCGATGAGATAATTTTGCAACAGCGTCTGTATCCGCAATTTACTATTCGTTATTTAAATCGTTTATTATCCGATAAACCGAGCATGGCGGAATTGGAACAAGCTCTGGCTATTGAAGAATTAGCCCCGGCATTTAAGCGTTCGTTAAATTCACAACTGATGAAATTACAAGAAAAACAGAGTTAAACATGACCGCACTTTTAGATTCAAATTGCCCTTGTCAATCGCAGCAAACTTATCAAGATTGTTGTGGGCGTTTTCATACACATACGCAATTCCCTGAAACCGCCGAGCAACTTATGCGTTCCCGTTATGCCGCTTATGTGTTGAAAAATGTACCTTATATTGTGGAAACCACCGTACCAAGCCAACAGGGGTTACTCAACGTACAAGCCATTCAAACATGGGCAGAAAATACGCAATGGCTGGGATTGCAAATTTTGAACACGGAAAGCTTAACGAAAATCCAAAGTGCGGTGGAATTTAACGCGATTTTTCAAGGCGAGGAAGGGGAACAGACGCATCATGAGCGGTCGATTTTTGTGAAAATTGATGGGCGTTGGTATTTTGTCGATCCAACGGTGCCGCTGCCGACGATGAAACAACCTTGCGTGTGCGGTTCCGGCAAAAAATTTAAGCATTGTTGCGGGGGCTTTTTATGAGTGAGTGGAAAACGTTTTTTACAATCTTTTGGCAGCGTTTTAATCAGAATAAATTAACCCAAGCCGCCGGTTATTTAACGTACAGCACCATGCTTGCTATTGTGCCGTTAATTATGGTGGTGTTTTCTATTTTCTCGGCATTTCCGGTGTTTAATGAAGTAACCGGTGCCTTGAAAGAGTTTATTTTCACCAATTTTGCCCCGTCAGCAAGCGACATGGTGGGGCAATACATTGATGAATTTGTGAATAATTCCAAAAAAATGAGTGCGGTGGGGATTATCAGCTTGATTGTCGTGGCATTGATGTTGATTAATTCTATCGATCGCACGCTAAACAGCATTTGGTATGACACCGAAACGCGACCGATTTTTACGTCTTTTGCGATTTATTGGTTGATTCTGACACTTGGCCCGCTGTTAGTCGGCGTCAGTATCGCTGCCAGCACTTATGTTAAAGCCATGTTTGAGAGCGCAGCCAACTTTTCTTTTGGACTGAAACTGTTAAGTCTTGTGCCGTTTTTATCCACGTGGTTTATTTTTACCCTGATTTACATGGTGGTACCGAATCAAAAAGTTAGTATTAAACATTCCGCCGCCGGTGCGCTGATTGCCGCCGTGTTTTTCACCTTGGGTAAGCAAGCCTTTGCTTGGTATATCGTGACGTTCCCGTCTTATCAATTAATTTATGGCGCCATGGCCACCTTACCAATCATGTTGCTATGGATTCAGTTAAGCTGGACGGTCGTATTGCTCGGCGCACAATTAGCGGCAGTATTGGCAGAAGTGCGGTCGAAAAAAATGATGAATTTAGAACAAAGTGAGGAAACAAAATGATCGCATTAATTCAGCGTGTCTCCAGTGCAAAAGTGGAAGTTGACGGTGAAATCGTTGGGCAAATTGGCAAAGGTCTGCTGGTTCTGTTAGGCGTGGAAAAGGATGATGACCGACAAAAGGCAGATAAGTTAGCGGAGAAAGTCCTGAATTATCGTGTTTTCAGTGATGCAGATGACAAGATGAATTTGAACGTACAACAAGTGGCTGGCGAAGTATTGGTAGTGTCGCAATTTACGTTGGTGGCGGATACACAAAAAGGGCTTCGTCCAAGCTTTTCCAAAGGCGCAACACCATCGTTAGCAAACGAACTTTATGAATATTTTGCACAAAAGTGCGGTGAAAAAGTGAAGGTGGAATGCGGCCGATTTGCAGCGGACATGCAGGTGAGTTTAACCAATAACGGGCCGGTGACATTTTGGTTGCAGGTATAAGTTTAAATAAAATTAAGGAGATATCATGAATACGATTCAATTTTTACTGTCAACCGTTATCAGTATTTACGGTTTTATTTTTGTTTTGCGCGCGTGGTTTCAGATTGCCAAGGTGGATTTTTATCATCCGCTTTCTCAGGCGTTAGTCAAAGTCACGCAGCCCGTGTTAAATGTTTTAGGAAAATTTGCGCCTACGGTGAAAGGCGTGAATCTTGCCGCATTGCTTGCTTGTTTTATTTTGGGTGTAGGGAAATTAGCAGTTATTCAGTTTTTAGATATGGCAGAGGCTTCACTTGTCGCTTATGTCCTTGTTGGCATCCTGAATGTGGTACACGCCGTAGGGGAAGCGATTTTTTATGTGTTATTGATTAGCGCGATAATGAGTTGGTTTAATCGTTCGCCTAACGCCATGCAATATATGTTGTATCAGTTGAGTGAGCCGTTATTGCGCCCGATTCGCAAACTGTTGCCGAATACCGGCATGATTGATTTCTCACCGATGGTCGTGGTATTCGTTTTATTCTTTGCCAACAAAGTGTTGTATGACGTATTTGGTCAACTTTGGGCTATTGCAACATTGTAGATGGGGGAAACATGGCGGTAACCTGTATAGGCAATGATTTGCGGTTAGTGATTTTTCTACAGCCTAAAGCGGCGCAGGATAAAATAGTCGGATTGCATAACGGTGAATTAAAGGTTTGTATCACGGCACCACCGATAGAAGGGCAGGCGAATACGCATTTGCTTAAATTCCTCAGCAAGTTATTTAAAGTGCCGAAAAGTACGATTCTTTTGGAAAAAGGCGAATTAAGTCGTCATAAGCAAGTTCTCATTCCTTCACCGAAAGTCCTTCCAAAGGAAATTGAAAGCCTGCTCCCCAAATAAGTCGATAAAGGGAGCCTCAAAGCGATCTATAAATATGGCGAGTCAATGTGGATTCCTGTGAAAATGAGGGAATGGCTTTATTTTAGGGTGATATTTTGCTATCCTTACGCCTACTTTTGGGGCTGATTCTGGATTCGACGGGATTAGCGAAGCCCGAGGTGCACGTCGAGGTGCGGTAGGCCTCGTAAATAAACCGCAAAAAAATAGTCGCAAACGACGAACAATACGCTTTAGCAGCTTAATAACCTGCTCATAGCCTTCGCTCCCCAGCTTCCGCTCGTAAGACGGGGATAAAGCGGAGTCAAACCCAAACGAGATCGTGTGGACGCCGCCGTTTGAGGATCGAAGCATTAAATTGAATCAAACTAGCTTAATTATCGCGTGTCTGTCCGCAGGGTTAAGCGAATTTTAAAGACTGACTAAACGTGTAGTACTAACGGTAGAGGAATTCCGGACGGGGGTTCAACTCCCCCCAGCTCCACCAAATCTAATTCCAAACAAGTGTTATAAAGTCCGATAAAGTCTTGGCGCATAACGCTCCAAGGCTTTTTATTGTCCTATTTAATCCTATCCATTCCAACCTAATCCAACGATTTTAGTAACACCGATAGTAACACTATGATAAAACAACTTAAGCCGATGTTACTACAAGCATTAAGAGTCTTATGCTACAAGGCTTTTACCGCTTTTTATATTTCTTAAATGACAGGTGATTCCGCACTGACTTCAAGGGCTTTTTTATACCCTAAGCGTTCCTATCCAATCCTATAAACTCCCTGAGTTTGTGTTATTTGTTTCATGCATTTTTCTGATTTCGCCATTGTTCAAAATTTTCTGCCTTTTCTTTATCCTGCCTTGTGTTTTCAGTATAATGAGGCGTATTTTTAACCTTTCAATTTATAGAATCAATTATGACAAAATTTAATGTAAAAACTTTCCAAGGCATGATTCTTGCCTTACAAGAATACTGGGCGAACCAAGGCTGTACCATTGTGCAACCCTTTGATATGGAAGTGGGCGCAGGGACCTCTCACCCGATGACCGCATTACGCGCGTTAGGCCCTGAGCCGATGGCGTTTGCTTATGTACAACCTTCCCGCCGTCCGACCGATGGTCGCTATGGCGAAAACCCAAACCGTTTACAGCATTACTACCAATTCCAAGTGGTGATTAAACCCTCTCCGGACAATATTCAAGAATTATATTTAGGTTCCCTTGAAATGCTTGGTTTTGACCCGACCAAAAACGATATTCGTTTTGTGGAAGATAACTGGGAAAACCCAACCTTAGGTGCATGGGGCTTGGGCTGGGAAGTGTGGTTAAACGGCATGGAAGTGACTCAATTTACCTATTTCCAGCAAGTGGGCGGCTTAGAATGTAAACCGGTTACCGGCGAAGTGACCTACGGTTTAGAGCGTTTGGCAATGTACATTCAAGGCGTGGATTCCGTGTATGACTTAGTTTGGTCTGACGGCCCGCTTGGCAAAACCACTTATGGCGATGTGTTCCATCAAAACGAAGTGGAACAATCCACCTATAACTTTGAATATGCGGACACCGATTTCTTATTCTATTGCTTCGATCAATATGAAAAAGAAGCGAAAAGTTTATTGGAATTAGAACGTCCGTTACCGTTGCCGGCTTACGAGCGCATTTTAAAAGCGGCACACAGCTTTAACTTGTTAGACGCGCGCAAAGCCATTTCCGTTACTGAACGCCAACGCTACATTTTACGTATTCGTGCGTTAACCAAAGGTGTGGCTGAAGCCTATTATGCCAGCCGTGAAGCCTTGGGTTTCCCGGGCTGTAAAAAATAAAGCGAAAAGTCACCGCACTTTATGTTTCAACACAACGATATAAGGAGAGCATCATGAGCGATTTTCAATATCCGGAAGATATTTACACCGAAGCTGAACCGGATGTAAACACGCTGGCAAATTTAGGGCCTTTAGCGCCGATGGCGGGAATTTGGGAGGGCAAGCGCGGGTTGGATATCAATCCAAAGGCGGAAGGGCCGGAGAAAGATCCTTATATCGAACATTACGAGTTGCAACCGATTGATGCACAAACGAATGGCCCACAACTGTATTACGGCTTGCGTTATCACACGCGGATTGTGCAGCCTAATGAGGTGGAAACCTTTCACGATCAAGTGGGCTATTGGTTATGGGAACCGGCAACAGGCAATATTTCCTTGTCGTTGAGTATTCCACGTGGACAAAGCCTTATTGCTACCGGTAATGCGGCGGCAGATGCCAAAGAATTTACGCTAAAAGCTGTGCGCGGATCTCTAACGAATGGCATTATCTCAAATCCGTTTATTGAACAATCTTTCACCACAGAAAGCTATGAGATTACGGTGAAAATTCATGAGGATGGCACGTGGTCTTACGATCAAATTACCACAATGATTATCCCAAATTACGACGAACCATTTGAGCATCGTGATCGTAACCGCCTAACCAAAATCGGCGAACCAACGCCAAATCCAACCGCACTTGCGGCCGCTGCCCAAAAATAAGGAGGCGAAAATGTCTAAACCTGTGTTGTTTTATAGTGCCGAATGTCCTGATACGCCCTCTTTTGTGGCGGAATTAAAGGCGTTAAACGTGGATTATGAAGAAATTGAAGTGCAATCCACCTTGCCGAATTTAAAACGCTTTTTACGCTTGCGTGATAACGAAGCGGTGTTTGATGAGGCGAAAGCCAAAGGTTATGCAGGCTTGCCGGCATTGTTGTTAGCGGACGGTCGAGTGATTTTGGATGAAGCCCAATTAAAATCGATTTTTGCCTGATTTAAAATGATGCCTAAGTGCGGTCGATTTCAGGCTAGAATTGCTGGATGATTCGTCATTCACGGCTTGTTGTATAAGCGAAACATTTTTCTAATCGGCGATGATGCTTTGATGTTCCCCATCATCAGTTAATTTTAACCCTCATTTTATTTGAGCCCATTTTATGCAAAAGACAACTTTCAAACCCAAATTCATCGCTGCATTTGTCGCATTGAACCTAAGCCCACTCGCTTTTGCCGGACAGGTCTATTCCGGTGTGGATTATCAATATTTCCGTGATTTTGCTGAGAATAAAGGTAAATTTACGCCCGGTGCGCAAAATATTGCGGTAGTGAATAAAAAAGGCGAATCTATCGGTACCATGATGCAAAATGTGCCGATGATGGATTTTTCGGTGGTCAGCCGTGATGGTGTGGCTGCGCTGGTGGGTGATCAATATATCGTCAGCGTGGCACATAATGTGGGTTATAGCGGTGTTGACTTTGGCATGGAGGGCAGTAACCCCGATCAGCACCGATTCGGTTATAACATCGTTAAACGACATAATTATAAAAACGACTCCACTCACCCTTACATGACGGACTATCACAATCCTCGATTAGCCAAATTCGTAACAGAAGCCGCACCGATAGAAATGGTGTCAAATATGCAAGGCAACACCTATAGCGATTTAGAAAAGTATCCGATGCGAGTGAGAATTGGGAGCGGTCGGCAAGTTGTGCGTGATGCTCAGGACAAGGATACAGAGGTTTCAGGCGCATACCACTACAGAACCGCAGGTAATACGTTTATGCAAGGCTGGGCGAACAATGGTGAGGTCAGTTTAAGCGGTGATGTGCGTTATCCGAATCAATATGGTCCGTTACCCATTTCAGGTTCTGGCGGTGACAGTGGTTCCCCGATGTTTATTTACGATAAAACCGCAGGAAAATGGCTGTTAAACGGTGTATTGCGTAGCGGACACCCTTATGAAGGCAAAGAGAATACCTACCAAATTGCACGTAAGAATTATTTGGATGAAATCATTGCAAGAGATTTGGTCACCGTATTTGAAGCTACAGCAGCCTCTTATGACTGGACAGCAGATGGCAATGGCAGTGGCACCTTAATCAAAGACGGTAGAGTCGCTGCAAATACTCCGCTTGCTAATTACAGCCTACCTTCTTCCGGTAGAGATGAATCTTTTGGATATGGCGGGCCAAACCCTTATATGCCGGCACTTCATCACGGTAAAAACATTTACTTTGGAAATATGGAAAATGGCACGGTAACCCTGAAAAATAACATCGATCAGGGGGCCGGCGGCTTGACTTTCGAAGGGGATTTTGTGGTTCAGCCTAATGCGGATGAAACCTGGAAAGGTGCCGGTGTTTCAGTGAGCGAAGGCAGTACCGTCACATGGAAGATTAAAAATCCGGCAGGCGATCGCTTATCTAAAATTGGGCAAGGTACGTTATTGGTCAATGGCAAAGGCGAAAACCTAGGCGATATCAGCGTGGGAGATGGCCTTGTTGTCTTGAATCAACAAGCGGACGAGAAAGGCAAAAAACAAGCCTTTAATCAATTAGGCATTGTGAGTGGCCGCTCAACGGTGAAATTAGAAAGTGACGACCAAGTTAATCCAAACAATATTTATTTTGGCTTTCGTGGTGGTCGTTTAGATCTTAACGGCCATTCACTAACCTTTAATCGCATTCAAAATACCGATGAAGGCGCACAAATTGTCAACCACAACAAAGACGCTGAATCTACCGTCAAAATTTTGGGCAATGCACAAATTGCTGATGAGAAAAACATTAACCAATCCAAAGCCACGGCGTTTAACGGCTGGTTTGGCGAAACCAATGCCGCACTTCACAATGGTCGATTAAATATCGACTATCAACCTACTCACGCAGACAGCGTCTTTTTGTTGTCAGGTGGTGCTAACTTAAACGGCAATATTACGCAGGAAAGTGGCACGTTAGTTTTTAGTGGTCGTCCAACGCCTCATGCCTATAACCATCAAAACCGACCGGCAGTAATTGGTCGCCCACAAGGTGAAGTGGTACAAGATGATGATTGGTTAAATCGCACATTCAAAGCCGATAATTTCATTATTAACGGCGGAAGTGCGGTCGTTTCTCGGAATGTTTCTGAGATAAGTGGTAATTGGCAATTAAGCAAAGATGCCAAGGCGACATTCGGCGTGACCGACAAACAGGCGAATTTCATTTGCGCGCGCTCTGACTGGACGGGGCTCACAAAATGCGATAATCAAACCTTGTCGGATAAAGCTTTTCGTAGCATTGAACGGACGAAAATCAAGGGATCGCTCAGTGCGTCTGATAGTGCGACTTTACTTGTTCAAGGGCTGGCTGATGTGGTTGGTAGCGTCATGCTAAGTGGATTCAGCCGATATCATTTAACCCATAATGCCACCCAAACCGGTATGCTTCATGTTAATGATCGCGCGGTAGCAACGGTGGACAACGCCACTTTGGCAGGGGATGTATGGCTTTCGGATATTACCACCTTCAACCTTGTGAACACACGCTTCACTCACCAAATTCGAGGAAGCAAACACACATCGGTGTCGTTGTCAGACAATGCGCACTGGATGTTGCCGGAGAGCACAAGGGTAGGTAATTTAAGTCTTGATAATAGCCAAATTACGTTAAATCCGGATTTTACGACCCAAAAGGATAATCAAACGTTTAACACGTTAGAAGTGTTGGGAGATCTTGACGGAAATGGCACCATTAATTACCGCACTTATTTGCAGGAAAATAAAGGCGACCATGTCATTGTACGAGGCAAAGCAGCAGGGAATTTCGTATTAAATGTGCGTAACACCGGTGCAGAACCACAAAACTTGGCACAGCTTAGCTTGTTGGAATTAAATAATCCTGCGCAATCTGACGATGTCAATGTTTCTTTAGCCAATGGCAGTGTGGATGCCGGGGCATACCGCTATGAACTCAGAAATGACGATTTTGATTATCGACTCTACAACCCTAAAAAAGAAAAAGAGCTCGCTGATCAAGAACGCATTGCGGAAGAAAAACGCAAAGCCGAAGAAGCCGCACGCCTAGAGGAAGAAAAACGTAAAGCCGATGAAGCCGCTCGTCTAGCGGAGGAAAATCGTAAAGCGGAAGAAGCAGCCGCACGCTTAGCCGAAGAAAAACGCAAAGCGGATGAAGCCGCTCGTCTAGCGGAAGAAAAACGTAAAGCGGAAGAAGCCGCGCGTTTAGCCGAAGCAAATCGTAAAGCCGAAGAAGCCGCACGTTTAGCGGAAGAAAAACGTAAAGCCGATGAAGCCGCGCGTTTAGCCGAAGAAAATCGTAAAGCGGAAGAAGCAGCACGTTTAGCGGAAGAAAATCGCAAAGCGGAAGAAGCGGCACGTTTAGCGGAAGAAAAACGTAAAGCCGAAGAGACGGCTCGCTTAGCGGAAGAAAAACGTAAAGCAGATGAAGCGGCACGTTTAGCTGAGGCAAACCGTAAAGCGGATGTGAAAACGCAACAAAAAGATCTGATTAGCCGTTATTCAAATAGTGCATTATCCGAGTTGTCAGCAAGTGCGAATAATGTGCTGCTCGTTCTCGATGAATTAAATAAACAGCTTGTCGGAGAGAATTTATCTCATGTTTGGGTAAATACAATGCATTCTTCCCGTCGTTATGATGCGAATGAATTCCGTGCTTATAAGCAAGAAACGAATTTAACCCAACTTGGTGCGCAACACATTGATGATAATTATCGTCTTGGTCTGTTGTTCTCTCATGCTCGAGCAAACAATACGTTTGATGACAATATCGGCAGCAAAAATCGTCTAACCATGCTATCGGCTTTCGGTAAATATGATTTTGCTAATGGCTTGAATGTCTTTGCCGATATGAGCTATGGTTCAAGTGCGGGTGAAATTCGCGGTGAATTGCAAAATGCGGATATTCAACGCCATATTGTGGCATTGGGTGCCGGGGTAGGTTACCAACTGAAATTAGGCAAATTGGCGTTTAAACCGAATGCAAGCGTACATCGTTACCATATTTCAAGTGAGGATTATCAATACGATCAATCTCGAATTCATACGCCATCCGCGAATTTTAATGTTTACCAAGCGGGTGTCACAGTGGATTACACCTTTGGCCCATGGGCAGGTGTCATGCTTCGTCCGTCCGTGAGCGTCAATTATGTGGATGCCTCCGATTCCAAGCTTGCGGTACAGGTGAATCAGGTACCATTAATGCAACGTTTTGACCGTTATTGGCAGCAAGAAATCGGTTTAAGTGCCGGTTTCGGCGGCTGGCAGGTTGGCGGTTATGCTGCCCAATCTCGCGGCAAACAGTTGGATAAACAACATCAGTTTGGTTTGAAAGTAGGGTATCGTTGGTAAAGCAATAGAACCCGACAGAAACAAGCACGAAAGATGATACATTGTGCTGTTATCGAGTTATTCTTATTTAGAAAGGTAAAAAAGATGAAAAAAACACCTCAAATTCTGACCGCACTTTTGCTGGGTTCTGCCTTCGCGGGCGGAGTATTTGCCGAGGAACATCGCCCAAATACACCGAGTGCAGAGTATGAACTTGAGAAAGTCTTGATTTTTAGCCGTCATGGATTGCGCTCGCCGGTGGAAAAAGATCCACAGGAAATGGCAAAATATTCCCCGTATGCGTGGGCAAAATGGGATGTGCCATCTGGTTATCTCACGGCGAAAGGGACGGTGCTAGAAACCTATTTCGGGCAATATTTAGGGCAATGGCTTGCTGATAAAGGGTTATTAACAACAGAACGTTGTGCATCGGGCGAAGGCATTTTCGCTTATGCGAATGGTGTGCAACGCACAATTGCAACAGGTCAGGCGATTGTTTCTGGCGCATTTGCAGGCTGTAATGTTCAACTGCAACATCACGGTAAAATTGGTTCAGAAAAAGATCCGATTTTTAACACCCAAGCGCACAATCCAAGTCAAGCCTTGATTGAATCGGCAAAAAATAACGTTGATTTAACCGCTTTACAGCAAAAATTAGCGCCAAATTATGCGCTATTGAGTGAAATCATTGATTATAAAAACTCACCAAATTGCTTGCAAAAAGGCGAGTGTGATTTAGGTGGGAAAGTCGGTGAATACAGTATTAAAGACGGCAAATCGGTCAAAATTACTGGCTCTATCAGCACAGGAAAGAAAATTGTCAGTGCATTATTGCTTGCGCATTATGTGGGCAAACCTGATGCAGAAATCGCCAACGGTCGTGTGGATAGCCAAGAAAAATGGCGTGCAATTAACGAAATTAAAAACGAATATTACCGCACGTTATTTAAAAACAACGAAGCGTTAGCACAAAATGCCTCATATCCGTTGTTAGCATTTATTCAGCAACAGCTAAATAGTGAAAACAAAATTAACTTATTGGTTGGACACGATTCTAATATTGTCGCTCTGCTTGCAGCACTGGGTGTTGAGCCTTACGAATTGAATGATTCATTAGAAAATATCCCAATCGGTGGCAAGTTGCTATTTGAAGTGTGGAAGCATAAACCAAGTGGCAAGCTCAAATTTAAGTTGGATTATATTTATCAAACCACCGAACAGCTGATTAACATCACGCCATTAAGTTTAACGACACCACCAAACCAAACGGCATTAACCCTCAAAGGTTGTGAAAAAGATGAACATGGCTTCTGTGATTACGAGCGTTTTCAGCAGGTGTTGAGGGAGAGTATTGAAAACGGTAAGCTATCAGAAAGTAAATAATACTGATATTAATATTGTGGAATATATGAGGTAATGCTAAGTAGAACGGTGCAGGAATAACGATTTTACTTGGTGGTGTAAAGGACTAAAGAAAGGTTTTCTATTAAGTAATTAATACCAATTGTTAGGAGATATAAATTTTGACATTAGATGACAGTACCATTATTGGCATAATATCTGGAATTGTTACTGGAGCTGTAACAGGCGTATTAGGGATTTATGGTGTAAGCAAAAGCACAAAAGCAACTTTAAAAATAGCTAACAGTAATATAAAAGCTCAATTAGACCTACAGAAAAAGGATTACGAAAAAAAAGAGATAGCTTATATAAAAGAGAAATTAATAACTATCTATGAGAATCTATTGGCAATAGAACGTTCCCACGATATAACTTCAATTTATATAGGTAGTGCGGAAGATAAAGATTCAAATGATAAGAAATATATCAAACTTATTGAGAAACTAGACTATCCTAGAGCCTTATGTGATCTTTATTTTCCAAATGAACTATCTAATTGTTTTAATGAGATACAACAAGATATGACTAAATATTGGAAATCATTAGATGATTATTTCATAGGAACAGATGAGCAAAAATCTCAGTTTAGAGATAATGCATATAATATAACAAAAGAAATACGAGATAAAATTTGTGAGACTAAAAGTAAGATACAAGAAATGATTAGTAAGCATACAGAAGATAGATCTTAGGCTATTAAGTTTATAAATAGAGAAAACAAAATGACAACCCAAAACTTTCTAGTAGAAATCGGCACGGAAGAGCTGCCACCAAAAGCTCTCAAAACATTAGCAACCTCTTTTGCAGATAATGTTGAGGCGGAATTAAACCAAGCAGGTTTAACCTTCGATAAAATCGAATGGTTTGCGGCGCCGCGTCGTTTGGCGGTGAAAGTGTTGAACTTAGCCACACAGCAACCGAGCAAAGAAATCGAAAAACGCGGGCCTGCAGTGTCTGCAGCCTTTGATGCGGAAGGTAAACCAACTAAAGCGGCAGAAGGCTGGGCGCGTGGTTGTGGCATTACCGTTGATCAAGCTGAACGCATTGCGACCGATAAAGGCGAATGGTTAGTTCATCGTGCGAAAATTGAAGGTCAACCGACCAAAAACTTGCTAAACGACATTGTGGCAAATGCGTTGGCGAAATTGCCAATTCCAAAACCAATGCGTTGGGCAGACAAAACCGTGCAGTTTATCCGTCCGGTTCATACCGTGACCATGCTGTTAGGCGATGAGTTAATCGAAGGCGAAATTTTAGGTGTGGCAAGTGCGCGCACTATTCGCGGTCACCGTTTCTTAGGTGAGAAAGAATTTGAAATTCAACATGCAGACCAATATCCGCAATTATTGCGTGAAAAAGGGTCTGTAGTGGCTGATTTCAACGAGCGTAAAGCCGAAATTTTGGCAAAATCTCAAGCAAAAGCGACCGCACTTGGCGGCGTTGCTGACATTGAAGAAAGTCTGCTTGAAGAAGTGACATCGTTGGTGGAGTATCCAAACGTGTTAGCGGCGAAATTCGAAGAACGCTTCTTAGCGGTGCCTGCGGAAGCCTTGGTTTACACCATGAAAGGCGACCAAAAATATTTCCCAATTTATGACAAAGACGGCAAATTATTACCGCACTTTATTTTCGTATCGAATATCAACCCTGAAGATCCAACCGCGATTATCGAAGGGAACGAAAAAGTGGTTCGTCCACGTTTAACCGATGCGGAATTCTTCTTCAAAACCGACTTAAAACAAAAACTGGTTGATCGTTTACCACGCTTAGAAACCGTGTTGTTCCAACAACAGCTCGGTACATTGAAAGACAAAACCGATCGTATTGAACAACTTGCAGGCGAAATTGCAAAACAAATCGGCGCAGACGAAGCGAAAGCCAAACGTGCCGGCTTACTGTCAAAATGTGACTTGATGACGAACATGGTATTTGAATTCACTGATACGCAAGGTGTAATGGGTATGCATTACGCTCGTCATGATGGTGAAGATGAAGAAGTGGCGGTGGCGTTAAACGAACAATATATGCCACGCTTTGCCGGTGATGAATTACCAAAATCACTCGTTGCAAGTGCGGTCGCTTTAGCGGATAAATTTGACACTTTGACGGGTATCTTCGGCATTGGCCAAGCGCCTAAAGGCAGCGCCGACCCATTCGCTCTACGCCGTGCAGCATTAGGTGCATTACGTATTATCGTTGAGAAAAATTTACCACTGGATTTAGAAGATTTAGTGAAAAAATCAGCCGCACTTTTCGGTGATAAACTTACGAATCAAAACGTGGTTGCCGATGTGGTGGACTTCATGCTCGGTCGTTTCCGCGCATGGTATCAAGATGAAGGCATTGCAGTGGATGTGATTCAAGCGGTATTGGCGCGTCGTCCAACTCGTCCTGCTGATTTTGATGCGCGTGTGCGTGCGGTTTCACATTTCCGTACCCTTGATTCTGCGGAAGCTTTGGCGGCCGCGAATAAACGTGTGGCGAATATTTTGGCGAAAGCGGAAGGCGACATTGGCGCAATTGATGTGGCGTTATGCGTTGAGCCGGCAGAACAAGTGCTTGCGCAAAGCGTGTTAAGTTTAGCAAAAGAGGTTCAGCCGTTAATCGCACAAGGGGAATACACGGCGGTGTTGGATAAACTCGCCGGCTTGCGTCAACCGGTGGATAACTTCTTTGACAATGTGATGGTAAATGTAGAGGATGCAAAATTGCGCCAAAACCGTTTAGCCATTTTGAATACGTTGCAAGGCTTGTTCTTACAGGTAGCGGATATTTCGTTGTTGCAATAACGCCTGTGCTTTATGGCAGAGTTGCCGGTTAAATGGAGTTTTGCCGAATGTTAAGAAACGCTCGCAGAGGCTTGATTCTGCGGGTGTTTTGTTTTCATACGCTTATCGCAAAGCATTACATCTATTCCGCCGACAACCCCGTGGTGTCAGGTGATTTCTTCCCAATTAATCCAACAATAGTGCTAACTTTATGATGTCAAAAGAAAATTTCGAACAGCATACGCCGATGATGAAACAATATCTGCAACTCAAAGCGGAGAATCCGGATATTTTGTTATTTTATCGCATGGGCGATTTTTACGAGCTGTTTTATGACGATGCAAAACGCGCCTCCGCACTGTTGGATATTTCGCTGACCAAACGAGGACAATCTGCAGGACAGCCGATCCCCATGGCAGGCGTACCTTATCACGCGGTGGAAGGCTATTTAGCGAAGTTGGTGCAGTTAGGGGAGTCCGTCGCCATTTGTGAACAAATCGGTGATCCGAATACGGCGAAAGGCCCTGTTGAACGCCAAATCGTGCGCATTGTCACGCCGGGCACGGTGAGTGATGAAGCGCTTTTACCGGAACGGCAAGACAACCTCATTGCCGCGGTGTATCAGGAAAACGATCACTTCGGTTTGGCGACCTTAGACATGACATCCGGTCGTTTTCAGCTATGCGAACCGCAATCCAAAGCGGATTTACAAACGGAATTACAACGCATCGCGCCGGTAGAATTGCTTTATTGTGAGGATTTTGCTGATTTTCACCTCATCGAACACGCTAAGGGTTTGCGTCGTCGCCCTATTTGGGAATTCGAGCTAAAAACCGCCATTCAGCAGCTTTGCCATCAATTTAATACCAAAGACTTGCGCGGATTTGGTGTGGAAAAAGCGATTCTGGGCTTATGTGCCGCCGGTTGTTTATTGCAATACGCACGCGAAACGCAACGCACCGCCTTGCCGCATATTCAAAGCATTCATCTCATTCAGCACAGTGAAAACATTCAGTTAGACGCGGCAACCCGTCGCAATTTGGAGCTCACTCAAAATCTGGCGGGCGGTACGGAAAACACGTTGGCGGCCGTGTTGGATAAATGCGTCACCCCAATGGGCAGTCGTTTGCTCAAACGCTGGATTCACCAACCGATTTGCGATGTAGAAAAACTCACGCAACGCCAACAAGCCATTGGGGCGATTTTAGAACAGGATTTAGTGGCGGATTTACAACCTTATTTGCAACAAGTTGGCGACATGGAACGCATTTTGGCACGCGTGGCGTTACGCACCGCCCGTCCGCGTGATTTAACCAGATTGCGTACCGCTTTAGAGCAGATTCCTTATATAAAAAATCGGTTGGCTGAAAAAACATCCGCCAAAATGACCGCACTTTATCAGCAGCTAGGTGATTTTTCTGCACAATTTGACCTGTTACAACGAGCGATTATTGACAGCCCACCGGTGTTAATTCGTGATGGTGGCGTCATTGCGGCGGGCTACAACGCCGAATTGGATGAATGGCGTGAATTAGCTGACGGTGCAACTCGTTATTTAGAAGATTTGGAACAACGAGAACGGGAAAGCACCGGTATTGATACGTTGAAAATCGGCTTCAATGCCGTGCACGGCTATTACATTCAAATTAGCCAAGGGCAAGCCCATAAAGCACCGATTCATTATGTGCGTCGTCAAACCTTAAAAAATGCCGAGCGTTATATCATTCCTGAATTGAAAACCTATGAAGATAAGGTGCTGAAAGCAAAAGGGGCTTCTTTGGCGCTGGAAAAACAGTTATACGATGAAATTTTCGACCAATTATTACCGCACTTGGGTGACTTACAGCTCGCCGGTTTGGCATTAGCCGAATTGGATGTGCTCACCAATTTGGCGGAGCGAGCGGAATGCCTGAATTATGTGGTGCCGACCTTCTCGGCACAAACGGGCATTCATATTCAAAATGGCCGTCACCCCGTGGTGGAGCAAGTGTTGAAGGATCCGTTTATTGCCAACCCAACAGAGCTTACGGAACAGCAGCATTTCCTCATTATCACCGGCCCGAACATGGGTGGTAAAAGTACCTATATGCGCCAAACGGCGCTGATTACCTTAATGGCGTACATGGGCAGTTTTGTACCGGCAGACAGTGCAATCATTGGCCCTATTGATCGTATTTTTACCCGTATCGGTGCTTCTGATGATCTCGCTTCAGGGCGTTCAACCTTCATGGTGGAAATGACGGAAATGGCGAATATTCTGCATCAAGCGACGGATAAAAGTTTGGTGTTAATTGATGAAATCGGTCGCGGAACCTCCACTTACGACGGTTTGTCCCTCGCTTGGGCTTGTGCTGAGTGGTTAGCGAAGAAAATTCGTTCTTTAACCTTATTCGCCACCCACTATTTTGAGCTCACCGTACTGCCGGAACAGGTACAAGGTATCGGCAATATTCATTTAGATGCCATTGAGCATAATGACACCATTGCTTTCATGCACGCCGTACAAAAAGGTGCAGCCAGTAAAAGCTACGGTCTTGCGGTCGCTGCCTTGGCAGGTGTGCCACAACAAGTCATCAAGCTCGCTAAACAAAAATTAGCACAATTAGAAAAATTGTCACAGCAAAATGCCAACCAACAGATTCAGGATCTGCGTTTATTAAATCAACGCCAAGGCGAATTAGCTTTTGATCAGGCGGAAGATGAAAATAAGGCGATGTTATTGAATATGTTACAAGAATTAGATCCGGATGAATTAAGTCCAAAACAGGCATTGGCCTATTTGTATCAGTTAAAGAAAATGGTGAAAGGGTGATGTTATTGATTTTCGAATAAATCGGTCATTTTCATCTTAAAGTGCGGTCACAAAATACAACGGATTTTGAGCGTTGGTTTTGTCAAAGGCGCTATTAAAGCAAATAACCGAACTCAATTCGATTGTGAGTAATTTCTGCGATATTTTCATTGAGAACCCAATAAAAAAACCGACATGGCTGTCGGTTTTTTGATATCGGTAAATTAGACACTTATTGCGGTTTTTAATTTTTTCAGTGCGTTGGTTTCGAGCTGACGAACGCGTTCGGCAGAAATATTGTATTTTGCTGCCAAATCTTGCAACGTCGCTTTGGTTTCATCCAACCAACGGGCTTTGATAATGTCTTGACTACGGGCATCCAAGTTATCCAAAGCGACAGCAAGTCGGTCGGTAGCTTGTGCTTCGTAGTTTTCATTTTCTAATTCCGCTGCAAAATTGGAGCTTTTATCTTCCAAGTATAATGCCGGTGCATAGGTTTCTTCATCATGATCATCGGTTGGTAAATCAAAGGTGACATCCGCCCCGGTCATGCGCGATTCCATTTCCACCACATCTTGCGGAGAAACGCCTAACTCATTGGCTACCATATCCACTTCGTTTTCATTAAACCAACCTAAGCGTTGTTTTGTTTTGCGTAGATTAAAGAACAACTTACGTTGCGCTTTGGTCGTCGCGACTTTCACAATACGCCAGTTACGTAAAACGTATTCGTGAATTTCCGCTTTGATCCAATGCACCGCAAAAGACACTAAGCGAACACCGACCTCCGGGTTAAAACGCTTAACCGCTTTCATTAAACCGATATTGCCTTCTTGAATTAAATCCGCTTGTGGCAAGCCATAACCGGAATAGCCACGGGCAACATGGATAACGAAGCGCAAGTGAGATAACACGAGTTTTTTTGCCGCTTCAATATCTTCGTGGTAATACAAACGTTCCGCGAGTTCCTTTTCCTCTTCTGCCGTTAACATCGGGTATTCATTCGCTGCGCGAATATAGGCTTCTAAGCTTCCTTGGGGAACTAACATCATAGTTTGAGTTTCTTTATCCATCATCTTCCTTCTTACTTACATCACCAAGCTTGATTAAGCTCAGTTATAACATAATTCATCAGAATTTCAATCGATTTGGACGATTGAATTCTATCATTTCACGGTTAATATGACCTATTTTTAGCCTAAAAGTTCTTTTATTTGTTAAAAAAAGTGCGGTCACAAAATCCAACAGATTTTGAACGTTGGCTTTATTAATGGCTCCATTGGGGCAACAATCGAACTTGATTCGATTGTGAGTCATTTTTTGCCTGTTTTTTCTTTATTTACGCTTACTGAAAAAAGAGTTACGCAGCATGTTTTTTACTAACCAACATGGTTAAGAACATCACCACTAACGCCGGCACTAACCACGCCAAGCCATTATCATATAATGGGAAATTGCCAAGGAATTGTTTCATACCGTCAGACAATAATCCTACGTTATTTAAGCTGTCGCACAGACTAAAACACACGGTGACCGCAATCGTGGCGTTATAGGTTAATTTCACGAGTGGTAATTTAGCACGGACGAACTGCAACACTACCAACATGATTGCCACCGGATAAATTAATAACAATGCCGGAATGGTCACTTGTAATAATTTCGTTAAGCCGTTTTCGGAAATGATGGTTGTCATGATCGTGAATACAACCACCCAGAAAGAATACGGCAAACGGTTAGAGAATTTAGCGAAGTAGTATGCGCAAGCACTGGTCACGCCCACTAAGGTGGTTAAACTTGCTAAGAAGATAATACCGGACATAATCCAAGAACCTTCTTTACCAAATAACACGTTTACATAACGAGAAAAAATTTGACCGCCGTTGCTGACGCCTTGCGCCACTTGGTCACTGGTCGCACCAAGATAGAAAAGGGAGAAATAAAGTGCGGCTAATAAAACCACTGAAATGCCGCCGGCGGATATGGTGTAACGCATGATTTTTTGCGGTTCAGTGATATTTTTTGCACTTAACGCACGAGCCACAATGCCACCGAAAGCAATCGCTGCTAAAACGTCCATGGTTTGGTAACCGCTAATTAAACCGGTGGTCAATGCTGAACTGTCTGCATAACTTTTGCTTGGTGCGACAATATCAGACAAGGGAGACATAAAGACTGTCACAGTCACTACCACTAACAACACCAATAAGGCCGGGGTCATAAACTTACCCACGCTGGAAATAATGGTGTTCGGTTTTAACATAAATAACATGGCGATAATGTTAAAGACTACCGCAAAAATCAGATGATTTACTGACGTGTCTGCCACTATATCAAGTGGTACAAACGCCATTTCGTATGCGACGTTGGTAATGCGTGGCATCGCAAACGTAGAACCGATGACCAAATACAACGTGGCTAAAAATAAGACCTCTGCCCATTTGGGAAGGTCGCGGGTGAGTTCTTCGCCACGACCTAAAACAGACACAATCACTAAGGTGATAAATGGCATTAACACGCCGGTGAGTACAAATCCCAAAGCGGCGGTTGCCCAATGTTGCCCTGCCGTGTAGCCTTCCATCGGCGGAAAAATAATGTTTCCTGCGCCTAAAAACAGGGCGAAAATCATCATGCCTAAAACAAGAATATCTTTGCGTGAAAACATAATCGTTTCTCTTCAGTAATAAAATAAAGACGCATTTCGGATTCTACTATAAAAGCCTGATTATTCGTAACGAAACGATGAAAAACACATAAAAAACATGGTATTATTTGACCGCACTTTTCCTGTAATTCTCCGTTCGGCAATTGAGTTCATTCTGCCTTTGTTGTAAACTACGCTCCCGTCTTGATAGATTATATTTATCCTAATTTTCCATCCATCCCAATAGCAACAAATAGGTTTCTTATGGCTACCAATTATATTTTCGTCACAGGCGGCGTAGTTTCTTCGCTTGGTAAAGGCATTGCAGCGGCATCACTTGCGGCAATCTTAGAAGCGCGTGGTTTGAACGTCACGATCATGAAACTTGACCCTTATATCAACGTCGATCCGGGCACCATGAGCCCAACCCAGCACGGTGAAGTTTTCGTGACCCAAGACGGCGCGGAGACCGATTTAGATTTAGGTCACTACGAACGTTTTATCCGTACCAAAATGACCAAACGTAACAACTTCACGACCGGTAAAATCTATTCCGAAGTGTTACGCAAAGAGCGTCGCGGTGACTATCTCGGCGCGACCATTCAAGTGATTCCACACATTACCAACGAAATTAAAGCGCGCGTGATTGATGGCGCAGCGGGACATGATGTGGCTATCGTGGAAGTGGGTGGCACAGTGGGCGATATTGAATCCCTCCCGTTCTTAGAAGCATTACGTCAGCTTGCCGTACAAGTAGGACGTGAACGCACGATTTTCATGCACTTAACGCTTGTTCCTTATATTCCGACCGCCGGCGAAGTCAAAACCAAACCGACACAGCATTCCGTGAAAGAATTGTTGTCTATCGGCATTCAACCGGACGTGCTGATTTGCCGTTCTGACCGCATGATTCCGCCAAATGAACGCGCCAAAATTGCGTTATTCTGTAACGTGCCGGAACGCGCGGTGATTTCTCTGAAAGATGTATCTTCCATTTACCAAATCCCAGCGCTCTTGAAATCTCAAGGCTTGGACGATTTTATTTGCAATCGCTTCCACTTAACTTGCCCGGAAGCCGATTTATCCGAATGGGAACAAGTGTTGTATCAACAAGCCAACCCGACAGGCGAAGTCACTATCGGTATGGTGGGTAAATACACCGAATTGCCGGATGCGTATAAATCCGTGAACGAAGCCCTAAAACACGCCGGTTTAAAAAATCGCTTGAGCGTAAATATTAAATACATCGACTCACAAGATGTGGAAACCAAAGGCGTTGACATCTTAAAAGGGTTAGACGGTATTTTAGTGCCGGGCGGCTTCGGCTATCGCGGTGTCGAAGGCAAAATCCTCACCGCTAAATATGCCCGTGAAAACAATATTCCGTATTTAGGTATTTGCTTAGGGATGCAAGTGGCGCTCATCGAGTTCGCCCGTCATGTTGCCGGCATGAGCCATGCAAACTCTTCTGAATTTGACCGCACTTGTGAACAACCGGTAGTCGGGTTAATCACCGAATGGCAAGATGCTGACGGTAATAAAGAAGTCCGTAGTGATGAATCCGATTTGGGTGGCACCATGCGTCTTGGGGCACAAAAATGTCATTTAATTGAAGGCAGCTTAGCACGCAAATTATATGGTGCCGAAACCATCGAAGAACGTCATCGTCACCGTTACGAAGTCAATAATGTCTTGCTTCCGCAAATCGAAAAAGCCGGCTTAAAAGTGACCGGTTTATCCGCCGATAAGAAACTGGTGGAAATCATTGAAGTGCCGAACCACCCTTGGTTTGTCGCTTGTCAATTCCACCCGGAATTCACCTCTACGCCACGTGATGGGCATCCATTATTCGAAGGCTTTGTGAAAGCGGCAAAAGAGAATCAGAAAAAATCTGATTAGTGGTTTTTTAGAACATAAGAAAAAAGGCAGGGTAACCTGCCTTTGTGCTTTCTATAATGGATTTAAAATGCCAAGAAACAACAGAAAAAAGCCGAACAGTGATTTTGCTGTTCGGCCTGTTGTTTTAAAGTGCGGTCAGAAATTAAAGAATTTCTTTCGCTTTAGCGACCACGTTATCCACCGTGAAGCCAAAGAGTTTGAACAATTGGTCTGCCGGTGCGGATTCACCGAAGCTGTGCATACCAACGATACGACCGTTGAAACCGACGTATTTGTACCAGAAGTCGGCAATGCCCGCTTCAACAGCAACACGTTTAGTCACCGCACTTGGCAATACGGCTTCGCGATAAGCGGCATCTTGTTTGTCGAACACATTCGTACTTGGCATAGAAACCACACGGATTTTTTTGCCTTCTGTGGTTAATTGTTCTGCGGCTTTCACTGCTAATTCCACTTCAGAACCGGTCGCAATGAAAATCAGATCCGGCGTGCCGGCGCAGTCTTTTAATACATAAGCACCGCGCGCTACGTTAGCTAATTGCTCAGAAGTGCGGTCCATTTGTGCCAAGTTTTGACGGGTGAAAATTAATGCGCTTGGGCCATCGGTTCTTTCAATCGCCGTTTTCCAAGCAATGGCAGATTCTACTTGGTCGCAAGGGCGCCATGTGTTCAAGTTCGGGATTAAACGCAATGCGGAGGTTTGTTCAACCGGTTGGTGGGTTGGACCGTCTTCACCTAAACCAATGGAATCATGGGTGAACACGAATAAGCTGCGTTGTTTCATTAATGCCGCCATGCGAATCGCGTTGTGAGCGTATTCCATGAACATAAGGAACGTTGCACCATAAGGGATGAAACCGCCATGAAGCGCGATACCGTTCATGATTGCCGCCATACCGAACTCACGTACGCCGTAGTTGAGGTAGTTACCATCTACGTTTTGAGTCGCACGAATTGGTTTAGAGCCGGACCAAAGGGTTAAGTTGGAGCTTGCCAAGTCGGCAGAACCACCAAGTAATTCCGGTAACACTTTTGCATAAGCTTCAATAGCATTTTGTGAGGCTTTGCGGCTTGCAATGCTTGCCGGGTTCGCTTGTAAATGGTCAATGAACGCTTGAGATTCTTTTGCCCAATCAGCCGGCAATTTTTTCTCAATACGACGGGTAAATTCAGCGGCTAATTCCGGATAAGCTTTCGCATAAGCAGCGAATTTTTCATGCCAGGCTTTTTCTAACTCTGCACCTTTTGCTTTCGCATCCCATTGTGCATAAATATCGGCTGGGATCTCAAACGGGGCGTAATCCCAGTTTAGTGCTTTACGGGTTAATGCGATTTCTTCATCACCTAATGGTGCGCCGTGGCAATCGTGAGAGTTAGATTTATTCGGGGAACCGAAACCGATAATGGTTTTACAAATAATTAAGGTCGGTTTATTGGTTTCTGCTTGCGCTTGTTTGATTGCCTCAATGATTTGTGCCGGGTTATGACCGTCGATTGCCGGAATCACTTGCCAGCCGTAGGCTTCAAAGCGTTTTTGTGTGTCATCAGTAAACCAACCGTCAACATGACCATCAATAGAAATGTTATTGTCATCGTAGAAGGCAATTAATTTACCCAAGCCCAAGGTACCCGCTAAAGAACAAGCCTCGTGGGAAATCCCTTCCATTAAACAGCCATCGCCCAAGAAAACATAGGTGTGGTGATCCACGATGTTATGACCTTCACGGTTAAATTGACCCGCTAACGTTTTCTCTGCAATCGCCATACCGACTGCGTTGGTGATGCCTTGACCTAGTGGGCCTGTAGTGGTTTCAACGCCCGGTGTGTAACCAAATTCAGGGTGTCCCGGAGTTTTGGAATGTAATTGACGGAATTGTTTTAAATCTTCAATAGATACATCGTAACCGCTTAAATGTAACAAGCTGTAAATCAGCATGGAACCGTGGCCGTTAGATAGCACGAAACGGTCGCGGTTAGCCCATTGCGGGTTGGTTGGGTTGTGATGCAAAAAATCACGCCATAATACTTCTGCGATATCCGCCATGCCCATCGGTGCGCCCGGGTGACCGGATTTGGCTTTTTGCACCGAGTCCATACTTAAAAAACGAATGGCATTGGCGAGTTGTTGACGAGTTGACATTGTGCCTCCTGATTGAGATAAATTGACAAAATAGGGTGTGCTCATAAAAAAGTGCGGTCAGATTTTTCGGCGTTTTTAAACACGGAAAATTTCCACCGCACTTTTGCTTAATACATGACTAATAAACCATTACCATTTAGACAGTAACATCTCTTCTAATTTGCCTTGGTCAACGGCAAATTTACGAATACCCTCGGCCAGTTTTTCCACTGCCATCGCATCACTGTTATGTTGCCAATAGAATTCAGCTTCGGTTAATGGTTGCGGTTTAGCTTGTACTTCGCCTTGGAAACCCAGTTTTCTCACTACCGCATTTGGTGTTTCATGTAGGGCTTTTAATAGTGGCGGAGCAATGGTTAAACGGTCGCAACCGGCTAATTCAATGATTTCGCCTACATTACGGAAACTGGCGCCCATCACCACGGTTTTATAGCCATATTGTTTGTAATAGTTGTAAATTTTGGTCACTGAAATCACGCCCGGATCTTCTGCCGGCGCATATTCTTTTTTATCGGTGTTAGCTTTGTACCAGTCTAAAATGCGGCCCACAAATGGCGAGATCAAATAAACGCCTGCTTCTGCACAAGCGCGTGCTTGCGCTTCGGAGAATAATAATGTCAGGTTACAGTTGATACCTTCTTTTTCTAAGATTTCCGCAGCACGGATACCTTGCCATGTAGAGGCGATTTTAATCAAAATACGATTTTTATTAATGCCTGCCGCTTCATATAGCGCAATCAGTTTTCTTGCTTTCGCGACAGTCGCCTCGGTGTCATAAGAAAGACGCGCATCCACTTCAGTAGAAACACGGCCAGGGACTAATTTTAAGATTTCCAAACCAATGTTGACCGCCAATTTATCTTCCGCATCAACAAGTTGCTGTGCTTTGTCCTGACTTTGTTGTTTACCATAAGCAATCGCTTCATCAATCAATGGCGCATACTGAGGTAACGCTGCCGCACTCAAAATCAAAGATGGATTCGTTGTGGCATCTTCAGGTTTATATTGACGAATGGCATCAATGTCACCGGTATCGGCAACAACAACGGTAAGTTCGCGAAGAGAATCTAACTGGTTAGTCATAATGTATTCCTTTATTTGGAGGGTGGAAAAATGAGTTGAATCGTTAAGATAGCTATCTTTACGCATAGCCCAAAAGTACTGGGAATATACCCCCACTTAGCCCAGAAAGCAACTTTTAAGACGTGTTCTTACATAATGAAATCAATAGGTTTTATCTTGTAAAATAAATGTTAATTCTGTGGATTTTTATCATTTGATGGCTTAAGTAAAAAAACGACCCGCACTTAACGTATAAAGTGCGGGTCGTTTTTCATGTATTTATTAGCAGAATAGAAATTAATTGGTTTTTAATTGATTCCAATATTTTTCATAAATATCGACAGCTTCGCCTACATCGCTTTGGATAATGCCTTTTTCCACTTCCGCTGCCGGTGGGAAGAGCGTTGGATTTTCCGCCATAGCCGGTTCTAACAAGGCTTTCACCCCATTATTTGGCATGGAATAACCCAATCGTTCCAACACCACTTTGGCATTTTCAGGACGTAATAGGAAATCAATGAATTTATAGGCATTTTCCACATTTTTTGCGCTTTTTGGAATCGCGTAGTTATCCATCCAGAAAATCGCGCCTTCTTTCGGATACACAAAAACAATTTTGTCGTTTTCTTTATGCGCTAAATAAGCGGAACCGTTCCAAATCATGCCTAATGACACCTCGCCTTGCACGTAAGGCAATTCCGGCGAATCGGAGTTAAACACCGCCACGTTCGGCAGCAGTTTCACCAAACGTTCATAAGCCGCTTTAATCTCTTCTTCGTTGGTAGTATTCGGCGATTTGCCATCTAACAATAACGCAATATGAAATACTTCGCGCGCATCACTGGTCAGCAATACTTTGCCTTTATATTCCGGATTCCATAAATCCGCCCAGCTGGTGATTTTGCTTGGGTCAATATCTTCGGAATTCACCGCTAACCCGGTCAAGCCGTACACGTAAGGCAAGGAATACTCGTTGTTCGGATCGAAGTCTTTATGCAATAAATTGTCCGGAATTTGTTTGAAATTGCTTAACTTACTGTGATCGAGCTTTTGCAACATGCCGTCTTTCGCCATTTTGTTCACATAATAGCTGGACGGAAACACCAAGTCATAACCGGCGTTATCAGAAATCAGTTTGAGTTTGGCATACATTTCTTCGTTGCTTTCAAAGGTGGAATAAATCACTTCAATACCGGTTTCTTTGGTAAATTCAGCAACGAGACTGGAAGGGACGTAATCGGTCCAGTTATAAACGTACAGTTTTTCTTGCGCAAAGGCGGTGGTGGAAAGGAGAGTCAGCGTCAAGCCGAGGGTTTTAAGCGTTTTTGCAAACAAATTTTTCAATTTATTGTCCTCCAAAGCTAATCATAGCGAGTGGTTAATTTTCATAAAAGAATTGAGTAAAAACTCGGCGGGCAGTATAGCAGATTTTTAGGTTTTGTCCTGCTCTTTCAGGCGGAAGACGTTAAGCAGAAAAATGCCTTCATACAAAACAGACCGATATGCACGCTTCCGCATTCGGTCTGTTTTCGGGATCGGTAATCAAATTAGTGTGAATTGAAGATTGTCAAACCAAACCCTAATCCTTGCAAAAAGCGATGTTCAAGCAGCAGTTCATTTTTGATTAATGGGTTATGTTGCAAGTAATCCGCTGAGAATTGCAGCGTCCAATGATGCAAAGTGCGGTCGATTTTTAAGGTGATTTCTTCCGTCTTTTCTGTGGCTTGGCGGGAACGATTTAGAATGATCGCTAAACGTAAAATCCGAATTAACGCCAACACATCTTGTTCCTGATAACGGGCGAATTTGAACATTTCCGGCAATTTAAAATTCCCCATGTGGTAACGTACCAAGGTGGAGAGAAGACGATGTTGTTCGTTGTCGTAACCCGGTAATTCAGTGTTATATAGAATATACGCAGAGTGTTTTTGCAGGTTCTTGTGGTTGATCACAATGCCCACCTCATGCAAGCGTGCCGCCCAAAACAGAACATCTTGCATGTCGTCAATCAGTTCCGGATTTTGCCAACATGCATATTGCCCAAATAACAATGCCGCGGTTTGATACACCCGCTCCGCCTGCGCTTGGTCGATATTAAATTGTTCCGCCAAGCCTAACGCGGTGCGCTCACGAATGTTATTGACCTGAAAATTCTTTTCTAGGCTATACATCACGCCTTCACGCAGTGCACCGTCGGAATAGCGCATTTTTTCAATTTTGAAATTTTCAAATATCGCTTTTAAAATCGCCAAGCCGGGCACAAACACATCGGCACGATCAGGATTTAAGCCATGAAATTTCAGTTGTTCAAAGTGAGAAAACGGCAAGGTTTGCTGAATAAGGTGATCCAACCGTTCTGCGGTGATAATACCGTCCGGATCGATATTTTCACTGATCACTTGATGCACGGTTTTAATCGTCCCCGATGAACCGAGCACCGACTGCCAACCTAAGTTGCGATATTCCCATGCCAAATCTTCGATTTTATTCACCGCACTTTGTTTGGCTAAACGGAAATTTTCTTCGGAAATTTCGCCATTCGGGAAGAATTTCTTGGCAAAACTGACACAGCCCATGTGGCGGCTTTCATAAATTAGAGGGGTGAAATTATCGCCGATAATCATCTCGGTGGAGCCGCCACCAATATCAATGACAAATTTTCGCCCCATTTCCGGCTGGGTGTGGCAAACGCCGGCATAAATGGTTTTGGCTTCGGTTTTGCCACTGATGATGTTAATCGGATAAGGAAAAACCGTGGCGGCTTGACGTAAAAATTCCTCGTTATTGATGGCGCGACGTAGCGTATAAGTGCCAACCACACTAACATTCTCCGCCGGAAAACCTTGCAAACGTTCGGCAAACAATGCCAAGCAATTTACCCCGCGTTCAATCGCCGCTTGGCTTAACACTTGATTTTCATCCAAGCCTTCCGCTAATTGCACTTTTTGTTTCAATCTCGATAACACTTGCAATGTGCCGTTGACAATGCGGGCAACGATCATATGAAAGCTGTTGGAACCGAGATCGATGGCGGCAATTTCGCGCACCTCGCCCCGTCGTGCGTGCAATTCGCCGGCTTTGCTCAGTAAGTTTTCGTTATTCATAATTCGGGAAATCGTTATTGGCTAAAATTCAAATTGATAGAGGAAGTCAAAGGCCTGATTGACACCTGACACGGATTGTACATAAAGTTGTGGTAACAAGCGATAACGCAATGTCACTTCGGCTAAGCCGTCAAAGAGTCCAACGCCGTATTTCACTTGTAAACGTGGCGTAATGCTGCCGCTCACCACCACTTTTGAGCTGTCGCCTACACCTTGCGTGCCGAGGTTCAAATCATTGATCCCAAATGCTTTTCCGATACCGCCGACCACCTTGCCTGTTTTTGCCAATCCCATACCTAACAAGGCTGCACCGACAGAACCGCTGGATGTCGAATCACTGCTGTTTTCTAATGAACGACCGGTCAAAATATAAGAAAGTGCTTGATCTTGCGGCATACCCGGTTCAGAAAAAATCGTCACACTTGGTGCGCTAGCGATACCGGTGACTTTCACCCCGGCGGTCACATGGCTGTCTTCCATGGCTTCCGGATTGCGAATGGCTTCAATGTTCAAAGAGGGTTGCGACGGCTGTCCCACGAAACTGATTAATCCTTTACGAATCAATAAGTCTTGACCAAAAGAGGCATAGCGACCGTTTTTCAAATTCACTTCGCCATACAATCCCAAATTGCCGCGTTCTTGCCTCACGGAGAGTAAACCGTGCAAATTCGTATTCAATCCGTAAGCATTTAAACGGACATCATCACCGATTTTAATTTTAAGATCTGATCGGATTTCCATCCCGCCTCGTGTTTCCGATAGAATCGTTTTTGGCAAGGCCTTTGCGGCTTTTCCATCTAAAATAACCTCATCGGCACTCACTTCTACGGCACTGTCCGGCAAGGACTCAATCGCAATTCTCGCCCATGGAATATCCACATTACCGGACAAGGACAATAATTTCGGTGAGGCGCTGATTTCTACATCCGGGCTGATTTTTAAGCTCGCCATAGACGGAATATTCACCTTAAATTGCTCCGCTTGAGCACGTAAATGGGTGCGCCAATCGTTGATATTTTTCCAGTTGGCATCGCCGCTAAGGTTGAGTCGGCTGTCGGCCGTTTGTAAGTAACCTTTTAAGGTAGAGCTCGTGCCGGCAAAGTGTAATGCCAGTTCACCCTCTTTAATATCAAACGGCAAAGAACGCATTTTGGCGGTGAGTTTATTTAAATTCATGCTTCCATTTAAGGTTGGCGCATTCAGGTTACCGCCTAATGTCAGATTCGCCTTGAGTTCGCCGTCAACCTTTTCATCGCTGGCTAACAATTGATTGGCAAGACTTAAACTTAAGTTGTGAATATGAAAAGTTCCACCAAGTTTACGTGTGTTAGCAATATCCTGTAAGGTTAAATCGGTGCTAATTTTGCCTTGATTGTGAATGTTCACTTCCGATTTAAGCGCCAAATTATTATTGGCTAAATTTCCGTTAAGGCTGATTTGCGGAAAATCCAATTTGATCGTGCGATTATCCAACTTTTGCGTCAGGGAAAGACGATTGCCTTTCACTTGCAGTTCCGCCAACATCGGTTTATCACTAAACCAAGCCACATGCCCCTTGCCGGTCAGATTGCCGGTGAGCATCTCCTGCGCCAAGATTTTATTCACTAACGCGAGGTCAAAACGTTTAATTTCAAACGGCACATCGCCATTCGCCCCTACCTTGAACGTCTGTGGAAAACAGAGATCCGTGTTGCTATGCATCCAACAATGGGCGGAAATTGTCGTTTCCGTGGTTTTATTATCAAAGGTTATCGCTACGTTTTGGTTGGTTTGGACATTGCCAAATTCCGATTTAATCATGGCTTGGCTTAACGTGCCTTGCCAACGCTGTAAAGTGCGGTCGAAACTGCCGGTTAAATTCAGGTTTGCCGCCACTGGCTTGCCATCAGAAGTCAGGTGTAGCACGTGTTTTTGCTCATCACCCGAAACAGCAAGTTTCAGCTGGTTGATATTGATGTCGTTATAATGAAAACCGTTGAGGTGAATATCCAGTTCGCCTTTTACACGTTCTTCGCCGTTAATTTGACCTTTTATCACCGCTTGATTTAAATGCATTTGCTGAAAAGCCACGTGGTTAGCTGTGAGATCCACATCGACCCGTGGGCGCATGACATCGCCGTTTAATTTTATTTGACCAACGAGACTCGCAGATAAATCCGCCCATAACCCACGCAAATTCGGTGCGTGAATGTTTAAGGTGAAATCCGATTGTTTACCCATCGAACCTTGCGCATGGATCTTATTTTCCCCATAAGTCAGCACCAACTGCGGAATCGTTACCCCCTGTTGGTCACCGGCCGTTAAACCGCCCTGCAACGCAAGAGAATGTTGTGCCAAGGTGCCTTGAATATCCACTTGCGGCACCGCCACTTGCCAACCTTTTTGATTAACCTGACCTTGTGAGCTTAACTCGCCCGATAAAACCGCAGGAAAGGCGGATAAATAACGACCAAGATTCATTTTCGCCAGCTGCAAATGGCTATTCCATTCCACCCCATCACGCCAATTCACATCGCCTTTCAATTCGGCTGAACCCTCTAAAGCGTTAAGTTTCAACTGGTTTATTTCAATATTGGATAAATGGCCGACCGCCTGTAAATCAAGACTATTGGCAGGAATGCCCATGCCCTTGACAGCACCGTTTAACTGAATTTGAGAGGTCAATATATCGCCGTTAATCGTTAAATTAACGTCTTTTATGCTTAACGGATCATTGCCGTCAAAAGGATATTGACCTCGGGCTACGGCTAATTTGATGTTTAATGGTGTTTTCGGCGCGGTCAACTGGGCTTCAGCTTTGAGCTCGGCATCGATTGCACCCTGTGTTTGCAATAAAAGTGCGGTCTGTTTTTTTAGCGTTCCTGACAGCGTTAAATTCGCTTTTGTTGCCGGCAACAGCACCGTCTCTTTCTGTTTTAAGGTGTTTAAATCGGCGTTGATATTCAGTTGGAGCGGAAAATCCGCTTGCAGCTGGATTTGCCCTTTGGCTTGCACCTCGCCAAGTGAACTTGTCACCGACAATGTCTGCAATTGCACGTTATCCCCGGTGGCATCCGCCAACAAATCGGCAGAACTGACTTTAACCTCGAATTCGCTTTCACCTTTTGTGTTAATGGCTTGGTATTGCCAGTTTGTGCCGTGAATGCCTTGAATATGCATATCAAAAGGCAGTTCGATTTTTTGCCCTAAATCAGCGAGAAGCGGTTGGCTAAGCGTTTGTTCTAATGCCGCCCAATCAATCGGGTTATTGGGCGTGGCTTGCGGCTGAGGCTCATCTTCCGAGGCATCACTCATTTCATGGATAAAGACAAAATCCTGAATTGTTGTGGGCGCTAACGTTAAACCGCTTTCATTATTGAGAGATGCCGCCGTTTGAAATGTCCCCAATGTCATTTTCTGCTGATCAATGATGAGGCTCAGATCATGAATGGCAACCTGATGAATGTCTATGCCGATAGGCAGTTGAATCCGCTTCATGGGTGCGCTGTCGGTGTCCGGTTTATCTTCCGAAGGTGGCAACAACGCAGTGTCAATTTGAATGGAAGGGTGTTGCAAGCGAATGTCGTCAATGCAAATATCTGCCCGCCATAAACAACTTAATTGCAGTTGCAGACGGGCTTCCGCCACTTGTGTATCAACTCCGGCTGTTTGGAAGCGAAGGTTTTTTAGCACCAATCCATCACTCAAATTCCCTTCGACCTGTTCAATCGAAAGTTCATCAAGCAAGGCGTCTGTCCATTGGATGAGTTTATGCTGTCCGCCTTGTGTCGCGAGTAGCCCGAGCAGCGTAAAAACAGGCAAAAAAATGACCGCACTTGATACGCATCCAATACGACACCAAAGGGATTTTTTCTGTTTTTGGGGTTTAGGCGCTTCAGGCGCTTGTTCCTTGTGTTCTGTCATTATGGTATCCGTTTGACTGTTTAGATTTCGGCGCCAAGCCCGATATAAAATTGAATATTTTTGCTGTTGTCTTTGTCATGTACCGGTGTGGCAATATCGAATTTAATCGCGCCCACAGGCGATGCCCATCGCACGCCAACGCCGGTGCCATAGCGTAATTCGTCCGGATCAAACGTATTGGCTGCCAATCCGCTATCCACAAAGGTCGCCAACCACCAATTCGGATAAACCTGATATTGATATTCCAGCGTACCGGTCAGCAAGCGTGAACCGCCGATAAGTTTGCCGTTGCGATCTTTCGGTGAGATTTTTTTGTATCCGTAACCACGTACACTACGATCGCCACCGGCAAAAAAACGTAAGGCAGGAGGAAGGCGGTGAATGTTGGCGGTATTCAATATGCCCACGTCCAAACGAGTGAGAAAACGGTGATTTTGCGCATAGGTGCGAATCCACGCGGTAGAGCCTTGAATTTTCCAGAAATTCACATCCGATAGCCACAGTTTACGTCCGAAATCTGTCGTAATGCGTTGCGAATCACCCCAATCAGGAAAAGCCCCACCGCGTAAACGGGTACGGCTTAAGGAGGCTGTTGGATAGAGTAATAGCGTGCTGTCGGAAATATCCGCTTGTGTAAAGGAATCATGGCGCATCCGCAAACCGAGCGAATATTGCCAGCCAGTCGGGTGATTCCAATAACGCAAGGCGGCAACCGTCGTGGCGGTGGTTTGGGTATCGTTTTTATTTTCACGCTCAAAACCTGCCGAATATTCATAGTAATAATTCAGCGGATTTTTTAACAATGGTTGTTTATAGGTTAATTCAAGGGTTTGTTTAGGAGAAGAAAGATACAGATTGCTGCGAATACTGTGCCCGCGATCATTAATCCAAGGTTTGGTCCAACTCCATTGTAAACGAGGGCCAACATCGGTGGAATAGCCTATCCCGACGCTCATAATATTTTTCTTACGCGGATACAGTAACACATCTAAATCCACCGATTTGCTTTCTTCATTAAGATGCGGCTGTAATAACACGGAGCTAAACCAATTACTCGAAGAATAGTTATTGTTTAGCGTAGAAAGATCGCTTAATAAATAAGGTTCACCGGGTTTAATATTAAGCATATTGCGCAAAAATTCTTCACGAATTTGGGCGTGCAGAAAGTTAATTTTTCCATAGCGGTAACGTTTTTGGCTATTAAAGGCGAGTTTCCACCATGCCTCATGAGTGGATTTCATCACTTCCAAGCGAGAAAGCTCAAATGCCGCATCAAAATAACCACGGGTGAGCGCCAGTTGCTGTAGTTGACTTTTATAGTCCTCATACACCTCATGATTCAGCACGGTGCCAACTTTCGGTAGTTGGGTCTTTAGCTTGAGAAAGAACGGATCCTGTTCGGCATCACCGCGAATCATGACCTCGGTTCCGGCAAGTTTCACCGGTTCTCCCGGTGACACATGCGCAATAAGCAAAGGCGCTTTGCCTTCGCGGGGTTTCAGATCAAACCGAATCGTCGAATCATAATAACCTAAGGCGCGCAATCCCTTATCAATCGCAGCGCTGACCACATCCTGATAGCGTGCAATATCCGTCGTATCATATTTCTCAACGGCATTGAGGTGAAGTCGAATATTTTCATCCAAGGCATGATTTTTAACGCCTTCAATGCGTAATTCCACCGGATTTTCCGCCCAAGCAACGGTAGATCCAAACAAGCCGAAAGAAAGAAGCGCACACAGGCGCCATGTCGTGATATTGCTACTCAGTTGCTTCATACTTACCCCAAAATTAAAGGCTTGTAGTGTAACCGTTTAGACCATAGCCCTGCAATGTAAAGTGCGGTGGATTTTTAAAAAATTTCCTGAATCCGGCAACGATGAAAAAACAGAAAAAAATAGCCGGAAGAAACCGGCTATTGCAGAAAGGAAAAAACGTTATCCGTTTTGGTGTTTAAAATATAACACGGTGGCGGCAACGCGTGAATGTACGTTCAGTTTACGCAACAAATTGCGGATATGTACTTTAACGGTTTCTTCCGAAATAAATAATTGGCCGGCAATTTGTTTGTTGGAAAGTCCGGTGGCAATTAAACGCAACACATCCATTTCACGATCCGTTAAAGAATAAATCGGCTCTTGAGAAGATTGGCGTTCAATCAGTAAATCTTTAATGGAATCACTTAAAATCACTTCCCCTTGCGCAATGCGTTTAAGTTGGGAAAGCAGGGTATCCGGCTCGGTGTCTTTGAGTAAATAGCCATCCGCACCGGCATCAATTAAAGTGAAAATATCACTTCTCGCATCAGATACCGTTAAGATCACAATACGGGCATCCACGCCTTCCGATCTTAGCGCTTTTAGTGTATCCAAACCGGACAACCCTTTCATATTCAGATCTAAAATAATGAGATCCGGTGACGTTTGTAATGCCAAGCTAATGCCTTCACTGCCGTTCCCTGCACCACCGACGACTTCAAAACCCTCTTCCAATTCAACAAGTTGTTTGATGCCTCGACGCATTAACGGATGATCGTCAATAATTAATACTTTTAATTTATCAGTCATGTGACCCCCTTAAGATAAGGCTAGGCGACTATGAAACGGCACGATAGTCATCCCGTCTTTTGTCGTTAATAGCTGGTAAAATTGTGGATAATTGAAATCACGTTGCACGATTTTATACGGATTGTTATTTTCATCCAACCCTGACGCTTGATAAATTCGGTTAATTTCGTGAATTTTTTTCTCTTTTGTGCCATCACAGTTACGATAAATCTCAATGCGATTGAGCTCATCTAAAATGTACACATTGAAACTCCCGTTCGGATTATCTTCAAAAAAGAATTGCAAGAACCCTTCACTGGCAAAGGCGTCAATTTCACGCGGGTATTTATGATGTTTCACCACGGCAGGATAAGTCGGATTGACTTTGTAGCTAAGTGCGGTGTCAATTTGGCTTGTTTTAGTGAGTTTAGCATTGTGGATTTCTTGCAAACTAATGCCGCGTTCTTCAAAGAAAAACTGCCAGTTTTTCCCTGCCACGCGCAATAAATTATTTTTCGGTGGTTGCGCGGCACCGATTTGAATGCTAATGCATTTATTAATCAGAGTCGTCACAATGCGACGTAAGGCGCGGCGATAATACCGACTGTAACAAAACACCTGCACCAATTTTGGCAACGGCGCACCACGATAAATTTTGTTGGAAAGCACTTTTAACGCCAACAAAATGGCATTCGGCCCTTCAAAATGCAATGTCCGCACTTCGTTCCAAACGTTGCGATACGTGAGATCAATGCTGCCGACCAAACTTTCTTCGTTCGCACCGAAACTAAATAAGTCGCTTGATTGGATGCTGGATTTAATGTCGGTTAAATGTGCGGTCGGATCTTGGGTCAAATTAATAATGACCGCAAGACTGCGAATTTCGCAAGGATGACTCAGGTCGGAATTGCTGGCAGAGGCGTTGTCGATAGGAAATGTCAACCGCAAATCCGTCACAAACTGGCGTAACGTGTTAAGTTCGACATTTTTACTGGCAACAAAGAGCTCGGTATTTGCCGTAAGCAAACGATTGAAATACGCCCACGCCACTAATTTATTCAGGCTTTGGCTATATTCCGTATAACGCGGCCGACAAAAACCGTGAATGTCCGGCGTTTGGTTAATCATATACCAACCGTCCTTAAACTGACGGTTATTACGTACTTCAATAAACGTTAGATAGCGTTCCGATAAATCCACAGCAAACTGTGGATTCAGCAAGGTCACTTTGCCCGGCAATTCTTCAAATGCCGTGTAAAGTTTACGGGTTAATATGCTCATATCTTGCGGCATAATGCTGACATTGACCTGATGTTTGCGGGCAAAATTCACTAAGTTACGATAACTCAACATTAAAAACTTAATCAGGTCATTATGCATTTTTTCGGCTTGCTTAATTTTCCATTGTTGGCGCTGGTTTAATAATTCCACTTGCCCACAATGCCAGCCCCATTGTTGCGTCAGCTTAAGTAACGCATCCAATCGCCAGTTACTTTTATTTACCTCTGCTTCGTTCTCATGCACTTTGATATAAAAGCAACAACGTACAAAATCCAGCCGTTTATATTCTTTTCGTTCGGTCAAATAAGCAGTTACCCGTTGCAGCATCGCCAAATAAGGATCAAATTGATGAGCAACGTTCAATTCACCGGTTAATAAGGCGTGTTTAAATTCACGAGAAATCAAATACGTGTTTGGATAACGCCAAGAATAGGTTTCTAACAACAAAATTTTGAGCAGGGATTTATAAGGATAATCAATCCCTTTATACAGCTGCCATAAGGTCGCACCAAAATACTCATTGGCGGACAAGGTGCCTAACCCCCCGAAATCCACCCAATCATTTAAATCCAATTGCTGCGTTTGCGTTAAGCGTTCGATTTCTGCCTCGTAATCCGCTTCATTTTCAATCAGCAAATGCAGCCACAATAACGGTTTTCCGGCAAGGCGTATGGCTGAACGGTAAAATTCATCCAGCAACAACATATATTGTGCCGAACCACAATTCTCGGCAGTCATTGGCTCGACATAACGAAAACACCGAAACCGTCTTTGATCCATTAAATAGAAATTCATTTCTACGTGAACACGCTTTGCCCATTGTTGAATACGCTCGACTTTTTGCTGTAAAAGTTCACGCGCTGATGGACTCAAATCTTCTCGATGACACAGCCAAATATCTAAATCAGATTGTGGCGTTTGGGCAATAGAGGCAATGCTGCCCATCACATAGACGCCAAGAATGGCTTCTGATTCAAAAGTGCGGTGTTTTTTGAGGAAATTTTTCACGCTTTCATCTGTCAGCGTATGCGCAAGATATTCCTGTTGGAATGGCGTTGGGGAAAAATGGGCAATGCCGGTGGGCGCATCGGGAACATAGCCCGGCAAATCGGCATGATTGAAATGAAGCAATAACGGGATAAGTTTGAAAACCTGTTGAAAGGATTCAGGCGTGTCGGATAAAGCCCGCTGGATACGCAACCTATCTAAATCGTCCACACGTTTTTTAGCTTTATCGAGATCAAACTTCAAGTAATATCCTGTTTTTTACGACGGTCATGCTTCGCTGGTGGCTACTCTATCATCAGTATTGACGGAAAGCAAAAAAATTAAATGAACACTGACTTTTGAAGTTAACAGTGATAGGATAATCCCTCATTAGACCTGATCAATATGTTGTTATTATGCTTGAAAAAACCTTAAAAATTGCGACTCGCCAAAGCCCGTTGGCGTTATGGCAGGCAAATTATGTGAAAGACCGTCTGCAACAGTTATATCCCGATTTAACCATTGAATTAGTGCCGATGGTAACTAAAGGCGATGTGATTTTAGATTCACCACTGGCGAAAATCGGTGGCAAAGGCTTGTTTGTTAAAGAATTAGAAAATGCGTTATTAACTAAAGAAGCCGACATTGCCGTGCATTCCATGAAAGATGTGCCGATGCAATTTCCCGAAGGCCTGGGATTAGCCGTGATTTGCCAACGCGAAGATCCGCGTGATGCCTTTGTGTCTCATTCTTACCGCACTTTTGCAGAGTTGCCGCAAGGCGCGGTGGTTGGGACATCAAGTTTGCGTCGCCAATGCCAATTAAAAGCCTTACGCCCCGATTTAGACATTCGCTCTTTGCGTGGCAATGTAGGAACACGTTTAAGCAAATTAGATAACGGCGATTATGATGCCATTATTTTAGCTTCTGCCGGCCTCATTCGTTTGGGCTTAGCAGATCGTATCGCATCTTTTATTGACGTTGAACAATCCTTACCGGCTGCCGGACAAGGTGCTGTGGGGATTGAATGTCGTACCGATGATGCGCAGGTGCAGGCATTGCTGGCGCCGCTGGCTGATGCAGAAACCACTTACTGCGTATTAGCAGAGCGCGCCATGAATAATCATTTACAAGGCGGTTGCCAAGTACCGATTGGCGGTTATGCCGTATTACAACAAGGGCAGCTGTATTTAAGAGCCTTAGTGGGCGATATTGACGGCAGTCGCATTATTCGCGCAGAAGGAAAAAGTGCGGTGGAAAATGCCGAAGTTTTAGGCGTGAAAATTGCCGAACAGCTTTTAGCGCAAGGCGCTGACAAAATTTTGCAAGCAATTTATTCATAAATCGTGGGGGCACAATGGCCGTTTTGGTAACTCGCCCTGATGAACGTGGGCAACAACTCGTGGAGATGCTAGCAAAAGCCGGAATCGTCGCCATTCATTTGCCTTTATTTACCATTGAAGCCGGTGCAGAACTCAATGAGTTACCGAATAAATTTGCCAAATTAAAAGCAGATGATTATGTCTTTATCGTCTCCAAAAGTGCGGTAGATTTTGCCGACAAAGCCTTAAAAGACACCGGTTTTGCATGGCGCGATGATTTGCACTATTTCACCGTAGGGCAAGGAACCGCACAGTATTTTGCCGCCACAACCGCCATGGCTGTGCATTATCCGACAAGCCAAGAAAACAGCGAAGGCGTATTACAACTTCCTGCAATGCAAAATTTACAAGGCAAAACCGTTTTGATTTTGCGCGGTAATGGCGGACGCGAACTCCTCTCAGAACAAGTGCAACAACGCGGTGCTAACGTTGAGATCGTTGAATGTTACCGAAGAGAACCGCTTGTTTATAATAATGTGGAGCAAACCAGTCTGTGTAAGCGTGCCGGTATTCAAACCATTGTGGCGACCAGCGGGGAAATTCTGACGCAACTGCTGGATTTTGTCCCACGAAATGAACATAATTGGCTAAAAAGTTGTCAACTCATTACCGTCAGTGAGCGAATTTCCCATTTGGCGCAGGCATTGGGCTGGCAAAATGTGATTGTTTCACCTCGTGCGGATAATCAAATATTATTACAAACCTTATTACAATGTCGTTAACGCAACATGTCACTTTTATAGGTAATCAATATGGCTAACAAGAAATCGAATCATCTGGAAAATCATGCAAAAATTGAACACGAAATTGATGTGAATAAGGATCTTGATTTAGCAAAACAAGACACCACAGAAAATGAACACGTTGACCCCAAGGTAGAGGATAAACAAGCAACCATGCAGCATAAAGAGAACGAAAATAGACAGTCTTCCGCGTCCACTCCACACGAAACCGTTATTGTGAAGAAAAACGGTTCTGCGTTGAGCGTATTAGCGATTTTGATTGCCCTTGGCTTGGGCGGTAGCGGTTATTATTTCGGGCAGCAACAGGTTGACGAAATGCAACAAAAACTGACCGCACTTCAAACGCAACTTCAGCAAAAAAATACGGCTGAACCCGTCAATCTCCCAAGCTTTGAAGCAGAAAAAAGTCAGTTGGCGAAGTTAGCCGAGTTTTCTCAAGTGGCGAGCGACCAAATCAGTGCCTTGAATCAAGAATTAGCCGCCAAAGAACAACAGTTATCTGCGTTGCAACAACAAGTCCAGCGTTTGACCAATCAAAGCAAAGCGGAACAACCAAACGATTGGTTGCTAACCGAAGCAGATTTTTTATTAAACAATGCTTTGCGTAAATTGGTGTTGGATAACGATGTGGACACCAGCGTATCGCTATTAAAAGTGGCTAGTGAGACCTTGTCCAAAGTGGCAATGCCGCAAGTCGCCACTGTTCGTAGCGCAATTAATGCAGATTTGAAGAAGCTGTTATCCCTCAACAACGTGGATCAAAACGCTATCATGCAGGAATTGTCTCAATTGGCAAATGACGTGGATGAGTTGAACGTATTGAATGTGAATTTTGATGAAGATCCAAACACGGACAAACTCACCGATTCTTTGGAAGATTGGAAATCCAACGCTGAAAAAAGTGCGGTCAGTTTTTTAAATCATTTTATTCGCATCACGCCAAAAAAAGCGGATAACAAAGCCTTATTAGCACCAAATCAAGACATTTATTTGCGTGAAAATATTCGCTTACGCTTACAAATTGCGATTTTAGCCGTGCCACGTCAACAAGATGATTTATATAAACAATCTTTGGAAACGGTGGCTTCTTGGGTTCGTACCTATTTTGATACCAGCACGGAAGTAGCGCAAAACTTCCTGAAAAAACTGGATGAATTGGCAGAACAATCCATTTACGTGGATGTGCCAACCCAGCTTAGCAGCTTAAATGCCTTGGATAAATTACTGAATAAACAACCGCAAGAAGTGCAAAAAATCACGCTTTCCGCTGACAAAGATTTCGATCCGGAAAATGTCAAAGCGACAGAAAACCATGCCACAAGCCCTGCAGAGCAAGGAAATGGCGCAGATACAAGCACTGCTCCGAATCAACCTGAACAACAGGAGAAATAGACCATGATAAGATCACTATTTTTAATGTTGCTATTATTAGCCGGATTACTTGCCGGTCCGTATTTATCCGGCAAGCAAGGTTATGTCCGTATTGAAACCGCCGACAACATTGTCGAAATGTCTCTTACCACATTGGTGATTTTCTTTGTGATTTCACTGGCGGTGGTCTATAGCATTGAAGCGGCAATCAGCCGTTTTTGCCGTTTAAGTAATAACACTTACAGTTGGTTTTCCCG
>ERZ773070.197-NODE-197-length-46155-cov-20.601757_pt1 | contig 46155 bp, 47 predicted proteins | sample MGYA00580618_ERZ773070 | MGnify/ENA primary metagenome ERZ773070 (study PRJEB29015, sample SAMEA2738023) | human oral metagenome | biome: human oral; feature: human-associated habitat; material: dental | place: China | collected 2019 ...
AGACGGTTCGCATGTACACCTGCGGGCTGACGGTGTATTCGCAGCCGCACATCGGCGATTGGGTCGGCTATATCTATTGGGATGTGTTGGTGCGACTATTACGCTGGCAAGATATTCCAGTTGTCCGGACACAAAATATCACCGACGTTGGGCATTTGACCAGCGATGATGATGACGGTGAGGATAAGATGGAGAAGGGGGCGCGCCGCGAGGGCGTCATACCATCAGGACGTCGCTCACTCATTAGTAACAACATTATACACTATATTGTTAATACTGTCAATGCTTATGCCGTAGCTAACAGGGGAGTAGGACTATGGCTTTGATGGTACTTAACTTAGCACCCTAACCACAACAATTTGCCTTAAAGACTTCAAGCGGGGTTAAGCCGCCTAGACGCTTTCCGGGTCTGTTGTTCAATAGATTTTCTAGGTCTAATATACATTCATTGAGCCGTAAGCTTTTTGAAGTCAGTGCCTTTAGGATAAAAATCTCTAATTAGCCCATTAAAGTTTTCATTCCTGCCGCGCTGACTGGATTTATACGGGTCAGCAAAGTAAATATCTACAGCCAGCGTTTTCTCAAGCGGCACGGCCAGCTGCTAAACTCAGCCCCATTGCCGTAAGTAATGGTAGCAACATTACTTTTGCCAAAGACTCTTTCAATATCCACCTCGGTTTGTTTGGTAATACTGGCGGCATTGTAGCCAATAACTAAACTAATAGAGCCTAATCCGGACTTACGCTCGGTATGGGTTAATAGTCTATCTTTAGTATCTAGTCCAAAGATGGTATCTCCCTCCAGATCAGTGTAACTTTCTAGATTATCTATACTCGCCGGCCGGTCATGAATAGAATGCTTGCCTCTATTGGTATTGCTGTATGGTAATTTAGCGGTATTCTTAAATGGTTTACCGCGCCTGCGGAGCGAACTAATTGCCTTTCTTACCGCTCATTGCCATTAAGACTATAGATGTAACGGCAGACGGCCATGCGGGATACGGGGCGAAGCCCCGTATCTCCTGTCCAGCCATCGTCATCTTTAAGAGCTTGGCCTGCCAATATGGCATCTATTCGCAGGGAGATTTGTTCCGGCGACCATCGCAACTTGAGTTTAGCCTTAATATATGCCAGTGTCCGGGCATATATTGGTTCAGTCAGTTTCTTACTAGTCCTAAAGACGCCCGAATGGTGTTTAGCAGCATATTATATACTTGTTGTTAGACGCGTTTCTAACGCCCTTTCCGGTTAATTGACTTTCCAAAAATCCATTAAACCACGGGACTAAAATTGAAACGTGTCTTTATTGAGCTTATCCTTTGCGGTTGAGGTGTTAATGGAGGGGTTCTGTTGCTTTTTATATCTATGATGGTATAATTTTGGTACACATGAAGCTTTTAGGCGACCTTAAGCATACTGTTCTTGATAAACGCAACCGACCATTTTTGCTCATCTTTGTAGTATGTACGGCGGTGTTTTTTATCATGTCATTGAAAACTGTTTTTCGCGATGATGATATCTGGTTTGCAGCAAAGACGGTTGAGTTTAGCTTGTTTGACTGGATTATCTATCGTTGGAGCAGCTGGAGCAGCCGAGTTTTTCCAGAGATGATGCTTTGGCTACTGGCACCTCGACCAGCTATTTGGGTACTGTTAAATACTGTTGCGTATATGGTCGGCACTGTTTATCTTTTTAAATTTTACCGCTCAATCCGTACAGTAAATAATCATAAAACTGATATAGCGGCATTTACAGCTAGCTGTGCATTTGTATGGTTACTGTCACAAGGCGTAGCGACAGAATCGGTTTTTTGGTTAACTGGTTCAGTAAACTATTTCTGGGTAGGGGCATTATTCCTAATAGCAATTTATTTGCCTTGTGTTATATTTTTACGGCGCAAGATTTCGGTCGCACAGACAGTTGTATCGTTTATCGCTAGCGTTGCTACAGTTTTATCGCACGAGCAGTTTGGTTTTATTTTGACACTGATATATCTAGCAACACTTGCCTGGTATTTGCACCAGAAAAGCCGGTCGAAAAAAGTTGCAGTGCTATTAGCTGTTATGACCGTGTTATTGTCTATCGGTGTGTTATGTGTTGTTCGTGCGTCTGGTAATGTTTTGAGAATCCAGCAGGAGATTAACAACTGGCTTCCTGACATGCTAACTGTGCCTACAGCGGTGCGAGCAGAATCTTCCATCCGATGGTTTATGGATATTATAATAAATCATACAGGAGCGTCATTGTCAGTAATATGGTGTTTGCTATGTATAATGCTTTGGCGGCTCCATAAAAAAGTCCTAGCTATCATGCTTGGTGGTTTCGCTAGTGTGTTCTTGCTAGCTAAAACTATCATGCTTGATGTGGAGCTTATGATGCTATTACGCAAAGTTCATTTTGGCGGTATTGTTAATTTTCATGCTTCATGGCGTTATGTTGGCGGGTTTACGCAATGGATTCCGGTGTTGTTTTGGTCATGTGCGCTAGTAATGACTGTCGCTGCAATTGCTACCGCTTTTGATGTAAAATCACGTCAAAAAGCGGCGATAGGCATTATGGGCTGTCTCTTAGCGGCTGTTGCGACGGCGATGTTATGGGCTTCGCCAACGATGTACGCTAGTGGATATCGAGTGGTGTATGTAGCGTCGCTACTGTTGATGCTGGTAGTTTTACTGCTAATTGGTAGGCTAGCGGAATTGAAGCCGTAGTTAAAACCCGGTGGAATAGATAGGAGTGTTCGCTACAGAGCGAGCAATTCCGGGTCGTCCGGGTCTTTACCGTCTAAAAGAGCCCTTAATCGTAAGTCGGCTTTGTAGGTTGCTGGTATTTCACCCAGTGCAGCAACAGGTTCTTTTTCGGGTAGCCAATCATGCCCTACGGGTATTATAGTCGGAATTTGCCGCGTAACATCATTATTCATAATTCGCATCGCTGCTTCTATAGCTGTTCTCCAGTGCGGAGTACTGACGCTGACGCTCATGGGCAACTCAAGGTCTGCTGGATTTTCGTTGAATACTCCTAATTCTATCAATTCTTTGTATTGTGATTCGGCGGTTGGGCGCGGGTTGCCGCCGTTGTGGCGAGGTATGGCTGCGGCATTTAATAGGGTAGCTTTGGCGCCGTTTTTTAGGTGGTAAACTGTCATAGCAGAGTCGCGCATAGGAACACCAGCGTCAAGCAATTCTTGCACCGGCTGGTCGGCTGACGTCAAAGGCAACTCTTCAGGCTCATTTTTCCAGTCAATTACATCGTAGAGCATTGCTTCGAGTGCTAGTCTACCCATAGTGTACTCATCGGCGAAAGCTTCATTCCAATCTTCAAAGTCGGGATTAGTATGCTTTTTTAGCTCATCTCGCCAGTGTGGTTTACTGAGCAGCTCGTTCATATCAAACGCTTTGCCTAGTTGTCGCTGAACAGCTGAAACGATAGCATCAGGGTTTGATTCGTTTGGTACTCCCGCCCAGCGTCGACGCTGTCCAACTAAAAGATGTGCGTTATGGACGCGGCCGCTTGCCGGATCGTCGCCATAAGCAGCTTGCAGCCGAGCTGCCATTTCCTCCGGATAGCCACCCAGCACTAAGCTATGTCCAATTTCTGCATCGGGCGGAGTCGATGAACCCTCGCTGAAACCGAGGTTGCCGTAACTCAACTTTTTGATAGAATCCCAGTAATCCCCGTGATTTTCTGGAGTAATAAGAACCTTGCCTCGCACGCCTTCGGCTGTACCATGTTGAGCGCCCATCCAGTGCCGCCACATGAACTGACGAGTGGCATCTGATAGCAAACCTCCCGCTTCGACGTCTTTTTGTGCTTGTTTAGCTCCTTCGGCAAAGGCAGAATTAATAGGGTCAGTGGCGATAGATCCTAGAATTTTCGAAATTGTTTCTCGGTTCTGATCGAGAAACAACTCCTTGGGTACCCAAGGCAATTTATCTGCGACGCGAGGGGCTTGAGCATTCTTACTCATATCTTCATTATAGCATATAAGCTTATGTTTTGTCAAGGGTTTTGTCATGGAATAGCCATAAGTAAACTACAGAGAAGAGAGGTAGTTACCGTACCCAGATTTTTTGAGCGGGCGCGCTAGTTCGTCGAGCTGCTCGTGGCTAATAAAGCCCTGTTTGTAAGCAATTTTTTCCGGTGAACCGATAATCTGTCCGGTGCGGGTCTGAATAACGCGGACGAAATCTTCGGCGTCGGTCAAACTATTAATGGTGCCGGTGTCTAGCCAGACGTCGCCGCGTTCCAGGGTGGTGACGGTCAATTTGCCACGCTGGAGATATTCGGCGTTAACAGAGGTAATTTCCAGCTCACCGCGATCAGACGGCTGAACATTTTTGGCAATTTCTACCACGTCGTTGTCGTAAAAATACAGCCCGACCACCGCGTAATTGCTCTTCGGCTGGGCTGGCTTTTCCTCGATCGACACCGCCACATTGTTATCATCAAATTCGACCACGCCGTAACGCTCCGGGTCGGAAACTTCGTAGGCAAACACCGTGCCGCCATCTGGGTCGGTGCAGGCTTGCAGCGAATCATCCAGCGCATCGCCGTGGAAAATATTATCACCCAACACCAGCGCCACCTTGTCGTCGCCAATAAATTCCTCGCCGATGATAAATGCTTGGGCGAGTCCGTCCGGGCTTGGTTGAATGGCGTAATGCAGATCAAGCCCCCACTGTGAACCGTCGCCGAGCAAACGCTTAAATCCAGCTTGATCTTCTGGTGTAGTAATAATAAGAATCTCGCGGATACCCGCTTGCATCAGCGTTGTTAGCGGGTAGTAAATCATCGGCTTGTCATAGATTGGCATCAACTGCTTACTGATTGCTTTGGTGATTGGCCAGAGGCGCGTGCCAGATCCGCCAGCTAGAATTATTCCTTTCATAGTAATCCTCCTTGGAATAAACTTATTTTATCATCAGGCAATGCTCGAAATAACGTATCATTGAAATTACTTGGATTAACGACAGTATACTCGCTATTTGGGTATAATTTCGTGAACTCTGTAGGAACCTTAGGTTCTTTTTTACCATATTTTATTTCAAATGCTTGAACAGTATCTTGTTCATCTTCAACAAGGTCAATTTCCTGTTTTTTGTTGTTTCGCCAGTAATACGAACGAACAAGACGGTCTGTCGTAGAGAGGTATTTCCTACGTTCAAGGATACAAAAATTTTCCCATAGAGATCCAGCGTCTTCGCGAATATGTAGAGGGCGAAAATCATTAATTAGAGCGTTACGGATACCGAGATCTATAAAATATATTTTCCGAAGCCTACCAACCTCGGCTCGGAGATTTTTACGGTATTGATTGAGTCTGAAAACGATAAATGCTTTTTCCAGCAAATCAATGTAGCGTTCGACAGTTTCGCGGCTGACGCCTAGTTTTCGGCTGAGCTCGCTGTAGTTTACTTCGTTTCCTATCTGGTATGCGAGCAGTTGTAGTAAGTTGTTTAAGATGGTTTGGTCGTAGACGACAACAGGCGAGAAAGCATCGCGGAATATGTAATTGATAGCCATATTACGAAGACGTTTCGATGCTTCTTCTCCAGAAAGTGTCCACATACCAGGATAACCGCCGCGCACAGCTAGCGTACGGGCGTGAGCCAGCATTGATGGGGTATCTGTAGACACTTCTCGCACGCTAAGGGGATAAAGCTGGATTTCAATACTTCGTCCGGTAAGAGGTTCAGCGACGCGATTCGCTAAATCAAGGCTAGACGATCCAGTGACGAGCAGCGGGATGCTCGGGTAGCTGTCGTGTAGCAGCTTCAGCGATATTCCAATATTTTCGACCCGCTGCGCCTCATCAATGACGACAAAATCGGTGTCTCCGATATATGATTTTAGCTCCTGGGCGGATCGTCCTGTGAGGTTGGCGACAACTGTCGGATCATCGCAATTGAGGTAGAGTGGTTTTTTATAATTTGCGGCAACCTGTTTCGCAAGCGTTGTTTTACCGGTTTGTCGAGCGCCATAGATAATAGCGACAAGCCCTTGATTAAGAACGGATTTTACCGTTGACTGAGCATCTCGCTGAATCATATATCGTAGCGTATCATAGTGATTAACGCAGGTCAACCATCGAAAAAACGGTGATTAACGCAGGTCAACCATCGAAAAAACGGTGATTAACGCAGGTCTGTCGTTTCCTTCTTGATATATTCAGATAGATCATCTTGCCAATTGCGGCTAGTAAACCCTGTTGCATGCAGTTTGTCAAGGCTCATATCCGATCCGAGCGGCCGCGGTGCAACACCAGGCTTATTGGCAAAGTATTCAGCTGTGGTTGTGTCAGTGACGGTCAGATCATCGCGACCAGCGAGCGTGAAGATTTGCCGGGTGATATCAGCCCAGCTCGCTAGCGGTCCGTCGTTGGTGACGTTATACGTACCATAATCAGCGTGCGTGGTGAGTAAGTGATCAATTGCTCGTACGAGTTCCGATGTAAAGGTTAGCCGACCAACCTGGTCAGATACGACTGTTGGTGAAATATTCTTTTTAGCGAGTTCGAGCATGGTACGGACGAAGTTTTTACCTTCACCGATGACCCAGGTGGTGCGTAAGACGTAGTGTTTTGGTAATAGACTAATAACAATATCGCCCGCAGCTTTACTATCGCCGTAGACAGACAAGGGGCTGAAACTCTCAGTTTCAAGATGTGGTTCACGTGTGCCGTCAAACACATAATCGCTTGAAATATGTACAAGCGCCATGTTGTGTTTCAGGCAAACGCGTGCGAGGTTTGCAACCGCCTCGGCGTTTACTTTCCATGCGGCGACACGACCCTCCGGCGTTTCGGCGGCATCAACATTTGTAAATGCGGCGGCATTGAGAATTATTTCAATCTGAGACCAGTCAAAATTTTCAACAGAATCACGGTCTGTGATATCAAGCTCGGTTATATCGGCAAATCTGCTATTGGGATATTGCGCGCGTAATGCCGTGCCAAGCTGCCCGTTTGCGCCAACGATAAAGATTTTATTGTCGTCCATAGTTAAACCTCCAGAGGAATTACATTTGCTAATAACGGATGAGCAGCGTCTTTACTGGAAATAATCGCGTCTTTTTGCGAGATTGGCCAGTCAATGCCAAGGACTGGATCGAATAAGTTGACGAACGTATACTGCGCGTCCGGCGACCAGTGCGCGTCAACAAGATAGGTGTAAGCGACGTTGTCGTCAAGCGTTTGGTAGCCGTTAGCAACACCTTGCGGCACGAAGATCGCTGTTCCCGGATTGATCTCATGCGTAAATACGCGACCGAAGTTTTCGCCTTTTCGCAAATCGCACCACGCACCAAATACGCGTCCGTTTGCTGTCGAGATAAATTTATTCCACGGTTCGGCGTGCAAACCGCGCGTCGCGCCGGCTTTATCGTTGAAACTGATATTGTTTTGCACGATTGTAAACTTAGGTAAGCCGAGAGCCTCCATTTTTTCTTTTTGATAGTTTTCTTTGAACCAGCCGCGGTTATCGCCGTGGACAGGCAACTTCACGACGAACAGACCAGGAATCGGCGATTCGGTGACGGTTAATTCATTGTATGATGATGGATCAAAATTCATATAATTCTCCTTATTGCCCCTGCTTAGCGTATGCTGCCTCAACTGCTTCTTTTTGCGGGCGCCACCAGTCTTCATGTGTACGATACCAGTCAATAGTTTGTAGCAGACCATCGTGCATGCCAGTTTGGTTATCGGTATAGCGCGGCTGCCAGCCTAGTTCGCGGCGCAACTTGCTTGAATCCATGGCGTAACGTTGATCGTGGCCCGGCCGGTCGTTGACGTGCTCATACCAGTCTTTGCCTTTGCCCATCAACTCACAGATTTGCTCAATAACCATTTTGTTGTTGACGTGGTCGTTGTCAGCGCCGATGATATATGTCTCGCCGAGCGTGCCTTTTTCTAGAATTATATGGACGGCAGCGTTGTGGTCGTCGACGTGAATCCAGTCGCGAACTTGCTCGCCGGTACCGTAGAGTTTCGGCTTGATGCCGGACAAGATGTTGGTAATTTGGCGCGGAATAAATTTCTCAATATGTTGGTATGGTCCGTAGTTATTAGAGCAATTGGAAATGGTTGCCTTAATTCCGAAGCTGCGCATCCAGGCGCGCACCAGCATGTCGCTTGACGCTTTGGTGCTGGAGTAGGGGCTGGATGGATTGTACGGCGTACTCTCGGTAAAGCGGTTCGGATTATCTAACTCTAAGTCGCCAAACACTTCGTCGGTACTGATGTGATGGAGCCGCTTATCGTATTTGCGCACCGCCTCTAATATCGTATACGTGCCAACGATGTTGGTTTCGACGAACGGCCAGGGATTGCGCAGACTATTATCGTTATGGCTCTCGGCAGCGAAATGAACGATAATATCGTTTTTTGCTACGAGCTTATCCATCAACTCGGCGTTGCAGATATCGCCCTCAACAAATTCAATGCGGTCGTTGACAGATTCAAGATTAGCGCGGTTGCCGGCATACGTTAGTTTGTCAATTACCGTTACGTGGTACTCGGGTTTGTGTTTCACGGTGTATTGCACGAAGTTTGACCCGATAAACCCCGCACCTCCCGTGACAAGCAAGTTGGTCATATAACTAGTATATCATCACGATGAATAGCCGTTCGGGTTCTGTGATTGCCAGCGCCAACTGTCGCGGCACGCATCTTTGATTGTCAGTTCGGCGCGCCAGCCAAGCTCGTGTTCAGCTTTACTGCAATCAGCGTAGCAGGCGGCGATATCGCCTGCGCGGCGTGGTTTGATTTCGTATGGCAGGTTTTTGCCGCACGCTTCGCTAAAGGCGTGAATGATTTCGAGAACTGACGTGCCGTGCCCTGTGCCGAGGTTGTATACGTGTGCGCCCGTTTGCATATGCTGCAGAGCAGCGACATGTCCGCGCGCTAAATCAACGACGTGAATATAGTCGCGCACACCTGTGCCGTCTGGTGTATTATAGTCATTGCCAAATACACCAACACTCGTTAATTTGCCAACGGCGACTTGCGCGACATACGGTAATAAATTATTCGGAATGCCATTTGGATCCTCGCCGATCATGCCGGATTCATGGGCGCCGATTGGATTGAAGTAGCGCAAAATCGTCGCCTGAAAATCAGTATGAGCAGCGCTGTAATCACGGACAATCTGCTCAATCATGTATTTCGTCCAACCGTACGGATTTGTGATACCGATGCCGGTTTGCGATGTTTCGCGCAGGGGGAGTTCGCTTGGCGTGCCGTATACGGTTGCTGAACTAGAGAAGACTAATTTATTCACAGTATGCTTACGCATTGCTTCAAGCAGTGTGAGTGTTGAAACGAGGTCATTATCGTAATACTCAAGCGGCTTGGCGACTGATTCGCCGACTGCTTTGAGACACGCGAAGTGAATTACGGCGTCAATAGTATGCGTTGTGAAAATATCATCAAGTGCCGCTTGATCGCGAACATCTGCTTTAATAAATGGAATAGTTGTGTTTGTAATTTTCTCGACACGCCGCAGGCTTTCGACATTAGCGTTTACGAGATTATCGATTACGACAACGTTAAAATTATGTGCGATAAGTTCTATGAGCGTATGGCTGCCAATGTAGCCGGCGCCGCCCGTAACAAGGATTGTTTTCATAATTCTATGATAAAATAAAGAGCGTTAGACAGCAAATGACGGAGGATTAGATGATGAAAATTGTGATTGTGAGCGGCTACTTTAATCCGCTGCACGGCGGACATCTTGATATGATTGAAGCAGCGGCGCAGATGGGCGATAAGTTGATCGTGATCGTTAATAACGATAAGCAGCAGCTGCTAAAAAAAGGCAAGATCATTTTAGATGAAAGTAACCGCTTGCGTTTAATGCGGGCGCTTAAGGGTGTTGATCAGGTAATGCTTTCAATTGATGAAGATCCGACGATCATCAAAACGCTTGAAATGGTAGCAGGGCAATATCCGGGCGACGAATTGATTTTTGCAAACGGCGGTGATCGCGATACTGAAAAAGCAATTCCGGAAGCAGATGTGTGTAGAAAACACAACATCACGATGCGTTTTGATGCGGGCGCGGGTAAACCCGATTCGTCGACGCGCATTAATCGGGCAACAGGCAACGAATAGTTATCGCCACTGGTCGTATACGACTTTGCGTAGTTTTGTGAGGAATAGCGACTTGTCAAAGCGCCGTGCTGTGCGATTGAGTTTACTCGGGAACCAACGAATTGTTTCGGCGCGTTTTATCGCTTCGACGACATCGTCGACCGTTTGACGAGCGAAGAGTACGCCAGTCTCTCCTTGGGTAACGATATCGCGCGTGCCGGCACTGTCGTAGCCAATAACAGGTGCGCCGGCGGCGAGGGCCTCAACGCTTACGATGCCGAAGTCTTCGTCGCTTGGGAAAACAAAACCTTTTGCGTGATTGAGCGCACGTTCAACGGCCTCGTCAGAAGCGTCGCCGAAGCGATCGGTATAAAATTCAATCGTTGAACCGGCGATTTTGCGCAGTTCGTCGTGCATTTCTCCTTTGCCGAACACTTTGAGCGGTACGCCTAATTTTGTGCACGCGGCTACTGCTAAATCAAATCGTTTATTCGGCAACTGGCGCCCCAGCGTGACGTAGTAATCGCTGCGCGTGCGCGCGGGCGTGAATCGATGTGTTTCAACTGGCGGGTAAATGACGGTCGCTTGCTTGCCGTAATAGGTTTTAATACGCTTTTGCGTCTCGGTGCTATTGGCGATCCAAACATCTACGCGCTGCGCTGCTTCGTAGTCAAGTTTTCGCTGGTGCGGTACGAGAATCGGCATCAGCGCTCGTATGACTGGATTAAGTATGCCGAATCCGGGTTGTTTGCGGTATAAATCGTAGTGGCTCCAATAATAACGTGCGGGCGTATGGCAATACGAAATAATTTTTTGATCGGGACGCGATTTTTTGATCTGGTTCGCATTCAAATAAGCGCTTGTAAGAATAATGTCAAACTCGCTTAAATTGAATTCTTGAAATGCCTTAACCGCAAGCGTTGGAAATAGCCGATGCGTTTTGCGCAGGAATCTTGGTAACTTTTGTAGTTTTGATGTGCGTACATCGGCGTGGTTGAATGCGGGTACAGCTTCGGGATTGTATAGCGCAGTATAAATTGGCGCATCAGGGAAGGCTTCGTGCATCGCAAGCACGACATTCTCGGCACCGCCCATCACAGTGAGAAATTCGCACACGATCGCAATTTTCGGAGTAGCCATAATGATAGTATACCGTTTTGTGGTGGTGTTCGGCTAGTTTTTTGCTTAGTAATTGGATATACTTAAAATAGTAATGGATGTCATCGCCCTCATCAATCTAACAGGTATTGCAATAGGTATAGTACTGGCAAGTTCAGGTTTTAGCGTTCGGCGTGGCGTGCTGGCGGCAACGCAAAAAATAATGAGCGACCCTATGATTGATCAACAGGTAAAACGCGAATTTCAAACGATAATAGGGCATACGACGCGCACTGTGTATCTAATATATTACAGTGTTGTTGCGGCATTTATAGTAATGTCAATTATTGTGATGGTGCTGATTAGTGAGCTTTTGGCGCGCGGTGCGGCGTCGACGCTCATTGGCGCAGTCGTCTTTATTTCGGTATTTTGTTGCGCTGGTGTACTAGCGCCGGTGATCTGCCTCGGTTTTCTTTTTAAACAGTTGCGCTGTTCGCGACAAGTGTACTGTTATCTTTACGAAGCGAGCACAAATAATCTAGAGATAAAGTCATACACCTCGGCACTTGCTGACGTGCAACTGAGTGCGCCGGAGGCTGGTCTACGTGCTGCTGCGCTTGTTGGTGTATTAAGCGGCGGCATTATGGGGCTTACGTGGGTAGTTGTGCTATTTTTGATGACAAATCAAGCAGTTGCGTGTGCGCGAAGCTCGAAATGCCTATAGTGATAGTTCTGCGGTATGGGCGCGTGTTGTGGCAACTACTGCGCCCGAAAACGGTGGCACTTTTAATTTTACAAACACTGCTTGTGTGGGTGGTAGTATGCGGCGAACTGCCTTCATGGTGGCAATTAACAGTAATTGTTGTCTTGATCTCGTGTTGGTATATGCATGCAGTAGCAGTGAATGATTTGAGCGATTATGAAGTTGATATGATTAACTTAACGCATCGCGATGATGCATCCGATCGACCTCTTGTTAATCAGTCAAGCGATAGCAAATCGTTATGGATGATACTACACTTTTTAGAAATTATATTAATCGGACTATGGGCGGCAATTGATATGCGATCTGTATGGTGCGCGGTAGTGTTATTATTTTTGAATTACGCTTATTCAATGCGCCCGTTCCGTATATCGGCGCGTGGCGTGCTGGCATTATTGCTACTACCGGTAGGATATGTATTGTATCCGGCTGGATTGGTGTATATGCTTGGGGAATCGCATATGACAGTAGAGATAACGATAAGTATCGCAGGTTTATTTATGCTGTTTATGGGGCGGCTGTTTTTGAAAGATTTTCGCGACGAGAAAGGCGACCGTGCAACGGGTAAACGAACGTTTCTGGTACGTCATGGCATAAAAGCGACGCTTATCATTTCAGGTGGATTAATGGCAATTGGCGTTGCCGCGATGTGGTTTGCTAGCCGTCATTTTCAAATTGGACTTGGGCTGATTGCTAGCTTCGTGATCGGTGGTGCGTGGTGGTGTTTATGGCGTTGTTGTTATGAACACGCGCTTGCAGACCGGTTAGTTTACATCGCGCTCGCTGGGAGGTTGATGAGCTGGTGGGTATTTATGCTATTACTTGCCGGATTACTCTCTATCTATCATGTGCCGATGGTTCAATCAGTGTATCTTTTGGCGGTAGCAGCGGCAATGTTTGCAATGGCATTGTGGTGGCTGTTTAGTTCAAAGCATGATAAAACGTGCATTGCGCCGGAATCTCACATCGAGAAAAATGAATCACATAATTCTTCAAACTGATGGTAAGCGCCGGCTGTATCGGTCGATATGATGCGGCTTGCGATAGATCTACCGCTTGTAGTTTCTGCTTCAAGCTGAGCAGCTTGCGCCCGTGAACTATCACCGCGCATATGTAAGCGTTTACATAAAGTCTCCGTTCGTGCTTCAATTTGTATGACAAATGTATTAGGATAGAATGACAAAAATTGTGCTACGACGGGTGCGCGCAAAGCGATAAATACGAGCGATGCGTTTGCGTAATTTATTGGCGTTAGTCCGTAGCGGTAACCTTCGTAAGGAAACACGCCAAGAAGATCTCCGTTACGAAACATATGCTCAAATGTAATGTCATCAACAAATACATGCGAATCATCGTTTAGCGATCGTGCAGGGCGTGTCGTAACGGTACGGTGAATGCGCGTGTACGGCCGGCGTGTAAGGTACTGCTTGATAAGTGTGCTTTTACCGGCGCCCGATGGACCAATAATGGCAATGAGCTTCTGATGTTTACGAGTCATGACTTACCGTGCGCCTGTCTTGCGTACAACGACAGCGATTGTTTTGAATAGGATGCGTAAATCAAGCCAAAAACTCCAGTTTTGCGCGTAGTATAGTTCCAGCTCAATTCGCTCGTCGAAACTCAGGTCGGATCGTCCTGACACTTGCCACAGCCCCGTAACGCCTGACTTGACGCTGTGCAAGAGCGCGGTCCGCGATTGGCTGAACTTGACCTCTTGCGGCAAGATTGGGCGCGGCCCGACTAAACTTAGATCGCCGCGTAGCACATTGATAAACTGCGGAAATTCGTCAAGCGACGTGTCGCGCAATATTTTGCCGAAGCGCGTAATACGCGGATCATTCTCGACTTTGTGATTGCGCCGATACTCGTCTGCTAAGTCTGGTCGCCCCATGTCCTCAAACTCTAAACTGGCGTCTTTTTTGCCATACCGCGCGCCCATAGTACGGAACTTATATAATTTAATCGGTTTAGAATACTGGCTTAGGCGCTTGGACCGATAGAAAATTGGGCCGGGATTAAAGATTTTTTGGAGAAATGATAATACAAGTAAAATGCTGCCCCACAGTGGCAGCGCTGCGACGACGAGAATAAGATCAAATAGGCGTTTGCAAACTGCTCCCCAGCCAATCAGCGGCGTCTGGCTAACGGTAATCATTGGATAGCCGAGGAATACGTCAATTGTGTTTTTTCCGGTGTAGAACTCAGGCTCGCCAGGAATAAAATTATACTGAATATGTGCGATTTGCGCAGCACTCAATATTTTATGATTGCGCGTTCCGCTATCATACAAATCGGTTTGAATAATGGTGGTAATATTCAGTTTATCAATATCTTGCAGCGCGTCTTCAACGCGCGTGTAGTGATTAATACCAAGATGCGGCGGCAACAATCGAGCTGGACCGGCGAACGCAACAATTTGATAGCCAGACTTATGCGTCGAGCCAAGCGCTAATGCAATATCGGTTGTTGCGTCGGAGTTGCCGACAACAAGTACACGGCTTACGCCGCGTCCATAGCGAAATAGCTCATGGCGAATATCGCGTATTAATTCGCGCATGATAATAATCGCGGCGGTTGAACCGATAAACACGTACGATGCCACTAGCCGTGCCGGAAAAATATGAATATTTGTAAAATACTCCCAGCCAATCACAAGCAGAATGCCAATAAATGTGCCGAGAATGATGCGGCTCCACTCGACGAGTCGGCGCGTGTAAATGCCTGCGCTATAAAGCCCAAGCGATGCGAAAATTAAAATCCATACAGGTGCAATTGCTAAGAAGCTGACGATATAATCGGTTGTGTAAACAGCGTGCAAAAGCGCGCGGTGGTCAAGCTGCGTACGTACATAATACGCCAAAGAGAATACGATAGCGAGTATAATCGCGTCGACGACCATCAGCAAAATGCTGTATGCTTTCGTATTTCTCGACGGCATAAGTGCCACCATTATAACAATTCCGCTATAATAGTACTAGATGAAACGGGTTATTTTGCGATTGGCGACGCCGCGGTATAGAGCTATCTTGGATTGTACGATTGCTGGACTGCTTATTGCGATTATGGCGCTAATTGTAGTTCATGCGCCGCTGAGCGTATTTATTGGCAGTAAGATTCCGGCATTTGCACTCGGTATAAAGGCCTGGAAAGAGATCATGATAGTGATCGCCGCGCTTTTGGTTGTGCTACGGTACGGGCAGCGTTTGGCGCGTGATTTTCGACGTGATCCACTCGTGATTTTGTGCGGCCTGTATGCCGTGCTACACATTGTGTTGGCATTGCCGGCAGCAAATGGCGGATTGGCGGCAATTGCCGGACTGATGGTTGATTTGCGCTACACCGCTTATTTCGTGTTAGCATATGTGGTTACGCGCTATAATCCGCGGTATCGCGCGTGGCTGTGGCATACGGCAGCAATTGGCGCAGCGGTTGTGCTAGGGTTTTTGTTAGCACAATTTGTATTGCCGGTCGATTTTTTGAAACATCTCGGTTACAACGAAGCGACAATTGCACCGTACATGCTGGTCGACATGAATCCGGCGTTTGTGCGCTACAACAGCACGCTGCGCGGTCCGAACCCGCTTGGCGCGTATGCGATTATTGTTGTCAGCATCGCAGCGGCGTGGTGGCTTATACGAGCGAAAAAATTGCGCGATAAGCGGTGGCTGGCGCTGCCGGCATTCTATTCGGTCGTTGGTTTGGTTGCGGTGTGGGTAAGCTATTCGCGCAGCGCGTTAATGGCGGTGGCTGGTAGTATTGGGCTGGTTGCGGCACTTCGGTTTGGTCGTAGAGTTTCGCGGCGCGTATGGCTAGCGAGTATAGGAATCATGTTAGCGTGCATAGCGGGACTATATCTGATCCGTAATACAGAATTTTTCCATACGGTTATAATTCACGACAATCCTGCAACGGGTACACACACCACATCAAATGACGACCATGCCAAGTCGCTATCGGCGGGTATTGCGCGTATGGCGCAGCAACCGCTTGGGGCTGGTGTCGGTACGACAGGTTCGGCGGCAATGTACGGCAGTATGCCGCATATCATCGAAAATCAATACGTGATGGTGGCGCACGAAGTTGGCTGGCTGGGACTCGTTTTGTTTATGGTGATACATGTGCTCGTGTTGCACGGTTTATGGCGGCAGCGGCGGCAGTGGTATGCGGTTGGTTTATGGGCAAGCGGTATTGGTTTGGCGTTCGTCGGGATCGTACTGCCGGTGTGGGCGGATGACACCGTGTCAATCGTGTGGTGGGGGCTGGCAGCGGCAGTTTGTAGTAAAAATTACAAAGGAGAAATATATGGTACATCCCACAAAAAAACAACGTGAATTACTTAATTTTATTGACGGTTTTATCAAAGGAAACGGCTATAGTCCAAGCTTTCGTGAAATTATGCGTGCGCTTGACTACAAAAGCGTGTCGACGGTCGCTGCACACGTGAATGGGCTTATTGCGCGTGGTTGGCTGGTTAAAAAAGATAATTCAGCGCGTACACTTGAGGTGGTACAAGGTGCCGCCGAGCAGCCGTGGTGGAGCCACTTAGAACATGAAGTGAAAAAACGCGAAGGAATGAGCAATGAAACGGCGCAAAAAGAATGCGATATTTTGCGGCAAGCGCTTGCGATTGTTAAGCGGTGACAGCCAGTGCGTCCGCCTTTACAATTTTGTATTGATACAGTACAATTACTGATGTATTCCGGGGTAGCTCAGCGGTAGAGCGGATGGCTGTTAACCATTAGGCCGCGGGTTCGAACCCCGCCCCCGGAGCCAAGAACTGTTTCTGATTTAATTAATATAACCAATAACCTTTTTTACGAAGACATTAAGTGGTGGAACGATTGGATAATTGTGACTCAATATGTAAAAGAGTGGTTACATGATGAATGAAAAAGTAATTCATTTACGTGTGTTTTCATGGAGTAGGGACTATGAATTGCCTGGATTCCAGGAGCAACTTAATCGTAAGGCTAAGAATTTTTTAAATAGTCAGGGTGTAAATGTACGCATATTGCCTCCACCGCAATTTGGCATGACGGGAGAAGTATCTACGGCTATAAAAATAATTTCATGGATCGTTAAAATAGCTCCATTCTTTAAGAAAATAAGCAATGCCTTCTACAGTCGTGCTTATAAGTATAGAAAAAGTCAATATGTAATTTTTTTGGAGGCACAGTTATTGGATGAAAAAAGAAAATATCTGTGTGACAGAAAAGCTATAGATATGATGATTATGGGTTATGAACTCAATAAATATTTGAGTGAAGCTTATCCGATTTATGAATTCTGTTTAGAGATTTCTATTTGTAGGCTTAGAGGACGGAAAGTACAAATATCTCTAAGTGGTTTAAGATTGAACGACAAGATGATCGGATTTTTAATGAAGTTGATACCAAAATTAAAATACAACGAGAAGAACGACGCATACCTTATTTGTGATCGTCAATACTTGATTACGATTGGTATGCGTAATGAAGATGGGCATATTATTCATGCACAAAGATACATTCCATACTTCCATTTCGTTCCATTATTTGAAATTAAATAGAACATGAACAAGAGAGGCTATTATAATAGCTTAATGTGCGGTTGTTAATGTTGTCTAGCATACAATTTCGTATTCATTTGCGGTTGGTATAATAGAGGTTGTATGCCCACTCCTCTGCAAGATTTTCTCACATTTCTAATTAGTATTGTCGTTGAGGCGCTGCCGTTTGTCGTGCTCGGTATTATGGTTTCGGTGGCAGTACAAGTATGGCTGCCGGAAGGCTGGTTGTTGCGCCGGTTGCCAAAGTGTCGTTGGGCGCGGCAAGTTACTATTTCGTTGTTCGGTGTATTTGTGCCGGTGTGTGAGTGCGGTAACGTACCGTTGGCACGCGGGCTGTTAGTGCAAGGCTTGAGTGCGTCGGAATCGCTGGTATTTTTGCTTGCCGCTCCAGTACTGAATCCAGTGACGATTATTACCACGCAGCAAGCATTTGCGAACGATCCGGTGGTGCTTGCTGGGCGTATGGCGGGTGGCTTCGTTATTGCGAATGTAGTTGGTTGGGTGTTTATGAGGCGTCGGCGCGATGAATTGCTACAGCCAAATTTTATCAAAACGTGCCAAATTTCTCGCCACATTCATGAACGGCGGTGGGTGCGTAGTTTAGAATTATTCCGTTACGAGGCAAGCCATATGCTGCCGGCGCTTTTATTCGGTGCGGCGGTAGCAGCATTGGTGCAAGTTGCTGTGCCGCGTGAAATTTTATTAACACTTGGCAGCAACCCGGCATGGTCTATCGCCGCAATGCTGGTGCTGGCGTTTGTGATTTCTATTTGCTCGAATGTTGACGCATTCTTTGCGCTGGCATTTAAAGATACGTTTACTGCTGGTTCGCTCGTGAGCTTTCTAGTGTTTGGGCCAATGATTGACATCAAATTGCTCAGTTTGATGCGGACGACATATCAGCCGAAAGTGCTGATGCAGGTTTCGCTGTTGGTATTGTTAATGTCTGCGGCAATAGGATTGGGGGTGAATTATGTACTGTAAATGGTCGGCGTGGCATGTTGAGCATTGCGGTGCGATTGCGATGGCGCTATTGTGCGCTGGAGTCATTCGCCTAGGCATACTCGGAAAACTACAACTCTATATTCATCCGCGTTACACGATATTCACATTAGTGATGGCCGGTGCTGGACTAATAGTAGCGCTGGCGAGCATGGTGGTCGGATATCGGTCGTATCATGCTGTTCAAACAGCTACATGCGCTAGAGATAATCGTACAATAGCAAAGGTAATAACGGCGCTCCTCTTCGTGATGGCTTGTGCCGGTTTTCTTTTCGTGCAGCCGGCAACGCTTAGTGCACGCACGGCAGTTAATCGTGGCATTGACCGCAATTCGGCATTGACCAATGCAGATGCCTCGTCGGCGTTATTTGATACGACTGATTATTCGCAGCTCGGTATTAAAGATTGGTCGTCGTTGCTGGTACATTACGATGCGAATTTTTTCGTAGGCAAGGCCGCTTCAATCACCGGATTTGTTGCCGATAATGGTAATACAAATATATTTTTCGCCTCGCGTTTTTTCGTGACATGCTGCGTGGTTGACGCGCAGCCGATTGGTGTGCCGGTTTACGCACCGGACTGGCGACATCGTTACTCACCGAATAGTTGGCTTGAAATCACGGGTGAGTTTATCGAAAATCCTGACGCAGATTCACCGCATAAAATTGTTTTGAAGCCATCGCGTATTCAATCAGTCGCGCCGCCGCGGGAGCCGTATGTGTATTAAAGTGCAGCTGAATCGGCTATGCTTACGCCGGTTTACGCTGGTAGCAGCTGTTTGCAGTGCTATTATAGTAATTCTTACAATAGCAACAGCAAATGCAGGCGTTCGTGTACGCTACGCTGATCTCAATCCATCTGAATTGACCAATGCGAACGGGCGGATTGTGCTGCATGTGTCTGTGCCAATCAAGCGCGTTACGCCAGAGCAGGTTTCGTTGACGCCGGCTGTTTCCGTATCGGTGACGACAAGCGGCAATACAATAGTTGTCACGCCAAACGAACGATTGCGGTATCAAACGGAATATCATGTGCGCGTACGCGATATAGCAGGCCAATATGGGCGGCAGCGCAGCAATATTGAATATCATTTTTCCACTCCTGCGGCGAAATTATATTACCTGCATCGGCAGTATAGTGGCGGCGATGAGAATAAAGCAAATGACCAAATTATCGCGGCAACCATGCAATCCGAAAAAACCGAAGTATTATTTGAGGCGCCGCGAATCCTTGAGTTTGTCGCAGTGCGTGACGAACTGGTCGTGAATACCTATCGCGATGGCGTATCGCAGTTGCAGCGCGTTAGCCTGAGCGACAAGCGTACGCAAGCGGTGCAGGTAGCAAAACCGCAACTTGCTGCGAAACTGCAATCACTTGGCGACGGGCGGCGCGTCGGCTACATTACGGGTGAACACTCTGATACGAAAGGCGGGCAGCTACGGTTATTAGATGTAGCAAGCGGATCGTCGCGTGTGATTGAAAATGTGGGTGCGGTGACTGATTGGCGCGCCAGTCCTGATGGTCGTGTGATAGCGGCCGTCACAGTGAAGGGTGATTTGCTGCTCATTGATACGGCGGGCAAAAAACAACCGCGACCACTTGGTAGCGCGAGCGAGCTTGGCGATTTTTCAAGCGATGGGCGAATGCTGTCGTTTCTCGGCAGTGCAGGCGGTTTTGTGGCGTATGATCTTGAGAGAAATGAGCGCCGCGCAATTTTCAGTGATTCAACGCAGGCAAATTCATACATTGTGCGACTTAAATTACTGGGAAAGAATGTCCGGTTGATGCAGAGTATGTTCATTGCCGACAGAAAACCAGGCAGCGAAGTCACATATAATGATGGGCGTAGCGTAGCTAGGCTATATCGTCCAGACGGCGCACATGACATTACGGGGCTGTCCGCATCGCTGAATGGCCAATATATTGCTGTCGAGACTGCACCGCAGCAAAATTCGTCGTTTGATAATTATCCTGTTAATGGGCGCAATATGTCGACGCGCACCGTACTCATTGATCAGAACGGTACCGTTATGCGCACGATAGACGGGTGTGATGTTGTGTGGAAATAGGATTTATATCGCGCTAAAATACGATCGTCCTGGCTGTAGCTTCCCGCCAAAGAGCGTATCAATTGTCACGAACGTGAAACCCTGTTTTGATAGCGCGTCGAGAACGCACGGTATGGCGTCGACCGACGTCGGGTGGATATCGTGGAATAAGATAATCGCGCCGGCGCGCGCATTGCTGACGGCGCGCGAGCATACGATATTACTATCGCGATCAGCCCAATCGCGCGTATCAACCGACCACAAAACCGACGACATGCCAAATGTTTGTAATTGCTGCGAAACCGAGGTATTGATTGCGCCATATGGCGGACGCATTACCGTTGGCGTTTGCTTGATAGCGGCATGAATCGCGCGGTTAGTTTGTGAAATTTCGTTCGCGACATTGCTTGGCGCGAGCGTCGTTAAGTCGGGATGTCGCCATGAATGGTTGCCAATTTGATGCCCGCGGGCGGCTTGCTGCTGCAGAATTGCATGGTGTGCTGCTACTTTTTCACCGATCACGAAAAAGGTTGCTTTAGCGTGATAGGTATCAAGCGTGTCAAGCAAACGCATAGTGTGCGCTCCTGGTCCGTCGTCGAATGTCAATGCGATACATTTGCCGCTGCACTGGGTTGTGCTGTTTTGCGGAGCAGCGGGAGTTGGTGTAGGATTCCCTGGCGGATTAGCTGACGCTAAATCATGAGGCGTCGCAATATCGCCCGTTCGTTTATCAAACGTCCATGATAGTAAATACTGCTCGGAGTGCGAAGTGTGCATATTTTGCTTAATTAGCACTGTAATTGATATAAAACGGTCGTCGTTACGTAGCACTTGGTAGCCCGCTGTGTTTGTGAATGGCTCGGTAATGTGCGCCGACTGTTTAGTAAGTGCGTCGCGAAAGCCGCGGTCTTTCTCGTTAATAGCAGCAGCGATCGTATCGTTGATCTTCTGATTTTTCGTGATGGGGTATTCAAGTGATGTCTGCTCGGCGCGGTTGCGGCGCTGCACGAATTTTGACGTAATGTCGCGATATTTCGAATTTGCGAAATAATATTTTGTGTCGGCAGGATCGTCTGCTGGCGTAATATGTGGGCGGCTCAGATAAAATGCGAGTGCTAAGCATGTGGTCGCAAGAACTGGCGCTACGGCAAAAACGATAATGTATGATTTTTTCAAAGAAATGCTCCGCCGTTTTCTTGGCGTTTTTCGCGTCGATTTCTTCGGCGCGGGCGATGTGATTTTATGTGTTTTTGAACGCGTCATATTATAGTTATAGCATAATGCACTATATCGTAGCATAAAAAATAGACGACCAAGATCGTCTATTAAATATGGGTCTCTACTACCCGAATTAACGATGTGATATCCGAAGATATGTTATTTTAACTTGTTGTGTTATTTTGAAGAGCACTAAGACATACTTAATTCCTAAGCTAGCTAATAGTTCGTTTTAGAGCTGTGTTATTTTGAAAGATTAGCTAATGTTTTTCTCGCCGCTTTTTCTTCCTGTGATGAGAGACGGTTCTGTGTGAGAGCTCTTTGTCCAACACTATCTTCCTCCCCGCATTCCGCGGGTCTACGAAGTCGCCATAGCCGGCGATCATCTTCTTGAATCGTTTGAACTTGCCGTTATGAGCATCAGCAAGCTTTACGTCTCCATGTTCAGTGACCGCGACATAGCGGCTTCGTAGCGTGTTTGTATTCGTGTTTGTTTGTGTTTTCATGATTGTTTGTTCTTTAGCAACGTTTGAAATAGCCACGATAGCGGTGGCTGCGTTGCTTTTCTAGGTTGCGAGAGAAAGAAAAACGTGCCCACTGTTCGTGACCACGTTGCTTACGGTTATTGTACTACAGAGAGAGGAGAGTTGGCAACTACTTGCTGTCGCGTATAGTAACGTTATCGTTGTACGACTTCATCTTCTCGTGAATCTTAGCCAGCGTCTCTGCATCTGGTAAGGAATCATCCTCTACCCCAAGCAACTTATCAGCCGCTTCTATTTCTTCAGCGGTGATAACGCGAGTACTCGTGTCAGCAAGCTCTGTACCGTCATCGTCAAGTAGAGAGGCTTCAACCGGCACTATGCCATATTCATCAGGCTTTCCCATACTCTTTATTATATAGTTTCGCTTTCGACCGAGCAAGATTTCCTTTTCATTTGGGTACACTGAGCGCTCAAGCAATGTAGCATTTACATCAAGGGCGTGATACCCCTTTGGAACATTTACTCGAACGAGATATTTGTACGGGTTATCTGATGAGAACGCAAAACTTCGTCCAATCGCTTCATTGCGGCTTGCCGAAAAGAACCCGTATTCACTCAGTACTTTTCCGACAGAGAGCTGCGTCTTTGAGCCAAATCCTCGGTACAATAGCTCATCTCGACTAATAACCGAACGTGCAATCATCTTATCTAACCGTTTCACTGCCTCAGCGGCGTGCGAGCTAATAGCAGTTCCAGTTCGGAGGTGTTCATTTATCTCCTTGTAGTAAATCCCCTAGTACATCAATAAAGCTTCGGTATCAACTTTAGTAACGCCTTTCGCTAGTGTACCAGTATCAATCAACTCCTGCTTGCGTGTTGTTTTGAGATATTCTACCTTATCAGCAAGCGCTTCGTTTTTCATACCGGTGACTTCAGGTAATTTGTAGTCATCCGACATCTTACGTATCATTACCCATATACAACGGCAGTTGAAATGCAGCGGCGGCTGCCACTTCGTCGTTTTGCGCGTAATTGTTTCAGTATTATATAAAAACTTTACATCTTTATGCTATATGTAAACAAAATAGCTAAAAACTTTACAAGTTCATTGTAAATGTAAATAAAAAATGCTAAAATCTTTACATAGTATGGCTAAAATCAGTAATAAAGATCCTAGGATTGGTGTATATAGACCCCAGCCAGAAGGGTTTAAGGCTTTTGTCTTAGAGTCGTTTCCGCCAAAAGATACACTAGTGTTCTCATCGGCTATTCAACAGAAGCATGCTGAGGCGATGCGACTCTTAGGGAAACTAGACGGCATTACAGCCTTGCTGCCAGATAGAGATTATTTTTTGGAAATGTTCGTTCGCAAAGATGCTTCATCCTCAAGCCAAATTGAAGGTACGCAGGCATCTATCTCTGACGCAATCGAGGCGCTAAATATTGAGCGGCGTAATAATTTGCCGCAAGATGTTGATGACATCTTGCACTATATTGAGGCACTTAATTATGGATTAGAGCGGGCAAAGGATTTTCCATTCTCGCTGCGTTTCATCCGTGAGCTACACGAGAAACTCATGACTGGTGCGCGCAATACGCATAACCCTTTCCCCGGTGAGTTTCGTCGTACGCAGAATTGGATCGGTGGCACCCGCCCGGATAACGCGCGCTTTGTGCCGCCGCCTGTTCGCGAAATGAACCAAGCGCTAAACGACCTGGAAAAATTCATTCATGCTGACGATGAATATTTACCGCTTATCAAAGCCGGCTTGCTACATGCTCAGTTTGAGACAATCCACCCATTTCTTGATGGCAACGGGCGAACTGGACGCATGCTCGTGACGATGTTTTTATGGTATCGGCGATTACTGGAAATACCAGTTCTCTATTTGTCGACGTATTTTAAGGAGCACCAAGAGGTCTACTATGAAAAACTCAATGCTTACCATTCAGAGAACGGTAATGTTGAAGAATGGGTAGATTTCTTTTTAGATGGCGTGATAGATATCGCTAATTCATCTATTGAAACGTGCCGGAAGATAACTGAATTACGGGAACGAGACATGCGGAAAGCTCAGAAGCTTGGCAAGGCTACGGCTCCGAAAACACTTGATATGATCCGCTTTCTTTATAAAATGCCAACTGTAGGTATCGCTGATGTTGTTAATCAAACTGGGTATAGTAGACCATCAGCTTACAAACTGATAGATCGTCTCGTTGATATGAACATTCTTTATCCAGCCGACGAGAACGATGGTTATGGTAAGAAGTATACGTATAAAGATTATGTAGAAGTATTCGCAGAAGACGAATCTATAGGATGATTTATAATAAATAGGAAGTATGATGAATGGCTACAACGACGATATAACGAACGATCAACTAGCAAAACTCCGCCAGCTTTTTCCGGAGGCATTTACTGAGGACAAAATTGATTGGGCGCGGCTCAAGGCGACGCTCGGCGAGGCGGTCGATTTGGGTGAGCGCTACGGTCTCGGCTGGAAGGGCAAGAGCGATGTTTTCGCCAAAATCCAAGAGAAGACGGTCGAGACGCTCCATGTTGACCGAACTCATTCCGTTGATTGGGATACCACGAGCAATATGTTCATTGAGGGTGACAACTTGGCGGCACTGAAGATTTTGCACAAGAGCTATTACGGCAAGGTGAAGATGGTTTACATTGACCCGCCGTATAACACTGGCAACGATTTTGTCTACAACGATGATTTCAAGCAGACGCGCAAAAGTTATGAAGCAGAAGCCGGCATCACCGACGACGAAGGGAATGTCACTCGCGACGATGGCCTGCGCGCCAACACCGGCGGGCACAAACATAGCAATTGGCTAAACATGATGTATCCGCGGCTGTTTCTGGCGCGCAATCTGCTCCGCCAAGACGGCGTGATTTTCGTCTCGATCGACGACAACGAAGTTCACAACCTCCGCCTGATGATGAACGAGATTTTTGGGGAGGAGAATTTCATCAGTCAAATTATCTGGAAGAAAAAGGGAACGTCAACTAATGTTAAAGGGACACAAATCAGCTCACTAACAGAGTATATTTTAGTCTATGGCAGAAGCAGTAAAACTGAGTTGACACAGCGATGCTTTTCGAAAGACGAGAGAGTATATAATAAATCAGACTCGATCGGTGCGTATAGAACGACTGTTATTGAAAAGAAGAGTTCAGGAAGCTACGACCGCAATACAATGAAATTTGAGATCTTAGGTAGGAAACCTCGCGCAGGAAAGAGGTGGCAGATAGGATTAACAAAGGCTAAGGAGTTAGAAGAAAGGGGTAGATTTGTAATAGAGAATGGTATTGTAAAACTCAAGATTTACGATTTTGAAGATAAAGATACCTTTGCTGCCAATCCAAACTTATTGTTAGATTGTGGATCTACCCAATCTGGTCAGACTGAAGTCAACGAACTGCTTGACGGGCATCACTTTGATACTCCAAAGCCAGTAGCTCTAATAAAGCATCTGATTAACTTGTCTGTTTTACGCAAAGACGAACTTGCTGATAATATCGTCCTCGACTTCTTCTCCGGCTCTGGCACAACCGCCCACGCCGTCATGCAACTCAACACCGAAGACGGCGGCAATCGTCAGTGGATTTGCGTGCAATTGCCCGAACAGACCAGTGAAAAATCCGAAGCCTTCAAAGCGGGCTACACTAACATCGCCGACATCGCTCGTGAACGCATTCGCCGCGCTGGCGCCAAAATTCGCACCGACTTTGCCGACAAATTGGCAGAGCGCGAAAAGCCGCTCGACCTTGGCTTCCGATCGTACAGTGTTGGCGAAAGCAACTTCAAACCATGGAACGAAATGGTCACCGACCCCGAAGAAATCCGCCAGCAAATGCTCGACATCATCGACCCGATTGAACCTGACGTCACAGATGAATCGATCCTGACAGAATTGCTACTCAAGCGCGGCATCTCGCCGATGGCCGGAGTCGAAGATCGCGGCGCGTATTTGTTCGTACCGTCCGCCAGCCTAGCCATCCGCCTCGCGCCCAACCTCACCGAAGCAGAATTTAGCGAAATCCTAGCCAGCGGCGCCCAAACCATCCTCCTCCTCTCTCGCTCCCTCGGCACCAACGAAACCCTACGCATAAACCTAGCCCTCCAGGCCGAACAGCAAGGCGTTAGGGTGGAGGTGGTGTGATGGCTGATAAAAACTCTATATATTGCCCAAAGTGTAAGTGTCATACTAATCTAATCTATAGGGCTGGGTATGAAAAACCTATAGATAGGAATAAGAGCATATACTTTTCCGTTGAAGAGTGCAACAACTGCGAGCAGCATTTTTTAACAATCAGAATGAATAGTAAATATGGCGGTCTAGTTAGAAAATACCCAAACAGCTTGCCAAAATCTATAAATGAATCGATTCCACAGGAAATAAAAACTGATTTTGAGGAGGCATTACTATGCTACTCAGTAAATGCTTATCGTGGTGCAGCGGCGTTAGCCCGTAGAACTGTGCAGTTAATATGCTTAGACAAAAGGGCTGATAAAAACAAAAAACTTTATCAGCAGATAGATGAACTATTTAAGAATGGAGTAATTACAAAAGATATACAGGAATGGGCTCATGAGGTGAGGTTTCTTGGCAATGATGCTGCGCATCCAAGCAAAGATACAGTAAGCAAGGATGATGCCAAAGACATTTTAGATCTATTGGAATCACTGTGTGAGGTCCTGTATGTTGCACCTGCAAAAGCTGCCGAGCGAAAGAAGAAGCGCACCCAAGGTAAGGAGAGTGACCGAGAGTATTAACATGACAGATAAATCGACCAAGGCAGATAAAAAATATAAACTCAGGTATGTCTTTGAGGGTAGGATTAAGGATATAGAAGTCATTTTTGATTCGTATAGAACGCTTTATGAGCTGTACAAACAATCGATGAAGACGGCTAACGTGAACAACAATAGCCTAGCTGCTTTTGAAAATTGTAAAGAAACTGTAGATAATAAACAAAAAGAGATATCTACGAAGCTTCATACCCAAGCTTTCATACTTTTGACGGGTAACTTTGAGGCTTTTTTGAATGACATATTTGAAAATCTAATTCAAGAAAATTTTTTAGCGATTCGAAAAGCTAGTGGAATTAATTATAGCGTGTCTGATCTGCAAAAAATATTAGAAAAAAATGAAGATGAGAAATACGTTTCTCTTGAACTGGCAAATATTACAATTAGACAAATACAGGGAACGAAAAACAAGAATGAGAAGATTAATTTTCAAAATACTAAACGCACAGAGGAGGTTTTTAGAGAGTATTTTGGTATAGAGATAGATATGGACACCGACCATATAAAAAGAATACATAAATATTGGCAGATGCGTCACGGAATTGTACATACCAACGCCAAGGTAGATGATAGGTATATTCATAACGTAGAGCAGGTTGGCTTAAAAAGCGAAGAGTTGGGGTCAACAATTAGCATTAACAAGAAAACTTACGATCAAACTAAGAGCGATTTTTCTAAACTACTCGACCATATAGAGGATAAACTTATTGAGCTTGAACTTTCATTTGATGGGATAGATATAGCTAGTGAGAAAACCGATGATAGTGAGGGTGAGGGTATTGATGAGTAGTTTATTATCTAGTGAAGTTTTCTTCAGTAATTATCATTTTATTAAAAGTGCAGTTGTCCGGAATTTCCGGATAGCTGAAGGCAGAATAAATTATTCGGAAATTCCGAATAATTGGTCGGTAAGTGTAAGCTTAGTAGGTCGCACAGGAGCAGTGATATGCTAGTTTTTATAGATGATTCCGGGGATCCCGGATTTAAGCTAGGGCGTGGGTCGAGTCAGTTTTTCGTGATTGCTTGTGTGGTGTTTGAAGATAATTTGGATGCTGAAGAGACGGCATTATTAATGAAGCGCTATCGTCGTGATTTGAGATGGCCAGACGAAAGAGAGTTTAAGTTCAATAAAACCAGAAAAGATTTTGTAAAAGAATTGCTTAGCAGGGTGTCTGGTTGTAACTTTAAGATCAGGGCGATAGCTATAGATAAGTCAAAAATTTACAGTCACGAGCTAAAAAATAAACAAGATTCGTTTTACAACTATGCGATTAAGGAAGTTCTGTCAAAGAGTAGTCTGCTCAAAGATGCCGATATACGACTTGATGGTCATTCTGGTCGTGAGTATAAAAAATCTACAATTACCTACCTGCGGCGCGAAGTCAACAAGCGTTCAAAGAAGATTGCAAAAGTCCGCTTTGTGGACTCGCGTACTAATAATCTGATCCAACTAGCAGATTTAGTGGCGGGGTCAATTCATCGAAAATATCAGACTGATAAAACTGATCATAAAGATTATCTTGAAATAGTAAACAAGCGTATCGATGATATTTGGGAGTTTAAATGATGGCGGAAATGTCGAAATCAGCCCTTATCCTAGATGTCCTAGGCACGCGCACCATAACGGTGACAGTTCAGGGCTGGCTTCATTTGTATCATCATTATAGCTCGAGAATATATATTTTGTCAAATAAACTTAACTACTTTGCAGAAATAAAAGGGAAAAATATATGAAACTCCACTTTGATTCAAATCTAGACTATCAGCTTGACGCGATCAATGCGGTAGTTGATGTTTTTCAGGGTCAGCCGTATGAGGGTGGATCGTCCGAGACGCTGGATGTTGATGAGAAACAGATGAGCATTGAACAGGTGAGTGCTCGAGGGAATGTTCTATCGCTAACTAAAGAGCAGATCGTGAAAAACACTATGGCGGTGCAAGAACGAAACGATATCATCGATGCAAAAAGCGACGATCTCAACTTCTCCATTGAGATGGAGACCGGCACAGGTAAAACGTATGTGTACTTGCGGACGATTCATGAGCTACACCAGCACTATGGTTGGAAGAAGTTTATCATCGTGGTGCCGAGTGTGGCGATTCGTGAGGGTGTGCTGAAGAATTTGGCTATTACCAGGGAGCACTTCGCCGATCTCTACAACAAGCCGGAGATGAATTATTATGTCTGGGATAGCAAAAAGACGGGACAAGCACGCGAGTTTGCGACCAATGATACGCTGCAAATCATGGTCATCACCATTGATAGTTTCGCTAAAGCAGCTAATATTATGAATAAGCAGAGTGATTACGGTCGTCCACTAGATTTCATCCGTGCGACTAATCCGGTAGTGATTGTCGACGAACCGCAAAATATGGAGACCGAAGTACGAAAGGCAGCGATCAAAAGCCTCAATCCGCTTTGTACACTGCGCTATAGTGCCACGCATAAAAACCCGTACAATCTACTCTATCGCCTGACACCGGTCGACGCCTATGATAAACATTTGGTAAAGAAGATTGAGGTGCACAGCGTGCTAAGCGAGGATAGCTATAATGACGCGTATGTAAATGTGCTGAAGCTGGAGCGCAAAGGCAAGAGCCGGGTTATCGCCCATATTGAAGTTGATGCTAGCGATGAGCGCGGCTTACAACGTCGATTGGTAAAAGTGAGTCCGGGCGATGATTTGGCGGAATTGACAGGTCGTGCGGTGTACGAAAATTACGTGGTGGAGCGGATTGATTTTATCGAGCAGGCGGTAGAATTTGCTAATGGCAAGACGGTGTATGTCGGGCAGAAAGACGAGAGCTTGTGCGAGGAGATTTTGAAACGGCAGATCGAATTGACGATCGAAGATCATTTTGATAAGCAGAAACAGCTGGGCGCTGATGTGAAGGTTTTGAGTTTATTCTTCATTGATAAGGTGGCAAATTACCGTGAGTATACGCCAGGCGGTGTAGTGAAAGGTAAGTTTGCTGAGTGGTTTGAAGAAAGTTATAAAAAAGTGGCAGCCAAACCGCGCTTTGCTGGCGTGCTAGACGAGCTGGCGGTCGAGACAGTGCACGATGGCTATTTTGCCAAAGACAAAAGCGGACAGTGGAAGGATTCGCGTGACACCAAAGGAGAGGGTGGTCGGACAAAAGATGATGATAGCGCGTACAATTTGATCATGAAAGACAAGGAGCGGCTGCTTGATCCGAATGAGCCATTGCGATTTATCTTCAGCCATTCGGCGCTGCGTGAAGGCTGGGATAATCCGAATGTATTTACCATCTGCACACTGAACGAAACATCGAGTGAGATGAAAAAGCGCCAGGAAATTGGGCGGGGGCTGCGCTTGCCGGTAGATATCAATGGCGAGCGAGTGCACGACCAGACTACTAATGTGCTGACGGTAGTAGCTAACGAAAGTTACGCGTATTTTAGCCGTAAGTTGCAGACCGAGATTGAACAGGAAACGGGAATCTCGTTTAGCGGGCGGATTAAGAATCGCGACGATCGGCGGCGGATACGGCTGACAAAAAACCTGGCTTTGAGCGACGATTTTAAGGAATTGTGGGAGCGGATAAAACACAAAACCGTTTATCGTGTGGCGTTTGATGCAGATGAATTAGTACGTCGGGCGGCTAAGCAATTAGCGCTAGTTGAGGTCGTCCGTCCGCAGATTGTTGATGCCAGAGTGCGAATTGAGCAGTTGGGCGCGGAGCATGGTTTTATGGTCAGTGAAACGCCAGGCGCTGGTGTAGCAGCAAATATCCAGAAGATACATGTGCCGGACATTCTGAGTGTGTTGGAAAAGCGAACGGGATTGACGCGCGTGGTAATTTTTGCCGTGCTTGATAAGGCGGATGTGTTTGGTAAATTAGCACGTAATCCACAGCAGATGATAGACGAGGCGGCACGGGCGATACATCGTGCTAAGCAAATGGCGATGGTAGATGGAATTAGTTATCGAAAGACTGGCGAGAGCTATGATATGCGTCTGTTTGAAAATCACGAGCTTGAAGCTTATCTGTACGATGCAGCGACGAAGAGCGGGGCGATTGCCGTCGAGAAGCCGGACAGAACAGTGTACGATTATGTGGCGGTTGACTCAGAAGTGGAGTATAACTTTATGAAAGCGCTGGAGCAGGCGGATAACATTCGGTTTTATGTGAAGCTGCCGGGTTGGTTTACGATCCCGACGCCGCTCGGGTCATATAATCCAGACTGGGCGGTGGTATTTGATGGTGACGAGCGAGTTTATTTTGTTGCAGAGACGAAGGGTTTGAACGATATCAACGACACGCACCTAAGCGCGAGCGAGCGGGGTAAAATTCTGGCTGCACGACGGCATTTCGTGGAAGTCGGAGTTGAGTATACGGCACCAGTGAGGACGCTAGGGGGTGCACTAAGCAAAATTACACACGTAAGTGAGTTTAGGCAATAGGAAATTGAAAGCAAACATAACCGTATTCCGTAATAAAAATACTCTGTTCTTGATCCCCGGAGAGGTGTTTGAGCTTGTATTTTTACATACTATAGCACGGAATGACAGAAGGTATGCTGAAGCAATTCAAAAGGAAAGAATTAGTATTGTTAATCTGAAAAAGCTTTGTAATAAAGCGCAAGTACCGTACCCACTGTTACTTGCAACACCGAATCGCGTTAAGAAAGTTATCAATGCTTATGAAAAAGCAGTATTTAGCGATGTGAATATCAATAACAAAGTCTCAATTTCAGCAAGGGGTAGTATAGACTTGGCGGACATATCCCTTGTGCTAAGGGATATTCATAGAAAGAGGGAATATCTCAGAAAGAAGATTAACAGTGATAATAAAATTAGGGGGATACTAAAAAATATAAGTCATAGCACTGAACGACAGGTTGAATACTTGCGTACTGTAATTGACTTTAAGCTAGTGAAGTATAGAAAGTATAAAAGGAAAGAAGAAGCTTTTCAATACTTGGTAGATTGTCTGGCAGATAAAAATATATTCGTAACTTTGTACGTTCATCAGCAATGTCCACAGACAATAGACAAACAGCTAGACTTTAGCGGTATTGCAATATCAGACAAGAAAGCTCCTTTCTTGTTCGTCAAAACACCGGGTGATAGCAGAGGTATGGAGCTATGGGGAAGGCGAACTTTCACAGTAGTTTTATTGTTGATTTGTCTAGCAAAAGGTAAAAATGGTCCTATTTCTATGAAAGGTTTTGCTAAACAGTTGATAGATAATGATCTATATATTGTCGCAGAAGAATTCTTGCTACCTGAGAAAGAATTTGTTTCAAATACAGTAGATGGATATTATGACATTAAACAGTTGGCAAATCTATATAAAGTCAGTCCTTCAGCTGTAGTCATGAGAGCTTTTCGTTTTAATATGATAGATGAGATTGACAAGCAAAGCTATCTTAGTTCCTTAGTCCAGGAATTCTATAAAGCAAAGGATGGCAAGGGGTATAGAGACAGGTCTACACTTGAACGAAAAATTATAAAATACAATAACCCAAAAGTTACTCGCATTATCGTTGAGGATTTTATGTCTAAAAGAATAAATGAAAATAGAGCGCAAAACCTTCTTTGTTATAGGAAGGGAGACAAATTTAGTAAGGATAAGTTACTTCAAGAGCTGCAATGACGGATGAATTTTTGCTGGATGCTAATGCGATTAGGGAATTAAATTATGACACCATAAAAACGATATTGGCTAGTCATAAGATAACGGTGATCGCAGAAGTTATAGACGAGGTGTTCACAGAAAAGAAAGATTTATTTAAAGACAGGGTAGCGGATATGTTAAATGAAGACTATGATGTTATGAAAGAGATATTTTCTCAGCATCCAAGAGAGGCGTATAGCCTGATTGATTACATGAACAATAAAGGTACTGGCGACATATGTCTTGTGTCTTATGCTTGTAGAAACAACAAAGGAAAACTTCCCGGAATAGCTTGCGCAACTATTGTATCAAACGATAAAGGTGTTCAGTGTCTGTGCAAGGAGGTGGGGATAAACTATTTGAGTGTTCAACAATTTAAAGACAAGTGCCTGACGAGACTCATGTGATCATACATTGTTGCTAGAGTGTTGTTTCTCATGCTACAATAATCCCACAATTAACAACTAGCATATCAAGAGTGCGGCGAGAGAACTAGCTCGTTGAGCCGCCAGCAACCTGCTTTAGCATGAGACGATTCCATGTTACGGTAAGGTGCTCCATCTAGCCCGAATGGGAAGATATTTTCATGGAACTTCTTTCTACTCGGTGTGTGGCAAGATGTGCGGAAGGAGTAACCTATGAGTAAAAATCAAAATAGTATACGCACAGCTGAGAGTGTGTCACCGGGGCATCCGGATAAATTATGCGACCAGATTTCAGATGCAATTGTAGATGTATATCTGGCAAAGGATCCGCAGGCGCGTGTAGCGATTGATGTAGCGGGCGGACATGGTGCAGTATTCGTTACGGGCGAGGTATCAAGTCGGGTAGAAGTAAGTATTGCAAAAATTGTTCGCCGAATTGCCGGCAAAAATAGTGAAGTTATTGAGCGGGTTGCTGAACAGAGTCCAGAGATTGCGCGTGGTGTCAACGCGGGCGGTGCGGGCGACCAGGGGATTATGATAGGCTATGCTTGCAATGAGACGCCGGAGCTGTTGCCGCTAGAAGTGGTGTTAGCGCGGCGCTTAAATCAGTGTCTATATCAGCGTTGGCCGTATGACGGCAAGACGCAAGTATCGGTGCGTGGTCGCGATATCGTCGCGGTTGTAGCGAGTTTTCAGCATGCGCCATACGATGAGCTGGAGCAGGCGGTGAAAGATTGGGTGAGAGACGAAGCGGTACGATATGTGGGGGTAAAGTACTTTGCAGAAACTCAAACGGAGCACCAGATGAATAATGCAGTGATTCAAAATATCGATCCAATATTGCATATCAATCCAGCAGGCGATTGGAAAATTGGTGGGTTTGACGCTGACGCGGGTCTAACAGGCCGCAAACTGGCAGTAGATAATTATGGTCCGCGTATACCGCTTGGCGGCGGGGCATTTAGCGGTAAAGACCCAAGCAAGGTAGACCGCAGCGCTGCGTATATGGCGCGCAAAATCGCCATTGACTATTTGCATCGATTCCATGCAGGCGAAGTACTTGTACGATTAGCATATGCGATTGGTTACGATCAACCGATTGAGACTACAGCAATCGTTGACGGTGCGCTGCGCAAGATCACTGGATATGATTTGACGCCAAATGGCATTATTGAAACGCTTGATTTGCGCCGCCCGATATATGAACAAACTGCCCGTTATGGTCATTTTGGACATGCGGATTTTCCGTGGGAGCATTAACATTATTAAGACTGGCGTTTGCGGTAAATCTTGACGATCCAAATCACTGCTGCACCGACAATAACCGTCGCGATACCGCCGAAAATATACAGCAGATAATTTGGTGCCGTGTTTGCGCTGCCGCGAGTGCGAGAGTTATTAGCGTCTTTGTTTGTTTGGTTTTCGTTCACTTTCGTGATATCTGTTGACGTGCTGGCGTCTGCGACTTTTTCTTTTTCACCTGTCTTTATGCGTGCGGCGTCTGTCTCTGCTCCTGCAAGCGTCGTCGTGTACGGTTTGCCGCGAATTTCGCTGCTGCCGTCGGCGCGAACATATTTTCGCTGCACGGTAACGCGGTCGCCCTGTTTGCTGATGAGTGCGAGCGTTTCGTAGCCGCCTGTTTCGTCGTAGCCTGCGCTGTCGCCATCGGTAAATTTCCACTCAAACGGGAACGGTGTGTCGTCGCATTCATTGCCAATGCCGTCGCCATCGCTGTCAATCTGGCTATAATTATAAACGTCTGGGCAATTGTCGAATTCGCGCGGAGTCGAATCGCCGTCGTCCGATACAGTGAGCGGCGTCGTGGCGGTATTTGTTTTGCCATTTGAATCAGTGACGCGCAATGTCAATACGCCGTCGAATTCTGCCGTGAATGTATGGTTGAACGTTGGCTGCGTCGTTTTCAAATCATACACGCCGTCTTGGTTAAAATCCCATTCGTACGAAACGATTGCGCCGTTTGTAGCGTATGATCCGCTGCCGTCAATTCGGATCGTCCCGCCGACTTTCACGACGTACGGCCCGTTGATCCAAGCATTTGGCTTGGCGGCTGCCGTTTGAATGGCGTTTGTTACGGCGATATTGACATTGTCGTCATCAGCATTAATGAATGCGCCGCCGCTTTTTTCGACGAGTGGTTTAATCGTTTCGTCATGTTCTAAATATTCGTCGGCAAGCACGTACAATTGCGCCGGATCGACGGCAAACGCGAGCGTGTTAATGTCTTTTTCGGTGAGATTCGTGCCCGGCTCAGGGCTGAGCGCGGGTGCGTCGGTGACGGTCAGGACAATCTTTTTCACGCCTGACCGCCACGGTAATTCAAGCGCTGATTTTATGCCGGAATACATCGTTTCTGGTGCGTCGCCTCCGCCGTCTGCCGAAATGTTTTCGAGCGATTTTTTCATCGCGGCGGCGTCGCTTGTGAACTCCTGGTCGACCCGCGATCGGTAATCATTTGGGTAGTTTGTCCGCGCCGGATCGTCGCGGTACGACGTGATGGCAAAGCGGGCGCTATTTGTTTGCTTTTTAACATCGTCGATAATCATTGAGATATGCGTCTTAATCGAGTCAATCTTTGATCCCATAGAACCAGTTGTATCAATATTAAACACTATATCGATATCGCTGCTTGTACCGCCAATTTGCTTGAACTGTTTTTCAAAATCAGTTTTTCGCAGTTTTGCATAGACAGCTTTAGCGTACTCACGGTGTCCGGTCGTGTTTGGGTGATACCATTCGTTAACATCGGTGCTCGGCTCCATAAACTCATTCAGCCAGCGGTTTGGATTTTTGTGCTTGCTACTCGGGTCGGGCTCATGCCCCTCAAAGCGAAGCGGAATATCGTTGATAAATATGACTTGACCGGGGTGGAGCTTGTTATCTTCAGCGACTAGTTGTGCGAGCATAGCGTTGCCCCGTCGACCAAGATCGCGAATTTCGTACGCGGCGTAGTATGCGGTCGAGAACGGCCAGCCGCCAAATGAATAGTCGGACGCAGTCGCGAGCAGCGGATATCCAGCGATGACGATTTTAGCGTCTTTGCGAAGACCGTTGGCGCGAAGCCTTTTTAATACTTTGTATATATTGTCTTTCACTGTTAAAAGATGTTTTCTAGCATAATTTATGGCATTCTCACATTTATTCCTATCTTTTGCAAAGAGAGCAAAACAGGACTCAACGACATTCTTAAACTCAAGGTCATTTCCGCCAATAGAAAACATCACAAGATCAGTCTGGGGTCCGACAAAGTTTGCTTGCGCCTTTATCGTTCTCGTACAAGAATATGAGACATTCTGCCGCATACCCAGATTGTGGTTGCTACCAATTTGTATGGAACGTATATCGAGAACTCCTGACATTTCATCGGAAAATCTAGTACTACATTGTTGCTGCAGTCTGTGTCGTATGATTTCTCTTGAGGTGCTCAGTGGAAATGTTGCAAATAATAGTTCTCTTTCAAATTGCCTATCGGAAAGTATATTGTTAGTGACCGCACCGCCGCAAGCCCTATTGTTCAATGTTAGCGAAATACCACGATCTACTAGCGAGTTCAGGTAAATATGCGCCCAGTTGTTGCCGCTGCGGTAGCATTCGTCTGGTCCGTAATAATTTCCTGCGCCGTTTCCAGCTGAATACGAATCGCCAAGCAATACGGCGTGGAGCTTTTTGCCGGATAGAGAAGGGCGAAGCTCAACCTCGCCGTGCGCAATTTATGCATGAAAAAACGCAGCAATGACTGCTGCGGTTAATGTTGGTAATAATAGAGTGAGATTTTTATTCATAGTTCTACTCCTGAGCATCTTACAGTAATTATTATACTAAGTTTTCCTGGAGTGTCTTTATCTATATATATGGTTAGTCTCAAGGATTTGTTATTTTGCGATTTAGTCGCTTCTATTGTGTATAGAGAATCAGTAACTACGTCAGATTCTGTTATTGCCCAGCCGCCATCTTTCACTGTCGATTCTAAGTCTTTTCTTAATTTATCCTCTTGCTTTGTTGAATCAATCTCGAAAAAATTAGTTATACTATAATCTGGTCTCGGCTTCATTCTGAATAACCCGACGTTAGTACGAGGGCTGACGGTGGTGTATTTAAATTTCATCCCCAGCAAATCTTTCCGCCCCATTGGGTCGTTGAGGAGCTGCTCCGCCTCTTTATATACGATGTACTGGGAGATGCGCTCGTACCCTATAAGCACGGCGTACAACAAAAATAGGCACGCCGCAATGATGCCAACAATCACGCCAATTCTTCTTAAAATTCGTACAGCTGTAGTTTTTTTGGGTGAAGTTGGTGTGCGCTTGGTGGTCATAACGTGCCCTCGTCACTGCTAATTTTACCCTTATTTTAGCATACGCGCGCTCGCGTGATACAATGAGGAAGTAAAATGGAGGGCGAGCTATGAGGGGTGCAAAAAAAGCGAAAACACAAACACGAAAGCAGTGGCTAATCATTGTGGCGATTGTGCTGGCAACCGCTTCGCTTACTGCATGGTGGTGCATGCGTAAGGCGGATCAATCGGCGAAAAAGCGTGAACAGTCAACGACTGCTCTGTCTGACGCAGCGAAATTTAAGCAACACTATTCGCAGGTGGCAGACGACAACCGTTTTGTGTATGTGTCGCCTAGTGAGATTAAGCAAATTTTCGAACATGGCAGCGGTCTCGTCTTTTTAGGCTTCAAAGAATGCCCGTGGTGCCAAAAACTAGCGCCAATGATTGACGAGGCGGCAAAAGCTGAAGGGCTGACAAAAGTTTATTATATGGACATACGCCAGGCGCGTGCAAATAATGACGTAACATACCAAATGCTGGTCGAAAAACTAAAAGATTATTTAGCGAAAGATGGCGATGGTAATCCGCGTATCTTCGTGCCAGACGTCACGGCATTGCATGACGGCAAAATTGTTGGACGGTTTTTACCGGAAACGTCCATTGATGATAAAGGCTTGACGCCCGGTGAATACTGGACGACCGAGCGCCGTGCGGATGCGATCAAACAATTACGTGAGATTATTGCAAAGACACGATAGCTAGTCATCTAGTCGTGGTATATTTGTAAATTATCCTAGTGGTTAGAGAAATAGATGAACCGTTCGCAATTATACATTCACATTAAACAAACCTATGGTACTGACCCGGAGTTTTTATGGCAGAAATACCCGAACTACGCAGTGTTTCGGCATGATGACAATCATAAGTGGTATGCAATCGTGATGAATGTGCCGCGCGGTACGGTTGGATTAACGGGTGAGGGCATGGTTGATGTATTAAATCTAAAGCTTGACCCGAACTTGATTGATGATTTGCGAACGCGGCCAGGTTTTGCACCGGGTTATCATATGAACAAAATGCATTGGGTGAGTATCGTACTGGACAGTTTGGTAGCGGATGAGGAAATCGTTAATTTGCTAGATATGAGTCACCAGGCGACTCGGTAGTTTTGCATGTAAATTACGCTGCTCGGTATTCGCCTAGAACTGTCACTGTGTGGCTGCTTTGTTCAATCTCATTAATAAGCTGGCGGAGTTTTGCACCGGCGCAGTCAACGACGATGAAAAATTTGTATTGCCACGGCTGACCCATGATCGGCTGAGATTGGAGTTTGGTTAGATTGACGCCGGCGCGAGCGAAAATCTGCAGTACCTCAACGAGCGCACCTGGTTGGTGGCTTGTTGTCACGACGAGCGATGCGCGCGTCGCGTCGGCGGGCGGGCTTGTTTCTTCTAGTACTAAAAAGCGCGTGATGTTGTCTTTATCGTCTTGGATTGATTCTGCGACAATCGGCAAGTTGTACAGTTTAGCCGCCGCCCGCCCGGCAATAGCTGCTCGATGTAGTGCATGTCCGCTCGCAATAAATTCAACTGCACCAGCGGTATCGAAAAACTCAATCAAGGTCGCGTGAGGCAGGTGTTGCTTCAAAAACGATTGACATTGTGCGAGCGCTACAGGATGCGAGTATACTTCGGTGATGCCGGTAAGCTTCGCGCCTGGGCGTGTTATCAGCATTTGGTCAATTGCCAGCTTCATTTCGCCGACAATCGGTGCGCCGCATGATTCTATCAGCTGGTACACTTCGTTGATACTGCCAAAAATCGTGTTTTCTACCGCCGTTACAATTGCATCAGCTGCGCCATTAGCGTAGGCGTCAAATGCGTCGCGAAATGTTACGCACGGCACGATTGTTGCCCGCGCGCCGTACCACTGGCGCACTGCTTGTTCGTGGAATGAGCCGGCTTGTCCTTGAATCGCTACGGTAATATTTTTTGATTGGGTCACTGAAAACCATTTTATCACTTTCAGTGTTACTTATAGGACTATTTAAAATGTAACTCTAGACAATTGTACGGGTATGATTTTTTATGGTATAACTAACTGATGGCAAATGACGTAAAACAATGTGTTCATGTGTCGCTTATCGCATTTCGTGATGGTGATAAAATCCTACTAAACCGCCGCGCTGACACGGGCGGTACGATGTGGGAGTTTATTGGTGGCGGCATTGAGGTGGGCGAGACGCCGCATGAAGCGATTCGGCGTGAAATTGCAGAAGAGGTAAATTATACACTGTCTACGGATGATGGCCTGCAGTTTGTTGATGAGCTACGTATCACATACGGTGACGTGCAAGCGGCTGTTTATTGTTTCACTGCGCCGTTGCCGGGGCTTGATAAGTTTTCGGATAGTGACGAGGTGTTTGTGCGCGATCTTGCATTGTTTAGCCGCGACGAAGCGCTTGAACTGGAATTATTACCGATGACGCGAAAGCTTTTGGAAGGTGGATACATTAGCTAGATGCTTGGTAGTTGCTAGCACGCTAGTAGTACTGCTGGTAGGGTGTTTATGAATAATGATTTAGCAGTGTAAGTTTTGGCAATTTTTTTAATAGATTATCCATTTTTCAGACAGTATACCATGAGCAAGACTGATTGACGTATTTAATGACTGCGATAATAATGGTTTAAGGAGCATTCATCGTATAAGAGGAGATAATAGGATGACGACACGTAAAAATTTTCGAGCAGCTGTATATATGCTTATAAAGCAGGGTGATAAATATCTAGTAATACGTCGGCATAATACCGGTTATCGTGATGGTCAGTATACTGTGCCAGCTGGTCACGTTGACGATGGTGAATCAGCTCGGGCAGCGGCTGTGCGCGAACTTGCAGAAGAAGTTGGTTTGCGGGCAATTGAAGCGGATGCTGAGCTAGTACACGCTATGCAGCGCCACGAAGGCGAGTTTGACTATATAGATTTTTATTTTAACATTGCCGCATGGCAGGGTAAGCCGTGTATCTGCGAACCGGATAAAATGGATAATCTGCGTTTTATGACACTCAAGGAGTTAGAGACTGTCGGTATCCCTGGAGTAATTAGTGCACTGCACGCTATCTTAATCGGCGAAAGATTTTCGAGTTTGGGTGTATAGTTGTGGCAATTGAAACTATATTCAGGCTAATTTAATAGGCAGCCATGAGTTATGGTAAATGAGCTTGTGCTAGTGATAGGTGAATATGTGGTATGGTATATTCTTGTTATAGTACAGAAAATATACGGAGATACATTCGAGAGAGTGGTTTTATAAAAATTACGAGGGAGAAGTAGGCGCTGTGTGTGAAACTGAAAAGAATAGTAATAGTAGAGCGGAATTACTTATCGCAACAAGTAACCAAGCAAAATTAGCTGATTTTAAGCTGTACCTGAGTGATGATTATACTGTGCTTGGTATTGATGATATTGGTATAAAGCTGAAAATTCCTGAAGGAATTGACTCAATTGAAGATAATGCGATTGCTAAAACGCGGGCATATGCAGTAAAAACCGGATTGATGTGTTTGGGTGATGATACAGGATTTTTTATCAAAGAACTGAATGGCGAGCCGGGTATGGCGCTGCGCCGTTGGGGGGTGGAGAGCTGCCGGAAGAAACGACTGGCGAGGAATTCTGGGGCTATTTGCAGCAGAAAACGAAAGGGCTGAAAAATCTTGATTGTTATTTCAAGCAGTGCGTCGCGATTGCATCGCCGAACGGTAAGATTCAGGTCGTGCACAATGTAAATAACGGCGTATTAAATCGGGCAAAATTGCAGCAGCCATATAATGGAACGGGCTATCCGCTCGCGGCGGCGTCTGAGTCGCGCGATCGAAAAAAGACATGGGATGAGATGAGCGACGATGAAAAGCGTGCGTTTGACAAAGATTTTATTCGAAAGTTGAAGCAAGCGATAGCAGCGTTATCATAAATAATCTTGTGTGTTTGTGTGAAAGCCTAAAAAGTCGTAGTATATAGTAGCATGAGTACTGCCCATGGAATCATTACGCATCAAACGAATCGCCCGACAGACTATTTGTATCGGTTGTCGCTTAAGGCGCTGATTACGAATACTAATGGTGATATTTTGGTCGTGAAGGAGACGGGGCGCCACCACTATGATTTACCAGGTGGCGGTATGGATCACGGCGAAGATTTTTACCAGGCGCTAGCTCGAGAATTAGCAGAAGAGGTAAGTCTAAGTGGCAAATTCTCGTACCAAATTATTGATATTGATCAGCCAGTATATCTGGCAGAACATAATTTTTGGCAAGTACGATTGATTTTCTCCGTGTCGCAGCCTGGCGGGCAATATGCACCAGGCATTGATGGCGACGAAATTGCATGGCTGCCGCTTAATTATTTTGAACAGTCAAAACACGAGGTAGAGCGGCGGATTGTTGGGTATTGGCATGCGGCGTTCAAGAAACAAGTTGTTGTGCAAAGGCATAATTAAGCAGCTCTACAGCTTGCTTGTAAATAATAGTATCTTACGATTTATATTAAAATAATAGGTGTTTTTCGCGGCGGTTATTGTGAGGGGGGTATTTATCCATTCTGTTACAATAATCATATGGACATCGCTGCAGTTGATCAAACTTTGCGCCAGTTAGCGGTCGGCGACGAAAAATATGCGGCGTTTCAGCGACGAATCGTTAATACAAATAAGCGCGTGTACGGCGTGCGCACACCGGCGCTCCGGCATCTAGCAAAGCAGCTGGCACGCTATGGGATCGGTGCGGCTGGAGGTGACGGCAATAATGAAACGCCGCCACTGAACGCTGCTGATATACGAATATTTTTACGCGAGCTTGACGAGACAGTTTACGAACAGGTGCTGCTGGGCGGTTTACTTATCAATTATACGAAAATGAATGACGAAACGATGATTGATTTGATACGCTGCTATTTGCCGCTGGTTGATAGCTGGGCAGAAATTGATACTTTTGTTGAGCGCCGCGTGCGGTTCCGGGCAGATGCTTGGTGGAATTTTGCATGCGAGAATCTTCATCAGGACGGCGAGTTTTCCGTCCGTTATGGCGTGATTATGCTGATGAGTAATTTTTTGACGCTGGACAGTATGAGCCGCGTGTTTACTGAGTTGCGAACTATCACGCATGACGGTTATTATGTCAAAATGGCGATAGCATGGCTGTATGCTGAAGCGGCGTTGGCTAGTTTCGACCAGGCAATGAACGAACTGTCTATTGCGCCAATCGACGTATGGATCAAAAAGAAAGCTATGCAAAAAATGAAAGAATCGCGCCGGTTTACGCCGGAGCAACAAGCAATAATTGCCGAGGAAAGGGGTGCACTATGACAAAATCTATTACTGCGAAACACATAAATGAGGCGCTGGAATTTCGTCACGCTTGCAAGAAGTTTGATCTTAATAAAAAAATTTCAGACGATGACATAGAATTGCTTTTGCAGGCAGCGCGCTTGGCGCCAAGTTCATACGGCATGGAGCAATGGAATATCATCGTAGCACAGGATGTGAATTTGCGTATGCAATTGAAAAAGGCGAGTAGTCTCGTGAACAGTCCGCGCTTTGATGCGAGCCATATATTGGTTTTCACTGCGAAAACTGCGAGCGGGTTTGATAAACATATGACACACATGCTGCGCGACGTAAAAGGCGCGAATGCAGTAACGGCGGCAGCGATGAAGGCGGGCTGGAAACATTGGGCGAAAACTGATTTTAAGATATACGATACGCCGGATGGACTACACCAGTGGGCGGCACGCCAGGCATATATCGTACTCGGGTTTGTCATGCTAGCAGCGGCAGAGCTAGGAATTGATTCGTGTGCGATCGAGGGTTTTTCAATTGATAAAGTAGCTGCCGCGTTAGAAAGTTTCAAATTGATCAACCGTGATAACGATTTGCCTGTAGTAATGCTAGCACTTGGTTACCGTGCCGACGAATCAACACACCCGCGTACCCGCCGTGAAATGGACGAGATTGTAACGTGGTATTGATAGCTCTAAAGTTGTTTATTTGCTACGTTGCCGACGTTTTTTTTCGCTTTTCTACACCAACTAAATATCGTCCAAATGTCCAGCCGTGGCAGATTTTTGGTACAATCCATTCCCACGCTATCCACCAAAGTATCAGAATAGCTTGCGGACTGATTTGATAAATCGCTGGGGCATAGACGCGCAGTATCATGGCACTCACTGATGCTATGAGCATAATTGCTACTGCATCAATACACCCGGCGAGGAAGTGATTGGCGAGATTGTTCTTTACAGGCTCAGCGTTGAGCGGCTGGCTTTTAGATATTTCTTGAGACGGAATGTCATGGTGTAGCCGAGCAACAAATGCGCCGAGCGGTATAAAGAAACAGATGTTAGCGATAATTTGCAGTGCAGCGGTTATGTGCTTGCTAGGTTGCGCAATATCAACAATCCAATGAAGCGGGATAAGTTGCGGCGATAAAGACTGTTTCGCGTAAAACGACGCTGGGTTGTCGGGCATCGGATAGAGAGTGAATAATCCAAGCCCAAGCAAATACAGTATAAATGTATACGAAAAAATAACATATCCCCATGTTGCCCGCCGCCGTGCTATCAGCCGCGCAATGATGAACGGGATTGTCAGCAAAATGCACATAAATGGCCAATACACCAGGCTCAATGCAAAAGACTCCGAAAACGGTTGAAGAAAATGACGCATATATGCTATGTATGATAGCACAGTGTAGGATGCTTATTTTTGATACGGTTTTCTCAGGCTATAATGAAAATATATGAGAATTACCGTTTACCTAAAACCCGGCAGCAAACGCGGTGATATGGTGGTTGAAAACGCCGACGGCAGCCTAACGATTTTCACGAAAGAGCCGGCGATTGACGGGCGAGCAAATACGGCGGCAATTAGACTCGTTGCTGCGCATGTCAGGGTTGCAAAAACGCGCGTAGTATTACTGCGCGGACGGACGGCGCGGCGGAAGGTATTTGAGATTAATGATTAAGAACTAGAATCAACTACTTTTGAATGCGGATTTTTAGAAATTTGAAAGCATCTTTTTCAGCTGCTGGGTATAATTCCAAGGTTTCCAGGTTTATCATAGATGCAGGAATAATTAACCGCGTGTAGGAGTCTGGGCGAGACCCGTATCTGACAAGAGATACCTCTTGTACACTTGCGTAACATTTTAGGTCAAAATGCTGCGGTTGATTCTTTCGTCTATCGCATTCTGGATTAAGCTTAAAGTCAATCCCTTTGGCATCTTCCTCCGCTGATCCATGAATGTAGATATCACCTGCTGATTTGAATGCTTTTGCAATTGCGACCTCGCCAGCTATGCCGCGGACGCATCCAGGTATTTCACGGTTGCTATATTCACGAGGAAGCAGAGAGTAAAACGTACCCTCTATAAAATCTTTGACGTCTGAAGCAGACATCTGCGTATCTCTAGTCAACACAAAATTCGTCATGTCATGCATGAGACGAGCCATCTCTGCTGCTTCTTTTTTCTCTGTCTTGCTTGAATCTTCCAAACCTAGATCTATTTGCCTATTTACGCGGTCTCGGTTATTGTTGCGCCATGCAGCGGGGATTGCCTCAAGAATCGCAACTGCCAAATTTCTTTCGGCTTCTATTTTCTTAAGTTCTGCTTTTGAATCTGGGTGGATAGTAGCTTTTTCTATGTTGCCGCCGTTAGAACCGCTTTTTATCGATTTTTTAAGGCGACTGATATCCTTGCCGAAAAACGAATACGCAACAGATTGAGCAATTGATGAACGCCTGTCGGGTGACAGTTGCTGTTCTTCAAAAAGTATGTGGCGATCTGGGCGGTCGATGGATTCAATGTCTTTGCGCGATGCATGAGGATTCAGCGCTTTGTATACTCGTTTTTGATATGCGGTTAGTATATCGTTGAAGACGGGAACAGAAAGCTCAGAGGATTCTCTCTCAACTGGTTGCGGTCCAAACTCGCATGAATAGCATCCTATCTCGGCTGCATCTTCTACTGATAGAAATTTAAGAATCGGACACAGCGGACGTTTACCGGTGTGTTTATTGTCGCTCTCTTCAATGCTATCAATTTCCTCAAGCACTTGACTAAGCGCTTGGTCATCTAGTATCGTATCTTCTGTATTTTCCGCACAGCTTAGTATAGATTCTTCAAAATTCTTTTTCACAGTTTAATAATATAGCATAATAATGCTTATTAGTCAATAACATTGAATGGGGTATTGCTGCAAACTGCGGTACATGATACAATATGCAGTCGGTGGCTAAGAAAAAGTGTAAATAAAGAAGGAGTTTACGAGATATGGAAAAAAGCTATAATTTACCAGTTCACCCTGATAACCAGTGCGAGGCTAAGGTTAAATCTGGACGGTGCCACGAACAGGCTTCAACACGGTTGTTGGTTGAAGAAGGAGAGGAAGTAGTTTCAATGCTAGCTTGTTATTTTCATACAAAAGCTACAATGGAGGGGTTGTCTTACCCGACCGCAGGCGGAAAAAAGCAAGTTGAGACGATTGATAATAAAACAGGGTTGCCAGCATCTGATAACATCATTGAGCAGTTTTAGCTGCTCGCTAATTAAATAATTAAAAAACGCTAGACAACAAAAAACCTAGCGTTTTTTACGTTTGAATTACACTTGGTCGGGGTGACTGGATTTGAACCAGCGACCTCACCGTCCCGAACGGTGCGCGC
>ERZ773070.198-NODE-198-length-46134-cov-8.476334_pt1 | contig 46134 bp, 42 predicted proteins | sample MGYA00580618_ERZ773070 | MGnify/ENA primary metagenome ERZ773070 (study PRJEB29015, sample SAMEA2738023) | human oral metagenome | biome: human oral; feature: human-associated habitat; material: dental | place: China | collected 2019 ...
TTTGTATATTCTTTGAACTTAATTAACTCAATTATTCTGTCTTTAATAAATATTATCCCAAAAAAGATACTTAATATAACAATAAATGCTGCCATTTTTCCAACTCCTTTTATATTTTTAATATATTATACCTCATTTGAAAGAAATTTCAAAGAAAAAAGAGCCTATTTAGGCTCCTGAGCTTTTGGTTTTTTAGTTTTAATGTCCTCAGTATTTCCTTTTTCATTTTCTTTTTTCTTTTCATATTGTTTTTCAAAGTCAATTGATGGTAATGTAACAGATAAAGGAAATTTATCAAATAATGAAATACCTGAAATAGTTATTTTAGCATATTCATATAATATAGGGGTACCTTTTTCTGATAAAATTTTTTCTTTATTTTTTGTTCCTTTTGGCAACGAAAACTGCCCCATAATTGATAATTCTATTATTCTTGTTTCATCAAAAACTTCAACATCTAATTTTATACTTAAATTTTTATCATCAACCCAAGCCCTCAGGGAAATTTTTCCTTCATTTTCGTTTTTTTCATTCTCTTCCAAATATCTTAGTGACAATTTATTTACAAAATAATTTTCTATTTCTATTTTGTTGTCTTTTTTCATGATTCAACTCCTTATTTCACATATTCTACATTCAGTGATTCACTTTCTATAATTGACGGATGTGGAATTTCTCTAAATTTCAAATTTCTTGTTCTTTTAAAATCAATTTTTAAACTTGTTGTTCTTTTTTTATTTTTTGCTTCTATTTTATTATAAAAAACAGTAGTGTCTTTAATTTTATTAGAATATTCTGAAACTTTATTATAATTATCTAACAATCTTGTAATTTTTTGAAATATTTGAGACAACACAGGATCTTTTTCATAAAGGAGCGTTATTTCAAAAGTTTCATTTTCTTTTTTATGCTCCTCTGGAAAATATTCCTCTAACTCTCTTGAAGTCCATTTCCCTTTAATTTTTTCCAGTTCCATTTCGTCTTTAGAAATCTTATATTTTTTAGATACCTTAGAATTTTCAAGCTTTTCTTTTAGTATTTCCATATATATGTCCATCATTTTTGAAATATCTTCTATGTTATCTACTTTATCTTTTGGTAATTTACGTCCATATTTTTTCAAAAATCTTCTTTCAATTTCTTTTTCATCTTTATCATTATTTAAATCTATTCCATCAATATCTACAATTTTTGTTTCATATTCTACATTTACTTTTGAATTTGACAGATATTCTATTTTTTTCACTTTAATTTCTGTAGTTTCAGCTACTAAAATAAAAATTTTCGAATAACTTTCTACTACCATTTTAATACCTTTTTTTAAGTCTTCTTTTTCCTTTTTAGTCATTTTTTTTGTATCTATTTCATTTTCAAAGCCAAAGTCCAGTATATTTGAAAATGAGGAAAATGCTAATCTATAAGTTTCTTTTACAATATTTTTTAATCCCGCTTCTATTTCTTTATTTTCCTGATTTATCTGCTGTTCAGACAATGTAACTTTTTTACTTTTTTTTACTTCATACTCTCCTCCAAACAGCTGCAATGAAAATAATAATAAAATAATTGCTCCTAGTTTTTTCAAAAAAATCACTTCTCTTTCTAAAAATTTAACATAATTGAATAAAAAACTAAACTTGATTTGGCTGACAGACTTCTACTAATCCATACGGTAATAAAGTCTCTTCATCAATATAAAAACCATTTGTAATTCTAGGTTCTTTATTTTGTTGAGACAAATCAGATTGAGATAAACTGCCTAAAATTCCTTTATAGCCACCTAAAAAAATCATATTTTTATTACTATCCAGCTGTTTTTGAAGACTACATTTAATTTTATTCAATTTTTTCATACATTCTCCTTGATTTTTCTCTTGTTTTTTGTATATACTTCTGATATACTTATAAGTGAAGTAATGTTATATTACTTCATATGTTCTTTTATTATAAGTCTCCCTAGCTTATAATAAAGACTTTTCATATTTACTCCCTTATTTCTACCTTACAATATTTTTTGTAAGGTAGGTTTTTTTTATTTTAACCACTTTTTCCCTCTACTATTACTTACATTTTTATTATAATATACACTTCACTTCAAGATATTTTTTTGCTTATACGCAACATCCCTCTTGACTTTTATTGTTTCCTAAGGTAAACTTTAGTGTAGATAGAAAAGAATGGACGTGGTTCATATGATTAATATAACTAATCTAAGTGTTCGATATAAAGATACACTTGCTATTGATAATATAAATTTACAAATAGATAAGCCATCTATCATAGGTATTATTGGTCCTAATGGTGCTGGTAAGTCAACACTAATAAAAGCTATTTTGAATATTATTCCTTTCAAAGGAAAAGCAGAAATTGATAATTTACCGTCTAAAGATGCTTTAAGCGATATTGCATATGTAGAACAAAAAATAAATATTGATTATAATTTCCCTATTAAAGTTAGAGAATGTGTTTCACTTGGTGTTTATCCTAAAGTGAAATTATTCCATAAATTAAAAAAAGAACATTGGGAAAAAGTTGATGAGGCGCTTAAGTTAGTTGGACTGGAACAATTTTCACATAGACAAATCAGTGAATTGTCAGGTGGACAGTTTCAACGTGTTCTTATCGCTCGTTGCTTAGTACAAGAAGCTAAGTACATCTTTTTAGATGAACCTTTTGTTGGAATAGATTCTGTTAGTGAGGAAATCATTATGGATACATTGAGAAAACTAAAAGAAAAAGGACACACTATTTTGATAGTACACCATGATCTTCGTAAAGTTCACATGTATTTTGATAATGTTTTACTTATTAATAAAAAACTAATTGCCTATGGAAAAACAGAAGAAACCTTCACAAGAGAAAATTTAACAAAAGCTTATGGCACAGATTTATTCTTCCTAGGGGGTGGTACTAATGATTAAAGAGTTTATTGATGGGCTTTATAGCTTCCATTTCTTGCAAAATGCCCTTATTACCGCAATTATCATTGGTATTGTTGCAGGGGCTGTTGGATGCTTCATTGTCCTTCGTGGAATGAGCTTAATGGGAGACGCCATTTCTCACGCTGTTCTCCCTGGAGTCGCTATTTCTTACATACTTGGTATTGACTTCTTTATCGGAGCTATAGCTTTTGGTTTACTTGCTTCGATTATTATTACCTTTATCAAAGGAAACTCAATTATCAAAAGTGATACTGCCATTGGAATAACTTTCAGTTCTTTCTTGGCGCTTGGGGTTATCCTTATAGGTGTTGCAAAAAGTTCTACCGACTTATTCCACATATTATTTGGTAATATACTAGCTGTACAAGATATTGATATGTATATTACAATCGGAGTTGGAGTTTTTGTCTTACTTGTCATTAAACTATTTTTTAAAGAATTACTTCTTACTTCGTTTGATGAATTATTGGCTAAAGCTATGGGAATGAAAGTTAACTTTTATCATTATTTACTTATGATACTTTTAACATTAGTTTCCGTTACAGCTATGCAAAGTGTTGGTACTATTTTAATAGTGGCTATGTTAATTACACCAGCTGCAACAGCATATTTATATGCTAACAGCCTTAAAACAATGATATTCTTATCATCTACTATTGGAGCAGTTTGCTCAGTATTAGGTTTGTTTATTGGATATTCATTTAATATCGCTGCTGGTTCTAGCATTGTTTTAACACTCGCAGCAGTATTCGCTATAAGTTTCTTTATAGCGCCTAAGCAAAAATTTATAAAACATAAAAAAAATAACTAAGTTCATAAATACACAGCTTACTTTATGATAAATTAAAGATTAAAATGATACTTAGTAGTCATTTTAAAAATTAAAGTAATATTCCCTAAAATTATTTTACAAAATAAAAACTACCTAAATACAAAATACTTCTGAAATAATTAATAATTTTAGGGGAAATTATTATAATCTTTTCATCCGATAATAAGTATCATTACGAAATATCTTATACATGAAGTAAGCTATAATGAAAAAAATTATCAAATAAGGAGGCCTATAATATGAAAAAATTAGGTTTTAAGAAATTAGGATTTTTATCACTAATTTTTATGTTAGCTGTTGGACTATTCGCTTGTTCTAATGCTAATAAAAATTCAAATACAAGCGAAAAACTTAAAGTTGTGGCGACTAACTCTATTATCGCCGACATCACTAAAAACATTGCAGGTGATAAAATTGATTTACACAGTATAGTACCTGTTGGACAAGATCCACATGAGTACGAACCACTACCTGATGATGTTAAAAAGACTTCACAAGCTAACCTTATATTTTATAATGGTATTAACTTAGAAACTGGTGGAAATGCTTGGTTTACTAAATTAGTACAAAATGCTAAAAAAGAAGAAAATAAAGATTACTATGCTGTAAGTGATGGAGTTGAGGTTATTTATCTTGAAGGGCAAAATGAAAAAGGTAAAGAAGACCCTCATGCATGGTTAAACCTTGAAAATGGTATGATTTACGCTAAAAACATTGCAAAACAACTTAGTGCAAAAGATCCAAAAAATAAAGATTTCTATGAAGCTAATCTAAAAAATTATCTAGAAAAACTAGAGGCATTAGATAAAGAAGCTAAACAAAAATTCAACAATATTCCAAAAGAGAAAAAAATGATTGTAACTAGTGAAGGATGCTTCAAATACTTCTCTAAAGCTTACAACGTACCTTCTGCATATATTTGGGAAATTAATACAGAAGAAGAAGGAACTCCTGATCAAATTAAAGCATTAGTTGAAAAACTACGTAAAACAAAAGTGCCTTCTCTATTCGTTGAAAGCAGTGTTGATGAACGTCCAATGCAAACAGTATCAAAAGATACTAATATTCCAATCTTTGAAAAAATCTTCACAGATTCTGTAGCAGAACCAGGGCAAAATGGTGACAGCTACTACAATATGATGAAATGGAACTTAGATAAGATTGCTGAAGGGCTTTCTAAATAATTAACTTACCCAGAAAAAATTCTCCTACAAAATAACTTTAAGTTTTGTAGGAGATTTTTTTAATCTAGTATTATCTTTTTAATCTAGTATTATCTTTTTAGCATCAATCATTCTTATTTTTTTATAATAATATCTTATAAACAATTCATATATTAAAATAAATAAAACTGAACTTATTAATAATGATAAATAATCAAAATTATATACTACCTGACTATCTAATTCTTTCGACAACTTAATTAATAACACTTTTATTAATACATATTGATAGACTGTTCCTATAATAAAACCTATCAGTGCCACTATTCTATATTTAGACAATACTATTTGAGAACATTCACTAACAGAATACCCCATTATATTTAGGATAGAAATATTTTTCTTATTATTACTAACTATAACCTCAAGAGTTATCAGGAGAATAGATAATGACAAAATTACACCTATTACTGTCATAATCATTCGTATTATAGTATCAACAAAATCTCTCATTCCTAATGACATTTGAATCATTGAAGAAAATGACATTGCGGCAAAAATAATAAAGAATATTAGTGTTTTATTACTATACAAAATTGTCGACTCTAATTCTTTTATAAATTTTTCTTGTATCTTTAGTTTTCTTTTCTTAATAGTTTTATTTTTCAACTCTAGTTGTTTTAGCAAAACTGTTGTTGGTACATTTAATTTTAATAAAACATACATCATTGATAATATTAAGAATAGCAATGTCGGAAGTAATACTAAATATATTAACGGCTGTAGATGGAAATCTATTGTTAGATTTGTAAGTATATTATCCTTGTTTCTACTCTCATAAAACTTTGGCATCAATAAATACGAACTACCAAAACCTAAAAAAGTTCCTAAGAAAATCAGTAAGCTAAACACTGAGAAATTTTTTGATATAAACATATTACTGTATCCTAAAGCTTTTAAAATCCCTATCTTATGTTTCGACTGGTCTATATGCTGTTTTATATAAAAAAGTAGCATTATTGCTGAACTAATTGAAAGTATTACTCCAGTAACAATTATAACAAACTTCGAAACTATGAGCTGTGTATCATAGAATTTTTTTTGAATTAAATTTAGAGTAGTTATATCTAAGTCTTTTAAATCTAAATAAAAATTAAAAAATAATGTCGTAACAAATACCGCACAAAAACTTATTATTACTACTGCTATAGCTTTCTTTAAATCTTTAACTTCAACTATCATAAATTACCATCCTATCTCAGCCACAGTTTTTGGAGTACTATTTTCTTCTATCGATGATACCTTACCACTTTTTACATGAACTATTTTATTGGCAAGTTGTGCAATATTTTCATTGTGAGTAACCATTATCATAGTAAATTTTGATTCATTTCTTAATTTAAAGATATACTCCAATATACCTCTTCCTGTTTCTTCATCCAATGCTCCTGTAGGTTCATCCAAAAACAATACTTTTGGTTTCTTAGCTAATGCTCGAGCAATAGAAACTCGTTGCTGTTCTCCTCCTGATAATTCATTAGGATATTTTTCAACCTTATCCTCTAAACCAAGTTCTTTTAATATTTCAGAACAGTCACTATTATTTGCTAAATTAGCACCAACTCTAACATTCTGGAAAACAGTTAAATTATTTAATAAATAATATTGTTGAAAAACAAATCCTATATTCTTTCTGCGAAACTCTGTTAATTGAGTTTCTGTATAATTACTTATGTTTTCTCCATTGTATAAAACTTCTCCTGAATCTGACTTTTCTAAACCTGATAAAATATTTAATAATGTAGATTTCCCTGATCCAGATGCTCCTAATATAACTACAAAATCATTTTCATCTACACTTAGATTAATTCCTCTTAAAACATCTTGACCAGCAAATTCTTTCCTAATATCTTTTGCTAAAATCATTTAATTATTCTCCTTCAAAAAACTCTTTACTAAACTTCTAGCTATCTCTGTCGTTGCTTCTATTATCTCAATCTCAGTAAAACTATATATTCCTGTAACACTTAACGTTGCAATCCCATGACTATAAGTAAATAAATGTGTATAAAATTTTTCAGCGCTTTTTATAGATATCTTATATTCATTCACTATTGACTCTATAACTTTTTTATACTCATAATCATACATAGGGAGAAAATCTTTAAAATCTTCAATCTCTACACTTTTATTCATAAATAGCCATTCAAATAATTTTGGTTCATTTTTAGAGAATAATATATATTCAATTCCAAGCCTTTTAAATGGACTTTCATCTTTTAAAGAAATTTTAACCTTGTGTAAAAATTCATTTCTAGCTAATTGATTGACTTCTCTTATCAAATTTTCCATATTACCAAACAAACTAAATATTACTTTCGTAGAAGCATTTAATTCTCTTGCAATAGTTCGTGCACTTATTTCCTTTATCCCATTAATTCTTATAAAGTCAAGTGTAACCTCTAAAATTTCTTCTTTAGTAAATTTAAACTTAGGTGCCATTGTATTTCCTCCAATAAGAAACAGGTGTTTCTTATCAGGATTATAGCATCTAAAATTTTGTTTGTCAAGAATAATCATATTATTATTGCGCTTTCAAATTTTATGTTATACAATAGTAGTGAGTAATGATATAAGGAGTTATCTATGAATATAATTAAAAATTTACCTACACCAATTGCTGGCCTTGCGCTTGGCTCTGTTGCTCTTGGCAATATGTTTCAAATATATAGTTCTACATTACAGACTATTTTTAGCTTATTATCTTTAATAATTATTATCCTATTAACAATAAAGTTCTTTCTATATAACGATAAACTAAAAGAAGAAATGAAAAAGCCTGTTTTAGCAACAGTACTTGCGACTTATCCAATGAGTATTATGTTGTTAAGTTCTTTTTTCAAAAAATATATAGGGTTATATAGTTTACCTACTTGGATTATTGGTATATGTCTTGATATTTGTGTTGTTAGCTATGCTACTTATAATTTTATTATCAAAGAAAAACATATCAAGAATATTTATCCAACATGGTTTATTACCTTTGTTGGACCTGCTGTAGTTACTGTGACGGCAATTAATTATAATGTAGAAATAGTCGGCTTAATCTTTTTTTATTTCTCATTAATCAATTATTTATTACTCTTACCATTTGTATTGTATAGAGTTTATAAATATAAACACTTCAATGATGGAGATTACCCAACGATTACGGTATTTTCTGCACCTGGTGGCCTGCTATTAGCTAGTTATATGATTGGTGTAACTCAAAAAAACAACTTTATTCTTGCAATACTAATACCTCTTACGGTTTTATTATTTATTTTTGTCTTAATACAATTACCACATTTACTTAATAGAAAGTTCTACCCTAGCTTCTCTGCCTTTACTTTCCCTTTAGTAATATGTGCTATAGCTTTTCAAAAAACTGGGATTTATTATGAACTAGGTGATCTTTCTATTCTAAAAATTTTAATTCATCTTAGCGAATTGTTAGCAATAATTATTGTAATTTATATATGGTACGGCTTCATTAAAAATTTATCATATAAATAATTAAACTACTTTTTATAAAATATTTAAGGAAATGATTTATATGAGTAGAAAAAAATATATTATCTTTGTATTATTATTTACTATCCCTGTAATTCCTTTCTCTATATACCTAGATAGTACTAAATTTAAAGGTGCAGGAACTGTACTATATCTCTGTCTACAGTCTTTTGTGTGCTTTTTTACATCTTACCTACTCATATGTAAAAAAAGCTATAATATTCTTGCTGGTATGACTGAAGAGGAATATAACAGAATAGAAAAAATACCTAAAGAAAAACAAAAAATGGAAAAAATCTCTAAAAGAGTTGGTTATATATTTGTTTTTATAGGTATTCTATTATTGTTTTCCATTTATTTTATATGATTGAAAAAGACACAGTTTAAATTTAACTGTGTCTTTTTTCTTTGAATTATAAATTATAATTTTTCTCTACTCTATAACCTCTTCGAAGTTTTTTATCATATCTTTTAACTCTAATTCAAGAATATAACTTATTCCTTTTTCCTGCATTGTTACTCCGTACAATGTATCCATAGCTTCCATAGTACCGCGACGGTGTGTTATAACTAAAAATTGATTATCTTCTGAATAGAGTTTTAAAAACTTCGCAAAACGATTAACATTCTCTTCATCAAGTGCCGCTTCCACCTCATCAAGAACAACAAACGGTGGATTTTTCACTTGAAGAATCGCAAATAATAAACTTATTGCGGTAAGTGACTTCTCCCCACCTGATAATAGCGAAAGATTTTGAAGTTTTTTCCCTGGTGGTGAAGCCTCAATAACAATGCCGGTATTTAAAATATCATTTGGTGTTTCAAGCGTCATATCCGCATAACCACCTTTAAATAATTTTATAAATATTTTATTGAAGTTCTCAGCTACTTGAACAAACGTCTCTAAGAATCTTTCTTTTACCTCTTTATCAATTTCTGCAATTGTTTCTTCTAGCTTAGCTTTAGCCTCTACCAGGTCTGTAATCTGTTCATTGTAGAAATCATAACGTTCTTTTACTTCATTAAACTCTTCGATGGCATTAAGGTTAACATTTCCTAACTCCATTATAGCTCGACGCAATCTAATTACATCTGATTTATATGAAGGCACTTCTGTGATTAGTTCTTCAGTTAATTTGTGAGCAACACTTTCATAGGTCACACTATAATTAGTAACTAAGTTTTCCAAATACTCATCAATCTTAACTTCAATCTTCGTCTGAGCTACTGTTAATTTCTCACACTCTAAAATTTTCAAGCGTAATTCTTCATTACTATGTTGCTGTGATGTAGTAATTTCTTTTTCACGTTTGAAAAGACCAGTTTTTTCAGCATCTAAATCTGATAAAAGATTTTTCAAAATATCTAACCTTTCACTACATTGACTAATTACCCTTGTATTATTTTCAAGAATATTCTTTTCATCTTCTGCACTAAGATTTTCTATATTTTTAGAAGCTTCTAACCTTTCTATTTGATTACATACATCATCAATATCACTTTGATAATTTCCAATGCTTTCCGTTATATGTTTTAGAGTTTCTTCTAATTTAGATTTTTCTATTTTTAACTCTGCTATTTTCTCAACAAATAGCTCTTCTGCACTCTGTGCACTTTGTTTTTTAGCAGTTTCTTCTTCTATTTTCTTATTCAAAATAGTTAATTCTTCACGAATCTTTTCAAGCTCATTCGTAAGTTCCGATATATTTTCTAAACTATTATCCTCTGTTCTATATACCTCTAATTTCTTCTCATTAGATGCAATATAACCTGTTATATCAGTAAGTTCTGCATTTTTATGGTTTATAGCCAGTTCTAGTTCTTTTATATATAGAGTATTTTGTTCTTTAGTATTTTTCAGCTCTACAATATTTTCTACAGACTCTTTTCTTTTGGCTTCTAACTTAGTTTTTTCAGCCTCTAACTTAGATACTTTATCATTTATTTTCCCAAGATTATCCTCAAGATTATCAAGCTCTGCCTTATGTTTAATTGAAGAATTGGTATTTTTATTAATTGCTCCTCCAGTAATAGAACCTCCACTATTTATAACCTGACCATCAAGAGTAATAATACGATTTCTAAAGTTTATTCTACGTGCAATACGATTGGCATTATCCATATTATCAACTATAATCGTAAGTCCTAGTAGATGTGAAATAATATTTTTATATGTTGCATTAACCTCTATTAGATTTTCTGCAATATTAATAAAACCTTCTTCTTTTACTAAAATACTGTAAATATCACTAGCAATCGATTTTGCTTTGATGTTATTTAGTGGTAAAAACGTTACACGACCTTTATTAGATTTTTTCAAATGTTCAATACATTTTTTTGCAGTAACTTCACTATCAACTACAATATTTTGTTGAGCTTGACCTAAGGCTATATCTAATGCAGTCGCATATTCATTACCAAAGTTTATTATATTAGCAACACTATCATGAACTCCACCGATAGTTTCCTTATTAGATAAAATCTCTTTAACTCCAATATTATAAAAACTCAAATTGTTAATTTGATCTTCTAGGAATTTTTTACGATTTTCTAAATTACTTTTGAAATTATAACCTGTACGTAGTTGCTCATCTATATTTTTTTCTTTAGATACTAATAAAACATCTTCTTCTAATAAAGCATTTAAGCTATTTTCCAATACTGTTAACTTAGAGCTCAACTCTTCTTTTTCTTTTGTAGCTTTATCTAACTCAGCAAGTTTAGCATTATATATTGATTTTTGACGCTCAATATTTTCTAACAACTCTTTATAGTTCTCATCTGCACTTTCTATATTTTTCTTAGCATATTCGATACTATTTTCTAATCTTGTTTCTTCTGTAATTAGTCCATAATACTCATCTCTTAGCTTGTCTATAGAATCTTCAATTTTCTCTAAGTTATATTCTCCACCCTCTGCTAAGTCAGCTATTTCCTTTGTTAGAGATTTTATCTTAGCTCTATTAATACTATCTAACTCTTGACGTTCTATAAGCTTTTTAGTAAGATTTTCTTTTCTTTCTAACAAATATTTTAAATCTTCAGCTAACTTTTCGCTACGCAGATTCCTATTATTCTTACGTTCTTCTATTACATTAAGTTCTGATTGTAAACCTTCTTTTTTCTTAATCAGCTCTAATTCTTCATCGTGATACTTAAGATATGTTCTATCAAGAGTAACTAAACTATTCTTTATTTCCTCTAAATTTTTTATAAGTTCTTCCTGTTTAACTTCAAGAGCGGTTTTTTCCTGTTCTTTTATCCTTTTATCAGCTAATAAAACTTCTAATTTTTTTTGATACTCAGCTATATTATAAATATTAATAAGAATATCTTTTTCTTCTAGTTCTTTCGACCATTCCAAGTATTTTTCCGTTTTACTCTTTTGCTCTCCCAAAACTTCATAACGTGTAGAAATTTCTGAAAATATATCATTAAGACGAAGCAAATTATCATTTGTTTTTTCCAATTTTGAATTAGTTTCTTTTTTCTTATTTTTATATTTCAGTACACCAGAAGCTTCTTCAATAATGGCGCGACGATCTACAGGTTTAGAAGAAATAATATCTTCTACCTTACCTTGAGTAATAATACTATAACTTTCTTTATTAATACCAAAATCAAGGTACATATTCGTAACATCTTTTAATCTTGCTTTTTTGTTATCAATAAAATATTCGTTATCACCATTTCGATAAAGACGACGCTTAATTTCACAAGACTCTTGACCATTGCTGAAAGTAACTGCTACTTCAGCAAAATTCTTTCTCTTCACATCTTCTGTTCCTGAAAAGATAACATCTTTCATACTACTACCACGAAGGTTTTTTGCAGACTGCTCCCCTAAAACCCAACGAATAGCATCAATTATATTACTTTTCCCCGATCCATTCGGTCCGACAACACCAATTAAATTATTTTTAAATTCAAAAGTTGTTTTTTTCTGAAAAGATTTAAAGCCTGTTACTTCGACTTTTACTAATTTCATCTTATTCTCCTTTAAAATTTTCTTCTAATTACTTTAGATACCATCATATCCTAGTTTATCTAAAGCTTGCTTAGCTGATAATTGTTCAGATTCTTTTTTTGTTGCTGCTGTCCCACTACCATATTGTTTTCCGTCAATTTCAACAGCACTAATGAAAGTTTTTGAGTGTGAAGGCCCAATTGAATCTAGCACCTTATACTCTATCTCACCTAATTTGATTTTGAATACATACTCCTGAAGAATAGTTTTATAATCAACGAAGCTACTGTATTCATAGTCTTCGACTTCTGTAAATAAGGTATTATTTAAAAATATTTTTACTGTTTCTAAATTTGTTTCTAAGTACAAAGCTCCTGTGAAAGATTCAAAAATATCAGCAAGTAACGCAGCTCGTGAACGTCCACCCATTTTTTCCTCTCCACGCCCTAAATAAATACATTTATCTAGATTAAGTTGCAGGGCATATTTTACCAACGTCTTTTCGCAAACTATAGAAGCACGTAGTTTTGTTAGTTCCCCTTCAGCTAACTCTGGAAACTTTTTAAATAAAAATTCACTTGTTGTAAGCTCAACAACAGCATCACCTAAAAACTCTAATCGTTCATAATTCAAATGTTTAGCTATTTTTTTCTCATTTGTGTATGATGAATGTGAAAAAGCCATTTTAAAATTCTCACCAAATTTCAAATTAAATCCATATTCAGTATTTAGTTTATTTAGTAGTTTTTCTATATATGTTCTTTCCATAATGATTCTCCTTTCTTTTTATTATTTTTAATATTTTCTCGGAAATAATTTCGGAAGTATAGTTTTACAAAAATCAATTTTATCAAGCACAATCAGTTTACTAGATATCTAAAAAGTCCTTATAAAGCATTGTTAGATATCTAGCATACCCCTGTGGTTAAACATTAATACTTGATTATTTCTACTCTCAAAGAAAATTTTACTGTCGTTAATCTAATAAAAACTCTGAAAATACTTCATTACCATAAAATAGTCCTTTTCGTGTTAAACGTAGTTTATTACCATCTATTTCTAAATAACCAGCCTTTATGTTTTTATCAATTACATTTTTGAAGATCTCTTCTGCTCTTTTTCCATACTTTTCTTCAAAACTATTTAAATCTACACCTTTTAAAAGTCGTAGACCTAAAAACATTTCTTCTTCAATTTTTTCTTTATCCGTTACCTTATTTTCCTCACGTCTAGCATGACCTTTTTCAAGCATACTATCAATATAAAATTTTAATGCTCCTTGATTAGCATAACGTACTCCATCAATATACCCATGGGCCCCTGCTCCAAGTCCATAATATTCTATATTTTCCCAGTAACTACTATTATGAACACTTTCATGTTCAGGCCTTGCAAAATTACTAATCTCATATTGATTATAACCATTTGCTGTTAAGAAGTTTATCACTTCATCATACATTTTTTCTTCTGTTTCATTTGAAGGTAAGGTAACTTTTTTATCTCGTACTTGATTATATAATTTTGTTTTTTGTTCTAATATCAATGAATAACACGAAACATGGCTAATATCGTACCCTACAACCTTTTTCATACTATCAAATAAATCTTCCATAGTTTGTTTCGGCAATGAAAACATTAAGTCTACATTAATATCTTTAATTCCATACTTTTTACAATTAGTAATAGCCATATCTACATCTCCTGCAACATGACCACGTCCTAATATCTTAAGAAGTTCATCATTAAAAGTTTGAACGCCCATACTTATCCTGTCAACTCCGTACTCTTTTACCAAAGCAACCCGAGAATCAACAAGATCCTCAGGGTTTGCTTCAAAAGTAAATTCACGAAGTTGTTGTGGAATTTTTTTTCTAAGTGCTGTCAAAAGACGATGTAATTGCTCATCATTTAAAGCACTCGGTGTTCCTCCACCTATATAGATAGTTTCTATATTTTGTACCTTATTCATACTATTTATTTCATCAATCAAACAATCAATATATTTATCAACTGGTTGTCTTTGAATATAAAATTTATTGAAATCACAGTATGAACATATATATTTACAAAATGGAATATGAATATATACTCCGCGAATTTCACCTTTCATTATTCGTCATCCATTTTTAGAACAGCCATAAAGGCATCTTGAGGAACTTCTACGCTACCTACAGCTTTCATTCTTTCTTTACCTTTTTTCTGTTTCTCTAATAGCTTACGTTTCCTACTAATGTCCCCACCGTAACATTTGGCAAGAACGTTTTTACGCATCGCTTTGATAGTTTCACGAGAGATAATTTTATTCCCAATAGCTGCTTGAATTGGAATTTCAAACTGTTGTTTTGGAATAAGTTTTTTAAGTTTCTCAACAATAACTTTTCCTCGTTGATATGCAAACTCACGGTGAACGATAAAGCTTAATGCATCGACTTGTTCTCCATTTAGTAAGATGTCCATCTTAACAAGATTACTATCTTTATAACCAGTTAATTCATAATCAAATGATGCATATCCTTTTGTATTAGATTTAAGCTGATCGAAGAAATCAAAGACAATTTCTGATAAAGGTATATCATAAGTAATGTTTACCCTTGTATCATCGATATATTCCATATTTAAGAAAATACCACGTTTCTTCTGACAAAGATCCATAACAGCGCCCACATAATCGTTTGGTACCATAATACTTGCTTTAACAAAAGGCTCTGTAATTTTGTTAATTTTTTGTGGATCTGGCATTTCTGATGGATTCGATACATCTACCATAGTGCCATCTGTTTTTTCAACTTTATAAATAACCGATGGTGCTGTTGCAATAATATCGATATTAAACTCACGCTCAATACGCTCTTGAATAATCTCCATATGTAACATTCCTAAAAATCCACATCTAAATCCAAATCCAAGTGCTTGAGAAGTCTCTGCTTCATATTGTAATGCAGAATCATTAAGTTCTAATTTTTCTAACGCTTCACGTAAATCATTATATTTTGATGAGTCAATTGGATATAATCCACAGAATACCATAGGGTTAAGTTTTCTATATCCAGGCAGTGCTTCTTTTGCTGGATTATTAGCAAGTGTAATAGTATCCCCCACTCGAGTTTCACTTACATTTTTAATAGATGCACAGATAAATCCTACATCCCCTGCAGTAAGTTCATCTACAATTTTTTCTTTTGGAGTGTGGATACCTACTTCAGTAACCTCAAATACTCCACCAGTAGCCATCATTTTAATCTTATCACCAGCTTTTACAGTTCCATTCTTAATTCGAACAGAAACAATAACACCACGATAAGCATCATATAATGAGTCGAAAATTAATGCTTGAAGCGGTTCCTCAGCATCTCCTGATGGTGCAGGAATATACTCAACAATTTGTTCAAGTATTTCATCAATACCAATACCTGCCTTAGCAGATGCAAGAACTATATCATCAGTTGGAAGACCAATAACATCTTCAATCTCAGTTTTAACTTTTTCAGGATCTGCTGCTGGTAAGTCAATCTTATTAATAATCGGAATAATTTCTAAGTTATTGTCTAATGCTAAGTAAACATTGGCTAATGTTTGTGCTTCAATACCTTGCGCTGCATCTACTACTAAAATTGCTCCTTCACATGCTGCAAGTGAACGCGAAACTTCATAAGTAAAGTCGACGTGCCCTGGCGTGTCGATTAGGTGAAGGATATATTCCTCACCATTTTTTGCTGTATATTTTAGTTGTACAGCATTAAGTTTAATCGTAATTCCTCTTTCACGTTCTATATCCATAGAGTCAAGCAATTGTGCTTTCATTTCACGTTGCTCAAGAGCTCCTGTTTTTTCTAAAATTCTATCCGCAAGTGTTGACTTACCATGGTCGATGTGCGCAATGATAGAAAAGTTTCTTATTTTCTTTTGCCTTTCATTTCTTTTATTCATTTAATTCTTCCTTTACAAATCTTGTTTTTCAATAAAATCTTTAGCTGTATAGTATGAAAAACCATCTCTCATAAGTTTTTCAATTAGCTTTTGTTTCAATGCATATCCTTCATAACGACGACTATAAGAATGATAAGCTCTTCTAAAATGCTCTTCTAATATATCATCTTCATTCTCTTCCTCATAATCTTCGAAAAATATGTCAAACACCTTTCTTATTATATCAGATGTGAAGCCATTTGTATAAAGTTTTTGCGTGATTTTTTGAACTTTTTTATTTTTTGATTCTCGTCTAACATTAAACTCACGCTCTATTATCTTATAAAGTATCTCTATCATAGCTTCTTTCGTACATATTTTAGAAATATATTTGTCTATTATATCGTTATCTAAGTCTTTTTCTTGCAGTTTTCTTTTTATCCAATATGGACCTTTATTATTTAGATTAAAATAATCCATTACAGCTGCTTCGATGTAATGCTCGTCATTAAGATATCCAATCTCCATCAATTTCTTAATTACTTCATTAATAACATTTGGTGCGATTTCTTTTTTTGTAAGATAGTCGACTATATCTTGTGTTGTACGCAATCCATACTGCAAGTAATGTACAGCTTTACTATAAGCACTCTCTATACTTTCATGTGAAATAATTTCTTTAAGTTGGTCATTAGTTAAATCAATTTTCTTTATTAGTCCATATTTTATAATCGTATCTTCAGAGGCATAAAAACACTTCCCATTTTCTAATTCGATTTTATACTTTACTTTTAGCTTTGTAATATTAGTAATTTTCACTTTTCCACCTACTTTCAAAAATTATTTCCTGTACAAAAATCTTCTCTTAATTTTAACAAAAAACACGAGAAAAATAAAGTTATTGTGGAAAAATAAAAACTCTTAAACGTACTGTTTAAGAATTTCTATTTTTATTGTAATATATTTAATTAACTTGGTAAATTATTCCTTAATAATTATTTGTTAGTTTATTTTTTTATTAAACCTTCTTTTTGTAAATATGCTTTTGCTACTTCATAAGCACTCTTACCTTCAACATCTACAGCATAATTCATCTTAGTCATCTCCTCAGTTGTTATTTTACCAGCAAGTTTTCCTAGAATTTTTTCCAATTGAGGATATTTCTTCAATGTTTCTTCTCTAAGTAATGGAGCCCCTTGATAAGGTGGGAATAATTTTTTATCATCTTCTAATACTTTTAATTTGTTAGTAATTAATTTGCTATCAGTAGAAAATACTTCGATGATATTAACATCTCCATTTGCTATAGCTTGATATCTTAAAGCTGGTTCCATAGTTTTAATATTTAAGTTTAGTCCATAGAGTTTTTTTAGTCCTAGTACACCATCTTCTCTATCATTAAATTCTAGTGAGAATCCAGCTGTTAATGAAGATTCTACTCTCTTAAGGTCTGATATTTTTTGTATATTGTTATCTTTAGCATATTTTTCAGAAACAGCAAGAGCATATGTATCTTGAAACTTACTTGGTTCTAAATATACTAATCTATCTTGAGTTAAAATTTTCTCTTTAGCAATCTCATATACTTCTTTTGGGTCATTAGAAATATTAGTCACCGGTTCTTTTAATAATGTTGTTGTAACAGTTCCTGTAAATTCTGGATAAATATCGATACTTCCACCTTTTAAAGCTTCATATAAAAAGCTAGTTTTCCCAAAATTAGGTTTCACTTCGACATTTATATCTGTTTCATTCTCAATTAAAATCTTATACATATTAATTAAAATCTCTGGCTCAGCACCTAACTTTCCTGCAATCACAAGTTTATCATTAGATGTCTTTGCTAATGGTGTAAAGCTTAAAGTAACAGCTACTACCGCCGACAATAAAGTTACAACAATTGTTTTTGGCTTTTTATTTTGTAAAAATTTAATCAAGGCACCAAAAATAATTGCAAGTACTGCAGAAGAAATTGCTCCAATCAATATAAGTGCAGAATTATTTCTATCGATTCCTAGTAATATAAATGAACCAAGTCCTCCCGCCCCTATAAGTGCTGCAAGAGTCGCCGTACCTATAATCATAATACTAGCAGTTCTAACTCCCCCCATTAAGATTGGCATCGATAAAGCAAGTTGATATTTTTTTAATTTCTCCCACTTTGTCATACCAAATGCTGTTGCCGCTTCTTCTAAAGAAGAATCTATCTCTGACAGTCCCGTTAATGTACTTTGCAATATTGGAAATAGTGCATATATAACTAATGCTACTACAGCTGGCACTGTTCCTATTCCCATAAAAGGAATAAATAGACCTAAAAGGGCAAGCGATGGGATAGTTTGAAAGACCCCTGTAATCTGTAAAAACCACTCGCTGATTTTCTTATTATTTGATAAAATTATCCCAAGAGGTACAGCAATAATTATCGCAATAAGTAGAGATAGTAATGAAATTTGAAGGTGTTGAAAAAGAGCTGTTCCCCATTCACCTTTACGTTCAATAAATGTATCTGCTATATTCATTAATTACACCCCTTTACTTTAAAAAATTCTCGGACAAAATCATTAGCTGGATTATCTCGCATCTCTTTTGGTGTCGCAATTTGAACAACTTTTCCCTCCTGCAAGATACAAATTCTATCAGCTAGCTTCAAGGCTTCATCCATATCATGAGTAACAAAAACAGTCGTCATTTTATACTCATTATGAAGTTGCTTAATCAAATCTTGAAGCTGAGTGCGACTTATTGGATCTAAAGCAGAAAAGGGTTCATCCATTAAAAGTACTTTAGGATTAGCAATAATAGCTCTAAGTATGCCTATACGTTGTTTTTCTCCACCCGACAATTCATAAGGATATCTTTTCATATATAATTTTGGATTCAATCCAACTTTTTCTAGTAAATCTTTCGTTTTTTCAGCAATGAGTTTTTTATCAAATTTTTTCATTTCTGGTATAAGAGCAATATTTTCCTCTACCGTAAGATTAGGGAATAATGCTATTTGTTGTAAGACATATCCTGTTTCAAGGCGTAATTCTCTTAAATTATAGTCTTTTAATCTTTTATCTTCAAAATAAATATCTCCATCAGTTTGCTCTATTAACCTATTTATTAATTTTAAAGTTGTTGTTTTCCCACTACCACTTGGTCCTACAAGAACAAAAAACTCACCATTTTTTATTTCAAAACTTAAATTGTCTAATATTAAACCCTTAACTGAACAGCATAACGATACATTATCATACTTAATCATATTATTCCCCCTTACATCCTATGTTAAAACCTACAAATTCTCCTAACTATAATATAATTTTAACCCTATCATTACTAATTTTCAACAAATCAGCTTAAAACAGTGTACTCCTTTAATAGTTAAAAAGGCCTCTGACATTCAACATATAAATGTGTGAATGCCAAAAGCCTTTATAATTTTTATGTATTTAAATTGATTTTATTTTTCTGCAATTAGCGCAACATATCCACCTTTATCGTAACCTTCGATTGGCTCTTCGACGCTATCATTTGTATAAATCGGATGAGCAACAAGTGTTTGCATAAAACGAATATTTTTCATCATAAGCTCGTCTCTTACAATATTTAACTTCTCTAATGGAGAGTGAAATATTCCTGACTTCACTAGCTCAATAGGATATGGAAGTGCTGGTGCAAGTCTTGAAAAAAGTTTTTCATCATAACCATCAGCATAATTTGCAAAGCTATATAATATTCCATATGCACTTTCTACTGGAACATCTAAAAGAATAAGATGTCCCCCTTTTTTCAATGCATTATAGCAATTTTTATATGCTTTACCCAGGTCAGCGATATAAGTTGAACAACCATTCAGATAAATAATATCATATTCTTCATCTTTTAGTTGAGTAGTTTCAGCATCGCCTATTTCCACCTTAACACCTCTCTTTTCAGCAATTTCTGCCATATCAGTAGAGGGTTCCAACCCATATTCTACATTTATTCCATATTCGCTTTTTAAAGCTGATTCAAAAAGTCCACTTCCACAACCAACTGATAAAATTTTGTCTTTTTTTAGCGGGTTAAGACAAGCGTGAAGTAATTTCAGCTCACTTTCGAATACTTTATTATTAGTTAAAAACCACTGATCATATTTATCAGCATATCCATCAAACATTTTAGTATTAATTTCCATAAGATACTCCTTGTATAATTTTTTAGATTATCCTATATAAACTCTATCCCAAAATCGTAACTCGTAAATACTAGCTTCTTCGAATATTTTAATCAATTCATTTTTTTTATAATCTGAAATATCTCGATAAGCCTCATTTATATAATCTATCCATCCCCTATAGAAAGTTTTGTATTTCTCAGTAGTATAATCAGCTACAAAACTATAATATATATTTTGAGAACTATTCATTCGAGCTGCAGCTATAGTAAATATGTAATCATAACTCAACATACAGTTCATAAGAACAATCATTAATTTATAGTTATTCTTGTCATGAGAAAAACTCATTATATAATTGATATAATCTTCTGTTTCAGGAAATGCTTCTGTCTCTGTTGTCGAAATACTATCTGAATCTAAAGACTCTGCTCTAGTCTGAAGCTCTGTATCATTGGAAAACTCTATAAGAGAACAAATAACTTCTCTCTCTTTATAAGTCTTAGCTTTACTCATAGCAATTTTGCATAGTTTTACATAATTTTCCAAATATATACTATCCTGCTGTAAATATCTTTCGAAAGCTTCACTCGACAAATCCCCCTTAATTAGTTCCTGAACAAAAGGCGTATTAAACCCCATCTCCCACAATGGAGAAATTTTTGGTTTAATTTCATCAATAAACAAGTTCTACTCCTCCCCAAAATCAAGAATTAACAGACAGCTATACTTTTGCTGTCTAGTATTATAGTAACACAAAATATTCACAAAGTAAATAACGTTTTCATTTTGTAATTATATAAATATTTTTTTAGCAAGTAACACTTACACAAAGTAAAAAGCTCATCAGAAGATGAGCTTTACTATAGAATATATTGTAAACCAAAAACTTTTAATTCTTTTACAGAAAAAATTAAATTTTACTAAAATATCTTACTGAAAAAATCATAGAATTCATTACTGTTATTATATATTTGAGAAATATTGTAGTAATTTATTACCTAACTTATATTAGAAACTGCTGAAGTATTACTTCGCTAACTTTTCTGCTCTTTCTAATGATGCATCTATATTTTCACAAATATTTTCAGCACCTATTTTTTCGACAAAACCAGCTTTTTCCATAGCGTGATAAGGTTGTTCATTAACATGAGATAAAATAAGTGTTAAATTTCGTTTTTTACAAGTTTCTAATATTTCTTCTAATGCCTCTACCCCCGAAATATCCATTACTGGGACATTACGCATTCTAAGAATTAAAACATTCTTTCCTTCTTCATGTTTAAAACTAGTAAAAACATTAGCAGCGCCGAAGAAAAGTGCTCCAAAAACTTCATATACTATAGTATTTTTAGGAACATACTTCAAATCAACATCCTCTGATAATTTTTCGTCTTCTGAAGACCCTATATATGTCCATTGTCGAACTTCTGCTATATCTGACATTCGTTTTAAGAAAAGGAAAGCTGCTAGTACCATGCCAAATTCTATAGCTATTACTAAATCAAAGAATAATGTTAATAAGAAAGTAATAATTAAAACTGCTATGTCACTTTTTGGGGCAGTTTTTATTATGCGTACAAAAGTACGCCACCCACTCATATTATAACCAACTATTATTAAAATAGCTGCTAGACAACTCATCGGTATATAAGATGCATATGGCATTAAGAATAATAAAATCAACAATAAAGTTAGCGCATGTACCATTCCAGCAACCGGAGTTCTTCCACCATTTTTTACATTCGCTGCCGTTCTTGCTATAGCCCCGGTTGCAGGAATTCCACCAAAAAGCGCAGATAAAATATTCCCAACACCTTGACCTACTAGTTCGGCATTTGATTTATGTTTACTTCCTATCATACCATCAGAAACTACTGCAGAAAGTAAAGACTCTATAGCTGCTAACATCGCAATTGTGAAAGCTGGTAATATCATTTCACGAACTAACGAGAATGACAATACAGGCATAGAAAAGCTTGGAAGTCCTGCTTTAATAGTATATAAATCCCCAATAGTTTTGACTGGTAGTTTAAATATTGCTACTAATAGCGTTGTAACTATAATTGCTACTAAAGAACCAGGTATTTTTTTTGATACTTTTGGCCAAAAAATTTGAATTAATAATGCCAAAATACCAATTGCCAAAGTTATGTAATTAATACTACCTAAATTGTGACTATATGCTTCTAATTTAGTTAAAAATTCTGCAGGAACAGCTCCCATATTAAGACCTAAAAAATCTTTAATCTGACCTACTACTATCCCTATAGCAATACCTAATGTAAAACCAATAGTTATAGTTTTCGGAATAAATTTGATTAAATCACCAAAGTGGAATAATCCCATTAAAATTAACATAACTCCTGCTAACAAAGTAGCAATAATAAGTCCTGGAATACCGTGCTCTGCTATAATTCCATAGATAATAACAACAAAAGCGGCTGTTGGTCCCCCTATCTGAACCCTACTTCCTCCTAAAAATGAAATAAAAAAACCTGCAATAATCGCAGTATAAAGCCCTTGTTCTGGATTAACACCTGATGCTATCGCCAAAGCAATCGATAAAGGTAATGCTATAATAGCTACTATTAATCCAGCGATAATATCTTTTATAAATTGCTCTCTTGTATAGTTTTTCATCACGCTAAAAAACTTGGGCTTAATATATTTAAACGAACTCATTTTCTCCTCCTGATTTTTTGAGAATTAACAATACTAATAGTTTAGCATAGAAAAAACAAAAACTCTAGTTATATCAGAAATACTTAGTAAATAAATTATAATTAATTATTCTATACAACTATTCATTATAAAAAAAGAAAGGCTCGCCAATTGACGAGCCCCGATTTATTATGAAAAAAATATTATTGAGTTCTATATATTTATTATATACATGATACTTTATACAAAGTTAAAGCTATAATTAAATTTTACTTAAACTTTCTAGTTATTATATTTTAAAAAGTTCTCTATATCTTTTTCTACTTTCGTTAATAAGTCTGAATTCTGACTATCGTACCAAACTCCATTCATCTTATTTCTGAACCATGTAAGTTGACGTTTTGCATATCGCCTTGAATTTTGAGAAATGGCATTGATAGTATCTTCCTTAGAAACTAAGCCTTCAAAATAAGGTATCATTTCTTTATAACCTATTGCTCCAAGTGGTTGTAAGTCTTTACCATACTCTGCAATTATTTCTTTAACCTCTCGTTCAAGACCTTGTTCAAACATTAGTTCAACGCGTTTATTAATTCTTTTATAAAGAATTTTACGGTCTGTATTTAAAACTATTAAATATGGATTATATTTTTCAAGAACAGTATCCCCGTTATTATTCGTTGTTGTCGATTTATTTTCATTTACTACATAATTATAAGCATTAATAACTCGACGATGATTATCTAAATCAATACTATTATAAGTATCTGGATAGTTTCTCTTTAAATAGTCTCTCGCCATATCTACATCAACATCATAAGTCTTTTCTTCCAAATCAGTAAACTCATAATTATTAAGCACTGCATTCATATAAAAACCCGTTCCACCAATTAGCAATGGTATTTTCCCTCGTTTATGAATATCATCAATCAAGCTACGCGCCATTTTTTGAAAGTCATAAACCGAACAAGTAGCTGTTGGCTCTAATTCATCAATTAAATAATGGACTACTCCATCCATTTCTTCTTTGGTTACTTTGGCAGAACCTATATCAAATTTTTTATAAATTTGAACACTATCTATTGAAATAATTTCACAATTAAACTTTTTTGCTAGTTCAATGCTTAACGCCGTCTTCCCCACAGCTGTTGGTCCAACTATTGCTATTAAAGGTATCTTTTCCATTTTACCTCCTACACTATACGTTTAAACATTTTTTCTAAATCTTTTTTCTCCATTTTTGTTATAATTGGTCGCCCATGCGGACATGTAAATGGATTTTTGCATTTGTAAAGATCACTAATTACTTTGTTCATCTCTACTTCACTTAAAATTTGATTAGCTTTTATTGACATTTTACAGCTAGCCATCGCTATTGCATCGTTTCGTAGTTCATTAAAAGTAATTTTATTGTTATTTAAAACTTTCTCAACAATAATTTTAATCATTTCTTCTTCGTCTTCTTCTATCCAACCTGGAAATTCTCGGACGACATAAGAATTATCACCAAATTCTTCAAAGTCAATGCCTAGTTCTGTAAATTTCTCAAAATTATTTCTAATTTCTGCTGCTTCTTCTATTGAAAAATCAAACGTCATCGGTATAAGCATTTGTTTTTTATAGTTCTTTCTATCTATAAAATCTCGTTGAAGCTTCTCATAATTATAACGTTCTGCTGCCGCATGTTGATCTATAAGATAAAGTTTATTATCAGCCTCTGATAAAATATATGTTTTAAATATTTGAGCAAGAACTTTTAAATCTGGTAAAGTCTTGACTTCCATACTTTCATCCTGAACAATTTTTAAATTTTTTATTTCATCAAAGTGGCTATTATCTTTTACTATTGTATTAGAGATTTCCTCTTTAGTCGCCTCTCCAATTTCTTCTCTTTTTGAGAAATTCATAAAGTTTTCAATTTCTTTTTTCGTTGGTTTATCACCATACTTATTATAATTTTCACGTGGACGTGCTGTATAACTTAAATCTGGTAAGCTACTCTCCATACCACTAATTTCTGTTTGTTGTCGTCTTATATGGCTTTCATTATTTGAATTTAGTTCTTCCTGTAACTTGTGAATATCATTATCTTCTCCAAAAACAAGGCCATCTTCTTTTACAAAATTAGCCTCATTTTGTCCTTTATTAAAAAGAGATGTATTATTTTCTTCAGTCTGCATTCCAAATTTATTGTCAAGTTCATCTAAAAAATTAAATTTCTCTATATTTGCTTTTTCTTTTTTAGTTAGTACATTATTCATCCCTTGAGGAATATATGTATAATTAGCTAACCTTTCCGAAATTACTCCTTTTATAAGTGAAATTAACTCTGCTTCTTTTGATAATCTTACTTCTTGCTTTGTCGGATGAACATTAACATCTAACAAGATTGGATCCATATCGATATTAATTACACAAAGAGGATAGCGATTTTTCATAAGCAATGTTCCATAGGCATCTATAATAGAATTCTGAATTATATAATTTCGAATATAACGACCGTTTATAAAAATATTAATATAGTTTTTACTAGCACGTGTTTCATCTGGCACAGAAATATAACCATAAACTTTATAATCATCGTTATTGCCAGAAAAACTAATCATATTTCGGGCAACACTCATATTATATATTTTCGATAATATTTTATGAACATCACCATCACCATAAGTTTTAAATGTTATTTTATCATCTACATGCAACTCAAATGAGACATTAGGATAAGATAAAGCAAATTTGTAAATAACATTTGTTATATTAGCCTGTTCTGTATGTGCATTACGCAAGTATTTTAGACGTGCTGGTGTATTATAAAATAAATTTTCTACGCTAAGGTCTGTTCCTTTTATCGGAGCGTAATACTCCTCGCTAGTGACTTTTCCTGCTTCTAGTACCAACATCTTTCCTTGAGCTTCGCCAGCACAACTCTTAATAGTCACACGACTAACAGAGGAAATACTTGCCAAGGCTTCACCACGAAAACCAAGTGTTTTTATATGAAATAAATCATAATCCTCTCTTATCTTACTTGTCGCATGTCTTAAAAAAGCGCGTTCGAGATCGTCATTTGATATCCCGCTTCCATTATCTATAATCCTAATTTGTTCTATCCCGAATTCTTTTATTATAATTTTTATATTTGTACTACCCGCATCAAGCGAATTTTCTACTAATTCTTTAACAACAGAAGCTGGTCGTTCTACCACTTCTCCTGCTGCTATCTTATTAGACAATTCTGCAGATAATATATTTATTTTCCCCATTTAACTACCTCCCTTCATTGAGTTTTTGTTGTAGTTCATAAAGAAGATTAAATGCTTCTATTGGTGTTGTTTCTAAGAAATTCAAGCCTGTTAATTTTTCTTTAATAAATTCAAATTTTTCATCATTATTATCAAAATCTAGCTGAAGCTTTTTGTAATTTCCATTAGTTTTTTCTTTTACCTTATTTTTAAGTTCTTTTTGAAGTTTTTCCTCGTACTCTAATCGTAGCTTTTCTTCTAATTCTTTTTGTACTTTCTTCTCTAAATGTTGTACTAATTGCATTGGGTTAGTTTCATCTTTTACCGCCTGAGTTTCCCCAGTATTTCCAATATTTTCATAATATCCTTTTCCGATTAAATCACCTGAGCCTATATTACCACTTTCTAGTTCTTTTAAAATATTATTTGCCACTACTATTACTTCTTCAGGAAGATGTGCAAGTTGAGCAACATGAATACCATAACTCTTCTCTATAGGTCCATCATTAATCTTATAAAGGAATATCAATTTACCATGATCTTCCTTGGCAGACACATGAATATTTTTAATTCCATTCATTCTGTTTTCTAATTTCGTAAGTTCATGATAATGTGTTGAAAATAGTGTTTTACATTTAATTTTTTCGTTAATATACTCCAAAATAGATTGTGCAAGTGCAATACCATCATAAGTAGATGTTCCGCGCCCAATTTCATCAAAAATAAGTAATGAGTTTGCAGTAGATTCAACAAGAGCATTTTTCGCCTCAATCATTTCTACCATAAACGTTGATTTTCCTCCAGCAAGGTCATCGCTCGCCCCAATACGAGTAAATATCTTATCAAAAATCGGGAGATTAGCTGATGTTGCTGGAACAAATGATCCGATTTGGGCAAGTATAACTATAAGTGCAAGCTGACGCATATATGTAGATTTTCCGGACATATTCGGTCCTGTTATTAATAGAATATTATTATCTTTATCTACCTTGCAATCATTACTAATATACCCATCATCACTTACATTACGCTCTACTATCGGATGTCTACCTTCAATAATATCAATTATATTATCATTATTAAATTTTGGTTTTGTATAACTATATTCTTCTGCTACATCTGATAATGAAACAAATACATCAATATCACTAAGAATATTAGCAACTCGCTGTAATCTCGGAATAAAGCTATGTATTTTCATCTTAACTTCTTGGAATAACAGCAATTCTAACTCTTCAATTTTCGCCTTAGAATTAACGATATGTTCTTCTACTTCTTTTAATTCTTCTGAAATAAATCTCTCACAGTTAGATAAAGTTTGTTTCCTATGATAACCAAGTTCTGTTGGATCTATAGTTTTCAAGCCTACTTTAGAAATTTCTATGAAATACCCAAAAATTTTGTTGTAACCTACCTTTAGGTTTTTAACACCTGTTCTATTTTTTTCACGTTCTTCTATTTCTAGTAAAATTCTATTACCATTTTTACTAGCATTTTTATAATTATCTAATTCTGAGTTAAAACCTAATTTAATTACATTTCCTTCTTTAACAGTTTGACCTGCTTCTTCGTTAATAGTAACTTCTAGATATTCATGTAAATCTTCTAATTCATCAATATTATTCGCAATTTCTACTAATTTTTTCGAATTAAAACTTAGTAATATATTTTTTATACTTGGAATTTTTTCCAACGTTTTTTTCAAATTCAGCAACTCTTTAGGGCTTACTATATTATATGAAACCTTTGTTGATATGCGTTCAAGGTCATAAACCTCTTTTAGATTTGTTTTTACGTCTGCTTTTTCAAAATAATGTTTAACAAAATCTCCAACAATTTCTTGTCGATGTTCTATCTCTTTTAGATTTAAAAGTGGATTTTCTAGCCATTTTTTTAGCTTTCTAGCGCCTGCAGCTGTGGAAGTTTTATCAATGATACTCAATAAAGAACCTTTTTTTCCACCATTCGCCATATTTTGTGTTACTTCTAAGTTCTTTAGTGAATAATTTGTCATATAAACAAACTTATCTTTAAAATATACTTCAAAGTTTTTTAGACTGTTAACATCTTTATTTTGTGTTTTTTCAATATAATCTAACAAGATATTGCAGCAAATACGAAGATTACTGTCACTTAGATTAGATGTTTTCTCTTTTTCTATATTTTCGTCTACTTCTACTTCTGTAATGTATGCACTAACCTTTAGTTCTTGGTCTTTAATAGTAATTATTTCTTTAATATTATTTCTCAAAATTTCATCTTGCAAATCATCCATTGTTTTTAAAATTGTGCAACGGCTATCCCCTGTCATAATATCACAAAATGCAAAATAAATATTACCATCTTTTTTATATGCACTAGCTAAAAAGTTATTTTCATCATAGTTTTTATAGTTCATGTATGTTCCTGGCGTAATTACTTGAACTACTTTTCTTTCAACAATCTTTCCTTGACCAGGTTCCGAAACTTGCTCACAGATAGCTACTTTATAGCCATTATTGACAAGCACATCTATATAATTAGCTGCAGCGTGAAATGGTACTCCACACATTGGAACTTTTTCTGCACCACCATCACGTGCTGTCAAAGTTATTTCCAAAATTTTTGATGCACGAGTTGCATCTTCAAAGAACAGTTCATAAAAATCACCAAGTCGATAAAATAAAAACATATCTTGATAATCTTTTTTTATTTTTAAATACTGTTCAATCATCGGCGTATATTTCATTTGAAAATTTCCTTCCTTACAAATTTTTCCTATATCATTTCTATAACATAATAATTTTATCATAATATTGAAGAAAATAGTAGCCTCATATATGTTGTTCATCAGCAAACTTATCTTCGATTAAAGTAAAAAATACAGCTATATCAGATATCTTTAATTTAAGTTGCTTATATTACTCTGTTATTGTATAATTACTTCAAAGGAGTTGAATTATGTTAAATTTTATAAAAAATAAAACTAATTTATCAATAATGATTTTTTATTTTATATTTGCGATTACTAGCTTAACATTAATAATGCTCGCACAATATAATAATAATCAAACACCAAAATTGTTTATTAAACAATTCATCTTTTATCTATTAGGATTTTTTGTAATCTATATATTTCAAAAAATTCCAGTTGACTATATAGAAAAATTTTCTATATTTTTCTATTTGCTTGGTTTAACTTTATTGATAGGTATATTTCTAGTTCCAACTTCTATGGCCCCTATTGTTAATGGTGCGCGTAGTTGGTACAACTTTGGATTGTTTACTTTACAACCATCAGAATTTGCGAAAGTATCAACAGTAGCTATGGTCAGTTTACTAATAAAAGAAAAAAGTTTTAGGGAAAATACCGATTCTATTAAACTCTTAAAATTACTGTTAATTATCGCAATTCCTTTCATTTTGGTTCTTCGTGAAAATGACTTAGGTAATGGATTATTCTTTATTTTTCTATTTTTGGGATTAGTATTCCTAGTTAGTACCCATAAAAAAACTTTATTAAATATCTATTCAGTTGTTCTTGTTGGTATAGGAATAATTATTTTAGGTGCACTATATTTCCCAAGAGTTCTTGGTTTAGTAGGACTTAAAGGATATCAATTAAAGAGAATATTATCTTGGTTAAATCCTGAGGCGTATAAGCTAGATTATTCGTATCAGATTACTCAGGTACTTTCTGAAATAAAACGAGGTGGATTAACAGGAACCTTTGCTAAAAATAAGAATTATATCGATGAGCAATTCAATGATTTTATCTTTTCTATTTTGGCAAAGAATTTTGGATTTATCGGTGCCTTTTTCTTCTTAGTATTCTTCTTTATTTTTATACTAAGATTATTTAGTATAGTGAAAAAATGTGAACAAGGTAATTATAGCTACTACTTTATTTTATTAGCAATATGTAGTTTTTGTTTTTCATTTTTCATCAATATCTTCTCTACTCTTAGCATAATCCCTGTAATTGGAATTAGTATGCCATTTGTAAGCTATGGGGGAAGTTCTCTTATCGCAAATAGTATACTCTTCGGAATAATTGTTAAAATAAATGCTACCATTCACGAAGAATACTTAGAAGATGAATATTATGAGAATTATGAGGAGGAACCATATATTGATGAATACGACTATCAAGAAAGTAATTATCAATATGAAGAGCCCTACGACAATCAAAAGGAATATCGTCGTAGTAGAAAATTTAAAAATAGATAATAGTAAAAAATCGAGATAAGTTAATACTTATCTCGATTTCTTATTTCATATAGTTTACTTTATGATAACCTATTTTTCTTATTTTCTTACATCTTCAATAAATTTATCATCTATTGTTTCAATTAATTTTCCTAAAATAGCTTTTGCTGCATAGTAATCACGAATATCAAAAATCGCATTGTGTGTATGAATGTATCTTGCACAAATACCAATTACAGTAGTTGGTACACCATTTAATGCTTGATGAATTTCCCCAGCATCTGTTCCTCCAGGTGATGTAAAGTACTGATATTTTATACCATTTTCTTCTGCCAGTCTAACTAGTTTCTCACGCATATTTGGACGAAGAACCATTGTTCTATCAACTAAACGTATTAAAAACCCTTCGCCTAAACGTCCGTTACTTGTCGCTGATCCGTCCATATCATTGGCTGGACTACAATCAACTACAAAGCATACATCTGGTTTAATCATATTAGCTGCTATTTTAGCTCCACGAAGTCCTACTTCTTCTTGAACTGTTGCACAAACTACTAAATTAACATCTAACTCTTTATCTGCAAATTGTTCAAGAATTTCTGTAATAATTACACATCCATATCTATTATCAACAGCTTTTGACATAATTCTATTTTCTGTAAGTTGTTCAAAAGTTGTTTTCGGCGTAACAAATGCTCCTTCATGAATCCCCATTTTTAGAACTTCTTCGCGATTTTCTGCACCTACATCAATCGTCATATCACTAATTTTTACATTTTGAGCAACTCCTGCTGTGAAATGTTTTGGAATAGAGCCTATTACTCCAGTAAACTTCTTACCAGCATACGATGTTACAGTATAAGTCTGAGCTAATAAAACATCTTCACGAAAACCGCCTAATGTTTCAAATTTTAAAAATCCATTTGGTAAAATCTTCGTAACTACAAATCCTACTTCATCCATATGAGCTGCAATCATGACAGTCTTAGCATTTTCTTTTTTTGATTTTTTGATTGCGTAGATTCCACCTAAATTGTCAAATTTGATTTCATCCGCATACTTAGACAAATTTTTTTCTAAGTATTTTGAAACTTCACTCTCAAAACCAGATGTCCCATCTAACATTGTCAGTTCTTTGAATCTTTCTACTGATTTATTCATCGCTTATACCTCTTTTATATATTCTATAGTATCTGTTTCTTTATCAAAACGTACTTCGTAGTCTTTTTCCTCATCGCTGAAATAAAACATTAAATATTGGTTTTCTATTAAGTTTAATGTATAGCTGTCTAGTACTGTGTATCCTTCTGCTATTAAACTATTACGACATCTATCGATATGCTCATTATTTAATTCTTGCTCTTCTGATTTTTTATAAATATAATACATTGTTCCAGCTACTGCTAGTGGTAATAAAAGTTTTCTTAATTTCATACTCTACCTCTTTATCTAAATTCATCACATAGATTTTTAAACATTTCTTGATCAAATTCCAAATTCTGATGTGCTAATGGTTTAGATTGATCATAATTTTTTAGTATTGATTCATACTTTGGTTTATTATTATTTTTATATATAACCCCTGTTACTAAATCATTATACTCCTCTAAAATTCTATATGCTTCTAATTTATTAGTATTATCATAGCCTTCAATATCGTCAAGGTTTGTTAAATTCTCTTTATACCATTCTGGAGTATTATAATAATTATATGTTTTACATGGACTGAAAACATTAACTAACGAGAATCCATCATGTTTAATAGCTTCTTCAAAAATAGCCATCATACCTTTAATATCTCCAGTAAAAGCTTGAGCCAAAAATGTTACTTCACAAGATAATGCAACTTTTAAAGCTGACAATGGTTTTTCCATTACACCTTCAAGTGTAGTTGTAGTTACTAATCCTTCTGCTGATTTAGGTGACATTTGTCCTTTTGTTAAGGCATAAAGTTGATTATCCATAACAATATAGGTCATATTTACGTTGCGTTTCATAGCGTGAACGGCGTGACCAATACCAATAGCGTATCCATCACCATCTCCACCCATTGCAAAAACTGTTAAATCTTGATTTGCTAGTTTTATTCCTTGGGCCACCGGCAAGCTACGTCCATGAAGTCCTTGAACACCATATGCTTTTGTATACCCACTTATTTTCCCAGAACACCCAATTCCTGCTGAGATTACAACATTTTCTGGTCTTATACCAAGATTTACTACTGCCCTTTGGATCCCAGCTAAAACAGAAAAGTCTCCACAGCCAGCGCACCAATCTGGTTTTTCATTATTTTTATAATCTTTCATTGTTACTTTCATATTATCTCTCCTCCTCTAATAGTTGCTCTATAAGTTCGTGAGTATAATATATATCACCATTATATTTCAATAAGCTCGAAATTTTATCTGAATTATGATACTTACTTGAAATTACTGTTCGTAATTGTTTATTAGAATTATGCTCAACAATATAGACTTTACTATATTTATCAAAAGTATCTTTAACCTTCTGAGCAACCGGATAAATTTGACGTAAATGCATAGTATCAATGTTCATCCCTTGCTCTTTCAATTGTTTGGCTGCTTTATTTAATACTCCATAAGTAGAATTTATACCAACTAAAAGAATATCTTTTTCCTCGTTATATTCATTTAAAATAAATGGATTTTCAATAAATGCTGTTTCAATTTTTTCTGAACGTTTATCTTTTTGTTTTATTGTATTTTTCTTAACTTCTGATGGTAAACCTACAACTGAATGTTCGTAACTATTGGCATTGTGAATTCCACCCTTTTGTCCTGGGATAGTACGTTCAGATACAAGTGAATCAAGTCCGTAACGTTTGAAATAAATAATGTCTTCTTCAGTAATTTCTTCTTGTTTTAGAAGTTTACCACGATCAATTTTTACTTTATTAAAATCAAAATCGGAAACAGTTTGTTTATTCATACCTAGTTGCAAGTCCATCAATACAATAACTGGTGTTTGATATTTTTCTGCCATATTAAATGCATCAATCATAGTATAAAAACAATCTTCTACAGTAGTTGGTGCTAAAACAATTCGCGAAGCATCACCAGTACCACCGTAAACAGCATGGAAAATATCAGACTGTTCTACTTTTGTCGGAAGTCCTGATGACGGTCCTCCTCTTTGAACATCTACAATAACAACTGGTTGTTCAGACATAACGGCCATACCTAAAAATTCTGTCATTAGGGAAATCCCAGGACCAGACGTTGCCGTCATGGCACGTACACCTGCAAAATTCGCTCCAATTGCAACTCCAAGAGCCGCAATCTCATCTTCGGTTTGAATATATGCTCCATTTACAGTTGGTAATTTTTCAAATAAATATTCCATAATTTCTGTGGCTGGTGTAATTGGGTATCCTGAATATAGACGGCATCCTGCAACTAGAGCACCTAATCCTGCCGCATGGTTCCCTATTAGCCACATATTATTTTTTTCTTTTTTCTCTAATTCTTTAAGATAATACTTATCTCCTAGGTTATGCTCTGCCATAAAACTTTGCATGATCTCATATCCTTTGTTAAATGCTTGGATATTTGTAGCAACTATTTCTTCACCTTTTGATGAAAATTTCACTTCAATCATATTATAAAAAATATCTTTATTGATATTTAATAGTGCAGAACAAATTCCCAACGTTATAATATTTTTAACAATTGGCGCTGAAATTTCTTTTGCAAGATCTGTGATTGGGAAAACTGCTACTAATCCAGTAACTTCCTCTGAAATTTCTGGCTTTATCTTTTCATCAACAATAATAATACTATTCTCATCTAATTCAGCAACATAACTATCTAATGTTGTTTGATCAAAAGCAATAAGAATATCTGTTTTATAGTCAATAACGTCTATTTGCTCTTCTGAAATACAAATTTTACTATTACTATGTCCACCTTTAATTCTACTTGCAAAATCTCTAGTTGAATACATATGGTAACCTAGCGAGTTTAGAACTGTCGAAAAAACTTCAGTTGTTGCTTCAAGCCCTTCTCCTTGTTCTCCGCCTATTTTCCATCCTAATTTATTTATCATGTCAATCTCCTTTAATCTCTTTCAAGAAAAATTTTTTAGTGATTACTTAATACTTTATTTTACCATATTTCATGCTATTTTACCATTTAAACAGCAGCTTACTTTTTAATCAAAAAAAATAAATATCACTACAAAAAAGAATTTTCGTAGAAATATTTATTAATTTCATTTTTATTTAAACATCCCTAATAATATTTTGTCACTTAGGCGAGGAAATAATTGACTTAATTTAACCCCTAATACCAACTTAAGTGGTAAATTAACTTCACGTTTTCTCTTTTCTATACCTTTTATAATTTTTTTTGCAACAAATTTTGGTGTTAATGGCTTATCGCCCATTGCTTTTAAGTAACTTTTATCTTCATCAGCTATATTAAAGAAATTTGTTGCAACTGGTCCAGGATTCACAGTCATAATATGAACATTATCTTTTTTTACTTCTAAACGCAGTGCATTAAAATAACCGATAAGTGCGAATTTTGTTGCTGAATAGACAGATGTTTTTGGCGTTGCTATTTTTCCTGCTAATGATGCTATTGTTACGATTGATCCTGATTTATTTTCACGCATTCTTTTAGCTATTTCTGTCGTTAATTGAATAGTTCCAATAACATTAGTATCAAACATTTTTACTACTTCATAATCAGTAAATTCGCTAAAATCTTTCATAATTCCATAGCCTGCAGCATTTATTAAAATATCTACATCATCTATTTTTTCTAACAATCCTTCAACTTGGTCTTGTGCCCCTATATCTACAGAGTAGCTTTTAGCTTTTACTGAATCATAAGTATGGCACTTTTTCACTACCTTTTCCAACGCTTCTTTTCTACGAGCTACTAAAATTAATTCTACATTTCCCTTTTGAGCAAACTGATATGCTAATTCACGTCCTAACCCACTAGATGCTCCCGTTATTAAAATCTTTTTTTTTAGTATTTCCATAATAAACCTCTCCAATTTATTTAATTTTAGTTTTTCTCAAGTATATTATCTTTTTATATAGTTATGTTAAATTATACTGTATTTCTCTACAGGCAATTTACTAACAAAATTATTAGCTCAATTATTATATATTTTTTGAATGTATAAAATTTGTATTTTCAGAAAACAGTATCTCTTAAGTTATTATAATATTTTTTTCTTAAATTTTCTTTAAATTTTGTAATCAATATCTGTAATTATGATACTATGTAACTATAATGATGTCAATGAATTAAAAGACTCGATTCAAATATTAATTTTCGAATCGAGTCTGGACTTTATTTTTTCTTAATTGGATGTCTTAAGACAGTTTTTAATTTTTCAGGCGAGATTTTTCGAACATCAGAAATATAAACTTCATGATGAAATCTTTCGTCCGTAATGTCTAACTCATACCCTTGTTCAATCATATACTCATGCATTGCCTCTACTGTTATCGGTTCATCATTGTACGGTCCAATGTGCATACATTGTACACATAAACCTTCATCATAAGTAAAAAACTCTACTTTTGAAAAATCCTCTTTTTTCTTACGAGTCGTTTCTTCAATCGCCCATTCGAAAACTTCTTTAGTAACAAAGTCAGGCATACGTATTAAAGAAATAAAATTGAAACTATCTTTATTAGCATAGTCTACTCCTTTAATTCCTTCTTGCCACCAAAAACCTTCTAGTGGAGGAACAACAAAATCAAAATAATCATCAATTTTGTAATCACCTTTTTTACTCATTTTAATTGCATAAGCAATAGGATATAAAAGACTTATTGACTGTTTATATTCACTATTTTCTGCATTAGGATCTCCTACTCCTCTTACAGCAATAAAATTTGCTTTTTCTACATTTATTATACTAGGTTTAGCCTTCGGTTTATATAACTCTTTATATTCTTTTTTAAAATCAAACACCATATTATTTCTCCAATATAAAAATTATTCTATCAGCATTTTCATAATCCTTATTATCTAGTTCAAAGTCACAAAAATATTTATTAATTTTAAAACCTATTTCCTTAGCTGCTGAACTGATATCTTCTATTTCATATGTACGTTGTGTATGAAACTGTTCAAGGCGACGATAAAGTCCATTTTTCTGTTTAATAAAAAATGTCAATTCACTTTCTACTTCCAGTTCCTGCTCAGTTCCATAAGCAAACCAAAGATAACTAATTTCATCAGTTTCGTAAGCAAACACTTGATTATCTATCATATTCTTCATTTTTTTAGGGGTATGAATGTCAAAAATAAATTTTCCATCAGTTTTCAATGAAGAATATACTTCTTTTAAACCATTTTTAAAATTATCGAAATCAAGTAAATAATTAAAAACATCAAACGCACTAAGAATAAAATCAAATTCATATCCTAAATTAGATATTTCTAATAGGTCCATAGCAAAAAAATTATTATCGGGTGATTTCGAACTCGCTATAGAGAGCATTTGTTCGCTATTATCAACCGCAAATACCTGACCATATTTTTTCAGATAAGGAATCATCGTTCCACTACCGCAACCTAAATCAAGAATTAGAAGATCCTTTTTATCTCCTAATTCTTGAGCTATTATATTAGCATAAGTATCGTAATCAACATCCATTAATTTATCATAAACAATACTTAGATTTTCGTACATATTATACCTCTTTAAGTGGATATTTCCCGAATAATGCATCTAATTCGTAATATTCTCTATCATCACGCGTCATAATATTTACGATGACATCACCTAAATCCATAAGAATCCATTTTGCTTCTCTTTGTCCTTCAGTGCTGTGTATTTCCGCACCGCTTTCTAATACTTTTTCGCGTACTTCCTCTGCGATTGCTTCTACTTGTCTACTAGTTGGAGCATGACAGATTACTGAATAATCATATAAAACTCCTGCACTTGTTAAGTCATACGCGACAATATCATAACCATGTTTGTCGTCACAAGCATCTACGACAACTTTTAATAATTCTTCTATTTGCATTTTTTTCCTCTTTCTTATTTTTTTATTACATGGAACATAACAACGTATAATACGTCATCATCTGGATATCTTTCTGCCAATTTAGCAATTAGTTCATCCAATGTTACACCATAATATTTTGCATAACGCTCTGTTAAAGTATCTCTAGTTACAGGTTTTACTAAGTCTACTTCTAATGTAGCAAACACTGTATCTGGATCTTCATAAGTTGTTGCTTCTAATAAATCACCTTTTTTAAAGTGAGCTTCACTCTTATTACGAATTGTTATAGTTTTTTCATCTGATAAAATTTTTTCTTTATTCTTTTCTTTGAATCCAACACGATAATTTTTAATATTATAGTAATTATAACATTCTAATAATGATGGATAAATTCTTTCATCATTATCAATTAAATATACTAATGTATATTTCGCAGAAAGTCTTACAGCCTCATCTAAATCATATTGTGCTACTTCTGTTACTTCTTGTAGGTGTGGATGTTTCCTTTGAGGATCAATATAATCTGCAATAAAAATAATTTTTTCTAAAAGCGTCATGTGCTTTCTACCAAAAGTATGATTTGCTACTGCAAGTTTAACCTCTTCGTCTGCTATGCCAAACGCCTCTTCAATATAGGCGCTTCCTACTGGCCCATGAAGAACCTCAACAGGATAATCCAATAACTTCACATCTAAGTTATGAAGTATTACATATTTTTTCATAAGTACTTCATCCATAGGTTTGCATACATCATGAACTAACGCCGCAAGAGCCGCACGTTCAACATTTGCACCATATATTTCCGCAAGATTTTTTGCCACTTCCACTACCCTAAGCGTATGCTCATATCTTTTTTGTGGTAATATCTCTTTTACTTTATTTTGAATTTCTTGAAATTCCATATAAACCCAACTCCTCTATATATACCTTACATTCATCTGTAACCATATAATTTATACTTTTATTATTTTTTATATTATCCCTTATTAAACTCGAACTAATTTCAATAATAGGTGAAATCATAATTTCATAGCTAATAGTTTTATAAAACTCATCACTCGCTATTATCTCTTCTAAACTCTCTCCATTTCTCGCTGTAAATATAAATGTTACAAGTTTTGATAGTTCCTCTATATTATACCATTTTTTTAAATCTTTCGCTCTATCTGTTCCAACAATGAAATAAATTTTTTCATCTGGATAAATTTCTTTAAAATATTTTAGAGTATTATAGGTATAGCTGACATCATCTTTTTTCATTATTTCATAATCACTTACGATAAATTTATTGTTATTTTTTGTGCTAATGTATGTCATTTTTAACCTGTCTTCATCACTAGCTTCTAATTCCCGATTTTTAAGAGGTGTAACATGTGATGGAATAAAAATTACTTTTTCTACATCGTAGTTTTCTATAACATTTTGTGCTGTAATCAAATGACCAATATGAATTGGATCAAAGCTTCCTCCATATAGGGCTATTGCCATATTATTTCACCAACTCTATTTTGCGATATTTTTCTTTTGAGCTTTGCTTATACAATACAATAGTATGCCCAATTACTTGAACTAGTTCTGATGAAGTACGTTCTGACAAAACTTTTGCAACCTCGTCTTTATCTTCTTCACAATTTTGAAGGATACTTACTTTTAACAATTCACGTTTTTCCAATGCATCTCGAATACCTTGAACCATCTCACTGTTAACCCCTGATTTTCCCACTTGAAAAATAGGTGTTAAATGATGTGCCAACGCTCTTAATTGTCTTTTTTGTTTTCCTTTTAACATTTCGTCCTCTTTTCTTTAATTATTATTTTTTATATAATCGATTCTCTCACAAACACTTCGATTTCTTCCGGAACATAAATATCTATTTCACAACCACTATCACTGTTAACAGTTATCCAGCCAAGTCCAGAAATAACAATATCTATCTTCCTATCATCAATCTTGAAATTTTTCTTAACTTGGTTTTTAAAAATAGATATATTATCTTCGAATGGTGGTTTCAACAATGTTCCTAAATGTTTTTCAAAAAGTGCATCTGCATTACTTAGTTTTGTTCTATGAATATCAACTAAATTAGATGCATATAGAGTAAAGCTTTGACGTTCACCTTTTACAAAATCAACCCTTGCCATACCGCCAAAGAATAGACTTTGTTCAGCATTAAGTTGGAATACACGCGCCTTAATTTCTTTTTTCGGCATAACTAATTTCAAACTCTTAGCATCTAAATAATGAGCGATATCATAATCTAAGATTATACCTGGTGTATCATAAATACTTGTTGCTCGGTCTAGAGGTATCTCTATCATTCCTAAAGTTGTCCCTGGAAAATGAGAAGTCGTAATAACATTCTTATCCCCAGTTGTAAGCTCGATTAATTTATTAATAAAAGTAGACTTACCTACATTAGTTGCACCAATTATATATACATCTTTCCCATTACGTAATTCATCAATGCGCGCTGCTGCTTCCTCAATTCCATGATTTTTAATAGCACTTATTAATAAGATATCTTTAACTTTGATACCTTTTGCCTTCAACATTTTAAACAACCATTGCTTAATTTTGTTTTGTTTAACAGATTTTGGTAATAAATCTAGCTTATTAGCAACTAATACAATATCTTTATTATTACCAACAATATCTATAACGTCTTCTATCCAACTTCCCGAAAAATCAAAGATATCAACGACCTTAACTATAAGGCCATCTTTTTTAGATAAAGTTTTTATAAGTTTATAAAAATCTTCTGCTCCAAGCTCTACATCAGAAACTTCATTATAATTTTTTAAACGAAAACATCTTTTGCAAACTAGATTATTTTCTTCAATACTTTTTTCAACCACACTTTTTGGTAAATAACCTTGTTTATTTGGGTTTTCACTTTGTATTTCTGCACCACAGCCTATACAATAAATTTTATTATCCAATATGGCCTCCATCTTTCTCTTTTTTTAATTTCAATTTATAATTAACCTTCTTCATTTTTGGAAATAGTTTTCTACGAGTTAAATTTTGTACTATAATTCCTTCGAAAAATCTATTAATTCGTGTTTTAAAAGCATCGGTTTTTGAAATTGGCTTTACCAACACACTCATAACTCCAAGACTTTTCGCTCCAAATACGTCAGTTAAAACTTGGTCACCTAAAATAATTGCTTCTTCAGGTTTTCTGTTTAACTTGCTAAGTGCCTTTTTAAAACCATGTGTTAACGGCTTTTTAGCATCTGCAACATATTGAAGATTCAATTGTTTACAAAACTCTTCTACTCTTTCTTCATTATTATTTGACACAACGATAATATCAAAACCAGCTCGTTTCATTTTTTTTAACCAACGATTAAGCTCTTTTGTATCTTTTTTGCTGTCCCATGAAATAAGAGTATTATCTAAATCTGAAATAATAACCTTCTTATTGTGCATATTCATATATTCAACATCTATAAACTCATACTTTTCTACAAAATCATCTGGTGAAAAATACTTCTTTAATAACATAACTTACCTACTTAAAAATAGCTTACAACACTGTAGCTATTTTTTCTCCCATCTTGATTTCTCTATTTTCTAAATTTTCTTCAAGAAGAATGTTATCTTTCTCAAATAATAATACAACTGTAGAACCAAACTCAAAATATCCTAACTCTTCTCCTTTTTTGACATAGATATTATCATAAGTCGGTACTATTGAATTTACATTTTGTGCCCCCACAGGTATTAGTGTATAGTTAATTTTTCCTGTTAGCTTATACACTTGACGATAATTATAGCTCAAAATATTATCCCCTAATTCTAATCCTAAATTATTAACTGGATAAGAATATTTCCCAAGACTATATGCATCTTTTATTTGTGAATTCATTGGAAAATGAATACGATGATAATTTTTAGGACTCAAGTAAATAATAATATATGTACCCTCTTTGTATTTGTCAGCTAAGTCGCTATCACCAACTAATGTTTGAACATTATACGTTTGACCTTTTACTACAAAAGTTCTATCTTCCTTAATAGTTCCTACTTCCGAAATAACACCGTCAGTTGGGCTTACAAGACTATCCTCACCTTGGTCTATTGGTCGTGCTCCTGGGCGCAATTTTCTTATAAAAAAGTCATTTAGGTTTTTAAAATCATCTATCTCATCTAAAATTTCATCAGTGTTTATATTATAAATTTTTGCGAAAGGCTGAATCATCAATCTACTCAAATTAGATTTTGTTAATTTTTTTAAAGCTTTTGAACTTAAATTTCCATTTGTTAATTCAACACAAAGTTGAAACATTTTTTTCTTTAACATAGCCATCTCCTTACTAAATATCATGTTATATTGTACTATAAAAAGCCTTTAAATACAAATATTCGACAAGAACTAGTTAAATAAAATTATATACTATTAAACTTTATTTACTATAGAGATTACCACTATTTTATCAATAATAAACTTTATTCAATCAAAAATATAAACCTAAAAGACCTATATTATCTATATATTATTATTAAAATTTATTATTCCAATTATAAATTTTCAAAACTATCTTCTCTAACTAGAAAAAATGTTATCCGTTATCATATGCTATTTAAAAACTTTCCGACTAAATATTTTTAAAAAAATTTATTGTAAATTGTTGATTTTTCCTATATAAATATTGTATAATTAGAATATAAAAATTAACAAGGGAGTGAACGACATGACTCTAAATAATAAAGTAAAAGAAAATATTATTTTAACGACTGTCCAAAACGTTTGAACTAAGGGCTATTCTCTGACAAGTGTTCAGGATATAATTAAAAAAGCTAAAGCCCCTAAAGGAAGCGTTTATTATTATTTTCCAAAAGGAAAAGATGAAATTTACATTGAGGCGTTAGATAAAATAAATTGCAATGTAAAAAAAGAATTCAGAACAATTTCTCCAAAATTAGGGACTTTAGAGGAATATTTAACTGCTGTTTTTGATCTTTTTATATCTAAAGGAAGAGCGTGCAAACATAGTGGATTTTCGTTAACTTTATTAGCTATGGAGACATCAGAACTTTCACCAATTATCGCTGAAAAATGCAGCGATATATTAGAAAATTGGCGTTTACTTCTTGCAGATGGATTATTTGATAGAGATTTACCAGAGGAAGTGTGCAACCCTGTTAGTGAATGGTTGTTTACTAGTATCCAAGGGGCAATTTCTGCACATAGAATCCATAAAGATGAAGCATTTTTATATAATATAAAGGCATCTATAAGATTTATCTCTACAGCAACACCTGAAACTTTAAGAGAAATTTTTTCTAGAAGTGACGGAGATGAAATTGTCGCATAAATAATTTAAACGGATTAAGAATGTTAATCATTTTTAATCCGTTTTTTATTAAATGGTATTTATCATTTGCATAGTCAATGAATTTATTTTTTGACTAAAAAATTTTTTTATTGATGGGTCTATATCCAGTCTCTCTAATGCTAACTCAAAGTCTTCCAACCAATATTTCGCTTCTTTTATAGATATTGGTAACTTCATATGCTTTCTTCTTAAATCTGGTGTAGCAAAAATAGAATGGCCTGGTTCCCCTAAAAATAACCTAAAAAATTTTTTTTGCTCTATTTTTATCTTATCAAAACCATCTGAAAATAATATATTTATTCTATCGTCATTAGGGATTATATCATCATACATATAACTTACCAAAAGATCAATATTCTCTTCACCAATTTGTTCGTATAGATTCATAACTACCTCCACATTTTTTACATACTTTCTTCACCGCTTTTACTTATTTATATTAAACACTAATATCATCTTTTTTTCAATTAATATGCAAAAAAGAGTTAATCTAGTCTCTTAACTCGTGGAAAATAGTGGGCAAAGAATTTGTGTCTTAATATTTTCGTGTGAAAATACACTTCTCTAAGAGAAAAAACAGCAAATAGTTATTTATTGGCTAGTTTATCTAAAACCTGTTGTGCTTGACGATAGAGTTGTCCTTGAAGTTGTTCTGATGATGAAACACATCATAGGTAAAGATGTAGTTTTATAAAGTCGTTCATATTTTTGTACGGAAAAGTTAGTAATTTTGTTCTTCATTATTGTAAAAGTAAAAAGCTAATTAATAATAAACTGGACTTAGTAACTAGAGTAAATCTATCTAGTCTATTATACAGTCATCATTAGAGAAGTATTAATTGGTTGGAAGAATACCTCCTTCACTATAACAACGTTTAACAAGGCTGATTGCATGCATTACCATCACTTCCACAGTTAATCTCATTAGGGTAATTATTATCTTTCCCTTAAGACTTCTTATGCCCTTTGGCAAAGCCAGTTCACTTTACTATTCAGAAAAGTTAGACCGTCCGAAGTGTATGAAGACCCATAAAAAATGTTTTGAATGTTCACTTCAACCATCGAATATACTTGACTTTCTCCTCCAAAACGCTTACAATATTAACGAATCTATAGGTAGCTCTGATGATCAGTCCTCTGATTGATGAACATACTCAATGGCCGTGATTCATTAGCTTTGAGAATAAGGTTATTATTTTCAACTGCTATACAATTATTAGTTATTCTTGTCAGCAGTTTTCTCAAAAATTTTGAAAATCTTTTGAGGTTGCATGTGGAATTTGCAAAATGCTTGAAAACATTAAGAAAACAGGTGAAATTAGCACAAGTTCGAATAGCTGAAAAATTAGAAATTTCTCAACAACCTTATGCTTCATGGGAACGTGGCGTCAAAAAACAACACGGAAAAATTTCGTCAAAATTATACAAGTTTTGAACATGACAGTCGATTATTTAGTTAAAAACTCAAAAAATGTGTAAATTCTATAATATTGAATTTCTTTTCCGTATGAACTCAAAAGTATTAACTGAAGAAGAAAAATAAATCTTTAAAAAGGAATCGATTGAGTTTATGCAAAAACGGAAGAAGATGTTTGAAAAATCAAAGGAGGTTAAAACAATGGATAGGATAGAAGGTTATATTGATTCAGTTCATAGTAACTATGGAGTAATCAAAGCACAGGATGGCGATTTTACTGTTAAATATCTATTTTATATTTTTCCAGATATGATTTCCAATGGGGTATTTAAATCAACAAAGAAAATAACATTTTCATTAACAACTTCACAAGTGAGGGGAGTTAAAATATTATTAGCTTATAACGTAAAATCTATAGACGGGCAAAAAAGCGAGAATTTCCCCGTTAATCAGTTAAGTATTAATAATACACGTGATTACCATGATTTTATTTTTAAAAATTTTTTCAAAGAAAATGATGATACAATTATTGATAATTTAGCAGAAGAAGATATCAGATTTAAAGAATTCATACTGAAATGGGTTCTGTTTATGGAAAATGAGATAAAAAAATCTACACTTAAACTTAGTAGAAAATATAAACTTACATTAAAGGAAATCTATACAAAATTGTCTGAAAGCTCAAACACCAAAAAAATTCATAAAGATATATTTGATAAGTTAAAGAGAAACTATGTTTTTAGAAGCGAATTTGAGTTACTTGAAATTTCTCAAGCTAGCTCAGGAGATATAAGAAGTTTTAAGGTAGATAGTGCCCCTTTTGAACTTTATCTTGAAAATAGTACTATTGATGAATTAGGAAAGATAGTGAAGGTATTTTTCACAACTTTTATCAAGGTAAAAGATATTCATGATAAAGATAGCCTGTTTTTAGGGCATGTTATCGATATGTTTTTGGAGTTATCTATTATAAGAAATGCTTGTGCACATGGAAATCCACTTATACCTCTAATATTAGATGATAAATATAGTCCAAATTATTTACACGATTTATCATCGGTATACCCAAAATTCAATTCAGGTGATAGTGTAGAAGATTGGAAACTATTTGAGCCTTTAAGATGGGTAACTAGGCAACTAACTAAAAAAGGTATTGCACCGCTGTATAAGGGTGGTTTACAGGTTACTGGTTTATATACAGCAAAATATATTTTAATTAATCCAGCTCGTAGATCATTTTTTTCTTTTCTTTTTATAATTGAATATTTTTTCAAGTTCGTTGCTAAAGACGAAGCTCCGGAGATTAAGTTTAAAAAAGAATTTAATAACTTTCTACCGAATTTTGATTTAGGTGAAGATGATTCTGATGACACAAATAAACTATTTGTAAAATATCCTAAAGAGGAGCCTGTCTTAAAACAAATTTTTAAATTTATTTATCCTCTTTATTATGATCCGGCCTTTTGGTTACTCGTTTACAATCGGAAGTGAAATTTCAGTGAATAGTAGTCCACTATTTTTATATAATAATACCAATCATTTTGGTTTAGTTTTGTAATTCGTGCTTAAAGGAAATTCATTACTTAGATGAATTATATACAAAAGTAATTTGTGAAATAAAATTTCACAATATTGCATGAACTTGGCCATTTTTTCCTAAAACATATCGACAATTATCGGCTCTATGTCAAATCGGAGCATGAGAAAATAACTCTATAAAATGCTAAGCAGCTTCAAGCTGCTTGGCATTTTTACTATGCTTACCAACTCT
>ERZ773070.199-NODE-199-length-45875-cov-19.108162_pt1 | contig 45875 bp, 62 predicted proteins | sample MGYA00580618_ERZ773070 | MGnify/ENA primary metagenome ERZ773070 (study PRJEB29015, sample SAMEA2738023) | human oral metagenome | biome: human oral; feature: human-associated habitat; material: dental | place: China | collected 2019 ...
TAGTCGGTTGTTTGGAGGGGAGACCTCTATATACGCGTAGGGCTGGGGGCTGGGGGCTGGGGTGTGTCGCAACGCACACCGAATGGACTTGCGTTTGGGTGCTGTGCCGGGCTAGACTAGAGGCACAAGGCAAGGAAGGCACCGGACCCAAAGGGTAGGGCCGGACCGGCGAGCAGGGGCTCACACAACCGGACGGCAAGCCTTCAAGCCTTGAATGATAAAGATAAAAAGGCCTCAGCCGGGGCCGACACAAACCTCAAAGAAGGGACGGCTGATTGACATGGCACGCACGACTGGACTTGGCTTCGGACGCAAGCTGGCTAAAGGCCTGGCGGCTCTGGGGGCTGCGATCTGGGGATTCGGACTGGGCCTGTGGGCCTTCGGCCCGGAAGAAGGAGCGGGGGCTTTGGGCAAGGACTACCCCGGGGTGACTGTCGAAGAGCTCCGGGCGATGCCCAAGGCCGAGGTGAAAATTGACGGCCGGACCTTCCGCCAGGACGTGGCGCTGCAGGTTGGCGGCAGGTACAGCCAGAACGAACTGCTGGACGCCAAAGAGAAGATCGCGCAGGGGTGCAGCGTCTACGAAGATCTCTCGGTTGACTGCACCGCAGGAAGCTACGTCAACGCCGTCGGCGAGACGCTGAAGGAATACGAAGCCCGCGTCATTGCTCCGCAGTACGGCGAGGGTGGTGCCGGTGAGACCGACCCCACGGAGGTCCAGGCCTAGGCGGCGGGGGCAAAAAGTGGCACAGCTCACAGCCGAAGGGCTTGCCTCGGGGGCTGTGCCGAGATAGACTAGAGGCACAAGATAAACAAAGGGCTTGACCAGGGCCCGGCACAAACCTTGAAAGGACTGGTAAAAATGACGGTACTCGAGAATACGATCGTCAGCCCCGATGACGTTGCCGCACACTGGCTCGACGTTATCGAAGAGATGGCCAAAGAACGGGTTGACTACGACGGCAGCCCCATCGAAGCTGAGATGGAAGAAGGCGGCGGATCGTTGACGATCGGTAAACGCCGGGTGAGGATCGTCGGCGCGTGGAGCGAAGTGGTGTTCCAGTGGTTCGAGGTAGGCGGTTCTTGGTCCGAGGGCGATTATAGGTTGCCGCTCACCTTCGACAACGACGAAGCGGTTGACGATCTGGGCACAACCGTCCGGGAACTGTTGGACGAAGCAGTGGGTTATCTCGAAGGTTGGCGCGCCGACATTGACTGGAGCTGGCTCGAACACTCCCTATGGAACGCCTTGGACGGACAAGACGGGCTTCTCGAAGATATTGAGTACCGTTGGGGTAAGTGCTACGTTGATGAGCGAGGATACGTGTGGGGTTGGCTCATTGACGCCGAGCGAGGCTACGCTGAGATATCCGCCGGGCTTATGGATGATGGCACGGTCTATTGGTCCGAGTACGGCGTTATCGAAGGCCTTGACGTCTTGCTGGACGGCATGGCGGCTGCAGTTGCAGAGGCCGTAGCCGACATTAAAGAAAGGCTTGGTAAGTGAGATGACTTGGCTCATGAATCTTGAAGACGAGCTCAACCTAGAGCTTGGCGCAGTGGACGGCGTTGACACGCACGACGACAGATACGGTCTGAGGGAGCGAGGCACAGGTCTCGTGTGGTCCGTAGACGAGCGAGACGAGGATGAGACAGGGGTTGCGATTAGGGTTGGCTTGGTGGAAGACGAGGGCCGTGAGCATGGCACGGTTAGGGTTGAGTGGCTGGGAGCTGGCTGGGTAGATAGGCTGGCCTGGGTAGCGGCCGGTGCTGGGGCAGCGGTGGCTGCAGCTGTAGAAGAGGCAAGGAGGGCAACGAGGTGAACGGGTGGCAAGGTCATGAGTTTGCAAGACGAGAAGATGATCAATGGTGCAGCAGCAGCTTGGAATGGGGAGGGGGTTGGTTGCCGGAGGGCAGACAGACGGCTAGCTACTTAGCGGTATGGCTCTGGGGCTTTGCGGGAGTGGCGGTGGTTGCGGCGCTGGGGATACTGGGGATGAGCATGGGGTATTAAGAATAGAGGAGGGGGTAGCCCTCGCGGTGTGATGCATGTCACACTGCGGGGGCTACTTGTCGTACCCGTAGTTGAATGCTTAAGGTGTGAGCTTAACCGCATTATCAGAGGAGGCCCAAAGACCCGGATTTATGATCGGGTGGGCGAAAGGCCGGGCTGCGGTATTCCCCCACAGAAAATTTTTTAAAATTTGCCCTGTGGCGCTGTTGCCCCTCCGTCCGATGTGGGCGACATCACGCCGTTTCAGCTTGAACCAACCACCCGAACCGCCTAGCCTTGAATAGTCGGGCCGAACGACCCGAACCCGCACACTTATTAACCGAAAGGACGAAAAATGCACACACCCAACCTGATCAAAGACGCAATCGAACGTCTGCAACCCCAGTACCAGCACGCCGACCGCGACTTTCCTGTGCCGAGCTGGCACGTCGTCGCAGAGGCCCTGAAACTCGGCTGGGGCTTCCCGTATGAGTTCTCCACCTCTCCTAGCGGCTCTGAAGCAGCGGTCTCCTTTGACCCCGAGTCCGGCCGCACGGTCTCGATCGCTGATGCCTATCTTGAAATAGCCCCTGAGGTCGAGGCGTGGTTCGACCATGAGACCGACCCCTTTGGCCCAAACCCCGAGTACTACGACGCCGACCCGAAAGGCCTCCTTGAACTGACCCGAGACGCCGCGTGCTACCTGGCCAACGGAGACGAGGAGGACTGCTAATGCTAGCCGTCAAGAGACACCCGTCACGCCACAATACGTACGTGGACGCCGTTGCAGCTGTGCACCCTTCGCTTCGTACCGAGCCGTGGCTTTATTTCAACGAGGGCGAATACACCCGAACCTTCGAGGGGTTGGTTGTGCCACTCAAACCAGAGACGAAACCGAAGCCGCTGTACAACCCCCACCCCGCGTTCATCCTTGAAGATGAAAACGGACAACCGATAATCGAGAAAAGGATTGACGCATGAATACCGTTCTTTTGCTTTTCATATTGTCCGTCGCCCTCGACATCAAGGCGAACGCAATGCTTGACCGCTTCAAGAGCGACAGCGAGGCAGGCTGGGGCTCCTTCATTGCCGTGTTCGGCACAGCGACGCTGTCCCTTATCGCCTTCGCAGCGGGCATCGTCAAGTGGTGCCTTCTCTAACATTGCACCCGAAACCAGCTTACGCATAACCGAAAGGAAACAAATTATGACTAACCGCAAAACTATCAGCTTCTCCGCCTGGCTCAAATTGCACAACGTCTGGCCCTCCGACAACGGGTACATCCCCGTTTACACAGACCGGAAGACGGGCGTGTCCAAGATCGTCCCGGAAAAGGAGTGCAATGAGCACTGGTGCCTGACGTTGATCAAGCCCGTCCGCTTGGAGTCGCCGGTGTTTGAGCCGAAGAAGGAAGCCCTCAAGTGCTAGCACTCAGCGTTCTCGCCTTGTCCGTCGTTTTCGGCGTCATCGTCAGCCTGACGAGCGAAGACAATCCCGTAGCAGAAGCCATCGTCATCTGGTTCATTGCCGGAGCGGTCTTCCTTGCCCTGTGCTTGGTCGCAGCTCCGCGCTAAAATAGCCAGACAACACAACCCACACGAAAGAAGGACATTATGTTCGCACTGATCACCGTCGGTGTGCTGCTGACCGCCATGGCTGTCGGCGTTGCCCCGTTCCTACTAAACAAGTCAGAGGACGAAACCCTGAGGTGGCTTACAGCGTCGCTGTGGGTCACCCTCGGTGCGGCCACGCTCAACGTCGTCGGGGCGGTGTTCCTTGTCTGACAATGCTAAAACCTGCAAGGCGTCCAACGCCGACAAGCCGCCCTACAGCGGAATGAGCTCAAGGGACGCGGCACAGGCCCTCGACGTGTCGAGCACTGCCGTCCTTCAGCATAGGAGGCGCAAGTGCCGGTGCTTCGCGAACGGCCAACCGCTACAAACACAACCCAAGGGGAGGTTAATCGTCCTCGAAGGCATCGACGGCTCCGGTAAGAGCACGCAGATGGCGTTCTTGAAGCAAGCCCTCGGGCAAACGCACAACGTCTCATGCTTTAGGGAGCCGTCCGACCGCTCGGTGCTGTCGAAAGGCTCGCAGGCGTGGGACGAGGACCACCTCTCAGTTGTGCAAGAGGCTCGTGCGGCTCTCTCGCGGGGCGACATCGTTCTCGTGGACCGGTGGCGGCCGTACTCGGGCCGTGCCTATCAGGGTCGGGCCTTTGACCCATCGGACAATAAGTTCCAACCAGACGTCGTGCTGTGGATAGATATTCCGGTGCGGATAGCACTGAAGAGAGCATCGGACGGCGACGTATTCGAGATGGCAGATGCCGACGAGTGGGTCAAGCGCCGGGAGGAGTACCACAAAATGGCCAAGTCCAGCGACAGGTGGCACAGGATTGACGGGGCGCAGACCATCGCCAAGGTCCATCTGGACTGCTTGGAGGTCGTCGAGCCGTTGCTGGGGCCGACACCTACTGCGACTGCTTCAGCGAACCAGACCCCCGTGAAGGTGGAGTACGACTCGTCGGACGCCACCATGAGCTTCGACGGGCTTGTGCTGGACTCCCCGCTGGCTCCGAAGGCCACGTCGGAGGACGGAGCGTTCGCCAAGCTGTTCGAGCTGGCTCGTCTCGATCCCGCGGAGTTCGAGCTCGTGAACGACACCTTCCGCATGAGCGTGTGGGAGTCAGGTCAGGAGGTCAAGTACGCGTACCGCGGCTCCTTCCGCAAGAAGTCTCCTATCGAGCTCGACGACGTCGAGCTGGAGCGCCTGTCAGCGCGGGCTAGGACGACCCGTGAGGCCGGCCCGGGACCGCACCGTTTCGACGAGCAGTACAAGACCCGTGTGCTGGTCGTTTCGGACATGCAGATCGGCAAGGTTGACTCCCGCGGAGGCCTTGAGGAGTTCTTGACCCGGGTGTCCGACATGTGCGCCCAGATCGAGGCGCTGCCGTTCGTCCACAGCACGATAATCCTGGACCCCGGCGATCTCATCGAGGGCTTCCAGAACACGTCCAGTCAGGCGCACACAAACGATCTGAGCCATCCCGCGATGCTCAAGATCGCTCGCTCGGTGTTGACGGACGTCGTTGAGGCGGCGAGGGCGTCCACCCTGCCCGACGGCGTAGTGACAGTGGCGACTGTTCCGTCCAACCACTCGGCTTGGCGTCAGGGCAAGGGCTATCTAGGCAAGCCCGGCGACGACTACGGATTGGACGTCCACAGGGCGGTGCAGTCCGTGTTCGAGTATGCCGAGGTTGACGACGTCGAGTGGGTCTTCCCTGACACGGAGTACGAGGAATCCCTGTCGCTGCCCGTGCCGGTCAGCCCCAACACGAGGGTGGGTCTTGTGCACGGTCACCAGGCAAGGTCCGGCAAGTTCAATAACTGGTGGAAAGGCCAGGCGTTGGGCTCGAAGCCCCTGGCGGACTGCCACTACGCAGTGTCCGGGCACTACCACTCGTTTGTCTTCGAATCGGCCGGGTGGCTCGACGGCCGCGAGCGCTACCACATCCAAGCTCCGCCGATGGACAATGGATCAGCCTGGTGGGAGAACCTGTCTGGAGAGCAATCTAGACCGGGCATCGTCCATTTCCTCGTCGATGAACAGGGAGACTTCTCCGACCTGCGGTTGATTGTTCAACCCTAGTTATCCCGTAGCCATAACCCTCCTGGTGTTAACATGTCAAGCAGACAAACCACACCAGGAGGGTTACTTTATGTCCGAGGTTTACGTCCGCGTGCCGATGTGGCTCAGGCGAACGCAGCTAGCATGCCTTGGTGGAGTCTATGCGGCTTTGCTGGCAGCTGGGACGATCCTTCTCACCGTCGATCCTCACCCCCTCCTGTGGGTCCACGCCTCCTTCGTCTGCATCGGCACGGGGTTTGGTCTTTTCGCCCTTGTGCGAGGCCAGTACAAGCTTGAAGCCGCTAGCCTTGTGTGGCTTATCGGCGGACTTCTTCTGCTGTCGATGCACCCCAAACCGGGAGGGTTGTTTGTCGATCTCATCGACCTGGCGCTCGTCCTTGCCCTCGGGCTGCGGTTTGTGCAACTGATATCATTCAGCATTGAGCACAGCAAGACACGCGACCTCCGCAGGTAGGGGCCGCCCCTAGAAGGAGGACAAGTGAGCAACGTTGTCCTTCTCCTGACAGCGATGTTAGGGTCTGGCGGCATCACCGCGTTTGTCAAAATTTTCGTAGACGCCCGAAAAGGCAAGGGCAGCGATCCTACAGTTTCAGCTATCGACACCACGCGCATTGATAAGCTAACCAGCGACAACGACGCCTTGCGCGCCGAAAACCTCGCACTGCTGAAGGAGCTGGAACGATATGTCAGGAGAGCTGACGACGCTGAGCGTCCATGACGAGACGATAATACGACTTGCGGCACAAGGGGCGACGCCGGAGGAGCTGAGCGCCCGCACGGGCATGCCAGCGGCCCAGGCTGTTATCCGGGTCAAGGAGATACTGGCGTCGAAAAACGTATGGACGTTCATCGAGCAGCAACAGCTCCTCCTCGAAGACATCCAGCGCTTGAAGACCGAGGTCTTCGGCTTTGTCAACGAGGCGATAGCCAACCCCGACTTGCTGAAGGCGATGATCTCGATCCTTCAGCTCATCGGGGACCGCCTCGATCGTGTGAAGGCCCTCGTCGATGAAGAGGACGAAAAGCAGACGAAGAAACAAGCCAAGATGATCGGCGAGTTCTTCATGGGTGTGTGGGAGCCGGTGCGAGAGCGTCTGGCCAAGCAGCACACCGCAGCTGAGATACAGGAGATAGACGAGCTTTTCTACAAGAGCGTGGAGGACACCGTTGCGGAATACCTCGCTTAATCCCCGCGCCGTCGAGTACGCGCTGAAAGACCAGCGTGACCGGAGGCTGAGAGAGCGCTACGTAACCGACCCCGTGCTGTGGGCCAAGGACATGCTCGGCGAAGAAGAGGGCACCTTGTGGAGCCAGCAGCGCGACGTCGCTATGAGCGTCGTCCACAACAACTCGACTGCAGTCAAGGCCGGACACGGCGTCGGAAAGACCCGGCTGGTTGCCGTGCTGATCTGCTGGTGGGTGGACACCCGCTTTCCTGACTGTTACGTCGTCTCGACGGCACCGTCCACGGCGCAGATATCCGGCGCGGTGTGGCGCGAGATTCGGCATCTGAGGGACGTCATCGCCGCTCGATACGAGAAGGGCCTCGTTGACCACAAGCTTCCGGGCAAGATCGGCGGCGACGACGTGTGGAAGGACCCGATCAGCGGCGTCAAACTCGGCGAAGGACGTAAGCCGCCGGACAACCTCGGAGGAAACTCCTTCCAGGGCATCCACGGCACGGTGCTGGCCATCGGCGACGAAGCGTGCGCCCTGTCCGAAGAGCTCATCGACGCCCTGGGCAACATCACGACGAACGACACGTCCAGGCGTGTGCTCATCGCCAACCCGACGGAGCCCGCCAGCTATTTCGCGTCCATCTTCAAGAAGGAAATGAAGAACTGGTCGCGGATGACGATCTCAGTTCTCAACTCTCCGAACTTCACGGGCGAGCCCATGCCAGCGTTGGCGAGGAAGAACCTCACGACGCCGCAGTTCGTCGAGCAGAAGAAGCTGGAGTACGGCGAGCACAGCGCCCGCTTCAGATCCCGTGTGCTGGGCGAGTTCGCCAACGACAATGAGTCGAATCTCATATCCCCAGAGGACGTGTCAGCAGCAGTCTCCACGGAGATCTACGACCACGTGCGTCCGACCCTCGGCGTTGACGTCGCCCGGTACGGAGCCGACCGCACTGTCGTGTACTCCAACACGGCCGGTCGAGTTAGGTTCCTCGACTCGTGGGGGAAGCTAGACCTCGTGGAGTCCGCTGAGAGGGTTAACCGCCTCGCTCGGCAAACAGGCGCAGAGACGATCGCTGTTGACTGCGACGGCAATGGAGGCGGCCTCTTCGACGTACTCATGCACCTCCCAGAGCGGGGGTACTCCCTGGTGGAGGTGCATGGCGGTTCGTCGAGCCCTGACTTTCATAGGTGGCACAACTTCAGGGCCTATATGTGGGACATGTTCGGCAAGCGGTGCCGCGAGGGCCTGATCGACCTTGACCACGAGGACATCGACCTCCACGACGAGTTGCAGTCCGTCTCGTACAAGTTCAACGACGCCACCGGGGGGCTTGTGCTGGAGTCGAAGACTGACCTTAAGAAGCGCATCGGGAGGTCCCCAGACTTAGCAGACGCAGCCATTTACTCGACCCTCACCGGTCTGGACGTTGAGTCCGTCGCCCCTGACGGCAAGGAGTACGAGCACCCGGACGATATAATCGGTGAACTACCCGACTACCTAGAGGAGATGAGCAATGACTTCGGACTGGGATGGCTTTGATACCGCAGAGCTAGACAGCGTGAACCACCTGTCCGAATCCCTGGCTGGGGTTCTACAAGAGCGAGGATGGTACCCGATCCTTCACGACCGAGGCATGGCGCTATCAGAGATACAGGCTGTGTGCGAGGGCCTTCGCCTTATGGCCAAGCAGCACCCTTTGCACGCACGGGGATCCCAGCTCCGGCACAGTTACATATTTGGCCGTGGTATGCGTGTGGACGGCCTGTCGAAGAAGCAACAGGCCATCTACGACGACCCCGCCAACCAGGCGACGCTGTTCAGCGTCAACGCCACGGTCACCCTGAACATGGAAAAGTTCTGTTCTGGTAACGTCATCGTCGTTCGCGATACGGTGATGGATACGTTCACGATCATTCCGCTTGAAGAGATTACGGACCTGCGCTGTGACCCGTTCGACGGCTCGCGGGTCATGTACGTCAAGCGCACGTGGTCTGTCGGCGAGGAGCCGTCGCAGTCGATCTGGATACCGACGGCGTGGGTAGCCCGTAACCGCAAACGCCTTCCCGGACGGATAGCAGGGGACAGCGCCCCGGTTAAGCGCCGTTACGTTGCGTACATCTCGTCCAGCCAGCGCCACGCCGGTTGGGCCTGGGGTGTGCCGGACTCGCTCGCCGGAGCCATCTACTCTCGTGCGTACTCCGAGTATCTTCAGAACTCATCGAGCCTGTCGAAGGCCCTGTCGATGATCGCATGGTCCGTGACCAGCAAGGCCCGGGGCGGAGCCAAGGACACGGCCGCCCGCGTACACGCGGCACAGCAAACCGGCAACATCGGCGGAACGGCCGTCAACAACGGTACGAGCCAGATCGCCGGTGTCGGTGTTCCGAGCGCCCAGGTGAACTACAACAACGGCCAGCCGTTGGCGGCCATGGTCGCTGCGAGCTTCGGTGTGCCGGTCATCGCACTGCTGTCGAGCCCGGGTGCCACGGGCGGCTCGTACGGAGCGGCGACGACGCTGGACACCCCGACTGTCAAGGGCTTTGAGGCAGAGCAAGACATCTGGTCCACGTTCTTTGAGGAGATCCTTCGGGACATCGACCCGGCCAACACGGACATGCACGTGAGCTTCCCGTCTATCGAGCAGGACCCCGGCTACCGGAAAATGTCTAGCGCGACGGCCGCGTACGCGGGCGGAGCGATATTCCAAGACGAGTTCCGCGAAGTCGCTCTTGATATCCTGGATCAGCCGGACCGCCACCCGGGCGACCTGCCGGAGCCCGACGAGTTCAATGCCGGGTCCGACCCCGCCGACGACTCGAACATTGCTCCGAGCCAAGGCAACGCGGGGGCTGTGCCTGGTGGCTTTGATCAGGACGACACCAACCACGAAGGGGACGAAGACCTATGACAATCAACGTAACGGAGGGAGCCTTTTCCGGGCTCGGAAGAGTCACCGGAAAGCGCAAGTGGCGCGCCCGACTTATCGGCGTCGGCACAGGGGCTAGCGCTGTGTATACGGAGGAAGCCCTTCGGGGAAGCTTTGCCGAGGCGTTCCCGGCTGGCACACGGGTGAACATCAACCACCAGTCCTACGAGGAGAACCCCGAGCGCAACCTCGAACAGCTCGCTGGCGCTATATGTTCCACACCGGTGTTTGAGTCGGACGGCATGTACGCCGACGTCGAGTTCTCTGAAAAGTGGGCTCCGTTCATCGAAGAGTTCCACGACGTCATAGGGTTGTCCATCAGCGGAGCATGCACGGTGGCGGCCGCGGGATACGACGACGGAGCACCTCGGTTTGACTACGACCACAACGAGCTTCCAACGGTAGAAAGGTTCGTCTACACGCCTCTCAATACAGTGGACGTTGTGACCGCGCCCGGAGCCAACGGACGCTTTATCGAAGCTCTTGAGAGCTACCGTGGTAACATGACCGTCGAATCCAATCAACCGAAAGGAGACGAGTTCACCGTGAAACCGGAGGACATCGCAGCGATCTCTACGGCGGTCTCTGAAGCGCTCAAGAATGTTCTTGACAAGCGCGACAAGGAGAAGGCCGACGCAAAGAAGGCTGAGCTTGACGCCGACAAGGCCAAGGCCGCCGAAGACGAGAAGAAAAAGAAGGAAAAGGAGAAGAAGACGAAGGAGTCCATCGCGTCCGCCGTTGACGCGATCGCCGACGCCGATCTCCCCGCAGCCTTCAGGCGTCGCGTTGCCGAGGGCTTCGCCCGCGGCGAAGACGTCAAGGAACTTATCAAGGAACAGGTCGAGCTCATCGAATCGGCTCGCAGCGATCAGGGCGTCCGCCCTCGCAACGCTGACGGCGGAGATGACTTCGACAAGAAGTTCAAAGAACTGGAGTGGTGATCACTTATGGCAATCATCTTCGACGCATCTGACTCCTATTCCTTCCAGCTCGACGGCATCAAAGCCGGAGACGTTGTGAAGGTCGGAGGCTTCCTTGGTGTCGCTGAGACCGACTCCCTTGTCAAGGAGGACGGCAAGCAGTATGCCACTATCCGCTTCAGCGGACATGCGGTCGTGCCTCTGGAGGGCACGCCGAAGGCCGGTGACCCGGTTGGCGTCGCCGACTCTACCGCCGACGGCAAGGTCACCCTCGCCACGACCGGCGTCAAGCAGCTGTTCGGTTTTGTTCTGAACCCGGCTAAGTCCGTTTCGGGCGGCTACACAGTCGCCGTCGTCCAGGGAAGGATCTGATACGCAATGCGCAAGGAAGAGTACGAGGCATCTTGCCTCCTCAACGAGGCGCTGAACGCTGAGGGCTACGCCCTCACGAAGGCCACGAACAAGCTTCGCGAGGCCATATCCACGAACCGCTTCCCTGTCTACCTCTCGCCTGCCCTCAACGGCATCCTTATGAAGGAGTACGAGAAGCAGATCAGCAATTGGCGCGAGTATGCGGACGAGGAAGAGGTTATGTCCTTCGAGGCACAGCCCTTCTACGAGCTCGAGTTCGACGACTCGGACATCCCCGGGTCGAAGGACGGCCAGACGTTCCACAAGAACGGCCTTGCTGCTGTCGGACAGCTCGACGCGTACCCCGCGGCGTCGCTGAAGTCCAGCGCCACGAAGCTCGCCACCCGCAAGAACGGTCTTATTGTCAAGTTCTCCTGGGAAGCGCTGAAGAACGGCAAGATCGACCTCGTGAAGCGCACCATGAAGGAGCTTGCGTTCCGTGCGGCACAGGAGGAGTCCTTCGCTGCGGCGTCGGCCCTCGTCGATGCCAGCGGGGTCAACGCCCAGAACTTCAAGGCCGCTAATGCGAACGTCTTGACCGGCAACCCCGAGCTGTCCCTCGAGGGACTGGAGAAGGCGCTCGACTTCCTGGCCACCGTCCGCTACGACGGCTCCCGCCTCGTCATGCCAACCAAGTACAACCTGGTTGTGCCGACTGCGCTCGCCCGCCGGGCCGAGCAGATCATGGCGATCCGCGAAGTCCGTACGAAGGTCGGATCGAAGGAGACCATCACCTCGAACCCGATCACCGGCAAGATCGCCAAAGTCGTCGAGGTCCCCGAGCTTGGCGTCATCGGTGGCGATGCTGCGGACAAGTCGTGGTTCCTCCTCCCCGTCAAGGGCACGATGCCGAACCCCTCGGTGGCTAACGTCTTCCTGGCTGGCGATAAGAAGCCCAAGATTTTCGTCAAGCGCAACACGGATATGAATCCCGAGGACGGCGACTTCCTGGATGACAGCTACCAGACGAAGATTCGACACGTGGTTGCGGGTGCTATGCTCAAGACCATCGGCACTCTTGCGTCGAACGGTACTGGCGCGTGATCTGAACACCGCTCTAGCACGCGAAAACCCCCGGCCCGAAAGGGAACCGGGGGTTTTCGTCACCCACACAACCGAAAGGAACGGTCGAGCGCTAGTGTATCATGGGCGACATGGCCGACATGATTGAATGGAACGCAGACAAAGTAAGGGCACTCCTGTCCGGTGTGCCGCCCGAGAACCTACCCGACAACGAGCAGATCAAGTTCCTTCTCAAAGCCAACCGCGGCAACGGCTGGTGGACGGCTTCTGACATCCTGCTCGGTGTCGTCGCCGCCATGGGTACAAGCGGACAACTCGACACCATCAAGGCTGACGACTTCACCCTAGGCGGTTCAGAAAAGACCCTTGACTATCTGATCCAGCTCGCAGCGCAGTACCGGTCCCGAGGAGACGAGGAGGAAGGCGCAGAGCTGGCCATCGTCTTCCCACCCGACCAAGGCCTGGGGTGGGTGTAATGACAGACCTCCTTGCAGCCCGCAAAGCCAGAGCGGAGGCCCGGCTCCGACCGTTCATGAAGGCTACCGTCCAGTTCGACACGGGCAAAGAGGGTCCGTGGGACCCCGCGACGGACAAGAAGCGCCCGGCCGAGGTCGTACTGACGAGCCCGGCCAGGGTCCAGCCTGTCCAAAACCGCTTCTGGACGGAAGACACGGTCAACCCATTGGCACAGCACCGGGTGCGTGTGCAGATGCCGACGTCTACGTTCCCTACGAAGCTCTACGCCGGCATGGGCGTGACGATCGTCGCCGACCCGACGAACCCCACGCTCGCCGGAAAGCGCGGTATCGTCGAGACGGCCATCGACGCCACTGATTCGTTCGAGCGTACCGTCCAGTGCCTCTTCGACCTCCACGGGAGCGGGGGCTGACATGCCCGGTGTCCAGATACAGGTAGACGTCGCCCCGCTATCCGGTCTGCTCCAACGCCTCGAGGGCGTGCCGTTGGCGCTGTCGGACGTCCTGGATACGATCGGCAACGAGCTCGTCCAGACGATCCCGGAGCAGTTGAAGAACGTCGTCGAGACCACACCCTCGGCCCTTGTGCCGAACAAGGGCAATCGTGTGTGGACCGGTTACATGCGGGACACAGCGGGGGCTCAGGTGGAACGCCATTCGTGGAACTACACGAAGATCAGCTACGGGTGGATCAACGGGCTCAACGGCTTCAACGACGGCAAGGGCTTCTACGTGGCAGATCAGGAGTTCGGCAACACAGGCCGACACATCTGGGGTATGGACGCGCTGGCCAAGGTACAGGCGACACAGCTCAAACAAGACGAGATAGGCGACCGGGTGAGAAAGGCTCTGGCGGAATGGCTGACGTGAACAGGAACTACAAGGAGGCTATTCGCCAAGAGGTCGTCAAGCTGACGAAGATACCCGACGATCGTGTGACGATCGGCGGCATACCCTCAGTGGACGCCGGTATGAAGATGCCGTTCGTCGTCCTCAACTTCACTCACCCGGCGCACCTGTCGAGGACGGCCGGGATCACGTCGCGCCGGGATGATCTGCACCTGGTATACGTCATGATCCACCTTCGCACTGAGGACGCCACCGACAGCGAGCCCCTGACGGACGCTCTCCACTGGGGCCTGACTGACTTCGTTCCGCCCGACTGCGGGCCTATCAAGTTCGCTGGGGGGCAGGGATTTGACATGTCCAACAAGTCAGTCAAACCCGTCAACTTCGCGTCGGAGCTGTACGGCTCTTTCGTCACGAACCTCACAGCGAGGACCCACTGATACAATACCCTTGAATCCCAAGGAAGAAAGGTACCGTTCGCATGCTTTTCAAGAGCAAGTCCACGGGGCAGGTGACAGACTTGCCGGAGTCCTACGGTTGGTTGTTCCCCGACCTCGAACCAACCGACGAGGAGCCTACCCCGTGTGCCTCGTGCGGAATCTTTGAATCCGAAGACAAACCTGAGGGCGAGCCCACGCCGGTGCCGCGTCGCGGCCCAGGCAAACACAGCGGGTCCTACGTCCCCGACAACTACCTTAAGGAGGACTGACCATGACGGACAAGAAGATGGTCCGCGGCAACGTCACGTTGCTTGCGGCCCTCCCGGAAGCCGTTGCGGACTGGACCAAGCCCACGTCGGCGGAGCTCAACAAGCTCTTCACCTTCGACGCTGCCAACGCTGACAATATGGTGTTCAACATCAGCTGTGCAATCGAAGACGGCTACACGCTCGGCCTGACGGACCCCAGCACAACCAGCAAAAGAAGTGTCTGTGACGTTTCTGAGGTGCAGACGCCGACGTACGACAACTACGAGGCGTCCTTCGACCTGTTCCGCGACGAGGACCAGACGGCCGAGGGCCTGTACAACATGGCTCGCGAGCTGTTCCTGGGCCCGGACATCGTTTTCATCATGATCGAGCGCATCGGCAAGTCCAACAGCTCGCCGTTCGCGGCTGGCGACGTCATCTCGGCTTACCGTTTCCGAACTGACTACCCGCTCGACATCGTCGAGGACAACGACGTCATCATGACCGGCATTCGACCTAAGGCCACCGGTGACGCACCGTTGGTCAACTACGAACTGGAGGCCTGATAGCAATGGCAGATAAGAAGGCAACGGTCAACGGCTGGGTCACCCTGTGGGTCGCACCCGTGTCCACGATCGCCGATCTCAACAAGATCACCCCCGAGGAGATCAACAAGTCCGTCAACATCACGTCGGCGACGTCGTGGTCCGATACGACGTATCCGACGGCCGAGGCGTCCGAGGACGTCTCCGACCGCTCCCTGGCGGACGTGGGCAACGCCTCTTCTCGAGGCAAGGCCAACTACAAGGCCGAGCTGACTCTGTTCTACCCAACCGACGTCAAAGACCAGACATCTGAATACGCTAAGGCATGGAACGTCTTCAAAAAGACGAGGGAACGCCTCGTTCTCATCGCCCGCGTCGGACAGGCCAAGTACAACGAGCCCGCAAAGGAAGGAGAGTGGTACTCCGCATTCCTTCTCATGAACTCGACATACAAGAACAACACCGAGGGCGATTCCTCGGTTAAGTACACGGTCAAGTTCCTCACGCAGGGTCAGCTGCGCGTCAACGGTCTCGTCAAGGGCGCTGACGGCGCGACGATCGAGCCGACCGGCACGGTCAACCTCGGCGTTGGAGCACACAAGCGCATCCACGTTAAGGCGTACGGCGGGAAGCGCGTGACGACGGCATGCGAGTTCAAGTCGGACCACCCGGAGTTCGCCACCGTCTCGACGGCGGGCGTCATCACCGGCGTCAAGGCTGGCTCGGCGACGATCACTGCGACCCACCCGTCTATCGCGACGGAGCTCAAGGTGCAGGTCACCGTGGCCTGATCGAGTGAAGTACGGCACAAACCCCGCTGGCTGAAAGAAGTCCGGCGGGGTTTGTGCTATCCTCCAAAGGACAAACCCACAACAGAAAGGACAAGTATGTCTGACAAGTTCTCGTTCCTTGAGGAGCTGTACCGCGATGTCCAGCCGACCCGAGAGCTTAAGCTCCCGACGGAGGACAAGCCCCGCGCGACCTTCGTGTTTGCTGTGCCGGACCCCAAGGCCCTCCGCGAGCTGCAGAGGGACATCGTATCCATTAAGTCCAAGGAGGTCTTGGACGACCCGTACAGCGTGCTAAACCTCCGAGCCGTCGTCCTTACGCTGAAGGACGTCGTCATTGACAACCAGCCGAAAGGTGTAACGCTGGAAAACAACGACGAGGCCCGAGAGTTCCTTGAGAGTCTTCCGGCTGGGTGGGATATCCCCGTCGTCAACGAGGCGGCTTACGTGATCTTCAACCCCACGGACGTCCAGGCGGACGTGGATTTTACATCGACTCCCTGAATGACCCGGCGAACAGCGGAGTACTGAACAAGGTGAAGACGGCGGTGGCACACCACATGAGGCCCACCGCCGTTCTTTTCCACGAGCCGGACCCCTGGACGGGCTGGACACACAATGACTACGCCCTTCTCGAGGCAGCGAGAGCCATTGAGATGGAGACATGCCCGCACTGCGGAAACCCGTACTGGTTGTGCCACTCAGACAACCCGTACATCGAGTGGTACGACGACTCCTCGCGGTGCTACGCAACGATGGCGAAGGAGACCCGGGCTTTCAAGAAGGCGAACAAAGGCAAATCGCCCACCGCCTCCGATCGGGAGCGCTGGGGCAAGGACGTTTTCACTAGGCCACGGATGGGAGGGCCAGAGAAGGACAAGGGCTTGCCCACAAGGAGAGACTTCTACAAGGCTAAACAAGAGGAAGCCAATCAGTAGCAAATACCCCCGATGGTAAAATGCCTGACAGACCGCAGGCACAACCATCAGGGGGTAATCTTATGGCGGAGGTACGCCAGGATATTACGATATCCGTCAGAGGCGTCAACGAGCTAAGAGACGCCTCTGCGGCTATGAAGGACGTCCGCGACAGCGCGGTCGGCCTCGGTCGGGTCAACGCCTCCGGCGTAGAGACCGCAGCCGCCTCGACGGAGAGGCTAGCCAAGGCAGCTCGCGCCTCCACCAACGAAATGACGTCCCAGCGCTACCAGCTGTACGACGTCGCCGCGGGCTACCAAATGCTCGCCAACACGCTCACCGGCGTTGCCAGCAGCGTTGTCAAGCTCGGTATGGACTACGAGGCCTCTTTCCAGCAGGTCATCCGAACGACGGGGCTTGCGGGAAAAGAGATCGAGCAGGTCAAGGGCCAGCTCCTCGACATGTCCACGAAGGTCCCAGAGAGCTTCCAGAACCTCTCGGGCATTGCCGCGTTCGGCGGACAGCTGGGCATCGCCAAGAACGAGATCGCCGAGTTCACTAAGACCACGGCACAGCTCAAGGCGACGACGGACCTTACGCTCGACTCGGCCGGTCAAACGCTGGCCATGTTCCAAACGACGCTCGGCGTCGCGGGCAAAGACTTTGACAACGTTGCGTCTTCCATTCTCAAAGTGGGCGTCAACTCGGCGGCCACTGAGACACAGATCGCCAACGTGTCCACCCAGATCGGGTCGATGGCACAGCTCGCCGGATATAGTGCCGACCAGGTGGTCGGCCTCGCCGGTGCTATGGCGTCCGTCCGTATCCCGCCAGAGCTCTCGCGGTCGATCATTACCCAGGTGTTTGGCAAGCTCCAGAAGTCCGTCCAGGAGGGCGGTGCCTCGCTGGAGACGTTTGCCAAGGTCTCCGGCCACTCCGCCGAAGAGGTCCGCCAGGCGTGGGGTACCAATAAATTTGCGGGAATCTTCACCGACTTCCTGGCCGGGTTGAAACAGTCCGGTCAGGGCGCGACCCAGATTCTCCAGGACATCGGCATAAAGTCGCAGCGTACTGTGCCAGCCCTTCTCCGTATGTCCCAGGCATCCGACCTCGTGAAGCAGACGATGGCCGACGCCAAGTCGGGCTTCGAAGACACGTCCACGCTGACGGACCAGTATGGCCAGATCGCCCAGACGACATCGGCCAAGATGGAGATGCTCAAGAACTCCGTCGCCAACCTGGGTGCGGCGTTTGGCCAGAGCACGAACAGCGGCATCGGCACGTTTGCAACGATGCTGACTACGGTGTTCAACGGCATAGCATCCCTTATGAAAACTGGCATCGGCCAGTGGATCGCGAAGATCGCCGCGTACGCCACGGCCGCGGGCATCGCATGGTCGCTCTGGCACGCCAAGACGGCGCTCATGCTCGCGTCGTCGAGGGCTTTGGCCCAGGCGTTCTCCTCCCAGAGCGCATCCGGCACACAGCTGAGCTTCACCCTTCGCGGCGTCATGCGTCAGATTCGAGAGCTGCGAGCCGAGACTCTGGCCGCCCAGAAGGCCCACCTCCAAGCGGCTGCAGCGGCCCGTACACAGGCAGCAGCCAACAATCAACTTGCCGGGTCTGCTCGTGGGGCCGGTGCGGCACAAGCAGCTTCGTCGGCCGCGGGAGGGGCCGGTGCGGGCACCACTGCTTTATCCCGTTTGGCTACAGGCCTCAAAGGCGGGGCCGTCCTGGCCGGTGTCACCCTCGGCATGGAGGGCCTGAACATGGTGATGGGTCACTTCGCCGAGAGAGCGGAGAAGGCCCGCCAGGCTGCTGAAGCGTGGACCCAATCGGGCGCTGACCTAGCTGCTGCGATCAAGCAGGACACGGACGCCTTCAACAAGACCGGCGAGGCCGTTGCCTTGTATGCACGGGCCCAAGACGAGGCCGGAAACATTGGTGTGTCGCACGTCGCCAACCTGAAGGAAGGCGCTGACAAGTCCCAGCTCATGGCTGAGGCTCAGAACCAGCTCAAGGGCAGCGTTGATCAGACCACAGGGTCGATCAACACGCAGATTCTCGCGCTCGGCGAAAACGCGACCAAGCAGATCGCCAACATGGTCTCTTCACAGCAGGCTATGGGTGGTCTGTCCAACGACGCCCGCAAGATGCTTTCGGAAGTCGGGTTCTCGACCGAAGAACTGTCCAAGCGCATTCTGCAAGGACCAAAGCAGTTCGAGGAGTACATCAATCAAGTCATCCACAAGCTCAGGGAGCTCGCGGATGCACAACGGGACTCGGGCAACTGGGACGGTTACCTCAAGACACTGGGCACCATGGAGAAGCTCAAGGAGGTTAGCGAGCACATCCAGGGATCCATGTCGGAGGCTACCAACAAGGCTGACGACACGGCAGCGGCCATGCGCGGACTCGGGCAGGAGACGGCTGGAGCCTCCGACGAGATGGAGGGCTTGGGGGACTCCACCGACAAGGCTGTGGACAACCTCAACAAGCTGACCGACGCCGCATTCGACGGAGTGATGGGCCAGGCCGACCTTGCCGACGCTGTGGCCGATCTCGGCGAATCCATTGCCAAGAACGGCGACAACTGGGACGTCTACACCGAGGGTGGCCGGGCCAACATGAAGGCTCTGGAGCAAGCCGTACATGCTGCCGCTGAGGCGTCTGGCGGCGACGCCCAAGTGTTCGCCACGTACGTCGATTCGATCCAGCAACAGCTTGTGCAGAACGGCGTCGGCTCCCTGGATATCCTCAACCAGGTTGCGCAAAGGGCCATGGCCACCGTCAACCAGGTCAGTCAGGGTGTCAACATCCTGGCGAGCATCACTCAGACGGCGATCTTCGCCGGTCAGGCGCTCGGGCTCATCGAGAAGGCCAATGTCGTCACCCCCCAGCTGGCGATAGCCAACACTAACCTTGGCCGGTCCTACCGCCAGGGCGTGGCTCGCGGTGCCGAGAAGGCCCACAAGTCGATGCGCAAGGCCAATAAGTCCAAGAAGGAGGCCAAGAAGGCCGCCAAGGAAGCGGCTAAGGAGGTCAAGACCCTCTCGGACTACTACTCGGACCTGTCCTCGACGGCAAACAACGCCTTTGGCTTCCGACACGACCTCGAGGAGTCGATCGACAAAGCCAAGGACTCGCTGTCCAAGCTCGCGGACTACCAGAAGAAGGCCCGCGACGAGTATGACAGCGCGGTCAAGTCCACTCGGGACGCCGCTAAGTCGGTTGACGACTACCGGGTCAAGCTCGAGGAGCTCCACGCCCAGCTGGCACAGCTCAAGGCTGACGAGGGCAAGCTTCAGTTCCACCTGAAAATCGCCACTGACTACGGCGACTCCCTGCGAGCCAAGGACATCCAAGCCAAGCTCCAGCAGAACTACGCCGATCAAGCACGGAACGGCAATGAGCGACAAGCCGCCGTGGACGGCATCGCCGACGCCCGCAACCAGGGCGCGGCCGCCTCCAAGCAGATGGCCACGGCACAGGAAGCCCTGAGCCGGTCGCTCAGCGGTGCCACCGCTGCTTCTAGGGAGCAGAGGTCCGCTATTCGAGACCTCGCCAAGGCATACCAAGACCAGATTCTTGCCTACGCTAACACCGGGGCTAGCCAAGCGCAGGTCAAGGCTTACGCCGCTCAGCTGTCTAACGAGTTCCGCAACCAAACGGCGGCCATGGGCTACAACCGTAGCGAGATCGGCCGGTACGCGGCGACGTTCACGGACCTTCAGAAGATCATCTCCCGTGTGCCGAAGAAGATCACCATCTCGGCGGACACCGACCCAGCTAACCGAGCTCTAAACGAGCTTTCGGCGAAGGCCCAGAAGACCCACCACGACGTGTCCAACGTCGGGTCGGGTTCGACGGCCACCCCTAACGTCGGCGGCACAACCGGGGCGCTCGGCAAGGTCGGCGGCGCTGCTAAAGGCGCGGGCGGGCAGTTCGATTGGCTCCAGCAGATGATCGCCAAGTTCGAGCCCGTTGTGTCGGCTATTGTGTCGGCATTCCACCTGCGTACGGCATCCTCGATGGACGGCGTTGTCGGCGCGACCAAGCACGCCTCCGGAGGCTTCCAGGTCATGGGGAGCTCGATCGTCAATACGATGAGCTTGGTCAACCAGTACCTAGCCGAGTCGGGCCGGATCGCAGGAAACTCCATCAACAATATCGTTGACAACATCTACAACGGTGTCAACCGGATCAACCGGGCTCAGTCCACGTTGAGCTCGATCGGATCGACGTTCGCAGCTCTCGGCGCGTTCAGGTTCTCCACCGGCGGCCTTGTGCCTGGTGCGCCGGGTCAGTTGGCGTTCAAACCGATGGGCACGGACACCGTACCGGCCATGCTGACTCCGGGTGAGTTTGTCCTGCGCCGCGACGTCGTGGCGTCCTTGCCTCCAGGCTTCCTCGAGGCGCTGAACTCTGGCGCGATGCGCCCTGGCAGCGGCGCGTCGTCGGCCCCAGTGTCGTCTGCGGCGTTCGGAGGCAACGGCCCTGTTATAGTCGAGCTGTCGCCATATGACCGGGCTCTGCTCGCCAGCGGAGGCAACGTGACGTTGAACCTCGACGGGCGTGCTATCGCGAGCTCGGTAGCCGGGGCGGCCAGCACCGACACAAGGAGAGGATTCTGAGTTGACAGCGTTCAAGACAGACATCGAAGGCAACAAGCTCGTGTGGTTCGGTACCAAGGACAAGATGTCCTGGGTTCCGGCCCCGCAGTCAGGCGTTACCGTCGCGCCGACGTACTGGCAAGCTGGAGGCACGTTCCTCAACGGAGGCGGATGGGCTGACAATTCTGGCACAAGCCACGAGGAGCTGAAGTTAGCCTGGGGCCTTATGGGTCTCGACGAGTCCCTGCCGTTGCTCGACGTCCTGCGGTCCCCCGGCCCGTTCTACTACCTCGACCCGGTTATCGCCGGAGCCAACTGTCTGCCACAGTACGCGGCCGAGTGGACGAAGGACAATCCGTTCGGAGCTACTCGTGTTGTGTCTCCAGTAGAGGACCCTGATGGAGAGCTGGGTCCGATGCTGAAGAACTACGCCGCTTATTTCAGGAAGGACACTATCGTGTGGGACTTCCCTGTTCCGCCGGGGTTTGTGCTGCACTTCGGCTGGTGCGGCTCCGGAGTCGTCTCCGTCAACGGAATGGCGATCAACCCATGGTGGAAAGGCAAGAGCAGTTACCTCTCGTCCATGCACGGCGGGGGCGTGCACTACTACATCCAGGCTAGCGGTGGGGCCAAGGTGACGAACATGACGGCTGTTATTCAGCTCGGCGACGAGGACGCACCTCGTCGAGGGGCTACACCTGGTATCGGGCGCAGCTCCTTGGCCTTGGCGGGACCGATCCAGGAGAGCCAGTACAGTGCCGTCATTGACGGGTCCAACCTCTCCGTGTCTGCCGACTTCCGGGAGGTTGGAGCATGGCTGTAAACGATCACTTGATCAACTACTCCGTTCAAGAGGAGGCCATGCCTTTGTCCCCGGCACAAACCAGCACCGGGGCCATGCAGATCACGGCCACCAAGGTCTTCCGGCCGGAGACGACGAAGGAGCTCCGCAAGCCTCTCGTCATCGAGGACGACGAACGCGGCATCGTCCGCGGGACCGTCAAAACCTTGTCCGTCACCGACAGCCAGGCGACTCTGACGGCCGATTCAGACATCATGGGGCTCAACAAGTGGGTCACCCTGCGGTCGTTTTATGGCCCGTTGAACGAGTGGATCAACGTGCTTATGAAGGCGGCGGACTTCAGCATGGACGTGTCCATCGACGAGAGCATTAAGAACCTTAACATCAAGGCACCCGGCTTCAGGGGTAACTCCTGGGACAGGCTTCGGCAGCTGGCGTCGCTGTACAGGTTCGACGTGTCGCAGGTGTCAAACAAGCTGCGAATTCGGCCGATGCGATCGATCGAGGCGTACCGAAACTGGGAGTCTTCCGTGTCGTACACTATCGACGCATCCAACCCGGTCGAGCAGGTGCGGGTCCACTGGTACCCGATTGACTACGGGTGGCACAAGAAAGTCTTCCTCGAGGGTCTGGACGACCAGGATTCGTCTGTCATCACCGTGGAAGCCGACGCTGTTGTGCAGCAAACGTTCACGGCCCGTGCCGCTCTCCGCGAGGTCAACAACCCTATCGCCGTGGACTGGCAGAACCGCTTCTGGGGCGGAGACGGCACTGTCGGGTCCTACACGATCACCGGGAACGACGGCTTGCCTATCCCCGCCAAGATGTGGAAGGACATGGGTGGACAGGTGACCTGCCGTGTGCTCGACGACCCGACACAGGTAGAGGTGACGGTCGTCGGGTGCAGCGCCAACTGGCTGTCTCCATTCACCTTGTCCGTCAGCTCCGGCGAGGGGAAGATGTACAACACCCTCATGATCACCGGCTCCGGTTTCACCTGGGGCAAGAAGCAGGAGGTCACCATGCGCACGGGTGCCCCGCACTCGGCGACGGCGGAGGATAACACCCAGGAGTTCGACTCGACGCTGGTCACGTCTGAGTCGATGGCCTACGACACAGCACTCCGCATGTCAGCGGCTGCCGTGGGCGGTGTGCCGAATGTTCAGGCTACTGCTCGTTTGATCAACAGGCCCGACGACCGCAAGGGCGACACGGTTGTGACCATCCGGCGCATGACCGAAATACTTGGCCCTCAAGCGATGTGGGAGCTCACCATGAACGCCAACGGCCAGACGTTCCAACAAGTGGGGGATTACCTGCTCGCGCAGACGGCCCTCGACCTGGAGAACCAAAGCTTCGGCCAAGCCGTCGGAGCCAGAATGAAGCGGCCCGAGGGGTATTACCGGGTGGCCACTACGACGACGGGGCCTGACTCGATCCAGTACACCTTGGAGTCAGACACGACGATCGGTGATCTCGCGGCACACCACCGTGCGGTTGGCGTGTCTACGTTCCGTAACCTTAACAACGAGTGGTACGGGTTGACGTTCGGAGATGTTAGCATTAGACCGCTCGGTTACCCACAACTGGAGGACAACTAACATGGGAGCACCACCTCGCAACCTAGGAGCCGCAGAGCCCTGGGGCCGCTACATCGAGTCGCAGCTTGCTCGGTTGGAGCAGCAGCAGAACAACCAAAACAGCGCTATAAACCGGTCGCTGTACTCAACGTCGGCCCATATCAACAGCGGATCGACAGTGGTGGCCAAAGAGATATACGTTACAGGTGACCGGTATTTAGCAAACAGGTCGAAGGTATACCAAACCGACCCTGTTCCGTGGCCACCTGGGAAAAACACGGTGAACATACTGTTCTCGGGTGAGACTCACCTACACATGCTGTACACGGACCCTGCCCCGTTCCTGTGGCTATACGCCAGTACAAGCCTTAATGCCCATAAAGGCTTCGGGCACCCTCCGTACTCGGCACCCGGTGGAGACGGAACGGGAATAGTGCCCTACGTCCGACACTACTGGTCGATATCAGAGTCGGGAGACCGACTGACATCCAACGGCCAGGACGTCTGGTGCCGGGTGTACATAGGCAACATCGGAAAGGTTGACTCCGACGCCGACCCCGACAACACTGTTGCCGGTTCGGCCCTCTTTATCTTCAACTGACACTGTCGAAAGGAAACAGACATGGCCACATCAGACCAGCAAGGCATCGCCGTCCTCCAGGAGACGGATCAGGCTGTGCCTTTGACCACACCACTTAACCTCATCGGATCGTCCGTGTCCAACGTCATTAAAGGAATGCGCCCTGACCTGGTGTACAAGGCTAAGAACCAGAACGAGATGAACACGGTCGTGCAGACGCTCAAGAATAGAGGCGTCGTCGCATCGGTAGAGGTTCCCATCTTGATCTTCCGCACGGACGAGCAAGCTATGTACGCCTACAACGGCGGGTCGTTTACACCAACGAGGGCGCGACAGGCCCCGATCTACGCTCGTATCCGGTGGACCACCTCGCGAGAGACTGGCTCTGGTGTGTGGTGGACAATGAGCGCCAACCCGGACTCGACGGACATGCGCGGGGGAGTTACGCTCCCTGGAAAGGAATCGGTCAAGGTGCCATCCGACGGCATATACCAGGTGTCATTCGCGTTCCAGTGGGCCGACACAGCCCCGAATAAGGGCCGCCGTTTGGCCGTCATAGCACTCAACGGAGTCCGGTTCGACGATTCAGAAGTCTCGACTCCTGCGACGTACGGATTCCAACAACTGGTCACGTCGATGGCCATCCCTCTCGCGGCCGGAACCATCGTCGGCGGACACTCCTTCCAGGACTCGGGTACCGTGCTCAAGATGACCCGGGCCTCGCTAAATTTGATCAAAATCGCGGACGCCTAGTCAGGCAAATAGCGGAAAACCCCCGGCAGGCTCCGGGGGTTTTCTCGTGTCTAGTTCGCGGCAAGCGCCTTAAGCAACGGTTTGTGTCGCTGTTTGGTCAAGTAGTATAACGCATGCCTGACAGCTTCTCGCTCATCGTGGTGATGGCCCTTGGTCGAGTACCAACCCTGCGCCTTGAGGAACTTGTCCGGGATCATCTTGTTCTTCCCGGAAGCGGGCTGGCGGACCAGCGGCACACCCGCTTGGACGAGTCGGTACATAAGCGCCCCCTCGGCCAGCAGCGGGCTTGCGTCGCCAGTGCCACCGTACGGGACGTACTTCTCGACGACGACGCGACCTACGCGGCGGAACCACTCACGGAACTGGATCGTCTGGAGGAAGGCGACGAAGCCGTTGAATCCTCCGCCAATGGCTCCTTTGTCTACGATGACGGGCATGCCTGTGCCTTCCTTGTCGTCAACGAGAGCCCAGCCCGTCGAAGACACGGGGTCCTCTGCGGGCGTGTCAATTGCTAGTAGCAGCAAACTTAGCCGCCTCCTCGTAGTTCAGATCGTCCTCTCGGATAACGACGGGGAGATGCTTGTACCCCTTGTGCACAGCCCAGTCACGAGCTTCTTGATTGCCGTCGAGAGACACCTCAAGGTAGGGGTGCTTGGCGATGTCGAACCGCTTCTTCTGAATCGTGCACCGGGGGCATGCGCTCTTACTGAAGATAATCGTCGGTCTCATTGTTTCCTTTCGTTGCATGTTCCGATTCGAAGTCCAGGGTACCGTACGTGAGGAAGTCCCTCACCTCTTCCAGGTCGTACGTGGAGGACACCCAGTTAGCCTTGTGATACAAGCGGTAATAGCAATCGCTTGTCCGCTCGTTCTGGCTTGGGTACGCCCGGAACATTCCGTTCCGGCTCGCGTAGTGACCGCTGTAGCTGTACAGCTTGTCTTTGCCTATGGTTTTGACTTCTCGTGCAAAGCCGTCCACAAGCTCCGGCAGAAGCTTAAGCTCGCAACCAGCCGCCCTCGTAAGGGACGCCCCCGCGACATCCAGGTAGCGAAGCCATCCGCCCCGGATATCCCGTGCCAGGGAAATCAGGCTCGACATGAAACCCGTCTCCTTGGCCACAGCCTCCTTGAGGTACCTATTGGGTCCGTATAGGACGCTTTCGTCAATCATTGGTGTTGTTCCTTTCAGTGTCCGGCTTCTTCCCACGTGTCCGACGGGGACCCATGGGAGGCGAAGAAGTCAATTCCGTTCCATGTTGTGGACATGAGCTCTGCGATACGCGGCACAGCCCAATCGAGCTCGGAAGCCGGTATAGAAAACAGTAGCTCGTCGTGGACCTGAGCCACAACCCACTGGATGAATCGCTCGTCTTCGTCAAGCATTCGTATCAAGGCATCTGTAATGATCTCCCGTGTGCCGGATTGACCCATGAGAGCAGACGCCTGGGTGTAAGCTCGGTCGATCGTGACCGGCATCCTACGACCCCACGCGTTATAGATGAAACCGCGCTCTCCTTTGCGGTAGCAGTCTTCTCGCCACGCTACGACACGGGGGTACGCTTCTGCCATACGCTTGACAAAGAGCTCGCAGACGTCGAGCGGCTGCTTCGACGCCTTGCTGATCGTCGCTGCACCGCCACCGTAGTTCCACGCGTGAGACAGCGCCTTGGCCTTCTGGCGGTACGTATTCTTGTGACGTATCTCATCGTCCGTCTCCCACCCGTCAGGCATAGCGGAGTCGTACTCCTCGTCGCCCCAGACGAGACGGCCGGTCATCTCGTGGCCGTCAGCCCCAGGCTCGAACTTCTTAGCATACTCGGGGTCCTGCGAGTACCCGGCGACAATACGAGCGTCGGCGTTCGAGTAGTCGAACGAGACGAGCTTGCATCCGGGGTGTGCCACGAGGTAGGACTTCTCGACGGCCCCCTGCCCTCGAGCGTTCCAGACAGTCAGTCCAGGCTTCTTGGTAGACGACCTACCCGACCGCTGCATGTCCGAGATGTCCGGGTGCACACAGCCGTCCTCCTTGAGGGAATCCAGTGTCAGCCGAGACAGCGACCGCTGGCCCAGGAGCTCTCGAAGATCGGCTGCGAACTGCTCGGCCTCCTCGCTCACGCCTTCGCACAAGGCTTCCAGGACCTCTCCGCCGAGCGAGTAACCCGTCTTGGTCTTCTTCCACGACGGGTGAGTCTCGGGAGTTATCCCGAACTCAGCCAAGGCCGTCATTATCGCGGCCTTTCCTGCGTTAGATCTCCACGGCTGCTTTCCTGTCGTCGGCAGACCGTAATCTCGCTCCAACTTGGCCTTCAACGTCGCTGCTCGCTGCGCCAGATAGTCGGCTCGGGCCTGTGCCTTCTCCCGGTCCACGTAGAAGCCGTTGCGGGTGACCTGGGCGTTGATAGCTGCCTTGAGTTGTTCGCGCCAGTCGTACTCGGAGAAAGCATGCATCGAGATCAGTCGCTCGAACACTGCCCGCAGGGCGATGACGTCTTGTTCGGCGTACGCCAGGAAGTCGGAGTCGTCGAGGGGGATCAGCCCCAGGTCACGGTCATCGGCCTTCGTGCCCTTGGGGTTGTATGGCTTAGCCATCTCCTTCATGTTTCCGAACTTGCCTGGGAGCCCCATCTGGAACGTCAGGTTGTCCAGACCCAGCCACTTGAGCACCTGCGCCGGAGAGCCGTCCGTGCACACGGTCGAGCCCTTACGGGTTTGGAACATGTCGGGGGCTGGAAACGCCAGGTTAGCCAACACAAGGGTGTCGATGACCTTGCGGTCCTTGGCCATGCGAAGGGGCTCCGTAGACGATCGACCGAATAGAGTCGAAAGGTCGAAGTTGTGCGCATTGTGAGCGACGACCCCTTTGGCCTTCCTGATCTGTTCAATCATCTCGTCGTAGTCGGTCGTTAGAACTATGTCGCCGTCGCCCCACGCGTACTGACCCAAACGGAAGAACTCCCGCGGGGCCATACCCCACTGCCTGCCTTCGTTATGCGTCTCCGTGTCAAAGAACAGTATCTCCGACCAGTCGCAGTCAAACGGATTGAGCTCTTCTCGGACGTCACGAGTTGCAGACCTGACCTTGCCGACGAGAACACTCCGCCATGAGTTGAGTTTCATGAGCTCGTAAACGTCGATGACGTTCTCGGACTTGGGGTCATACTCGAACGACGTGCCCTTAAGGTCGTCCCGGCAGAAGTTGCACATCTTGTAGAAGATTTGCAACTCAGCGTCCGTTCCACCGGCGGTGGAAAAAACAAAGTCACGCATTTGGCAGTACCTCCCACCGACGAATGCCTCGTCCGACGTTGCCGTCCAGCCCGGCGGCAATGCGGATGCGTCCCTGCATGCGGAGGGCCACGAGGCGATCCTCTAGGTCCTTCGGCCTAAACTGGGCGAACCTTCGCGAGATGGCTGGGTCGGGTATGTTCGGCTCTTTGAGGCAGTACTCGCTCATGAAGGCGTACATATCGTCGAGCTCGGACTCCCATGCCGACGTCGTGAGGTCAACTGCCACGCGAACGAGGTCGCGAGCCCATAGCTCAGCTTGCACAAGCACCGGGAGAAGCTGGGTCATACCGATCCGACCCCCTGTGCCCTCCATGACAGCCCGCGCGGCCGACGACCGGAGAACCGTCATCGACAGGCGGGACGCCGCCGGAATAATGAAGTCCAGGTCGAACGACTTCAGCCAGTAGAAAAGTCGGTCCACCCACTCGTTGAACCTATCCTCCGTCTGCAGGTCCATGTGGCACACGGACAAACGACCAGCGGCCGCGACGTAGCACTGGGCGAGGAACGTGGCGAGGTCTTCACGATCACGCTTGATCGCTTCGAGATTGGCTCGCTCCGGGTGATTCTGGGCGAAGTACACACCCAAATCGCCCTTCTTATACTCGCGCTCTTCATCCTTGGCCCATACGGCTCGGAGCAGGAAACCTGACTCGAAGTCGGACTTGGAGATGGCGTCGATGACTCTCTTGTCCACGCCCAACCCCACGAGGTTGAATGCGGCAGCCACCGACGGAGTGGAGTCCTCTTTGCGGGACCGAACGACGCCGGGAACTGTGCCGTCGAAGAGCTTCGTGTATGCGTCCTTTGTTCCGGTCAGGTATTTCTTGGAGGACGCTGCCTCGAAGAACCCCTGCACCTCGTCGATCTCAATAAGGGAAGACATCTCCGGCCGCTCCGCCAACCGTTTGATCAGGCCTTCGGCTGTAGCGTCCGATCCGATATACGTACGGTTCTCCTCGCCCCAACGGGCTTTGTCCACGGACGCCAGCGTGGCGTCGAAGAAGCTCGTCGCCGTCGTCTTTCGAGACAACGAAGACGCGCCGAGGATTATCGACCACTGGTTTCCAAAGGCCCTGGCCATGTAGGGCAGGTCAATCTTTACAAGGTCGCCGAAGACGCAAGCCAACAGCTGGTAAGCCAGCGTGCGATGGAACGTCTCGGACGAATCCGGCGCAGCGCGTTTGGCGAGGTCCACGTAAAGGCGCACAACGTCGTTCGGATCGTTGTCTACCGCAGTGCGTTCGGCGTCAGTTACAAAAACGGGCCTTTCGACATTCTTCTTGTCGCCGGATGAGACCACCTTGAGCTCGTCCACCAGCCGCTCAGCCTCAAGAGCCGCGACGGCTTTCTGAATCTCGCCCCAGGTGACCTCTCGGGGGTTGTTCCGAAAGGGGATAACGTCGCCCTCTTGTGTGGTGTGCCCCGCGGCCTCCGGCCTGTACTTATTACAGGCGGCGTCCATCATCAAGTTCAGGACGTCCTCGGGCGAGAACCCGAACCTAAGGAGATCGACCTCCAGTCGATAGGCGCGCTGGGACCACGACTGTCCGGGTAGTGGTTGTGTCGTGTACAAGTCAATCAGGTCCGGCGGAATGTGGGATTGGAGCTCGAAGAGCTCCTGTTGCGAACATTCGTCCGGCACGTCCTCGGAGCCAACGGCGACGGCGTCCGCAGGGGGGTATGCCTCCTGGAGCTGTTTCAGGGAATACCGAGCTCCGGTGTCCTGTGCCGTCACAAGGAAAGGCTCTCCTTTGTTGTTCGTCGTCGTCGGCACACGGAGAATTTTCGAGACCTGGAAGCCGTGGTCGCACCCTTGGTCTTCGTGCTTCTTGGCGATCGCCCGGGCTACGGCAGAGCAGTCCGACGCAGCTTCAGGCTTATTGAGGACCCACCAGGCGTGGTGTCGGCCCTCGCTCGTTTTAACGACTATCGACGGAGGGACGTCAAACTCGTCGATCGGGCACGTGTCTGCATCAGCCCATACGACGCGGGACGTAGCTGCAGTGTCGCGGCCGGTGCGCTCCTTCTGGCTAAAGACGGCTACCGAACAGTAGACGTCTTCGTCTTGGCGTATCTTTGTGTAGCGCTCCGCTAGATTGCGATTCCCCGGCCACCGGATGAACTTCTCGGTAATCGCACCCGGCGACCCCTGAGGCATCGTTTGGTCTATGGTATTGAGCGTGACGTATCCGTCTTGCTCTCCATAGATAGCGTCAAAGAATTCAAGTAGTTCCATCACGTTCCTTTCTGCCGGACCCTAGGGACGGGCGAGAATAGGCGAAGAGCCCCGGGTTTTCCCGAGGCTCTTCTAGGTTAGCGGAATCAGTTCAGAAGTTCCACTTCGTCTGGGTGCTGTTCGTCACAAGGCCGCTCGTTGCAGCGGCGGCCGCAGGCGCAGCAGCGGGGGCAGGGACATCCGTGCGAGGGAGAGCCTTCAGTTCTCGACCGTCGTCGGGATCGACGCGGTTGACAACAGCGTACAGGCGGGTCGGGTCCTTGTAGCCCGGCTCCTCCTTGATCGTCAGGACGACCGTGAAGTCAGGATCAATCAAGTCCTGGAGCTCATCGTCGCCGGACGGAAGCTGGAAAGCACCAGCCTCCACGTCATAAGCCCCGACTGCTTGCCAGAACTGGTCGAAGGTGAAGTTCACCTTCCCGGAGTTCCACTCGCGCTTGAGCGGCACACGCGTCTGCTTGATCGATGCGCCCTTTCCGCTCAGGCCCTCGGGGGACTCGACGATGCGGTATGTCACGTCAATGTAGGGGAGTCCCTTTGATTTTTCATTCTGGGTCTGGTAGGTCTTCACCTCCGAGACGTCGGAGATGATAGCCCGGTACGTACCCGGGGCGATAGCCATACGACCGTTGGTGAGGTCGGACTGGGCCACTGCCAGCGTCTTTCCAGAGAATCGAGACATAATGTTTAGTTCCTTTCGGTTTGGGTGTGGTTTGGTCAGATCGAGAGAGCGTCGAACAGCTCGTCGGGTGTGTCGTAGCGTTCGCCGTCAAGAATGAATCGAGCGGGTCCTCCTAGGAATCCGACCCCGATCTTAACGGTGTGCCCGTCTTTAGTCAAGACCAGCTGGCCGTCGGGTGTCCTCCCTCCGCTGATCCAATCCTCGTTGTTCAGATAGTCGAGCGCCGTCTTGATAGGGGCATCCACGAAATCACGGATGTAATCATGGTCAATCTCGAAAGACGGACCTGAAGCTATCCCCCGGCCGAATAGATAGTACTTAACATATCGTCCGTTGCTCCACTTGCTGATGACTTTCAGATCACTTCTTGTCATTCGTGATCAACTCCCACAACACAGGGATCGACACGTCGTCGATCGTGATGGGCAGCTTGTACCGGTTCTTGGCATTCGATGCGGCGTTGCCAACAGTCGTGGCGCGGATGCTTTGGGTCTTCTTGCCCTTGTCCACGCGCATTTCGAGGGCCAGAACCATGTCGGGGTACTGCCCCAGCTTGGACTTCGCGTTGGCCCCAGGCCAGGCGAAGTCAAGAGCGGCCGCAGACCCGTCGTCCGAGTCCTTGGTATGGAGCGTTCCGTAGAACAGGAACGGGGCGTTCTTGAGACGCTGGATCATGCCGCCAGTTCCCGTGAGGTAGTCTCCTGTCTTGGTCCACTGGTCATAGTTGGAGTACCGTCCGGAGTTGCGAGACTCCTCGTCGAAGTTTCGAAGGCACCACTCGTTCCACGTAGACAGGGGATCGATCATCACCGTCTTGAAACCGCGAGCGTCCTCCAGCAGTGCGTTGACGGTCTGGTCCATGAAGGCGAACCCCTTGAGCGGATCGCCGTCTGCGATCTTGCTGACGTTCACGACCTCCAACTTGTCGGTCGGGAAGTTCGACGCCACGCCCGTGGTCGAACCTTCGAGGTCCAGCACAAGGACCGGCGCGAGTTCCGGCACAAGGGAGGCCGAAAGCCCGAAGCTCGTCTTCCCCGATCCGTACTTGCCGTAGGCCAGGATGGCCTCAGGCTTACCGGCGGCCAGTTCCTTCTTGGGGGTGAAGTACTTGGCCAGATCAAACTCAGTCATTAAAAGAAACTCCTTTCACGACGAAGACGTCCTCCGTCAATTGGTTGTAGCGCTCCGGCGACAGCGCCGCCTTTGCTGCTTTTGCGGTGACGACAAACTCAGAGGCGGCTTCCCTTTCCGCATCGGTCAAGAGCTTGTCGGCTATAGCCTTCTTGAACATCGCTCGCTTGGTAATGCGAACCGCGTCCTTTGTGCCTACCTTGGCCCCCTCGCCGTCGGCAACGAGTGCTTCCCGAACAGTCTCCATCTCCTCCTTAAGGGCTGCGATGTTCGAGGCCAGGAACAGGTACCTGTCAACAAGACGGACCTCGTTCTGCGGGTCGTTCATCTTAGTCGTTCTCCTTCCCGTCATTGTTGGTGGTCCAGGGGTACTTGTCGTTAGGGACATGGCGCGCATCCTCGCATTCGTAGGGTTCCGGCCAAATGAGAATATGCGTGTCGCCGTCCTCGTATTCGTCGGCGGCCTCGTACCCCTGGGGGGAGTCCAACCAGGCGACGATGCGTGACAGGTCCGTGACGTCGCGATCGATAATCTCATCAAGGGGAAGACGCATCATGCGCTCACCGTCGGTGCTCCATAGGAAGGCAGCCGCGCCATACGGAGCCAGACGAACATCGACCTTTCGTCCCTGTGCCATTGGGCCTATGGCCCTACGCCACCGAGCGGGAAGCCAACTAACCATGTCCAGAGCCTCCTCGGCCTCGGCCACCTCGTCGGCGTCGGGTAGCTTCTCGTCGTCGTCGAACAGGGTCTCGGCTAGCTGCGCCGCGAGGAACGGGTACAGCTCTTCGTCGGTACCCTCCTCAGGCAGGTTGTCCTGGGCATCCTTGAACTCGTCGAAGGTCGTAGCTTCGAGGTCGTCCCACACTCGCTCAGCCCACCCGGGAAACCGTTCGATGCGAGCCTGGTCTTTGTCGGACAGGTCGAGAGACGAGATAGGCGCGCTGAACACCGTGTGCCCTCCCGGACCTTCAACCAAGAGGCCGCGAATGCGATCCGCAACGTCCGGGTACGCCACGAACTTATTGTTGCCTTTCTTGCTACGCCAGAAGATGGCACGAGTAAGTTCGTCAGGGACTTCCTCGCCAGCGGGCCAGACGAAGTCATCCTCTTCTGCGTAGTAGAGCGCTGTGTGGTGGGTAATCTGACGATCGATACTCGACCGGTAACGATACGTAGTTCCGTCCGGTTCCCTGACGACCAACTGTCCATCGGAATCAACATTGATCTCGAATCCGTTTCGGAGGTTTCTCATTTTTAACTCCTTTCACCAACCGACCGGGCTGGTTGCCCGTTCCGTACTTAAACCTTAACGGCACACGCCCCTCCTTTTCAAGCTACGGACGTGTGCCGTATGTCACTGTCTGATTTCCCTATAGTTTGAGCAGTAGAAGCAGTTCAAATTCGGCCCCGTCGGAGGCTCGGGTAGCTCCCACAGAGCTCTGCCACGCTCAAACACTCCGACTGCGGCTTCCTCGTCGTATTGGAATCGCCATTCCGAAAGGTCGTTGGGCGACGACGCGTCCCTCGGCACAAAGAGGATGGCGAGCTCCTTCGGGTCCCACCCATACGTGTGCTGGATGCCCAACCCATACAGGTGTGTCTGGGCTTTATATGCCAGGAGCTTCTGGTCCGTATTGTCCAAGCCAGCTCCGATGTACGACCTCAGGTGCTTGAGCTTGGCCTTTGTTGTCGTCTTGTAATCAACCACTGTCCTTTCGGACGGCACGTAAAGGTCCGACGTGGACTTGATCTTTCCGTATCCTTCGTACTCCCCGATCTCCACCCGAACCTCGCAGTAGACATCCTTTCCGTACTCGGACCGAATGACCTGTTCCAGCTCGGCATGGATCGCCGTGCCGATCTTGGCACCCATGGGCCATAGACTCGGGACCTCCTTGTGCACCCCATGCAGCTTCTCCCACAGGCACAAGGAGCAAGGGTCAGACAGGTCGGAAGCGCCGACCCGCTTCTGCTTGTCCCGAGCCGTCGGCTTGAGCCACGCGTCGAGCACGAACTCTTTGACGTTCACTTCAGCAATTCCTTTCTGGCGGCCCTTGACCGCTCGACCCGTTGTGTAAAGTGCCCCTCGTCCTCCGTGTCTAGGGCGTGGAACACGTAGCGTGTGATCTTGTCCGCCGTCTGGCCTCGCCTGTTGAGACGCCCTTGGGCTTGTTCGACAAGCATGCCGTTCAGGTCTTCGTCGAGCCAGACCTCCGTATGGCACACGCGCTGAAGGCCGTCTGTGCCTTCCGCTATGCTCGGGATCGACGCCACGAGTACCCGGACCGACGGGTCGTTCAAAAACGCCTGGAGGTTCGAGTACCTGTCTGACTGGCTTAGCGTTCCCGTGTACGCACGAGATCCGACACCCCAGGAAGAAACCTCTTCGGCCGCCATGTCTGCAAACAGACGGGAGCTGGTGAACACCAGGACCTTCTCGTCTGGGTGCTCTTGCTCGACGACGCGCCGAAGGGCTTTCATTTTGACGCTGGGCCGACCAACCTCGAACGACAGGTCTCCTGTGTCGGGATCGATGTCGGGAAGACCCAGGGTCACCTGCCTCAACCGAAGGAGGAGGGTCAGCGCCACTGGCGCGGTCAAGGGCTCGTCGCCGATCAAGGCGATGGACTTCTCCTCCAAGGAGTCGTATACCTCGCGCTGCTCCCCCGGCAGGTCGAGCTTGACCTCCACTACGTCAACAGGGACCTTGAACTCCGCCGTCGCCGCCACGGCACACGGGAGCTGTGCAACGAACGCGCCGGGGTGCTTCTCGTCGGTCCAGGCCACGTGCTCTTGGACGTTGCCATCCTTGTCTTTTGAATACGAGACCTTCGGCGTTGCCCAGATGTAGCACCACCGCCGGAACGACGTGTCTATAAGAGGCTGCCCCCTGTCGTCCTTCGCATACCACCAGAGGAACCGGCACACGGACCATAGCCCGACGAACTTGTTCCCTTGCGGTGTAGCCGACAGGGCCAGGCGGTACTTGGCGTTGCGGAGCTGGAACAATCCCTTGGTCCGGTGCGCCTTGGGGTTGGTGGCGAACTGCACCTCGTCGATAATGGCTATGTCTGGTTTGACCTTGGCCCACGCATAGGTGCCATCCCTGTGCGACAACCCCAGGTACTCACGCCCGACATGGTATATACCAGGCGTCCCCCTCTTGAGCGAGGCAAACGCCTCGGCACCGGCCGTGGCGGAGTCGATTCTCGAGAACGGCAACTCCACCCCCTGTGCCTCGAACGTGTCCTTCCAGTTGGCGACGTCGGTCTTTCGCACAGGGCCAGCAACGAGGATCGTCTGTGCGCCAATCTGACGGGCTAACTCGACCGCTTGGACCGTCTTACCCGTTCCGGTGTCAGAGGCGTTGAGACAGGCGCGTGTGGGCTCTGAGGCCATCCTCTCGACAAGGGCCTTCGTCTCGTCGTCGAGCTCGATGCGTTCTTTACTCATCTGAGCTCCGGCACATGGGTGGTTTCGTAGACACCGGTGTACACCATCACGAACTTAAACCCGACTCTTTCAAGTTCGACCATGTCGTCCTCTCGAACCAATTCGCCAACGACCGGGCATTTGATCAACGTCTCTATAACCGCGTCGGACTTGTTGAGAGCTCGATGACTGCAGGTGTCCATAACTAGAAAGCCTTCATGGTCCTTACGGTAAAAACCACGCTCCGTCAGGCATTGACCGTGCCTAGTGACCTCGCGGGTGTCCACGAGATATGTGGTTTCATCTTTGGAGTCTTCGTCACACTCAGACTCAGACCAAGGACGAACCCAGACATCTTCGGCTTTGACTATGACATCCGAACCATAGGACAACAGACCGTGGAACTTAAGTGTGCCTGGGTCCGACTCGTCAAACTCGTCGAACTCCGTGTAGAAGAAGCCCCGAATACTGCCACCGTCGTCCCCCAGCTTGGCGTCCACGAAGCCCTCAGGGGTTTCGTCCTCCGGATTGAGCATAATCCACAGGAGACGTTCTACAGCTTCGTGCTCCGTCGAGGCCACGACATCCGGGTCATTGTCATTGAGAGACACCAGTATGTCGGGGCGCACGAGGACGCCACGGTACACGGCTCCGTCCCGTGAGACAGCATTGTACAACACCTCGTGTGCCGAGTTACGGTCGATGTAGGGAGCTAGCTCCATTATTCAATCCTTTCACTAGGAATTCACTACAATGCCAACACTAGTAGAGGCCCGCCAGGTTGTCCAGCGGGCCTCGTGTGGGCTTCGTCTCTATTTGACTGCAATGGATGGATGCTTCTCTCGTATGCCGTGGAGGCACAGCAACATGGAGAAAGCCATCTCTTCGACACGGTTCGGGTCAGTCTCACCTGAGTGGCGTCGTCGTCCGTCGAACAGCTCCCACGTTCCGTCCCCAGCCTTGTCCACGTACAGACTGTACTTGTTCCCGTCGGGCAATTCTCCGTGAATGGACCATTCGTCCTGTCCGTTGTCGATGCTCGTCCAGTTGATACCATACTGTTCGAGAAGTCGAAGTATCACAGCAGGTCCTCCACTTCCTCCACCGACAACCCGGTCACAGCGGAGATGTCCACGGACGTGCCGCCGTTGCGGATGACCCGACGGAATGACTTCTGGCGTTCTTTACGGTCATTCACCAAGTCGTCCAACGTACCGTTAACCCAGTTGTGGGCCAGGCGGGCATAGTCGAGGTGGTCTTCGAGGGTCTTTTTCTTATTTGTCGCCACTGTTCTGTTCCTTCCAGTACTTTTCTGCGTTGTTGACAGACCCGACAATGGCCGACGCGTAACGGCTTGCCAGCCGCGTCAGGCCCGGTGCGAAGTCCTCGGTCGCATCTTCGATGTCCGGGGTGGTATCGTCCCCGCACGGGCCGTAGGTACCCTCCGGGCCGACGAGAACGTCGAATCCGGCCCGTGCGCCTATAGACACGACGAAGCCGTTGTCAAAGAATCGCTGCCAGTCTTCTATCGACAGCGAGGACAGTTGAAGTGCCCCGTAGGGCACAGGCATGTGGGTGCTCATAGATCGCAGGGTACACCCCTTCTCAGGTGTTGTCAAGTCCCTGGCTGGTAGACTTCACATCGACCAAAAGGAGGTACGAAACACACATGGGTGTAAGAGAAAACCTCATGAACTGGATGGCTGCTCGATCCAGAGCCTTCGCCTACCGCAACGACAAGCCGGGCAAGCTCAACCCGGACTCGACGCGGTATTCCGACTGCTCGGGAACGATCTACTCGGCCTTCGCTGCGCAGGGAATCCAAATCGGAACGATGTCCTACGAACAGGCCGAGAACGGCCGTCGCATCGCGACCGGCACAACCCCCACGCAGTTCGCCCAGATATCGGGCTATCTGCGGCAGGGCGACATCGTGGCGATGGCCCTTCGCCACGGAATTGGGTCCGGCTCCCGGATCAACCACGTCGAGATGTACGCCGGTGACGGCAACAGCTGGGGCCACGGCGGCATGCCCGGCGAGGCCCGAGGGCCGAACCTGCACAGCATCTACGGGCGGTGGCTCCTTCAAGACGCCGCCTTCTGGGTCGTCCAGCGTATAGTCGAGGACGAACCGTCCGCCAATCAAGACAATGAGGAGAACGAATTGAATTCCGAGGAGAAGCGCCAGCTCGCGGAGACGGCCGACGCCGTGTCCAAGCTCAAGTACATCATGGACGAGGCCATCCTGCCTCTCATGAAGAAGTTCCACGTCGAGACCGACAAGGACACTTATGCTAGGGAGAACATTGTTCTCCCGACCCTCACCGCCCTCAACGCCGGGCGCGTGCAAGAAAGCTCCCGCCTTGACGCACTCGAGGCGGAGATGAAGGCGCTCAAGACGGCTGTCTTGGGCACCATTGACCTCGACAAGAAGGAGACCAAGTGACCGACCTTACCGTTCCCGCCCTCGCCGGAGCAGTTGCACCTTTCGTCCTCTCGCTGATCAACCGATACAACTGGTCGAAGCAGACGAAGAGCTTCATCTCTCTGGCGTTCTATGCGGCCGTCGCCTTCGGCGTCTGGTTCGCGGACAAGAGCCCCGCCTCCTGGGCGGCGTTCGCGGCACAGCTCTCGACGGTCATCGCCGCCGGGCAGGTTGCCTACACGGCTCTCCGTCCCTCTGGCATTCTCCAGAACATCGAGTATGCCACGACCAAGGCCAAAGAGTCGGACGCCAGCTGACCGGCAGGCAACAGAAAACCCCTCCTTTTGGGAGGGGTTTTCTTTACGCTTTCAGTTAGCGGCTAACAACCGCACCCGCAACCGCAGGCATCGCAGTCGAAGTCGTACAAGTCCGGGTCGTACTCCGGGAACACGAACCGAAGACCCCGGCAACCGAGCACCTTCCCGTTGCTGTCGCGAACCACTCGGTGTGCCACAACGATGTCGTCTCGATCGTCCATACCCTCTCGAACGAGGGCCGAGATGGCCCATGTCGGCACAAGCACCAGGTTATCGAAATCGTAATCTGGCAACTGCCGATCGATACGATAGCCATCGTGTGCTTCTTTATCAAAGTCCGACGGGAAGAGGTCGATCTCCTTTCCGTCAACCTCAATGGAATCAACTGCCTCGACCGCACCTGCCGCGTAATACGGCTTGAACTTGGTCGGCCCAGGCTCGATCGTGGCGATCCTGTCGCCGTACTCATCCACGATGTGGCAGGGGTTTCCGGTCATGTTAACAATAGCCATGTTATTACTTCTCCTCCGAGGGGTTGTCGGGATGGATCTCTAGCACAGGGGTGAATTTTGTAGCATAAAGTCGACCCCACCACAGCTCCGTGATGTCGCTCTTGTTGATGCGGACTTTGAACAATTTGTCGGTCTCGCCGAGTAGGAGTGTGGCAGCGTCCGCGATAGACGCCTTGTGAGCTTGGTGATAGGGGCGAGCGATGCCATAGTCTTCCGGCTCCTGTTCGTTCAGCCGCGTGTACAGTACAAGGCTGTCTCCATCATCCTGAGCACCGGTAAACGCTACCCACTTGTCCAGGTCGCTCTTGTCCCAGAAACGAGGCACGACCATAGCCCTGCCGATGACGGCGATGTCGGCTTTTTCATCGTCCGCCACGACGGTCGAGCACCCCGAGGCTTGCACACTAACGTCTCCCGCAACGAACACAACAGATCCGTCCGTTGCCAGCACCTGGCCGCTGCGGGCATTGACCGCCGAACTGTCATACGCGTATGCCACCATGTCGCTTCCCTCGCTTAGAGTCACACGGGCGACACCTTTCGACCTAATAACTCCTCTCGCCTGCGCCTCAGCCCGAACGACTACCCGGTCCGTGACGAACGTCGTTCCGACTGAACCAAAGAGGATCACGTCAGACTGGTCGCAAGCGCTGACCGTTGCAGCCTTGGTCACCGTCACGGTAGACATACCCGAAACCTTAACGCTCTCTGCCTCGTCCACGCTGGACCCGGGGCACACACCGTCGAACGACACCGTTTTGGCTCTCTTAATATCGGAGTAATCTACGTTGTACAGACGAAGAGATGCCTCCGGGTTGTCACACACGACCTTGACCGCACGGGTGACTTGAACGAAGACCTTGCCCGCCTCCGGTCTAATGAGCAGCGTGGACCCGCCTGCGTACTCAAGGGCAAACGGGAAGTTTTCCTCTACAACAAGGTTGAGCGGAGTCCCAACGAATCGAACGGACGCAACGCCTTGAGGATCGACCACAACCGCGTCGAACTCGGCCTGGCTGTAAACGATCTTTGTCATGGTTGAACTACCTTTCTTCATGTTTGTTTTAATGACATCTAAAACGATACCGCCCGGACTGATCAGTGTCAAGTCCGGGCGGTATGCTGTGCGTCACACGTCCCAGAGCAATCGCTCCTGGTCCTGTGCCCACGCCAAAGCCGACGTCGAGGAGCCCTTGTAGGAGGCCTGTTCCTCCGGTCTAGGCGGTTTCGGCGGCCTGGGTTGCGCAGGTGGCTGGGGCGGCCTAGGCGGTTGTGCAGGGGTCGTCGCCTTCTCGAAGCCAAAGGCCGACACAACCAGTATCTTTTCGTCCGCGTTCATTAAGCTGACGCCAAGCTGGATGTAGTCGGTGTTCGTTCGAGGGCTCTTGTCCTTTGCCGGCGGCACGCCCGCCGGACCCTTGAGCTCGATCTCAACGTCTGAGGCCGTGACCTTGAAGTCAACAGTCCTCTTGACATACGCCTTCGGCAGGTCTACCGACGTCGTAGACGGCGCAAGGACGAACTTGCCTCCCTGTGTTTTGAGCGCGTTTCCGTCGAACCCGACGACCAACGCAGCCGCCTCAGGCAGATCATTGGCGTCGATCTCGAACGTCAGGCTGTAGAGGCCCTCCCTAAGGTCCTCGGACAGGACAGCAGCGCCACCGCTTGCCACAGTCAGTGACCCGTTGTCACCGGACGACGAGAGCTTGCCTGACCCGGCTTCGTCGTCCCACTCGTGTCCTAAAGCTTTGACCATATCGGTTGGTTTCCTCTCAGTTAGCGGGAACGATGTAGTACGGGCCCTCGGGACCAAGGTCACGGACTTCGAGGTCGTAGCCGGACTCGCGCTCCCGAATCTCGCACTCCTCAACGGCCTCGGTCTGCGTCGTGAACAAGTCCGTCGTCATCGGGAGCTTGTGCTTCCACCTGTATGGAATAGAGTCGCCGTTCAACTCCTTTGCCTGGGCCTCCAGCTCCTCGGCCGGGACGCCGACAAAGCGGGACATAAGCTCGGCCTCGTGAGGAGGAATCCCCATGTCGCACAGGTCGGCGATTGCCTCCATTGCCGCATAATCCATGTGTTTTCTCCTTTGTTATTCGGTTTCGGTTGCGTTGGGGTTGACGGGGCAGTCAGCTGTGCCCGGCACGCGGGTCCAGCAACCATATTCCCCGGTCATCGGGTGCTTGGCTCGAACGTAAACAGCTCGGGCTGACGTCTCTGCCGAGACATACTCTAGCCTGTCGTCGGTCTTGGTTTCAAGGTCAAGCTCCCATGTCTGCCTGTCGGCGGGCAATTCTTGAACCGCCTTCTTGCGAGCCCTGGCATCTTTCCGGGCTTTCCGGACAGTTGGATTGCTCTTGACGCCGAATGCTTGAAGGACGTCCTTCTCGGGCGTCAGCTTGGTTTCGTTGTCGAACGCCTCCAAGAGACGCAGGTACATTTCCGTGTAGAACTCATCGAGCTCCTTCCTGTGCCGGGCCTTAAGAGCCTCGTACTGCACACGGAGGTCGGCGGCTGTTTCCGTTGGTGTAGACGTTGCCACTCACTTCCTCTCATACTCTTTATACGTTTCTCGGATATCCGCCAACAGGTCGGACTTTATGTCGTCCAACCCGTCCGTCTTGAGGATCAGATCGAGAACAACCGTAGCCGGTAGGCTCAGTCGGTCTGTTGGCACTATCGGGAACGAGTCTCGAACAATGTCGTTGTGCCTGTCCGCGATAGAACCGTCCTCGAAGGCCAAGGACTCCCCGTCGTTGCTTGACCGGCACACGCCCACAATTTCCCTGTACGGGGGGTGCACCCGCTCGGTGCGAGCGTAGTAGTCCGTTTCTGGTTGGATGTTCTCCGTCCACGTCCAGTCCTGCGGCGGAGCCGTGTAGTACGGACCTAGCTTTCGCAGGTACGGCCAGTCCTCGACGTTCCTGAACAGGAGGTCGTACCACCACATATCCGGATCGTCCTCGTCGTGGTCGAAACGAACGCCCCGTGCGTCCCACATAGTTGTAACGGACATCGGAACGGGCTTGGTCGGGTCAACCTGTTTCATTGTCAGTCCCCCCGGCTCGTAGTCGGCGAGGAGTTCTTCGGCAGCCTTGGGCTGCAGCTCTTGGTTGCCATACAGCCAGTCCTTGACGTTGCCGTCGAGGTCCGCGTACTGCTGCGGCACAACCGCAATAGGCTCGCATGTCTTGACGTCACGCACGCGGACAACCTCTTCGTAGTTATCCGCCGGGAGAACGACGTAAAGGCGATCGTCCTCGCCGTAAGGAACGAGGCCTACATACGTTTTGTCGGAATCGTCGTCCTTTGTCACGGCATACAGTCGTCCGACCTCCAGGTCAAGAGGAGCAACGTCGGTCAAAGGACCTATCTCGAATAACAACTCCTCCCACGTTCGAAGCTGCGAGTACCCTGGAGACTTCCACAAGCCGTGCTCTGTCTTGTCGTAGCGGTCGCCCTTGACGTCCCACACCGGGCCGCTGGGCTCCTTGGGAAACGTAGTGCTGTATTCCATGTCGATCACAATCCCCGCGACGGAGAATCGTCAACGAGCGGGTAAACGGTGTACGTTCCGTCATTTCCATTGTGCACCAGATCAACACCGCTGACACTCGCCCAGTCTCCGTCTTCGTCATTAAAAGCGATAAAGACGTCTCCATCGCCCAGAAGTTCAGCTTGCTGGAGAAGCCCATTCGCAAAAGCCTTAAGTTTCAAGGTTTGTTCCTTTCACTCATACCGGCGTGTGCCGGTGCTTCCAGTCTAATCTTTTTATATCGAAATGTCAAACCCAGCCCCGTGTGTCTTTCGGCACAGCTAGGACTGGGTTTGGGTTGGCTAGAGGTCGAGCTTGGGGATTCCCTTGCACTCGCCGTTCTGGTAGTGCCTCGGAGCACCGAGGACAGGTTTGGTCGTTTCGTACACGCGGTCGTCACCCCTGAGCCAGGCGTCCGCAGCGAGGACTACGCGGTCGTCCACCAGGTCTTTGGGTATCTCTACCAACTCGCCGTAAAAATGAACAGTCACCGCCCCGTACTGGTTCGCCCGGGCCAAGACGTCTTTGACTGGAATGACGTTAAGGAGGTCCATCGCCGCCGCACTGGCCCGAAGTGCAGCAAGTCGAACCCTGTTGTATCTCGTCGGCGTGTACGTCTCATACCACGGCACAGGGCGAACGAGGCTGGTTCCCTCCGGCACCGTGGGTGTGTTACCCATCAGGTATGACACGGCCTCCTCGGCCCGTTTCTCCCGGTCATGCAACCGCCCGTCAAGCGGCACGCGGATCGTGTTGCCCGTGTCTTTATTCTCGACGTCGATACGCAAGCCGTCGTCGGTGTCTCCTTCGACAGTGACGACGATGTCGGCCGGGGCGTTCTTGCGGACGCTTCGAGCAACCTCTACCGCGGCATTGATATAAGCTGCACTGTAGTTCACTGTTAAGTCCATCCCTTTCGTGTTTGGTGGGTCGGCTACAGACGGGCCGTCCAGTTGCCCTCCGTCACGGAGCGCAGTTTTTCGCCGTTCTTGTAAAGGTCAAACCTGTTGAGGTACAACGTCAGCAGGTTGTCGTGCTTCAGCAGGGTCGCCGCCCACTGTAGCTTTTCTATACGGCAGTCGGCTCGCATGACGGTGGACAACCCGTCACTGGTTCGCTTGACCTCCACCAGCACGCCCTCGAACCCGTCCGGTCGCGGCACTATGGACAGTTCTATGCCCTCTGGTATGAGCGGCGTTCGTTTGACTGGGTCAGACATCCGACCATCCTCCTGTTGTCGTCGTACACGGGGTACGTGGTTTTGGCTGGGTCGTAGTTGAACTCCGACCGGAGCCTTGCCGCCCGCTCAACCTCGTCCTTGTTCTGCGAGACCATGACCACGTTGTCCGGGAGTTTCACGTCACCGTCCATCGGTCTCTTCTTCCCTCTTGTCTGCCAAGCCGAACAGCACGTCCAGGTCATTGTCAAGGCACATCACACCGTTCCTCGGGAGGGTCACGTCCTTGTCGGCTGTGTCCCGAAGCCCTGCGCTGAGTTCGCCGCTGGCCGGGCTGTACCACACAGACACCCCCACAGGCGCGTAAGCGTTCAGCAGGTCGGCGTAGTCATAAACGCTCATCTTCACGGACACTTCGGGCATTTTGCTAAAAGCCATCGTGTCTCCTCCTCGGTCTGACGTTGTGTTTCCTGTGCAGCTCACCGGCTCGGCGGGCCGCTTTGGCGACGTCGGCTGTGTCGAATGTTCCGTCAAGCGAGAACGTCCACACATGCCCGCATTCTTTGTCCTCGGTCTGGCACAGAACCTCTACGGCGTTAGTCCTTTTGCTGTGCTCGGCTCGGTGGTTGCGCGGGAAAAACCGCTGGACAATCGACACAAGCAGGTTGACGTCCATATCGACGTTTACGCGGGTCATAGGTCGATCTTTCCTTTCAGCTCGTCGGTCGGGTTGTCATAGGCCGGGTTGGCCTCGTCGTCGAGAACGATGGGTTTGACGGGCCCTTCCCGGCACACGCGCACAACCCGGTCAGAGATCGTGTACAGGTCTGTCTTGTCCGCGGGCAGCTGCACACGGACATCCGGGAAGTCCTCGAGGCCTAGCGGCAGGGGGTGTTCAGCAGCGGCACACCAGCCGTGTCGAGGTCCAGTGCGAGTTTGAAGTCCGGTTCAACGATCTGGCTGATTCGCCAGTTCGCTTTGCGGGACAGCGCGTCCGGCACAGAGTCCCGAAGCCGAGCGGCGTTCTGAACGGTCTGCTCCGCGAGAATCGCTGTGTCGTTATATTCGTTGTACTCCATGGTAGGTTAGGTCCTTTCAGTTTCATGAGCGGATGGTTTAAAGGTAGTCGAGGCTGCGGTGCCTGTCAAGTTTTGGCGAGGGTGGTGTAGGGCACAGTGAATAATAATTCGGAAGGATGATCTTTGTACAGATGAGTAGGTTTACCCTAGGTAGTTGAATACAGGAATAATAAGACGATATCGGGATATTTGTTGTACAAGTGTTGACGGGGTAGTAGGTTTTGGTTGGGTCGGAACTTGTCGTGCGCTGGTTACGGAACGACCCGGCACAGGAAGGAAGGAAAACGTGTGGTAGTTCTCGCAAACAGGACGTATTTTGATCAAACGACACCAAACGAATTAGAATGGATTTCGCTGCAATTGGCACTTTTGCCTTAGGGGAGTAGGGCAAAAGTTACTTATCCACAGGTTTATCCACAGCCTGTGGATAACTCCGATGTAAGGGGTTAAAAAGACGGAGCTGTGTAAGATATCAATAATAATAATTAAACAAAAGAATATAATAATAATAAATAATTAAAAGCTATACACGTACGCACACACGACCCCCTCAAGTTTGTGCCCTATAACCCCGATTAATACCCAACTGTGCCGTTTGGTGTCGTTTAATCGACCCCTTAAGCCCGTTCCGAGAGGCCGAAAAGCCCGCCAGCAAGCCGTTTCTTGCCCCGTGTGCCCTCCGAGGGGCGCTTGAGGGTGCGCTGGGCCCGCGATGCACCCACATACGCGCGTCCCTCTATACGCGCACGCGTAGGGGCTGTGCCGAGCTGCAGAGACGGGGGTCTCGTAGGTTGTGACATGCCTCTCAGAAGCCACAGGAGCCATTCTCACGCACTTTCAGGGTGGGTCTGGTAGGGCTATGTGGGTAGGCACCTAAAAACCCCTCAGATTGGCTCCTGTGGGCTCTGAGGGGTTCTGCTTGGTGCTGGGGGCCCAACACGCGCGTGAGTATAACACAGAGAATCGGAGAAATCAATAGGTTAATGCCGTTAACCTATCGAGTGGGGGCTAAAAAGGGGTGCATACACGGCTTTTAAGCGTATGAACATGCATGGCTACGCATACGTATACGACCGTCGTATGACGAACGGGTATTCGAATGCGGGTGCTTATATGTAGGGGTTGGCAAAGTCGGGGTGCTGTGCCGCTGCGCGGAGCGCTCTTCGGTAGCGGCTACTAGAACGTCAGTCGGTCGGGTTGTCGAGGGACGCCAAGAGGCATGGGCCGAAAGCTAGCCGTTCGCGGGGCTCTGCTGTGCCGGTGGCGCGAAGCGCCGACGTTCCGCGGAGTTACTAGAACGTTAGTCGGTTGTTTGGAGGGGAGACCTCTATATACGCGTAGGGCTGGGGGCTGGGG
>ERZ773070.204-NODE-204-length-45493-cov-94.641291_pt1 | contig 45493 bp, 45 predicted proteins | sample MGYA00580618_ERZ773070 | MGnify/ENA primary metagenome ERZ773070 (study PRJEB29015, sample SAMEA2738023) | human oral metagenome | biome: human oral; feature: human-associated habitat; material: dental | place: China | collected 2019 ...
AAGCCGAGCAAGGGCATGAAAAAAGCCCCTCCGCCGAGGGGCGCGCAGCACGACGGGCAACGACTCCCAGCCGCCCAGCGGGAACAGCGCGCGGACGCCCCGCCCGCCGGACTCCAGTCGGAAGCGCGACAGGAGCGCGCGGGTCAGTACGCGCAGCTCGAGGGTCGCGAGCGACCGGCCGGGGCAGGCGTGCGGGCCCGTGCCGTAGACGAGGTTCCGGTCGGCGTTGCCGGCCGGGTCGTAGCGGTCGGGATCGCCGAAGACGGCCGGGTCGCGGTTGGCCCGCGTCCAGTCGATGACCAGCTGCGTGCCGGCGGGCACGTCGCGCCCCGCCACGCGGACCTCCCTCGTCGTGACGCGGCGGTTCGAGGTGAACGGGTCGTCGATGCGCAGCACCTCGTCGATGGCCGCGTCGAGGGACGCGTCGTCGAGCCCGCGCCACTCGTCCTGCCTCGACCCGTCGGCGACGAGCCAGCCGACGACGACCCCGGCGCACAGGGCCAGCGAGCCGAGATCGCCGCCGGTCCAGTTGCGCAGGATCGACACGAGCACCGGGTCGGGCAGCGTCCGGCCGTCCTCGTCGCGGGTGTGGACGAGCTCCCAGGTCAGGTCGTGGGCGGCCCCGGGCTCGCGGCGGGCGGCGATGATGGCGGCGATGATGCGGTCGAACCGCTCGGCGACCTCCCGGGTGCGGGCCAGCTCGCCCGAGCGCGTCGCCTCGTGGTTGGCGGCCATCCATGCGATGAGCTCGTCCTCGAGCCCGGGCGACCAGCCGAGCCAGGCCGACTGGGCCCGGACCGCGTAGTGCGAGCCGAGGTCGCCGACCGCGTCGAGCGCGGTGCCGTCGGCGAGCGGATCGAGCAGCCCTGCGGCCGTCCTCTCGAGGGCCGGCCGCAGGGCGGCCATCCGGGCGGGGGAGAGGAACGGGGCCAGGAGCCTGCGCATCGCGGCGTGCTCGGCGCCGTCCATGCCGTTGGGCACCTGGAGGAAGCGCGAGACGCGACTGGAGTAGGTGTCCGGGTCCTGCGCCACGGCGACGGCCTCGGCATGGGTTCTGACGACGGGGCGCTCGGCCCGCTGATCGGTCATGGTGCTCCTCCCCGGCACGCCCCGCACGGGCCGAGCCGTCCGTTCCCACTGATCTTCCCCCAATTCAACCAGGGAAATGTCTGCGGGGCGACGGGGACCTGGAACGCCGGCGCGGAGCGGTGCGCACGCCCGCCCCCGGAGGAGGGCCGGCCGGGGATCCTGCGGAACCAGCCGTGCCGTCCGTCGCGCGAGGCGGTGCGGAGGCCCCAGGCGACGGAGGTCCTGAGCGGGGACGGGGGCCGGGCCCGTCAGTGGAGCGGGTCGGGGTGGTTCCCGTGCAGGCCGATCACCGTGCCGACGGCCACCATGACCGCGCCGGTGCCCATGGCCAGCATCGCGCTCTCGTCGCTGATGAGCCTGATCGACCCGTCCCCGTCGGAGCCGTTCCCGTCGGGCGGCTCGGCGATCGGGCCGGCCGACGCGCCGGGCGTCGGGGCGGCGGAGGCCCCGGGCGTCGGGGCGGCGGAGGCCCCGGGCGTCGGCGACGGGGTGCTCGAGTCGTCCACGAGACCGCTGACGTTCGAGAAGGTCACGCCGTCGGCGTCGGTGCTGACCGTCGTCACCGGATCCGCGCCGTTCTCGCCGGCGCGCACGTGCACCTGCACGTGCTCGGTGTGCGTGTCGTAGGCGATGCCGTCGGCGACGACGGCGCCGTCCGGGGTCTGCTCCGCGCCGTCGGGGACGACCTCGGTGACCGTGCAGTCGAGGGTCCTGCCGATGTCGCTGCGGTCGAACGCGGGCAGCTCGAGGGCGAAGGAGCCGTCCGCGAGGTTCGTCGTCGTGCCGAGCCGCTCGCCGGAGGCGCTCGTCGCCTGGAAGGTGAACTGCCCGGCCGCCAGGTCGGCGCCCTGGAGCGTCGTCGTGCCCGTGATCGTGGCGCGGCCGCCGGTCACGGCGACCTGGACGGTCGCCGCGGCCTCGTAGTCGTCCGCGGCGTAGTGGGCGGACTGCGGCGCGTAGTAGTAGGCGACCTGGTAGACGCCGGGCGTGCTCGTGTCGACGTTGGAGACGACGTGCACGTCGGCGCTGTCGATCCCGACGTCGACCCCGGCGTGGTCGTGGATCCACTCGAGGTTGTCGGCTGGCCGCCATGCGGCGCCGACCGGGATGGTGCTGTTCACCGCGCTGATCACCTGGCGGACCGGCACCTCGGCGCCGCCCAGGGCGCCGGTGCCCGCCACGGCGGGGGAGGAGAGGGCGCCGCTGGGGAACTCGTGGGTGGTGGCCAGGCCGTCGGGGGCGTTGCCGTCCGTCTCGACCTGCCAGCCGGCGTCGCGGATCGCCGACCTCACGCGGGTCAGGTTGAGGCTGACGGTGCCGCCCGTGAAGAGGGCGTCGTCGGGGCCGGCGACGTGCGCATCGGTGCCATCGAGGTTCGAGACGGTCAGGTCACCGGCCGTCATCTCGGGCATGAGCGCCTGGATGGACTCGGGGGCGTTGGCCGAGGCGCGGTACCGGCCGGCGCCGGCGAGCGGATTCGCGCCGTCGCCGGCGCCGCCCACGCGGTGGGCGAAACGGATGCTCGTCGCCGAGTGGGCGGCGGCGGGGGAGCGGAGCTCCTCGTCGATGCCGACCCAGGTCTTCGCGCCGGGGTCGAGCCCGTCGGCGTCGACGAGCATCAGCGCGACGGACACCGTGAACGTCTCCCCGGGGGCGAGGGAACCGGTGAGCAGGAGTGAGCGCAGGGACGACCAGCCGCCGGCGGGCGGTTCGGTGCTCTCGCCCTCGGCGGTGCCGTAGGCGAGCGTCACGCCCGCGGCGTGTCGCGGTGCGGTGCTCGTCCCGTCCGACTGTTGCGGGGTGGGGCTCGTCCCGTCGGGCCCGGGCGTGGTACCCGCCTCGCCGTCCTGGTGGGCGGTGGCGCTCCCGCCGGTCGGCTCCGGCGCGCCGCTCGCCACCAGCTGCGGGGCGCCGGGCCCGGTCCCGCCGGTGGGCAGGGTCGCGGTCTCGTCCAGTTCGAGCGTGGCCTCGGTGGTGTTCGCCACCGTGATCGTGGCGGTGAGGCCGGCGTAGTCGTCGAGGTCGACGATCGAGTGGGCCCCGGCGCCGGTGGCGGAGTGGTTGGACTGCCAGGACCCCCCGCTCCGGTCGGTCACGGTGAAGTAGGCGCTGTGCGTGAGGCCGCCGTCGACGAGGGGCGCCGTGTCGGTGCCCGTCCCGGTGTAGATCGCGCCGGACTGGGCGGCGGAGGCCCCCGGCGAGCCGAGGCCGATGAGGCACACGAGCATCGCGACGACGGCGACGCCGATGCGCGCGGCCGGGCGACCAGTCGAGTCCATGGTTGATCCGCCAATCGATGCTCGAGCAGAACTGTGCGAACGGAACGATATCAGCAACCCTGAGAAACATTAAGGGTGTTCGCGGCCCCAGTTATACCCGTCCCCGAGTGCGGATGGCGCGGTGAATCAGGGTGTCGCCCGGTCGGGCCCGGAACGCCCGGGTCGTCGCGGGGCTCCTCCCGGCCGGGTCCGGGGCGTTCGATCACTCCGTCCCGTGCGCCGTGGGGTCGGCGTCGTGGCGCACGGGCCCCGGCGCGCCGCGCCCGGTGGCCCTGTGCCGTGCTGGAGCTCAGGACACGGGGTGCGCCCGGGCAGGGCGCTGGGACCGCACCCGTGGAACTTGATCCAGCTCGTACTGGCGAAAGGATGTCCGATGAGTTCACCCGCCCGCCCTCCGTCCGACCCGCCCGTCGCCCTGCCGCCCGCCGGACGTGCCGCGCTGCGCGCCGGCGTGGTCGGCAACCGGATCGACAACGTCCACGTCTTCCTGCCGCTCACCGCGCTCGCGCCGGTGATCGCCCGGCTCGCCGGTCCCGCCGCCGCGACCGGCACGGGGGCTGTCATCGTCATCGCCATGCTGCTGGGCCGCCCGGTGGGCGGCCTCGTCCTCGGGCCGGTCTCCGACCGGCTCGGCCGTACCCGCACCACCAGGCCGACCATCGGCGGCACCGCGAGCTGCGCGCTGCTCATCGGGTGCATGCCGACCCACCGGGTGCTCGGGGCCGGCGCCATCGTGCTCGTCCTGGTTCTGCGCTTTCTCGGCGGCGTCTTCGTGGCCGGGGAGTACTCGGCGGCGATCCCGCTGGCCATGGAGTGGTCGGCCCCGGGTCGCCGCGGTCTCATGAGCGGTCTGATCCTGTCGATGGCGCCCTGGGCCCAGGCCTTGGTCGCCTTCGCCGTGGCGGGGCTGCTCACCGCGCTCGGCCCGGAGCGCTACGCGGAGTGGGGCTGGCGTGTCCTCTTCCTCCTCGGCGCCGCCTGCTCGCTGGGCATGCTCGGCCACTACCGCACCCGCGTCGCCGATGCGCCGCTGTTCCACCGGCGGCGCCGCTCGTCGGCGGCGGCCGGGGGCGGCATCGGCGAGGTGCTCGTCGGGCGCTGGGCGGGCGCCTTCTGGCAGGTCTTCAACCGGGCTGTGGCTGCTCACCGACACGACAGTGCTCATCCTCACCACGAGCCTGTCGACCGATGCCGGGCTGCCGGCGGCGAGGGTCTCGCTGGCGATGGGTGCGGCCTCGGTCGCCCAGGCCCTGTCGATGACGCCCGCCGGGCACCTGTCCACCCGCACCGGCAGGCGGGCCCTGCTCGTCGGCTGGGGGATCGTCGCGGCCGTGCTCGGCCCCGTCCTGTGGCGGACGACGGTCTCCTCGCGCGGCCTCGGTCGCGCGGCCGCGCTGGCGGGCCTGCTGCAGGTGGCGACGGTGGCGGCCTACGGGGCCCGTCTCGGCCTATCTGTCGGAGCGGTTCCCCACTCGGGTGCGCTCCACCGGCTACGGCATGGGGTACAGCCTCTCGCTCGTCCTCCCGGCCCTCTACACCTTCTACCTGCCGGCGGCCTACCTGCCGGCGGCGCGCGGCGATCTGCGGGCTCGTCGCCCTGGAGGGGCGCTCCTCGCCGTCGGCGTCCTGCTGGGCCCCGCCCTCGGCCCCGGACGGATCGACGACGACCTCGACACCGTGGCGGACGCGTCCCGTGGGCAGGACGTCCCGTGAACGCGGCGGCCCACGCCCGGCGGGTCCGTCTCCGGCGCGGCAGTCGACGGCGCGGGCGGGGCGGCCGGTCGGGCCCGGGACGATCCGGCGCCCGGCACCCGTGCGCAACGGCGCGGGGGAGCGCTGTCGGGCGTCGACCCTGAGAGGCCTCAAGGATGTCCACGGCCCCAGGGGGCCCGTCCCCGAGCGCTGACGGCCCGGCGGATCAGGGTGCTTCCCGGTCGGCCCGGAACGCCCGTCGGTCCGAACGGGCCTGCCCGACGCGCCGACGCGCGGCTCGACAGGCGTGTCGGCAGGGGATTCGGGGTTGTCGCGGCCCGGTGCCCGAACCCCGCCGTGAGCTCGCCCGATTCCCCCGATCGGGCATGATCGACGAGGGGAGCGGGCCCGTCCTGGAGGTCCCTCCCCGTGGCCGAGCGACCGGTCCGTCCGCCGATCGGTGCGTCGTTCGGGGGCCTGGAGCCCCCGTCCGATGTGCGATCCTGCCCTCCGGGAGGATGACCCGTGACGAGTACGCGAAGTGATGCGAAGGAACCCGACCAGGGTCGGAGGATGAGGCACCCCGCCCCGCAGTGGTCCCGTGACATGTCGGCGATGCACACGCCCTCCCGCGAGGAGGACCGTGCCGACGGACTCGGCACGGTCGACGTCGAGGAGCAGGACAACGGCGGTGCCGGCCCCTCGTGGGGCCGGCACTTCATGACCCCGGTGCTCTGGATCTCGCCGGCCGTCGTGGGCGCCGTCGCGGGTCTGGCCCTCGTCCTCCCCCCAACCCTTCTACGACGCCTCTTCTACGACGCCTCGCGGACGATCCGCAACGTGATCTCGGAGCGCTTCGGCTGGTACTACCTCCTGCTCGTCGCGATGGTCGTCCTGGTCTGCCTGTTCTTCCTGGTCGTGGTGGATCGCCTGGTCGCCGTTCGTGGGCGTCTTCATCGCGCGCATCTCGCGGGGCCGCTCGATCCGGCAGTTCCTGCTGAGGGTCATCCTCATTCCGACCGTCTTCAGCTGCATCTGGTTCGCGACTTTCGGGACCCTCTCAACCTCGGCACGGATCAACGGCGCCGACCTCGCCTCGCTGCCGACCGAGAGCGTGCTGTTCGGCACGCTCGCCCAGCACCCCCCTCGAGAGGCCCCTGTCGATCCTGTCGGTGCTGCTCATCATCTCGTTCTTCGTGACCTCGGCCGACTCGGCGACGTTCGCCCTCGGCATGATCTCCGAGGACGCAACCTCGACCCGCACAAGCGGACGAAGGTGATCCGGGGGCTGCTGCTGTCCGTCCTCGGCGCCGTCCTGCTCATGGTCGGCGGTCTCGACGCCCTGCGGAACGTCCTCATCATCACGGCGCTGCATCACGGCGCTGCCGTTCTCGGTCATCATCCTGCTCATGGTGCTCGCCCTGTTCCGGGAGCTGAACCACGAACGGCTCATGATGGGCCTGCACATTGATGGGCCTGCTACATCAGGCCGACCGCGTTCCCCGAGCAGGACAAGCCCTTCCGCTCCTACGAGGACGATCCCCCTCGAGCCGGTGGAGCTCATGCAGCGCGACATCGCGCTCATGCAGCGGCTGCGGCCGGACGAGGACGGGGCGGCCTGCGATGACGAGGAGATCGAGCCGGACGCCGAGCGGATCTGACGGGTCGACCCACCCGCGCTCCGGCCCCGGCGCGGTGGCTTGGCTCGACGGGTGTGGCGGACTGTTCCTGGGTGAGGAACCGCCCCCGGTCCCATGACGATGGCCCCGGTCCTGGGCGGTGTCCGGGCGCCGACGGCGTTCGGGGACCCGATGATCCCGCGGACCTCCCGCGGGGGCAGGAGCACAGTCATGGACAGGAACTACTTCGACCTGAGCGGGCGCGTCGCGCTCGTCACCGGCTGCTCGACCGGCCTCGGCGTCCAGATGGCCGAGGCGCTCGCCTCGGCCGGTGCATCGATCGTCCCCGTGGCCCGGCGCACGCAGCTCATCGAATCCGTGGCCGGGAGGCTCGCCGGGGAGTTCGGCGTCGAGACCATGCCGGTCCGGTGCGACGTCACGAGCACCGAGAACGTGGACGCCGTCGTCGACGCGGCCCTCGAACGTTTCGGGCGCATCGACGTCCTCGTCAGCGATGCCGGCACGGGCGCCATCGGCAATGCCGAGGAGATCACCGACGAGCAGTTCCGCCAGGAGCTCGAGATGGATCTGTTCGGCACCTTCCGCGTGGCGCGCGCCGTGGCGGGCAGGGCGATGATCCCGGCCGGCTACGGACGCATCATCAACATCGCCTCGATGTACGGCCTGGTCGGCAACATGGTCGCCGGTTCGACGCCCTACCACGCCGCGAAGGGCGGCGTCGTCAACCTCACGCGGGCCCTCGCCGCCGAGTGGGGCGGGCACGGCATCACAGTGAACGCGATCTGCCCCGGCTACTTCTACACCGATCTCACCGCCGAGACACTCGACAGCGACTTCTTCCAGCAGCACGCCAGGGTCACGATCCCGGTGCAGCGCTACGGGCGGGCCGGCGAGCTCGACACGGCGGCGCTCTTCCTGGCCTCCCCGGCCTCCTCCTACGTCACCGGCGCGGCGGTGCCGGTCGACGGCGGCTACACCGCGATCTGATCGTCCGCCCCGACCGGCCGTCGGGGCGCGTCCCGGGCCGGTGCGCATCGGCGACCACTGCATGATCGGGCCGGGCACGACGATCTCCACCGTCGGCCACCCGCTCTCACCGGCCGGCCGCCGCGCCGAGCTCGCCGGGGGCGAGCCCGTCACCATCGGCGACGACGCGTGGCTGGGCGCCAAGGTCGCCATGCTGCCCGGTGCCACGATCGGCTCCAACGTTGTCGTCGCCGTCGGAGCCGTCGTCACGAAGGACGTGCCCGACAATGTGATCGTGGCCGGGGTGCCCGCCCGCGTCGTCCGGACCATCGACGACGACGTCGACCGCGGCGACTGGGGGGCAGCCGGACCGCTCGGGCGCCCGCCGCGTCCCCGGGACGGTGGCACCATGGACCCGGGAGGAACTCATGCGCAAGCTCGGACTCATCGGCGGCATCGGCCCGGAGTCGACCATCCCCTACTACCGCGGCATCGTCTTCGGGGTGCAGGAGCGCATGGGGGAGCGCGTCTTCCCGCCGATGACGATCGAGAGCCTCGACGTCTACCGGGTGCTCGAGCTGTGCGAGGGCCGCCGCTTCGACGAGCTGGTCGACTACCTGGGCGACGGTCTCGACGCCCTGGCCGCCGCTGGCGCGGACTTCGCTGCGCTGAGCGCCAACACGCCGCACATCGTCCTCGGCCGCCTGCAGGAGCGCTCCCCACTGCCGCTGGTCAGCATCGTCGAGGCCGCCCGCGCCGAGGCGCAGCGCCGCGGGCTGGGCCGCGTCGGCCTGCTCGGCACGATCTTCACCATGCGCGAGGAGTTCTTCGCCGAGCCCTTCGAGCGGGCGGGCATCACCGTCGTGCGCCCCGACGCCGACGAGCAGGAGCTCATCCAGGCCCGCATCTCCGACGAGCTCGAGCTGGGCGTCGTCCGGCCGGAGACGGTCGACGAGCTGTGCGCGATCGTCGCCGGCCTCCGGCGGCGGGCCGGCATCGAGGCCGTGGTGCTCGGCTGCACGGAGCTGCCGCTGGCGTTGGGCGACGGGAATTCGCCGGTGCCCTGCCTGGACACCGGCGAGATCCATGTCCGGGCCCTGATCGACGAGATCCTCGACGACGGGGCCCGGGACGGGGACCCGGCGGGCTCGGTGTCAGGCGCCTGACATCCGGCCCGTCAGGCCGTGGCCGAGCAGATCCGCGGGCCTGGCGGACGGGCCCGCGGAGACTCAGTCGAGGACGACGCTCTCGCCGCCGACGGCAGCGCTCCCGTCGGCGGAGGCGGTGCGCTCGTCGGCCGGGATGCGCTCACGGCCGGGTTGGGGCTCGACCCGGACCCGGAGCCCGGTGCGCCGCGAGCGCTCGACGCCGGCCAGGGCGAACGAGAGCGCCAGGGCGGTGACGGCGACGCCGACGGCGACCAGGGCCGCGGTGCGGAAGTCGGACGCGGTGGCGGCGCTCATCGGGTCGCCCGCCGCGAGGCGGCTCGCCTGGATGCCCGAGAGGACGCCCAGGAGCAGCGAGGAGCCGATGCAGCCTGCGGTCTGGAAGCAGGTCGAGACGATCGTCGTGCCGTGCGGGTGCATCGGGCGCTCCGGGCCGGCCAGCGCGAAGGTCTGCGCCGGACCCATCGTGAAGGCGGTGCCGGCGATGACCGGGGCGCAGCAGGCCATGACGAGCCAGGGGTCGGCGCTCCCGTCCAGCCCTCGACAGGGCGCCGGTGAAAAGACCACGACGACCGCGAGGGCGATCGGGAGAAAGACGCGCAGACCGAACCGATCGTAGAGCCCGCCGGCGACCGGGGACAGGACGCACGACAGGATGCAGGCCGGCAGCAGCGTGCCGGCCGCTCCGAGGGGCGAGAGGCCCAGCGCGCTCTGCAGGAACATCGGCAGGACGATGGTCATCGAGAAGACGATCATGAGCGTGAGGACGATGACGGCCAGGCCGAGGGCGAAGCTCCTGGTGCGCAGGGGCCGCAGGTCGATCAGCGGCTCGGCGATGCGGCCCTGGCGCAGGACGAAGGCGGCCGGGGCGGGCCAGGGCGATGAGCAGGGGGACGACGGCGACGGGCACGGGGCCGGTGAAGATCGTCGAGATGCCGTGGAGGACGCCGACGAGGGCCAGCGAGATGAGCGCGGTGGAGGCCGCGTCCAGCCTCGGACGGGTGATCTCGGCCTCGTCGCCGACGCAGACGAGGGCGGCGACCCAGGCCGCCGCGACGAGCACGGCGAAGAGGGCGAAGAGCAGGTGCCGGTCGCCGAGCCGGAGGATCGCGCCGGCGACGATCGGGCCGGAGGACGGGCCGAGGGTCGTCATCGCCGAGACGATGCCCATCGTGGTGCCGAGCCTCTCGGGCGTCGAGACCGTCAGTGTGAGGTTCATGCCGATCGGCACGACCATGCCGGTGCCGAGGGCCTGCACGATGCGGTGCCGAGGGCCTGCACGATGCGGGGACGAGCACGACGACGAGGTTCGGGGCGAGCGCGCCGAGGACCGTGCCGGCCAGCAGCAGGCCCAGGGCGCACAGGAGGAGCCGGTGCGTGCGCACCGAGCGGTGGAGGAGGCCGGTGACGGGCACCATGATCGCGGCGGCGGGTATGCAGGCGGTGGTGACCCAGCCGATGGCGCCCGAGCCGACGCCCGGGTCGTGCATCATCGGGGTCAGGACCACGTTGAGGAGGGTCTCGTTGAAGGTGGCGAGGAAGGTCGTGGCGGGCGGCCACGACGGCGGTCACCGCGGCGGCGCTGCGGCTCGTGCGTGAGGGGACATGCGGGGAACAGCTCTTTCTTCGTGATGGGGACACACGCGCGGGAGCGCGGTCGAGCCGGCCACGGCCACCGACAGGGAGCGGGTGATGGGGACGCATGCGCGGGAGCGCGGTCCCGGGGAGACGCGCGCGACGGTGTGCTCGGGACGGCGACTCGCCAGTGGCCGCGCAGACGGCGGCGGTGCGCTGCCCGTGATGCGGCCCGCGGACGCGTGCACGGAGTTGCCGGTGGCGCGCTCCCGGGCCGACGCGCAGGGACGCCAACACGCCGGCCAGGACGCCCGTAAGTGTCGTGGCAAGCCCCGGGCAACCGCATCCGGCAACGGTGGACGGTTCGGCGAAGAATCCGGCGGGCCCTCCCCGGAACCAGGGGCCCATGGCGCGGCGCACGCCCCGGGCTCGGCCGGGCCTCAGCCCAGGCCCGTGTGGAGGCGCACCTGGCGCAGGACCGCCGAGCCGTCCTCGGTGCCGATCTCGCGGTGCGCCCCGTCGGGCGCCCAGCCGCTGCCGGCGAGGAAGGAGCGCAGCGCGTCGTCGGTGCTGCCGACCCACCACGTGGCGCGCTCGAAGCCGTCGGCCCGCATTGTGTCGACGACCGCGTTGAGCAGGCGCGAGCCGTGGCCGCGCCCGGTGCGCCCGACGACGAACTCGCCGACGACCGCGTCGGCGGGCCCGGCATCAGGGTCCTCGCTAGGGCCGATGGCGGCGAAACCGGTCAGCGTCCGACGGTCGGGGGTCGTCGAGACGAGCACCCGGCAGCTCGCGAGCGGGGGAGCGGTGATCGCCGACAGCCACCTGGCGGTCATGGCCGCGGGCCCGGGCAAATGCCCGGCCAGTCCGGCCCGCGCCCAGGCGCCCGTCTGGAGGTCCGCGATGCGCCCGGCCTCGTCGGCCATGGCGAGCCGGACGAATCCCGGCTCGGGGCCGTGGGGACTGCGCCGCCGGGCGCCCCCCGGTGCGCGCCCGGCGCTGTCCGCGTCCTCGCGCCCGTCCCGGGCGGCCCCCTCATGAGGATGCTCGCTCACGGTTCACAGTCTATGGCCGCGGCGCGCCGGCCCGTGACCGGCGGGCCGCTAGGCTGTCCCCCGTGGCACACGACGGTTTGAAGACCCCTCCCCAGCTGAAGCCCGACACCCTGCGCGTCACCCCGCTCGGCGGTCTCGGCGATGTGGGGCGCAACATGACCTGTTTCGAGCTCAACGGGAAGATCCTCGTCGTCGACTGCGGCGTGCTCTTCCCCGAGGAGAGCCAGCCCGGCGTCGACCTGATCCTCCCGGGCCTGGACCAGCTCGCCGACCGCCTCGACGACGTGGTGGCGCTGGTGCTCACCCACGGGCACGAGGACCACATCGGCGGGGTGCCCTATCTGCTGCGCCAGCGCCCGGACATCCCCGTCTACGGCAGCCGTCTGACCCTCGCCTTCGTCGAGGCGAAACTGCGCGAGCACCGCCTGCGCGACTGCGCGCTGCACGCCGTCGCCGAGGGGGAGCGGATCGCCCTCGGCGAGTTCGGCCTCGAGTTCTACGCCGTCACCCACTCGATCCCCGACGCCCTGGCCGTCGTCATCCGCACCCCGGCCGGCTCGGTCCTGCACACCGGTGACTTCAAGATGGACCAGCTGCCGCTCGACGGGCGCATCACCGACCTGCGCGGCTTCGCCCGGGCCGGGGAGGAGGGCATCGACCTGCTCATGGCCGACTCGACGAACGCCGAGGTCAAGGGCTTCACGCCGCTCGAGCGCGACATCCTGCCGAACCTGGAGCGCGTCTTCGCCGAGGCCGGGCGCAAGCTCGTCGTCGCCTGCTTCGCCTCGCACGTCCACCGCGTCCAGGAGATCCTCGACCTGGCCGCCGAGCACGGCCGCAAGGTCTGCTACGTCGGACGCTCCATGGTCCGCAACATGGCCGTCGCCCGCGAGCTCGGCTACCTCCACGTGCCCGGCGGCATCCTCATCGAGCTGTCCGAGCTCAACGACCACCCCGATGACGAGGTCGTGGTGGTCTGCACCGGCTCCCAGGGCGAACCGCTGGCCGTCCTGAGCCGCATCGCCAACCGCGACCACCCGGCCATCGGCATCAACCCCGGCGACACCGTGCTGTTCGCCAGCTCGCTCATCCCCGGCAACGAGAACTCCGTCTACCGCGTCGTCAACGGCCTCACCCGCCTGGGCGCCCGGGTCGTCCACCGCGGCAACGCCTTCGTCCACGTCTCGGGCCACTCGGCCTCGGGCGAGCTGCTCTACCTGTACAACATCGTCCGGCCGGGCAACGTCATGCCGGTCCACGGCGAGGAGCGCCACCTCGTCGCCAACGCCGAGCTGGCCGTCGCCACCGGCGTGCCGCGCGAGCGCGCCATCGTCGCCCACGACGGGGACGTCATCGACCTGCACGACGGGGTGGCCCGGAGGGTCGGACGCGTCGACGCCTCGTACATCTTCGTCGACGGCTCGACCGTCGGCGACGTCTCGGAGTCGAGCCTCACCGACCGGCGCATCCTCGGTGAGGAGGGCTTCATCTCGATCGTCGCCGCGGTCGACCTGCGCGAGGGCGAGCTCGTGGCCGGCCCCGACGTCTCGGCGCGCGGTTTCCTCGAGGCGCCCGCGATCTTCGACGACGTCACCGAGAAGATCTCGCGGGCCCTGGTCACGGCGCTCGACGAGGGCGTGGACGACGAGCACCGCCTCCAGCAGGTGGTCCGCCGCACGGTGGGCCAGTGGGTGTCGAGCACCTACCGGCGCCGCCCGATGATCGTCCCGGTCGTCATCGCGGTCTGAGCCGCCGTCCCCCGGCCGCCCCCGCGCCGGCCCCGTCTGATTTGGGGAACGCTCGGGCAGGAGGATAAACTTGCGGGGCTGCGCCCCCTCGGGCGCCGTTCACAGTCGTCGAAGAGGTCAAGGAGTCGCCATGGCTGCCGTGTGCGAGATCTGCGGCAAGGGTCCCGGCTTCGGGCACAACGTGCCGTGGTCGAAGAAGAAGACGAACCGTCGCTGGAATCCGAACATCCAGCGCGTCCACGCCGTCGTCGACGGCACGGCGAAGCGCCTGAACGTCTGCGTCTCCTGCCTGAAGGCCGGCAAGGTCAGCCGCTGAGCGCGTGGTCCTCGCACCGAGCCCGCCCACCGTCGTGGGCGGGCTCGGTGCTGTCCGGGCCCGTTCCCCGTGCCCCGTCCGGGCCGGTCGGCGCCGAGAATCGTCGGCGAGCCCCACTAGTCTCGGATCGTGGTCGCAGAAGAGGGAACATCGGGTCGGGCCCCACTCGCCGGGCGGGTGGCGAGCCCGTACCGCACGCGCGCCTACCGGCGCCTGGCCGAGCCTCTGTCGGGCGCCTTCGGGGCGAGGACCGCCAAGGCCTTCGACGCCGTCGGCGTGCGCACGCTCGACGAGCTTATGCACTACACGCCGCGCGACTACCTCAGCGGCACCCAGCGCAGCGATCTCGGCGCGCTCCTGCCGGGGGAGCGCGCGGCCGTCCTGGCCGAGGTCGCTGCGGTCGGCGCCCAGCCGTTCCGGGGCGATCCGCGCCGCTGGCGCCTCGAGGCGACGCTCACCGACGGCCGCGGCGGCCTCACCCTCATCTTCTTCGGGCGCAAGCACCTCGTCGAGTACTGGCGCCGGCAGCTCCGGATGGGATCCAGGGGCATCTTCGTCGGCAGGATCGGCGAGTTCCGCGGCGAGCTCCAGATGAGCCACCCCGACTTCGTCATGCTCGACGACGACGGGCGCATCGTCGGGGCCGCCGACGAGAAGAAGGTCCGGATGGCCCAGGTCGTCAGCCGGGGCGGGATCATCGGCATCTACCCGGCGCGCGCCGCCCTGCCGACCTGGCGGATCGCCGAGTGCGTCGCCATGGGGATCGACATGCTCGCGGGCATCGACGACCCCCTGCCCGAGCCGATCCGCACCGCCGAGGACCTGCCCGGCCTGCTCGAGGCCTTCACGATGGTCCACCAGCCCCGCACCGAGCAGGACGTCGCCGCCGGCATGCGCCGCCTCAAGTTCGACGAGGCCCTCGGCCTCCAGCTCGCCATGGCCTACCGCCGCCGCGAGGCGGCCTCGCAGGCGGCGGCCGCCGTCACCGTGCGCGACGACGGCCTGCTCGCCGTCTTCGACGCGCGCCTGCCCTTCGAGCTCACCGAGGGCCAGCAGCGGGTCTGCGCCGAGATCCTGGCCGACATGGCCTCCGAGCGGCCCATGCAGCGCCTCCTCCAGGGCGAGGTCGGCTCCGGCAAGACGGTCGTCGCCCTGCGCGCCATGCTCGCCGCCGTCGACGCCGGACGTCAGGGGATCCTGCTCGCGCCCACCGAGGTGCTCGCCGCCCAGCACGCCGCCACGATCGTCTCGCTCCTGGGGGACCTGGCCTCCGGCGGCACCCTCGGGGCCGCCGAGCACGCCACCGGCGTCGAGCTGCTCACCGGCTCGATGCCCGGTGCGCGGCGCCGCGAGGCCCTCGACCGGATCGCCTCGGGCGAGGCCGGTATCGTCGTCGGCACCCACGCCCTGCTCGGCGACGACATCCGCTTCGCCGGGCCCGGCCTTGTCGTCATCGACGAGCAGCACCGCTTCGGCGTCGAGCAGCGGGCCCGGCTCACCGCGGGCGCCGCGCTGCGCCCCCACGAGCTCGTGCTCACGGCGACGCCCATCCCGCGCTCGGTCGCGATGACGGTCTTCGGTGACCTCGAGGTCTCCACCCTGAGGTCCCTGCCCGGGGGGCGGGCCGACGTGCAGACCACGGCGGTCCTCACCGCGGAGCACCCCGGCTGGCTGGGGCGCGTCTGGGCCCGCCTGCGCGAGGAGGTCTCGGCGGGCCGCCAGGCCTTCGTCGTCTGCCCGCGCATCGGGGGCCCCGGCCAGGGATCCGGGGGCCGGGGCGGCGAGGAGATGATCGGTGCCGAGGAGATGCACGCCAGGCTCGCGGCCGGCGAGCTGTCCGGGCTGCGACTGGGGCTCCTCCACGGGCGTCAGAGCGCCGAGCTCAAGGCCGCGACGATGGAGGACTTCGCCGCCGGCGAACTCGACGTGCTCGTGTCGACGACGATCATCGAGGTGGGCCTCGACGTGCCCAACGCCAGCGCCATGGTCGTCCTCGACGCCGATCGCTTCGGCGTGAGCCAGCTCCACCAGCTGCGCGGGCGCATCGGCCGCGGTGCCCACCCGGGCATCTGCCTGCTCGTGAGCGCCGTCGACCCGCGCACGCCCGCGGCGCAGCGGCTGCGCGACGTGGCGGCCACCCGCGACGGCTTCGCCCTGGCCGAACTCGACCTAGCCCAGCGCCGCGAGGGCGACGTGCTGGGCGCCGAGCAGTCCGGCGGGCGCAGCTCCCTGCGGCTGCTGCGCGTCCTCGACGACGCCGACGTCATCGCCCGGGCCCGCACCGTCGCCGAGCGCTTCGCGGCCGCCCCCGCCGACGAACTGCCCGACGGGCCCGCCGACATGCTCCGCAGGGGCCGCGGGCTCAGCGCCGACGAATGGCTCGAGCGCGACTGACCGCGCCCCGAACGGCCCCGGGCCCCGACGCGGGCCGACGGCCGCCGCCCGGTCCGTCAGTCCTGCGGCTCGGGGCCGAAGGCGAAGCGGCGGGCCGTGATCCTCGTGGGGGTCACGCGCACCCAGTTCCTCTTCACGGTGGGCACCCAGGGGCGCAGCGGGGCCTTCGCCAGACGGGCCAGCTCGTCGGCGTCCTCGATGAGCGCGGCGGTGCCGCGCACCAGCACGCTCCAGCCGCCCTCGTCGGTCCAGCCGTCCGCCTCGAAGGCGACGTGGGAGTCGAGCACGAGCTTCTCGAGCTTGCTGCCGGGGGCGCTGCGGAAGACGACGCTCTCGCCGTCGAGGCAGAAGTTCACGGGGTAGATCTCGGGCGTGGAGTCCGAGAACACCGCGATGCGGCCCACGTCGACGCTGGCGAGGTAGCCCCAGGCGCTCTCCTCGGGGATCTCGGACACAGGATTCGTAGTCTCAACCATGGACCCATCTAACCCCAGAGGGGCTCCGCGGCGCCGGGGGAGGACCCTCTGAGAGCGTCACACCGCTAACGTTGAGCCGTGGGCAGAATCATCGCGGGCGGCGCGCGCGGCACCAGTCTGGTCGCCCCCGACGGCAGGGCGACCCGGCCCACCACGGACAGGGTCAGGGAGGCCCTGTTCAACGCGCTGGCCGCCTGGAACGGCACCGCCGGGGGGCCCGCCGAGGACCAGTGCCGGGGCCTGGCCCTGCTCGACCTGTTCTCCGGCTCAGGCGCCGTCGGCCTCGAGGCCGCCAGCCGGGGCGCTGACCCGGTCCATCTCGTCGAACGCGACCGTCGGGCCGCCGGCGTCATCTGCCGCAATCTCGCGGCCACCGGCCTGGGCGCCCGGCTGCACGTGCGCGACGTCGCGGCCTTCCTGGCCGCCCCGGCACCGGTCGTCTTCGACGTCATCGTCGCCGACCCGCCCTACGCGCTGCCCGGCGACGAGCTCTCGGAGCTGCTCGGGGCGGCCGTCTCCGGCGGCTTCCTCGCCGACGACGGCCTGCTCGTCGTCGAGCGCTCGAGCCGCGATCCCGAGCCCCGCTGGCCGGACGGCTTCGGGCCCGGTGCCCGCCGGGACTACGGTGAGACCGCCCTGTTCCTCTGCCGACCAGCGAAGAGGTGAACCGATGACACTGGTGCGCGCCGTCGTCCCCGGCTCGTTCGACCCCATCACCCGGGGACATCTCGACATCATCACGCGCGCCCGCGCCGTCTTCGGCGGGGTCGTCGTCGCCGTGGGCCGCAACACGACGAAGAACTACCTCTTCGACCCGGACGAGCGCCTGGGCCTCGTGCGCGACGCCGTCGCGGAGCTGGCCGGGGTGAGCGTCGAGCCGATCGACGGGCTGCTCGTCGACTTCTGCCGCGACCGCGGCATCTCCGTCGTCGTCAAGGGCGTGCGCTTCGGCTCGGACTTCGACTACGAGCTGCAGATGAGCCAGCTCAACCGCATGCTCTCGGGCCTCGAGACCGTGCTCCTGCCGGCCGGCCACGAGTACGGCACCGTCTCGAGCTCGATGCTGCGCGAGGTGGCCGCCAACCACGGCGACATCGGCCCCTTCGTGACGCCCGCCGTCGATGCGGCCGTGCGGGCCAGGATCGGCTACTGACGGGCGCCCGCCGTCCGGATTGGCGCAGGGCCCTAGGCTGGCGGGGTGAGCACTCATCTGGACGCCCGCGACCCGCTCGTCGTCAACACCCACGAACTGGTCCGCCGGGCCGGGGCGACGAGGCCCTTCCACGGCACCGCCCCGGCCCCCGCGGACCTGGGCATCGAGGTCATCGGCGTGCCCGAGGGCGCCCCGCTGAGGCTCGACCTCGACCTCGAGTCCGTCGTGGAGGGCGTCCTCGTCGTCGGCACCGTCCGGGCGCCGCTGGTCGGGGAGTGCTCCCGCTGTCTGGAGCCCGTCTCCGACGAGGGCGTCCACCGGATCACCGAGCTCTACAACTACCCTGGCCGCGAGGCCGACGAGGACGAGCTCTTCCTCGACGACGAGCTCCTCGACCTCGAGCCCGCCGTCCGAGCCGCCATCGTCCTCGACCTCCCGTTCAGCCCCCTGTGCCGGCCCGACTGCCGGGGCCTGTGCCCGCGGTGCGGCCTCAACCTCAACGAGCACCCCGAGCACGAGCACGCCGACGACCCCGATCCTCGCTGGAGCGGGCTCTCCGGACTCGACCTCGGCGGGGACCGGGCCGCCGACGAGGGCCCCGCCGCGGGGGATTAGGCCGTTGCGCCGGGCCGGGGTATGATGACGCGTCGCGTGCCCGTGCCAGGCGTGCCCAAACGACCATTGACCGAGGAGAACTAACGTGGCTGTCCCGAAGCGGAAGATGTCCCGCAGCAACACGCGGTCGCGCCGCTCGCAGTGGAAGGCTGCGCCGGTGACACTGGTGACCTGCCCCAATCCGGCGTGCCGTGCCCAACACCTTCCCCACACCGCGTGCCCGAAGTGCCACCAGTACGGCACCGGCCGCAACGCCCGCACGGTGACGGGGAGCCTGAACACCCGTGAGTTCGAGTGAGTCCCCGAGTCGATTCATCGCACTGATCAAGGAGCTCGGCATCCACGTGGACGCCGAGCTCCTTGAGCTTGCGCTGACGCACCGCTCCTACGCCTACGAGAACGGGCAGATCCCCCACAACGAGCGGCTGGAGTTCCTCGGCGACGCGGTGCTCGGCGTCAACGTCACCGACTACCTGTACAACGCCTTCCCCGATTTCCCCGAGGGCCGCCTGGCCAAGGTCCGCGCCTCCGTCGTGAGTGCCGTGAGCCTCGGCGAGGTGGCGCGGCTCCTGGGGATCGGCGGGCTCGTCAGGCTCGGCCACGGCGAGCTGACGACCGGCGGGCGCGACAAGACGAGCATCCTCGCCGACACGACCGAGGCCCTCATCGGCGCCGTGTACCTCACCGACCCGGCGGGCGCGGCCCTGTTCGTTCACCACATCTTCGACCCATTGGTCGACCGGGCGGTCCGCACCGGCGCCGGGCTCGACTGGAAGACCTCCCTCCAGGAGATCTGCGCCTGTCTGGGCGCCGAGCCGCCGGAGTACGAGATCGAGGAGTTCGGCCCCGACCACAACAAGCACTTCGTCGCCACCGCCCTGGCGGCCGGCCAGCGGTTCAACGCCGGCAAGGGCCACAACAAGAAGCAGGCCGAGCAGCGCGCTGCCGAGTACGCCTTCAAGGCGCTCGAGCGCGGCTGTCGGCGGGCCGAGGCGGACGAGGGCTGATGCCCGAACTGCCCGAGGTGGAGGTCGTCCGGGCCGGGCTCGAGCCCTTCCTGACCGGCCGGCGCATCGCCGGCGTCGACGTCCTCGACGAGCGCGCGGTGCGCCGCCACGAGGCTGGTGCGGCCGACTTCGTCCGGCGTCTGACCGGACTCGAGCTGGGCCGACCCGCCCGTCGCGGCAAGTACCTGTGGCTGCCCGCCGTCGGCGGCGACGCTGTCCTGGCCCATCTGGGCATGAGCGGGCAGTTCCGCGTCGACGCGCCCGACGCCCCGCTGGCGCGCAACACCCGCGTCCTGGTCGACCTCGACGACGGCACCCAGGTGCGGTTCGTCGACCAGCGCCTCTTCGGCGGGCTCTCGTTCAGCCCGGGCGGGGCGCAGCTGCCGCCGGAGATCGCCCGCATCGCCCGCGACCCCTTCGACGAGCGCTTCGACCTGCCCGCCGTCGCGGCGGCCATGACGGCCCGCCGCTCCACCGTCAAGCGCGCCCTGCTCGACCAGCGGCTCGTCTCGGGCATCGGCAACATCTACGCCGACGAGGCCCTGTGGCGCGCCCGCACCCACCCCGGGACGCCGACCCGGCTGCTCGGCGCCCGCAGGGCCCGCGCCGTGCTGCGCGCCGCGCGGGCGGTGATGGCCGAGGCCTTGGCCGCCGGCGGCACGAGCTTCGACGCGCTGTACGTCCACGTCGACGGGGAGCGCGGCTACTTCGACCGAGAGCTGGCCGTCCACGGGCGCCTCGGGGAGCCCTGCCCCCGCTGCGGGGCGACGATCGTCCGCGAGGCCTTCATGAACCGGTCGAGTCACCTCTGCCCCCGCTGCCAGCGCGGGCCGGGCACGGCGGCGATCCGTCCCGGAAAAGCGTCGTCGACGCCGGGCCGGGGCCGCGGGGAGTAGGTTGAGCAACCATGAGCGTCCAGACCGTCAGCGCTCGCGGGAGCCGGATCGGCCGCCTGCTGGGCCAGTTCGTCCGATTCGCCGTCGTCGGTGGCTCGGGCGTGGTCGTCAACATGGCCGTCGCCGTCGTCATGAACAAGATGCACGGCGGTTCCGCGAACGCCACACGGGTCATGTTCCCCATTCCGGGCACCGACCTCAACTTCCGCTTCAGCTCGCTGGTGTGGATCGTGTCCTTCCTCATCGCGAACACCTACAACTACCAGCTCAACCGCAGCTGGACCTTCCGAGGCACCGGCCGCGGCTGGTGGAGGGGCTTCTGGCAGTTCCTGGCCATCGGCGCCGTCGCCGCCCTCATCGGCATGGTCCTCAAGGCCCTCATGATGAGCCCCGGCAATCCCCTCAGCTTGCGCGGCCCCTGGTTCGACGCCTGGACCTGGCGTCACGGCGGCAGCCTCCTCGCCCAGCTCGAGGACGCCTGCCACTCGCCCGAGTACGTCGCCCACGCCGCCTCGATCCTCATCACGATGCCGATCAACTTCATCGTCAACAAGGTGTGGACCTTCCGGGGCAGGGGGGCGGCCGCTGCGGACGTCGTGGCCCCCGAGCCGGCGGACGGCCCGGCCGGCGCCGTCGACGAGGCGCCGCAGGAGCGCGTGTGAGGGCCGCCGTCGGCGCGCCGGGCCCGGGGATCGGGGCGGCATGTACCTGAAGTCGCTCACGCTCAAGGGCTTCAAGTCCTTCGCCTCGGCCACCACCCTCACCTTCGAGCCGGGCATCACGGCCATCGTCGGCCCGAACGGCTCGGGCAAGTCCAACATCGTCGACGCGCTCGCCTGGGTCATGGGCGAGCAGGGCGCCAAGCACCTGCGCGGCGGCAAGATGGACGACGTCATCTTCGCGGGCACCGCCGGCCGCGCCCCCCTCGGCCGCGCCGAGGTCACCCTGACGATCGACAACACCGACGGCGTGCTGCCCATCGACTACACCGAGGTGACGATCTCGCGCACCCTGTTCCGCGCCGGCGGCTCGGAGTACGCGATCAACGGCCAGACCGCCCGTCTGCTCGACGTGCAGGAGCTGCTGTCCGACACCGGCATGGGCCGTGAGATGCACGTCATCGTCGGTCAGGGCCAGCTCGACCAGATCCTCCAGGCCACGCCCGAGATGCGCCGGGGCTTCATCGAGGAGGCCGCCGGCGTCCTCAAGCACCGCCGCCGCCGGGAGAAGGCGGTCCGCAAGCTCGACTCCACCGCCGCGAACCTCGACCGGTTGAACGACCTCATCTCCGAGATTCGCCGCCAGCTCAAACCGCTCGGCCGCCAGGCCGCCGTGGCCCGCCGGGCGGCCGTCGTCCAGGCCGAGCTGCGCGACGCGCGGGCCCGTCTCATGGCCGACGACCTGACGGCCGCCACGCTGGCCCTCGAGTCCGGGACCGCCTCGGCCGCCACCCGCGAGGAGCAGAGGAGGCGGGCCGAGGAGCGGCTGGAGGCCGCCCGCCGCGTCCAGGCCCGGGCCGAGACGGAGGCCGCCGCCGCCCAGCCGGCGCTCGCGAGCGCCCAGGAGCGGTGGTACGCGGCCTCGACGCTGCGCGAACGCGTCGCCACCGTCGTCTCGATCAGCGCCGAGCGCATGCGCCACCGCGTCGACGACCGGCCCGCCACGAACGGTCGCGATCCCGACGAGCTCGACGCCGAGGCCGCGCAGGTCCGCGAGGCCGAGGCCGACCTGCGCGCCGAGATCGAGGCCGCCCGCTCGCGGCTCGCCGACGCCGGGGACGAGCGCTCCCGCCTCGAGGACGAGCACGCCGAGGCCGAGAAGGGGTACGCGGCCCGGCTGCGCGCCGTCGCCGACCGCCGCGAGGGCCTGGCCCGGCTCGGGGGTCAGGTCTCGGCGCTGCGCTCCCGCCTCGAGGCCGGGGCCGAGGAGACCGAGCGGCTGAGCGCCCGCCGCGACGAGGCGCTCGAACGCGCCGCCGAGGCCGACCGCCGGTACCTGGCCCTCGAGACCCGGATCACCGGCCTCGGCGAGGGCGAGTCCGATCTGGACGCCGCCTACGAGGACGCCGACTCCCGGGTCGCGCAGGCCCGGGAGCGGGTCGAGCGCTACGAGGCCGAGCGCGTCGGGCTCGACCAGCGGGCCGCCACGCTGAGCGCCCGCATCGACGCCCTGGAGCTGGGCCTGGAGCGCGGGGACGGCGCCGCGGCCCTCGCCGGGCGCGACGGGCTGGGCGTCCTCGGCCCGCTCGACGGGCTGGTCGCCATCGAGCCCGGCTGGGAGGCGGCCCTGGCCGCGGCCCGCGAGCCGAGCACCATGCCCTGCCCGTGGTCGCCGTCACCGGCGATCGAGTCGAGCCTGCCCAGGAAGTCGGAGTCCTCGGCCGCGGTGCGGGCCATGAGCTCGACGACCTCGGCGATCCTGGCGCCCTGGGCCGCGGACTCCGGCGAGCCGGCGGCGAGTTCGGCACTGGCCTCGGCGGCGAGCTCGCGCCTCGGGCCGGCGTGCTCGACGGCGCCCCGGGTGAAGGCGGGCGTCAGGGCCGGTGCGAGCAGGAGCTCCTCGAGCTCGTCGTCGAGGAAGACGACGCTCAGCGAGACGCCGGCCATGTCGAGGCTCGTGACCTGCTCGTCGACGATCGGGGCGACGATCTCGAGGCCGGCGGCCTCGAGGAGCCGGGCGACGCGCCCGTACAGGACGAACATCTCCTCGTACTTGGTGCAGCCCAGGCCGTTGACCAGGACGCCGACGCGCCGGGCGCCGGCGGGCCGCTCGGCCAGGACGCCGTCGACGAGGGTCCGGGCGATCTCGTCGACGCCGTTCAGCGGGTGCGAGGACAGCCCCGGCTCTCCGTGGACGCCCAGGCCGAGCTCGTAGTGGCCCTCGGGAACGGTGAACAGCGGCTCGGGCGCCCCGGGCAGGGTCGGGGCGTCGAAGGCGATGCCGAGGGTCCTGGTCGCGGCGTTCGCGCGCCGGGTGGCCTCGACGACGGCGTCGAGGTCCCGGCCGGCGGCCGCAGCGGCGCCCGCGACCTTCACGACGAAGAAGTCGCCGGCGATGCCGCGGCGCTCCGTCCACTTCTCGACCGGACGCGAGGCGACGTCATCGGTGATCGTCTCGACGCGGGTGTCGATGCCCTCGGCGTTGAGCACGTCGGCCCCCTTGCCGAACTGCAGGCAGTCGCCGGCGTAGTTGCCGAACAGCAGCAGTACGCCGCCGCCGTTGTCGGCGGCCCGGGCGACCGACACGACCTGCGAGTCGGACGGCGAGGCGAAGATGTTGCCGCAGACCGAGCCGTGGGCCATGCCCGGGCCGACCCAGCCGCAGAACGCCGGGTAGTGGCCGGAACCCCCGCCCACCACGACGGCGACCTCGCCGCGGGGCGAGGCATCGGCGCGGACCACACCGCCGTGCACCGCCTGGACGAGATCCGAGTGCGCGGACACGAAGCCCGCAAGACTGTCAGCCGCGAAGTCCAGCGGCTCGCCAACAAGGTACGTCATTGTCTCTCCTGTCTCATGTCTCAGAGGCTCTGCTTCATGGTCGCACTCGTCGTCGAGGGGCGGTAGGCCCGAACCATCAGCACGGTTCCTACAGAATATAGGGATGGCGGCCTCCTGGCGAGACCGCCATTCCCGTACTCCTGTGCCGCCGGGGCCTGCGGGATCAGTGCTCCGCCGTGTCGAGCTTCAGCATCTTGGCGATGACGATTTCGAGGTCGGCATCGTTGAAGATGCGCTCCCAGTCGTCCTTGATGATGGCCTCACGGCCGTAGTCCATGGCCAGCAGGCAAGCGTCCGAGAAGGGGTTCGACCCGCGCAGCGCGTTGGTCAGCGCGATCCAGATGTGGCCGTGGATCATGGCGGTCACGGTCGCCTCGTCCATGTCGGTGTGACGCACCGTGGCGTCGATGGCGTCCTTGAGGAACTGGCCGAGCATGCACCCGATGGTCTCGTTCAGCGTGGGCTCGAGGACGGCCAAGTCGTGCACGGAGGCCCAGTAGACCTTGATGACCGGGCCGTACATGGTCGAGATGATCCGCTCGGCGAGGGGCTTGAGGGACTCGTCCCCCTGCTGCAGGGCGGCGACCGAGTTCTGCGGGGCGGCGACGCCCCCGAAGGTGTCGGCGTACTCCTCGGGCGTGCGGCGCTCGAGGAAGACCGACGGATGGGTCGGGTGGGCCACGACGTAGTCGAGGTCGTCGCGCATGGTCAGCAGGCCGGCGTAGGCGGCTGCCGGGTCGAGGGTCAGCACCATGGCGCCCGACTTCATCCTGGGGACGACGTCGGCGGTGACGGGCCCCAGTGCCACGTCCGGCACGGCCAGGATCGCGACGTCGACGCCACCGATGACATCGTCCGTCGGCACGACCTCGCGGCCGGCCTCCTGCACGCGCCGCCTGCCGGCCTCGCCGTTCTCGCAGTAGTAGACGGTCCAGTCGGTGCGCTGCAGATTGTCGGACACGCGCATGCCCATCTTGCCGCCGGCGCCGACGACCGCGATCCTCAGGTTCTCACTCATGATTCGGTTCTCCTTCATCCTCGATGGTTTCCTCGATGTGGTCGCCGAGGCCGCTGCGCACGCGAGCAAGGGTCTGCCGCGTCCATCGGCGCTCCATGGCGACGGTGGTCCGCGGGTCGCCCTGCCAGGTGAGCCAGTGCTCGACGATCATGCTGATGCCGCGTTCGAGGGGTCTGACGGCACTCAGCTCGGCGCCGAGGTCGAGCAGCCCCTCCCCCATCGCCGCACCAGCCAGGGTGAAGCCCACCCAGCCGTCCCGACGGGTGAAGGCGAAATCCTTCACATGGAGGTTCAGCGTGTACGGCGCGCAGCGGTCGATCACGTCACCGGGCAGCTCAAGACCGGCGACGCAGTTGGCCGGGTCGAGGCAGATGCCGACCCGGGGGTCGTCGACGTCGGCCACGAATCGCACCAGCCGCGCGCTGGGCAGCTGCTCGTAGGTCTCGAGGGCGAGCGAGACGCCGTCCTCGTGGAGCCGCGGGAGCAGCCCGCGGACCGCTGCGAGGGACTCGTCGAGGGTCGGCTCGCCGGGGCCGACGCGCACCATGGAGCGCAGCAGGCGCACGCCCAGCGCCTCGGCGATGTCCAGGTACCCGTTCAGGTGATCGGGACGGGTGCCGCGGGTGCCCAGTTCGAGCGCCAGCCCCAGGTCCGAGGCCTGCTGGCGGACGTCCTCGAGCTGGTCGGCCGACATCGTCTCGATGGGCGGGTAGTCGCAGACCTGGAAGACCCCGCACCCGAGGTCCCCGGCCCGTTCGAGCATGCCGGCCAGGTCGAGGGGCCGCTCCACGGCCTCCGACCACTCCCAGAAGAGCGCATAGGTGCCGATCCCCAGCGCCATGGTCATCACCGCCTCTCCGTCTTCGTCGCCATGCCGATCAGGACGCATCCGCGGTGTGCACCCGGCCCCGTCGGGCGAGCAGGACCATGAGCACCGCGGACAGGATCATGAAGCCGCCGACGACGACCATGGGCACGACGTACCCGCCCGTCCAGTCGTGGATCGCCCCCGTGATGTAGCCGGCGGAGAAGCCGGCGATGTTGCCGATCGTGTTGATCAGGGCGACGCCGGCCGCGGCCGGGGCGCCCGTGAGGAACTGCGTGGGCAGCGTCCAGAAGTTGGGCAGCACGGCGAAGATCGACATGGCCGTGACGGAGATGACGCCGATGGCGCCGACCGGTGAGCCGACGAACAGGGCGACCGGGATCGAGACCCCGCCGATGGCCGCCGGCACGGCGATGTGCCAGCTGCGCAGCCCGCGCCGGGTGACGTCCCTCGACCAGAGGTACATCGCCAGGGCGGCGAACACGTAGGGGACCGCGGTGACCAGCCCCTGCTGCAGGATCGTCAGCTTGGTCCCGTACTGGGCCCCGAAGCCCTTGATGATCGTGGGCAGGAAGAAGCCCAGTGCGTACAGGCCGTAGATGAAGCCGAAATAGATGAGCGAGAGGACCCACACCCGGCCGCTCGTGAGGGCGGCCCGGACGTTCCGCTCGCTCCGGTCGCCGCTGTTCGTCTCGGCCTCGGCGTCAAGCTGGACGCGCAGGCAGGCGACCTCCTCGGCGGTGAGCCAGGAGCAGTCCTCCGGCCTGTCCTTCAGGTAGAAGAAGCCGATGGCGCCGACGACGATGGCCGGGGCGCCGACGCACAGGTACATGAAGCGCCAGCCCTCCAGCCCGAGGACGCCGTGGTGCTGGATGAGCCAGCTGGCCAGCGGGGCCCCGATGACGTTCGTGAGCGGCTGGGCGAGGTAGAAGAGCATGAGGGTACGGCTGCGGTGCTGCGAGGGCACCAGCATGCTCAGGAAGAGGATCGCACCGGGGAAGAAGCCGGCCTCGGCGACGCCGAGCAGGACGCGCAGGGCGTACAGCTGACCGCTCGACTGGACCCAGGTGAACAGGATCGAGACGATGCCCCACGTGAGCATGATGCGCGACAGCCAGACCCGGGCGCCGAATCTGTGGAGCGCCAGGTTGGACGGGATCTCAAGGATGATGTATCCGATGAAGAACACGCCCGAGGCGAGTCCGAACTGGGCGGCTGTCATGCCCAGGTCCTGTTCCATCCCGTTGGGACCGGCGTATCCGATCGCGGTGCGGTCCAGGAAGTTGATGAAGAACATCAGCGCGACGAACGGCACCAGCCGTACCGAGATCTTGTGGACGGCGGACCTCTCCACCGCAGGGTTCACGATTGCTGTGCTCGACACGTGACCTCCTCGTCATCGTTGTCATTGTTCCGATCGGTCGCGCAGCGCTGCGCGGCGTCCGTACGCGTACGAGGGTAGAGCCACACCGACCAACCTGTCAACCGGTTAACTTGTTTCTGCAGGTCGTACGGGCTCAGCGGCGGGGCGCCCGGCGGCCCCACGGCGGTCGCACGTCCCGAGCAGGGCGGATCGCGCCTAGTAGATTGACGGCATGCCCGCATACGCAACCGGACCGGCCGACGAGTTCCTCGAGGAGATGTCCGCCCTCCCCCGCGGGACGACGGCGGCCGAGGTCGCGCAGCACCTGCTGTCCCACTTCGGCACCGGCCCCCTGTCGACCGGTGACCGGGTACCGCCCGAGCGGGCCCTGGCCGAGAAGCTCGGCGTCGGGCGCTCTGCCGTCCGCGAGGCGCTCGCGGCGCTCGAGCTGCTGGGCCTGGTCGAGGTACGACCGGGCGCGGGCACCTATGTGCGCGGGACGACCTCGGATCTTCTGCCGAAGACGCTCACCTGGGGCATGCTGCTCGGAGACAACGACACCCGGCAGCTCCTCGAAGTGCGCTCGGCCCTCGAGGTCGAGTCGGCGCGCCTGGCCGCAGAGCGGGCCGAGGAACGGGACCTCGGGCTGCTGAGGGACAGCATCGAGTCGATGCGCGAGGCCCTGCCCGATCTGGAGAAGGTGATCCCACTCGACTACCGCTTCCACGTCGTCCTGGCCGACGGCTGCCGCAACGACCTGGCCGCCGACATGCTGCGCACCTGCCGCACGCTGCTGAGCATCTGGCTGGACCGGGCCCTGCGCAGCGAGGCGGACGCCGTCGAGTCGTTGGGCGAGCATGAGATGATCCTGCGAGCGGTCGAGAGGCACGACGTCGAGGCCGCCGAGCAGGCCATGCGCGCCCACATGAGGACCGCGACGAAGCGCCTCACCACCCAGATGTGAGCAGCACCGCGTCCGGTCCTGCAGGAGCGTTCATCAGCACGCTTGTTCGACGAGCCGGGCCACCGATGAGCGCCCGCATCTTCCCCCGGATCACCAACAAGCGATCACCCCTCCCACGGGCACGCCCGGCTCGCCAGAGCGAGGGGCCCGTCACCAGTTGGAGGTGACGGGCCCCTCGCGGTCAAGGCCCGTTCGGGAGTTGAGCACCGGCCCACCGCATCACAGACCCGGCGCGATACTGAAAATCGCTCGGACCGGATGTCCGTCAAAATTGACCAGCTGATAGCTCACCCCGGCTGGAATGAAGATGGACTCCTCGGGCTCCAGGATCAGGCAGTCCCGGCGATCGGGGAAGTTGACCGTGATGGGACCCTCCATGCAGTAGAGCACGAGATCTCCCTGGTGGGACATGGGCTCGGAGCAACGCGGCCCTTTGCCGCCCCCGGGCGGTACGATCATCTCACCCATGTGGGCGAAATCCGTGCTCACCGTGAATTTCATGAGCATGGGGCTGTCGTTGCCCATGAGCGTGACCAGCTTCTCACGGTCGCCGATCCGATAAATATTGGTCGGATGAATTCGCGCCGCGGCTCCATCGACCGGGAAGCGACCCAGGTCGTCAGTGGTGGGAAGCGGGTTGATCCCCGAACGACCGGCGACACTCGGGATCTCGCTGTTCTTGCGACCCTTGAAGGTCTTCGTGTCATCCGCCGCAGGAAAGATCTTCGGCGGGACGTCCTCGCCCCACGCCTTGGGAGCGATGAAGAAGAGGACCCTGACCTTGTGGTTGGAGAAGTTATTCCCCTGATGCCACGTCTCTTGAGGGATGAGCAGGCCCTCATCGGTCTGCAACTCGACATACTGACCATAGTTGCTCTTCTGGACCACCGGCCCCTCAAGAATATAGTACATCTCATCGCCGGGATGGATGTCGATCGGCTCGAATGACGCCCCGGGCGCTAGTTCGTAGATCCCGACGAGAAGAGTGTCGGTGGACACTATCAAATAATTATTGTCGCTGGTGAATGCATTGTCCGGAGGATATATATGATGAAGATAGTCGGTTTTCCTGATGAGAAGAGTTCTCTTCTCAGCGGGTTCGAAGGGGAAGCGTTCGAGTACATCCTGGAATCTTGTCATGGTGAACTCCCAATCTTGAAACTCATTCACGGCATCGGCGGCCGAGGGCGCGACAAGTGGTGACGCCTCCGTGCAGGATCTTGTGAATGAACCTTCTTGTGTCAATTGTTCTGGTCTCCCGACCAGAGCTGTTCATCGGTGTCGAGATCGAGCGTCTCGATGTCATCGAAATCCGTTTCCCCGGCAGCTGAGCGTGTCGCCATGGCAGAAGATCCCATCAGGTCGCCCAGGCCGCCGACAGCAGAGGCCCCGCCCTCAGCCCTGGCCGATCTCGGCAGGAGGAGCACGAGCATGCCTGCCGTGACTAATGCGGAGAACAGGAGGATCAGCAGGAACATGAGCGGACGGTTGCACAGCGGCAGGACGAAGAGCCCGCCATGGGGCGCCTGCATCGTCAGCCCGGCGATGTAACTGAGCGAAGCCCCGAACGCGCTGCCGACCATGAGCGATGGGATGACCCGGAAGGGATTTGCGGCGGCGAAGGGGATGGCGAACTCGGTGATCATGCCCACGCCACCGACGAGGAGACCGCCCATTGAACCCCGTTCGGCCTTCGTGAACCGTTCGGGTGCGATCAGCGCAGCAACACCGAGGCCGAGCGGAGGAGACATCGAGGCGATGAAATTCGCAGCCATGGGGGCCCAGTTGCCGCTTTCCGCAGCAGCCAGGGCAAAGGCATAAGCCGCCTTGTTGACAGGACCGCCCATGTCGAATGCGAGCATGGCGCCTTGAACGATGCCCAGTATCATCTTGGCACCACCGGACATGTTGAGCAGCCAGGACTGCATGGTTCCATTGAGCCAGGCGAAGGGAACGCCGATGACGTACTGCATGAAGGCACCGATGATGAGGACACTCACGACGGGGATGATGAGCACTGGGAGCAGTGATTGCAGCACTGCAGGCAACCTGATCTTCTTGAGCTGCCGCACCAGGTAGCCGGCGGCAATACCGCCGATGATGGCGCCGAGGAAACCCGCCCCGAGCGAGTTGGCCATCGCTCCGGCCACGAAACCACCAACGATTGCCGGCTTGTCTGCCAGCGCGTAGGCGATGTAGCCGCCGAGAACAGCGGTCATGAGCCCCATCGAGGCCTGACCCCAGGCATAGACATCGGCCCAGAATCCAGAACCATCTCCGACGTAGATGCCCCCGAAGGCGAACCCCAACGCAATGAGGATACCTCCGGCCACCACGAACGGAATCATGTACGAAACTCCTGTGAGGAGAGCCTGCATGAGCTCGCGACCCTCTTCTTTCGCCCTATTCATTTTCTTCCTCCCCGATGAGGCCACGTTTCACTAGCGCTCGATAGAGTGCTTCAGGGCTCTGAATCACCTGATGCGGTGATACTTTGACTGTTGCGTTCTTCCGGCTGGCGAATCTCTCGACATCCGCGATGGCGACATCATTGGCCAAGATGATGACATCGGCATTGGCTATGTCCTCCGGACCGAGCCTGTTCTCTATGCCCAAGGCACCCTGTATCTCGACCCTCACTTCGAGGCCATGCTCCTGGGCGAGTCGTTCCAACGCCTCTGCCGCCATGTACGAGTGAGCAATCCCCGTTGCGCACGAGGTGACCGCGACCAGTCTCATCATCGACTCCTCCTACCCCATGCCGTCGAAGAGATCGGCGACTTCATCATTTCTCAGTGCATTATCGAATGCGGACAACAATTCCTTGTCCACGAGGTTGCGAGCGAGTCTGGCAAGGACCCTGAGGTGCTCGTTGCCGGACCCTTCAGGCATGGCGATCACGAACACCTTGTCCACCTCGCCCTCCTCGCCATGTGACACGTAGTGCATGGGCGCCGCCAGTCGATAAATGCACACCGAGGCCGCCAGGACCCCCGCCGACCGAGTGTGCGGAATCGCTATCCCGTTGCCCATGTAGGTCGACCCCTCGCGCTCACGCCGGTACAGATCTTGAACGAAAACCTCCCTGTCCACGATCCGTCCCGCCTCATCCAGGGTGGCCGCCGCTTGACGAACCAGATCCTCGAAATCATTCGGCGGTCGCATGTCCAGTCTGATGATGTCCGGACTCACGACACCATGTTCGTCACTCATCATTTCGAGCCCTTCGGTACTCGAACCCATTGAGAAACGCGCCGTAGAGTTTCTTCGCCTCGGCCTTCGTGTGGACGTAGACTTTTTCGACCAGTTCGTGGTAGAATGTGGGTCTCCCTTCGGCCCGGTCCGCCTCGATGACTTCACCGGCGAACCGCGAGGATTCAACTGCCAGATAGGAGTAGTAATTCACCTTGGAAATACCACCGGCCACCGCTTTGGTGATGTCTGGCAGTGGGACACCAGAGCTGCCGTGCATGACAAGAGGCGTCTCCCCAGTGGCTTCACGCAGCCTCTTGAGATGTTCGAAATCAAGCACGGGTTCTTTCTCGTAGATCCCATGCGAGGTGCCGAATGTGACGGCCAGGGCGTCAACCCCGGTTCGTTCCACGAACTCATGGGCAAGGTCCGGGTCCGTGTACGCGGTCGAAGCACTCGAGCCGCCATGGGTGTCATTGAGCGTAGTGGGCATCTCGCCCAGTTCGGCCTCGACGCTGATTCCGGCAGGACGGACCATCTCGATGAAGGCTTTGACCCTGCTGACGTTCTCCTCGAACGTGAGCTTCGAGCAGTCATACATGACCGAGGTGAACCCGTTGTTGACACCACGCATGATGAAGTTCATGGATTCGCCGTGGTCGACGTGCACGGCGACCGGCACTTTTGCACGACGTGCACAGCCGATGAGGTCCGGGGCGATCCGCTCGAGCGGGATGAGCGGATCGTGCACCTCGGCATGGTCGATGACCAGCGGTATGTTCACTTCTTCGGCTGCATCGATGAGCGCCCGCAGGTACGTCGTGTTCGGGGCGTTGATGCAGCCCACTCCGTAACGGTTCCTCGTCGCGTCGGTCAGCATCTCTTTCAGGTTGACAAGCATGTCGGTCTCCTTGGGCAGGCGGACCTCGCCCTCGAGGCCCACCAGTCGTCTACAATTGCAAGATCTTGCAGGGATGATATTACTGTCATTTAGCTGGGACGGCAAGGGCAGAGCCGCATCGAACAGAGCATGGCTCCGGAATGGTTGCCCGGTCGCTGCCAGTCACTGCCCGACATGGGCTCTTCCGCACGAGGATGTGCTGACCGTGGCCAGGCGCTGCTCAGCCGACGTCACCCGCAGCGAGAGACTCGGCCACACCGAGATCCGTGATGAGGACGCTCGCCAGGCCCCCGCGCAGTGCCGACATGATCGCCTCGATCTTCTCCGATCCACCGCACACAGCAATGCGACGAGGGATCTTCCGCAGTTGATCAAGATCCATCCCGATCACCCGGTCGTCGAAGGCCGATCGGATCGCCTGACCCTCAGCGTCGAAGAAGCGGAAGCACACGTCGCCGACTGCCCCAGCCTCCTCCAGCTCTGCCAGGTCATGAGCCGACGCGTAGGTGCCCCCCGGCCTCACCAGTGTCGAAGAGGACAGCGAGCCGACACTCACCAGCGCAACGGTCACGGCACGCCAGCGCGACATGGCCTCGACCACGCTGGGGTCATCGGTCAGCGCGTCATGGACAGTCCTGTTCGTCGCCACCCCCGGCGCTGGGATGACAACGGGCTTGGCACCCATCTTGGTGGCGAACAGACCCAGCATCTGCGAGGCCTCGATCTGAGCGGCGGCGTGTCCGGCGCCGCCATCCAGCTGCACGACCTCATCGACTGCCGCATTCGCGAGCCGAGGAAGCGCCTGAGCGACGCGCATGAGGCTCTCACTCCATGCCGACACGCCCAGCACGCAACCGGTCGTCAGACTGTTCTCAAGGTACGCGACTCCAGCTGCGCCGAGCGAAGAGAGAACCTGCTCGTGGGAGCCCCGCGCGTCAGTGACAACCACCTCGTCGAGCCCGTAGGCACGTTCCAGCTGCTCCTCGAGCTCAGCGTGAACGCCCGCGGGGAGCGACACGACCGTCCGCACCACACCGGTGGAGGCGGCTTTTTTCAGGAGCCGCGAGACCTTCGACGCCGACAGATGCAGACGAGACGAGATCTCGGTTTGGCGAAGCCCCTGCTCGTAGTACATGCGGGCGACCCTGACCATGAGCCTCGTCTGGTGGGCATCTGCGCGAGACGTGGGGGCTCTCATGCGCTCACTCCCCCGGCTCCACCTGGCATGACGTCCTCCCCACGAACCCGCACGAGGATCATTGGCGATCCCCTCTCAGAATATGGTGCGGCCAAAATATGGTGCGGCGCCCGAGAACGAGTGATGCCCGGTTTGGAACACGGCGGAGGGCCCGCCGCCCCGAGTTCAGACCGCTGCGCGTTCGCGCGCCTCCTTCGCAACCGAGACGAATGCGTCCGGGTCGTGGGCGAAGCGCCCCAGGAAGAGGCCGTCGATGGCCGGGTCGAGGGTGCCGAGCAGACCCGGACCGGCCGAGCCGCCGTACAGCAGGCTGAGCCCGGGCACGTCGGACAGACCCTCGCGGATCCCCCGGCACACCGCCGAGACGTACTCGGACGGGGCCGGGGCCGGCGCGCCGATCGCCCAGTGGGGCTCGTAGCCCAGCCAGAGCTCGGACGGCCGGGCGTCGGCCAGGGCCGAACGCACCTGCCCGACGCACTTCGCGGCGGCCTCGGCCTCGGTGGAGCGCTCCGCCTCGCCGATGCACAGCAGCGGGACGATGCCGTTGCGGGCGGCGGCGGCCGTCTTCGCGGCGACCATCGCGTCGTCCTCGCGGTAGATCGTGCGCCGCTCGGCATGCCCCACCTCGACGACCCGGACGCCGAGGGCCGCCAGGTCGACGCCCGACACCTCGCCGGTGCGGGCGCCCCGGTCGTCCTGGCAGAGGTCCTGGGCGCCGAGCAGGATGCCCGAGCCGTCCAGGATCGCCCCCGTCTCGGCAATGGTCAGGAAGTCGGGCAGGACCGCCAGACGGACGGCGTCCGACAGGCCCCGCTCGGCGCCGACCAGTTCGACGAGCGAACGGGCGTACTCCAGCGTGCGGGGGCGCTCGAAGTACATCTTGAGGCTCACCGCGACGATCGGCCTGTTCACGATCGGTTCCCCCTCGCCTCGGCGCGGCCTCAGTGCTCGGCCTCGTACTCGCAGATGCGGGCGACCTTGACGCCGCTGCGCGAGGCGGGGTCGAACTCGTTGGCCAGGTAGTTCTCCAGAAGGACCTTCGCGGTCTCGATGCCGAGCACCTGGGAGCCCATGGCGATGAGATTGGCGTTGTTGGACAGGGTCGCCCGCTGGGCCTGGTAGACGTCGGCGACGCAGGCGCAGTAGGCGCCGCGGACCTTGTTCGCGGCGATCGAGACGCCGATGCCCGTGCCGCAGACGACGACGCCGCGGTCGGCCCCGCCGGCCACGACGTCCTCGGCGACCCTGGTGGCCACGTTGGCGTAGATCGGGTCGTCGGAGCCGTAGTCCTCGACCTCGTGGCCCAGCTCGACGGCCCTGGCCATGAGGGCCTTCTTGAACTCGGCGGCATTGGGGTCGCACCCGAAGATGAGCTTCATGGGATTCCTCTCGTCCGAGACGGTGTGTGGTTCTGAGACGGTGCGCGGTGTGGACGGTGCGCGGTGCGCTCCGCGGCGATCGGTGGCGGCGGGCTCGCGGCGACGCCGCCACTTCGCCGCCGATCCTATATGACTCATGCGGGTACGACTCATGCGGGGGCGGGACGGCCGGGCCGCGCGTGCTCGCGGCACGACCCGGCCCGCCCCGGGTCGCTCCGCCCTCCGACGGGGGCGAGCCCGAGCGGCCCGGGCTTCGGACGGGGGCCGGGCCCGGGAGGATCAGGGGCGGGAGGCCTCGGCCCTCGCGTCGATCTGCATCTGGGAGTAGACGGCGGCCACGCGCGTCGACTCGATCATCGACTCGCCCTGGGCGATGCCCTTGCCGGCGATGTCGAAGGCCGTTCCGTGGTCGACCGAGCTGCGCATGAAGGGCAGGCCGAGGGTCAGCGTGACGGCGTTCTGGAAGTCCAGCGTCTTGCAGGCGATGTGACCCTGGTCGTGGTACATCGACAGGATGGCGTCGTAGTGCCCGTCCAGGTTGAACGCGAAGATCGCGTCGGCCGAATCGGGGCCGTGCGCGTCGATGCCGAGGGCCCGGGCGTCCTCGACGGCCGGCGCGATGTGCTCGATCTCCTCGGTGCCGAACAGGCCGCCCTCGCCGACGTGCGGGTTGAGGGCCGCGACGCCGATCGACGGGTGCTCGAAGCCGAACTTCTTCAGCTCGGTGTCGATGTTCCCGAGGAACTCGAGGATGCGGTCGTGGTTGGCCAGGTCGCAGGCCTCGCGCAGCGAGACGTGCCGGCTGACGAAGAAGACGCGCAGCCTGTGCACGTTGAACATCGTCAAAGCGTACGGCGAGCCGGTGAGCGCCTGGTAGATCTCGGTGTGGCCGATGTAGGGCACCTCGGCCGCCTTGAGGGCGGCCTTGTTGATCGGGGCCGTGGAGACGCCGTCGATGCGACCGGCCATGCCGAGCTCGATCGACTTCTCGATGTACGAGTAGGCGCGCCTGGCCGCGGCGACCTGGATCGCGCCGAACCCGATCGTCGCGTCGAGCTCGACGCCGGTCTCGAGGAGGTCGACGGTGCCGAACTCGTTCCTCGCCTGCTCCGGCTCGGTGATGACGTTGAGCTTCAGATCCCTGACGCCCTGGATCTCGGCGGCCCGTTCGAGGGAGTCGGCGCTGCCGATGACGAAGGGATCGCAGATGTCGTGGATCCGCTCGTCCTGGATCGTCTTGAGGGTGATCTCCGGGCCGATGCCGGCAGGATCGCCCATGGTGATCGCCATGGTGGGCTTACGCGTGTGCGCCATGAGTGCGCATCCTTTCGTCGAGGATTCGGTTGACGGATTGAACGGCGGTGACCTCGGTGCCCGTCAGACCGCCCTTGCAGACGACGGGGAGCCCCTCGTAGGGGCCGCCGGTGATGATGCCCTGGTCGACCTGCGGAATGACGTAGTCGACGAGGGTGATGCCCTTGGCCCCGAAGGCCTCGCAGCCGGCCACCATGACGTCGCCGCCGGTGAGGTACAGGCCTGCGCAGTCCTGCCTGCCGATGACGTCGAGGACGCGCCGGGCCAGGGCGCCGAAGCGTACGGTGAGCCGCTTGGCCGGTTCGGGGCCTGTGAGGCCGGACAGCTCTTCCATGACGGCCTTCGGCGTGGTCGTGCCGCTGTAGACGGTGTCGAGCGCGCAGATCATGACGCGCGGCGGCGCGGCGGCCTCGTCGAGCAGACGGCGGGCCTCCGCCTCCGCCCTGCGGCACTCGGCCTCGTGGGCCGAGACGTCCCTGTCGAGCATCGCCAGGACGTCGACCGAGAGCGCGACGGCCCCGGGCGCCTCGGCCAGCCTGGTGATCTGGTTGTGGGTCACCCGCGTGGCGCTGCCCGCCACGACGAGCACCGTGCCCGTCTCGCCCGGCACCGGGTCGAGGCGGGTGACGCGCTGCGGCACCTCGGCGGGCCGGATGGCCCCCGCGTGCACCGCGACGCGGTCGGTGAACGGGCCCGGGTCGACGCAGACGATCGGCCAGCCGAGGTCGACGACGGCCTGGGCGATCTGGTCGACGTCGTCGATGCTCAACGCGTCCACGAGGAAGATCCGGGTCCCCTCGCGGCGCAGCTCGACGAGCTCGTGCTTGATGGCCTGCCTGCCCGAGATGACGGGCCTGATGCTCACGTGCCCGAGCCCGGCCTTGAACTGCTCGCGGAAGAGGGTGGGCAGGTGGGCCTGGTGCACCGGCGTGCGCACGTCCTGCGCGACGCCGGTGCGGGTCAGGAGCACCGAGTCGATGAGCGAGTAGCCCTCGATCACGACGCGCCGCGACTGGGGCATGGCCGGCACGACGACCGCCATGTACTCGGAGCCCAGGGCCGAGAGCATGCCCTCGACCTCCGGCCCCACGCCGCCGCGGACCGTCGTGTCGATGCGCTTCGCGAACATCCGGGCGCCCTGCTCCTCGAGGATCCGGGTCGCGTCGCGCACCCTCCCGAAGGCCACCCCGGCGGACAGCGGGCGCGAGTCGGTGCTGACGATCGCGGCGGCGTTGTCGGGCAGGGGCGTGGTCGCGACGTACGAGGGGTCGAAGAACACGGTGGCGGGCACGCCCTCCCGGGCGATGAGCGCGCCGACCGTCGTTCCGCCGGTCAGGTCGTCCGCGACGATTCCCACATTCGCCATGAGTCGGCACCTCCTTGTGCAGGGTTCATCGTCGCAGATCAGGCCCGGGTCGCGGTGGCGGCCCCGACCTTGGGCGCGGGCCGCCCCTCGGTGAGGGTGAGGATCAGCACGAGGCCGATGAGCAGGACGACGACGAAGTAGCTGAAGGCCACCGTGTAGTTGCCCCCGAAGGCGTCCAGCAGGGCGCCGACGATGATCGGGGCGAAGAAGCCGCCGAGGTTGCCGCCGGAGTTGATGACCGAGATGGCGAAGGGGTAGGTCCCGTCGGTCGTGAGGTTCATCGCGTAGGCGGTGAACATGGGCCAGCCGATGTTGAGGAAGAAGCCGGTGAGGATCAGCGAGCCGACGACCAGGACCGTGTTCTGCGGGACGACGAGCACGACGACCATCATGACAGCGGTCATGAGGGCGGTGATGAGCATGGTGGGCTTGCGGCGCCCGCGGAAGACGCGATCGGAGACGACGCCGCCCACGAGGGCGCCGACCAGGCCGCCGATGGACGGGGCGGAGGCGACGAAGCCCATCTTGATGAAGTTGTAGCCGCGGGCGGTCACCAGGTACGAGGGGATCCAGGTGAGCATGCCGTACAGCACGTTGTTCATGAAGAAGTAGGCGATGGTGTTGCCCCAGATGTTCCAGGACCGCATGATCCTGCCGTTGGTGTCGAGCGGCTTCTCGTCGCGCAGCCGGATGAGGCGGTCGATCCAGCCCATGTCGCCGAAGTCGACCCTCTTCTCGGTCCCACCGGTGTCGGTGCTCGTGATGCGGGCGAGCTCGGCGGCGTTGACGCACCTGGACTGGCCGGGGTGGGTGCGCTGGACGAGGAAGAAGACGATCGCCATGACCACCCCGGGGACGGCGAACCAGTGGAACACCGAGCGCCAGCCCTGGGCGTTGGCCAGGGCCACGGCGATGATCGGCACGATGATCGGCGCGAACTGCGTCGAGGCGATGTAGACGCCGGTGGCCGTGCCCTTCTCCTTGGGCGGGAACCAGGCGTTGACGGTGGAGGTCATGCCGACCGGGGTCGGGCCCTCCATGAGGCCGAGCAGCAGGCGCAGCACGAGCAGGGCCACGGCGGTGGTCGCGAAGCCCATGCAGAAGGTGATGATCGAGAAGAGCAGGACGGCCAGCGAGACGATGTGGCGGGTGCCCTTCTTCGTCATGACGAGGCCGGCGGGGATCTGGGAGATCGCGTAGCCGAGGAAGAAGAAGCTCGAGATGGCGCCCGAGGCGAAGTTCGAGATCTCGAACTCGCCCTTGATCATCGGCAGGACGGCGCCGATGTTGGAGCGGTCGGCCATGCAGATCACGTAGGTGATGAAGATGACGGTGAGGACGACCCAGCGATAATGCGTGGGACGCTCCTCGTGGTGAAGTGTCGACGATGACATGCGTGCCCCATCTGGTGTGCGGTGGACGATGTGTACGAGTCGGGAGGGGCCCCGAGACGAGACAAGACTACACAAATTCTCATCATTGTCCATATGAGAGGGTCTTGATGCGAGATTTTGGGAAAATATCGCATTGTTGACAGTGTGGCGGTATGCTGGGAGTCGCCTCGCCGAGGAGGCACCCGCGCACCTGCGGGCCCTCGATCCAGGAAGTCATCGCATGATCGTCGGACAGTCGGGCAGGACGAGCCGGGCGCTGCGCCCCGTCGAGCGCGCGCGTCTGGCCGACGCCGCCGAGCTCTACTGGGTGCAGGGGAAGAAGGTCGAGGAGGTCGGCGCCGAGCTCGGCGTCTCGCGCTCCACGGTCTCGCGCATGCTGGCCCGGGCCCGCGCGACGGGCGTCATCCAGTTCACCGTGCACCGCGAGGAGGGTCCCACCGACCAGCTGCGTCACGAGCTCGAGCAGCGCTACGGCGTGAGCGCCACCGTCGCCCCCGTCGAGCACTCCGAGACCGCCCGGGAACGGATGCTGGCCGTCGCGGTCCAGACGGCCTCTTGGCTCGACGCCTTCGTCCGACCCGGCGTCATCCTCGCCGTCGCCTGGGGCAGCACGGTCGAGAACATCTCGCTCCAGCTCCGCCCTCACCCCGTCCCCGACATGCAGATCGTCCAGCTGCACGGCTCGGGCAATGTGGCCACGCTCGGCACCAACTACGCCGGGCTCATCCTCGACCGCATCGGCAACGCCTTCGACGCCCAGGTGCACTACTTCCCCGTGCCCGCCTTCTTCGACTCGGCGAGCACGCGCGCCGCGATGTGGCGGGAGAAGTCCATCCAGCAGGTGCTGGCCCTGCGGGCCGGGGCCGACCTGCTGCTCACCAGCGTCGGCACGCCCGACGGCGAGCTGCCCGGGCATCTCTACGACTCCGGCTACCTGACCGCCGCCGACATGGCGCAGATGGAGCGCGAGCACGTCGTGGGCAACCTGGGCGGCATCTTCTTCCGCACCGACTCCAGCACCGACCGCATCGACGTCAACGCGCGCTCGACCGGACTGCCGTTCAACGAGCTGCGCCACATCCGCCGGCGCCTGCTCGTGGCGGCCGACCCTGCGAAGTCGCCGGCCATCCGCACCGTCCTCGGCGCCGGTCTCATGACCGACGTCGTCGTGGACGCGGCGACGGCGCAGGCCGTCGTCGAGGCCTGAGGGGCCCGACGGCTCAGACGCGGGCCGCGAGGAACTGGAGGACGGACTCGAAGAAGCGGCGCCCGTCGAGCGACGTGCCGATGAGCTCGTCGACGTTGTGCTCGGGGTGGGGCATGAGGCCCACGACGTTGCCGCTCCGGTTCGTCACACCGGCGATGTCGGCCCGCGAGCCGTTCGGGTTGTCGAGATAGCGGAAGACGACCTGCCTGTTGTCCTCGAGGGCCTCGAGGGTGTCGTCGTCGCACATGTAGTTGCCCTCGCCGTTCTTCAGCACGATGCTGATCTCCTCGCCGGGGACGAAGGCGCAGGTCCACGTCGTGTCGTCGGTCTCGACGCGCAGGCGCTGCTCGCGGCAGATGAACCTGCGGCACTCGTTGCGGATCATGGCGCCGGGCAGCAGGTGCGACTCGCACAGCACCTGGAAGCCGTTGCAGATGCCGAGGACCGGCACGCCCCGCCCCGCCGCCGCGATGACCTCGTCCATGACCGGAGCGAAACGGGCGATGGCGCCGCACCGCAGGTAGTCGCCGTAGCTGAAGCCTCCGGGCAGGACGACCGCGTCGACGCCCTGGAGGTCGTCCGAGGCGTGCCAGAGGCCGACCGGTTCGGCGCCGCAGATCCTGATGGCGCGCAGCGCGTCCTGGTCGTCGAGGGTACCGGGGAAGGTGACGACGCCGATCCGCGCCATGTCAGTCCTCCTCGACGCGGACGGCGAAGGCCTCGATCACGGTGTTGGCCAGGAGCTTCTCAGCGGCCTCGTGGATCTGCGCCAGACGCTCGTCGGTGATGGCCCCGTCGACCTCGATCTCGAAGCGCTTGCCCTGCCGCACCGACAGGCCGTCGAAGCCGAGCCGCGCGAGCGAACCGGTGATGGCCTTGCCCTGGGGATCCAGGATCTCGGGCTTGGGCATGACGTCCACAACAACTCGTGACATGATCAGAACCTTATCGTGCGGGGCCGCTCAGACGGCCAGCCGCTCGCCGGTCAGCCGCCCGTAGGCCTCGAGGTAGCGGGCCCGGGTGGCCTGGACGATCTCGTCGGGCAGCGCAGGCGGCCGGGCGCCGGAGCCGCGGTCCCAGCCGGAGTCGTTGAGCAGCCAGTCGCGCAGGTACTGCTTGTCGAAGCTCACGAGGGAGCCGTCCTCGTCGTAGGCCCCGGCGTCCCAGAAGCGGGACGAGTCGGGCGTGAGCACCTCGTCGGCGAGCACGATCGTGCCGTCCGGGAGCTTGCCGAACTCGAACTTCGTGTCGGCCAGGATGATGCCCCGCTTGCGGGCCACCGGCGCGGCGGCGCGGTAGAGGGACAGCGTGAGGTTGCGGACCCGCTCGCCGTCGTCGGGCACCTCGAGGCGATCGACCATCTCGTCGAAGGTGACGTTCTCGTCGTGCTCGCCGACGGGGGCCTTCATGGCGGGCGTGAAGATCGGCTCGGGCAGCTCCGAGCCGTCGTGCAGGCCCTCGGGCAGCCTCACGCCGCAGACCATGCCGGTGCTCCGGTACTCCTCCCAGCCGGATCCGGTGAGGTGGCCGCGGGCGACGCACTCGACGGGGATCATGTCGAGCTCCTGGACGATGACGGCGCGGCCCTTGACGGCCTCGGGGACGTCGGTACTCGCCACGTGGTTGGCGACGATGCCCGAGAGGCGGTTGAACCACCACAGGGAGAGTCGGGTGAGGATGATCCCCTTGTCGGGGATCGTGGAGTCGAGGACATGGTCGAAGGCCGAGATGTTGTCGGTGGCGACCATGAGGATCCGCCCGGGGCGGTCCGGCAGCGAGTAGAGCTCGCGGACCTTGCCGGCGTGGAGGAGGGGAAGACCGAGATCTGCATACTGGGGGTCAGTCACGCGCCCATCCTATGCCGGAGAGCGCCCCCGGGGACGGCGGTTCACGGGCCGGCGCGATCGCGACGGGGCCATCGACGCCGTGTCGTGATGCGGACGCCGCGGACCGGTCGGCCCCGGGGAGCGAACAGACCGGCCAGAGCGGAGCCGGGCGGGCTCCGGCCGACCGGGAAGAGGGCCCGGCCTGCGGCACGCACGGGCCGGTGATCCACGTGACGTGTGAGCAGGAGGGCGAACAGAAGGTAGGCGATGCAGGAAACCGTCCACCCCCCCACCAGCATCCCGTTCCTGAGCATGGGGTCATCCGACACGGCCCAGGCGTGGAACGGGCCGATGTTGTCGAGCAACAGAGAGGAAAGCGCGGCCGCCATGAAGGCGGCGAGAGCCAGGAGAATGCGCGCCCAACCGGGTACACGCGGAAGAGTTCGCGGACACTGGGCCCGTGGGGGTGTTTCGGTACGTTGAGCTGCCATGTTTCGACGCTAGGACGCGATCATGGTTGTTTCGCGTGACCGGGGACCGGATTTCTGCCCCGGACCCGTGACCACGGTCACGGGACATCGGGTCATGGTCCGGTCTACGGTGAAGGAATGGAAACCAGGCGGCGCGGCAGCAGGCAGGCGGAGGATTCCTTACCCACCGGCGCCACTCTCCTGCCCGTGCTGCAGGTTCTCTCGCTCGTGTGCCTGGCCATTTCCGGGCTTCACATCCTGGGCGGTGGTGACCCGCTTCGCAGCGCCGCAACTTGCTACATCTTGGGCATGACCTGCGTGGTGGGTGCCTTCTGGGTGGCGCGAAGCCACGCAATAACCGGTCGAGGGCGTGCCACTTGTTCCGTGGTCGTGCTGCTTCTTCTGATCGGGCCGGAGTTGCTGGGCAATTTCTCCTTCACAGTGCCGATACTCATCGTGGCAACCGCTCTGCTGGTGATCGACGTCGGCATGTACACGAGCCTGGCCGGGAGCGGTCTGACATCCATCGTTCTCCTGGCCCTGGGGTTGACCCTGGGACAGGGGCCGGTGGAGTCCTTGTCCATCGCCGTCTCCTCCATGGTCCTCATGTCCGTGGGGACGACGCTGGGTCTGGTCCTGTCCAGGTATGACGCCGCCCTGACACAGATCCGCCGGAAAACTGCGCTGGAGAAGGAGTTCATGTTGGCACAGGAACGCGCGCGGGCCGCACATGAGTTGCACGACGGACTGGGGCACCGGTTGACCCAGATCGGCATGAGCCTGGAGTTTGCGGGCCGCGTACGTGAAACGGATCCCGACGCGGCGTGGGACGAGGTGGCGGTAGCGGAGCGGACAAGCCGCGATGCGGTGAATGAGATGCGCACCTGGGTCAGGGCCTTGAGTCCAGTGCGCAGCGAAAACGACCGCGGCGGTGTGGACCTGGAAGCCATCGCGGCGTCGTTCCGCGGAACGGATGTGGACGTGAGGGTTCGTGAGGAGTTGAGACCGCACGTACTCACCGATGCGGCCGAACTGCTCGTGTACCGCACGGTACAGGAGGGGTTGACCAACGCTCTCAGGCATTCCCGGGCACGCGTTGTGGAAATCCTTGCGACCAGAACCGGTGACGAGGTCCTGGTGTCGGTGACCAATGAAATCCCCGCCGCACAGGACCGAAAGATTCCGAAGGCACCGGTTGGGGACCCGGACGGCGCATCCGCGGGATTCGGCATCAACGGGTTGTCCGAGCGCGCCGTCGACCTAGGGGGCACGGTCACAGCCGGCCGGAACGGCAACTCGTTCCGATTGACCTTGACGCTTCCCCTCCGGGAGGCCGCCTCGACTGGCCAGGACGTGTCATGAGCGCTGCTCTCCGGGTTCTCGTTGTCGATGACCAGCAGCTCCTCCGCCGGGGATTGATCATGCTCTTCGGAACGGTCGAGGGTGTTGATGTCGTGGCTCAGGCGGCCCACGGGGACGAGGCCCTGGCGGTGCTGCGCGCCAAGAGGATCGACGTGGTTCTGACGGACGCGAAAATGCCGGTCATGGACGGCATTGAGCTCGTACGGCGGTGTGCACGGTCACATCCAGGGCTACCAGTCCTGGTCCTGACCACCTTCGATGAACCTGACATCGTCCGAGGGGCGATTGCCGCTGGGGCTGCCGGATTCCTTCTGAAGGACACCTCCATCGAGTCCCTGGCCGAGGCGGTCCGAGCCGTGGCTGATGGCGGGCTGGTGATCGACCCCCGCGTGGCACGTCTCGCTTTCACCACCGACGGTTCACGGACGGCAGGGGACGAGTCCCCGGTGCTTGCAGTCCTGACCCCAACCGAACGCAAAGTGGCCTCCCTGGTGGCCGAGGGCCTGACCAACCAAGCGATAGCCGCACGCATGGTCCTGGCGGAAGGCACTGTGAAGAACCATGTCTCCACCCTGTTGCACAAGTTGCAGGCTCCCGATCGCACCGCACTCGCGTTGACGTTGTACAAGGCTTTCCAGTCCTGAAATCGCTCCCGGCAGGATGATTCTGGCTCCTCCGCAACCGGCCTTGTTCCCTCCACCCTCTGAGCCACGAAGGTCTCAAGTTACGGCTAGACTCCGCCGAAGAGGTTCTACCGGAGGAGGCAGAAGGTGAACAACGGGGTCATCTCGAAGGTTCTGATCGCCAACCGCGGGGAGATCGCCGTCAGGGTGATCCGGGCCGCGCGCGACGCGGGCATCGCCTCGGTGGCCGTGTACGCCGACTCCGATGCGGACTCCCTGTTCGTGACGCTCGCGGACGAGGCCTTCGCCCTGGGCGGAGCGACCCCCGCGGACACCTACCTGAGTGTGGAGAAACTCCTCGACGTGGCGCGCCGCTCCGGAGCCGACGCCGTGCACCCGGGCTACGGTTTCCTGGCCGAGAACGCCGGTTTCGCCCGCGCCGTCATGGACGCGGGCCTGAGATGGATCGGCCCGCCCCCCGAGGCCATTGAGAGCCTGGGCGACAAGGTCAGGGCGCGTCACATCGCGCAGAAGGTGGGTGCCCCGCAGGTGCCTGGCACCCCCGATCCCGTCGCTGACGCCGCGGAAGTGGTGCGTTTCGCGGAGCAGCACGGCCTGCCCGTGGCCATCAAGGCCGCCTTCGGGGGTGGCGGTCGCGGCCTCAAGGTGGCCCGCACCCTCGAGGAGATCCCCGAGCTGTTCGCCTCCGCAACCCGGGAGGCCATCACCGCCTTCGGGCGCGGCGAGTGTTTCGTGGAACGCTACCTGGACAAACCCCGGCACGTGGAGACCCAGTGCCTGGCCGATGAACACGGCAACGTGGTGGTGGTCTCCACCCGCGACTGCTCGCTGCAGCGCCGCCACCAGAAGCTCGTCGAAGAGGCGCCGGCCCCGTTCCTCGGCCCGGAGCAGGAAGAGCTGCTGCGCAGTTCGTCGAAGGCCATCCTGAAGGAGGCCGGGTACGTCGGGGCGGGGACCTGCGAGTTCCTCGTCGGCCTCGACGGGACCATCTCCTTCCTTGAGGTCAACACCCGCCTCCAGGTGGAGCACCCGGTTTCTGAGGAGGTCACGGGGCTGGACCTGGTGCGGGAGATGTTCCGCATCGCCGAGGGTGAGGAGCTGGGCTACGACGATCCCGAGATCCACGGTCACTCCATCGAGTTCCGCATCAACGCCGAGGACGCCGGGCGTGGTTTCATGCCCGCCCCCGGCACCCTGGTCAAGTGGCACGCTCCCACCGGTCCCGGAATCCGTGTCGACGAGGGCTATCACGCGGGCATGACCGTGCCGGGAGCCTTCGACTCGCTCGTGGCGAAGCTCATCGTCACCGGCGCGAACCGCGCCCAGGCCCTGGCCCGGGCGCGCCGCGCCCTGGGTGAGCTGCAGGTCGAGGGGATGCCGACGGTCGTCCCGTTCCACCAGGTTCTGCTGGAGGAACCCGATTTCGTGGCCGCCGACGGCGGCTTCGGGGTTCACACCCGCTGGATCGAGACCGAGTTCACCAACGAGATTCCCGCCTACAC
>ERZ773070.205-NODE-205-length-45327-cov-6.778649_pt1 | contig 45327 bp, 31 predicted proteins | sample MGYA00580618_ERZ773070 | MGnify/ENA primary metagenome ERZ773070 (study PRJEB29015, sample SAMEA2738023) | human oral metagenome | biome: human oral; feature: human-associated habitat; material: dental | place: China | collected 2019 ...
CCGCGCCGCCAGTGGGGCGGCCTGCTGGGCGGCCTGGCCGCTGGCCTGGGCCTGGCCTGGCTGGCCAATGCCCTGGGGCTGGGCGAAGGCTTTGCCAATGTGCTGCTCATTGCCCTGCTCGTCATGGCGGGCATGGCCGTGCTGCGCATGCGGCGCGGCAGCGCAGCCCAGGCCGCAGGCGGCCCCGCCTGGCCAGCGGCCAATTCCTACAACCCGGCCAAGGTAGGCAACGATGCCAGCGCCCGCCCGTGGGAGCGCGCGGCCACGACCGCAGGCGGCTCCATGATCGGCTCGGCCCTTTCCGGCCCGCAAGGCTGGGGCATTCCTGCCGGCTTTGATATTGCGGGCTTTACCGAAGCGGCGCGGCGCAATTTCATCTCGCTTCAGGCCGCCTGGGACAAGGGCGACGAAGCCGCCTTGCGCGCCATGATGACCGATGAAATGCTGGCCGAAACCCGCGCCCGCCTGGCCGAGCGCGGCGGCCAGCCCAGCCAGACCGTGGTCAACATGCTGCAAGCGCAGCTGCTGGGCATTGAGGAGCTGCCTGCCGAATACATGGCCAGCGTCGAATTCAGCGGCCTCATCACCGAAGACGGCAACGGCCCCAGCCCATTTCGCGAAGCCTGGAACATGACCAAGCCCAAAACCGGCCCTGGCGGCTGGCTGGTGGCGGGCATCCAGCCTTTGTCCTGAAAACCGGCTTACGGAAACCCAACCCCTTCGGGCGCGGCCTGGCAGGCAGGGCCAAGCGCGCTTCTATACCCGCAGATAGGCTTTGAGCAGGCTCTCAGCCCTGCTCCGGGAAATCAGGCGGCTCGATGCCCCGCTCCTTGCCGCCGCCCAGCTGCCACCAGTCCACATGGCGGGTGCCCAGCATCAGCGCAGCCAGCATGGCGAACACGAGCAGCGCGCCCAGCAAGAGGGCGTTGTTTTCAGAAGCCAGCAGCCCATACAGCGCCGCGTAGAGCACGGCCACGTAAGCCGCCAGCGCCCCGCCGCGCTGCGCGCCGCCCAGCACGGCGCTGAAATACAGGCCCAGCAGCGCCACGCTGGCTGCCGCCGCGCCCGCGTAGGCCCAGGCGAAGGCCATTTTTTCCGACAGCGCCAGCAGCAGCAAGAAGAACACGGCGATCGACAGCCCCACCAGCCCGTACTGCACGGGGTGCAGGCGCAGGCGCTTGAACAGCTCCACCATGAAAGCGGCCATGATGACCAGCGCGATGAACAGGCCGCCGTACTTGGCCGCGCGCTCGCTCATGGAATACACGTTCACGGGCTGCGTCAGCGTGACATCAAAGGTTTCCAGCCGCTCCAGGTTCGCCGCTTTTTCCTGCTTGAGCGCTGCGGCCAGCTGGGCGCGCGCCTGCGTGGTCAGGGAAGAGATGCGCCAGTGCGCCTCAAAGCCCGTATCGCTCACCGTGCGTTCAGCAGCCAGAAAGCGCCCGCCAAAGCCCGGGTGCGGCCAGGCCGATGAAAGCTGCGCCGTGGTGTCCTCGCCCAGCGGAGCCACGGCCAGATGGCTTTGGCCGGCCAGCGTCATATCCAGCACGTAGGGCAGCGCCTGCCCTTGCTGCCAGGTATCCAGCGCCTGGCCCGACAGCGCCGCCTGCACGCTGCCAGCGGCCAGCGCGGATTGCGCCGCGGCCCGGGGCAGCCCGCGCTCCAGCGTCAGCGCCTGCCCGGCGGCTTCAAGCTGCGGCGCGCCTTCCAGCCCGCGCAAATCAGACATGGACAGCACCAGCACCGGCGCGCCAGCTTCGCCGCCCACTTCAATTTGCGAGCCTTCCACGCTATGCGGCAGGCTGTCCACGTCAAACGGGGGAATTTCGCCCTGCACCTTGGCCGTCAGCCGGTAGAAAGGCACTTTGAAAATGCCCCGGTAGCGCTCTTGCGTGGCCAGCGCGCCCTGCATCGTTTGCGTTTTGGGGAACACGATGGCCACGTCCTGCCGCTGGCGCAACTCTTCGCCCGTGATCTGGCCCTTGTCATCGCGCACCGGCTCGCGCCAGCGCTCCACATAAGGCACCAGCAGATAAGGCGCGGCCAGCGTCTGCGCGCCCACGTGGGTTTGCGCCAGCTCTTCAGCGGCGCTGCGCTGGCTGTCGCCGCGCTCGCGGATCAGCCCCAGAATTTCGCTCAGCGGAATGCACAGCACAAGCCACAGCACAAAGAGCAAAGCGGTTTTGGCCAGCAGCGAATCGCGCCAGGCCGTCAGGCGCAAGGTCATGTTTTTTTCCTTTTCTGGTTCAAATGAGAGAGCCTGCCTGCCAGCTGGCCGCGAGAACAAAAGCGCGGAAATCGGGATGGGCCGCAAGGCGAAAGCCGCAGACGGGCCTGACTGTCCGCAGACCGCCCGGGGCCGCGTTTTTTTGCATCTGAAAAACAGATGGCAAACAGACTCGACAAAGGCCGCGATGATCGCGCCGTTTTGCGCGGAGGCGATGAAATTCGCCTTCACGCCAGCCGCACGCAGGCTTTGTGCGGCGGGCCGCTTCACATTGCCCTCAAACCACCCGCCTTCAAGGGCCGCCCGCGCAGTGCGGAGCATGCCCAATTCCACTCCTTCGCCTCTACAGACCCAAAGCCCGAATTTGCTCCTCAATCAATAGCAATATGTCCTAGTGTAAAGAGCGCGGGAGCCGTTTTCCGGGGTCATGAATTTGCTCCTGTTTTTAGTGCCTGCATGCCTTTCTGGAAGCCTGCTCAAGACCAGAAATCGATTTTTTACCCTCAAGATTATTCCCTGCCCCATGCAAACCGTATAACCTGCTTTGCGGCATCAACCCTTGCTTCAACATTCAACGGAACAATGCACCTCGGCGTTGCGTGCCCAACATTCAAGTTATACACAATCGGCAAATCCGGCTTGTTTATTTCGCTTATCAAGAGGCGCTTGTATTCTTCATAATGCACCTCATCCATTGGCTTTCCGGCAAGAACGCCATTTACAACTTCAAAAATGCCGGCCGCTTTCAATGTTTGCAGCATCTTTTGGTAGAGGTCAGGTTTGGCGCACTCTTCGCCTGATTCCAGAAGCAGTATTTTGCCACGCCAGTCATCAACACTCGGGAAAATATCATACTGGCGGCACAGGGCAGGGCTGTCATCATGGCGGGAATGGTCAAACATATCATATATTGTTTCAATGCAGCCGCCCAGGATTTTGCCGGAGAATACGGCATTGCCTTGCAACAATTCAAATCCGCGATTTGGATGCCGTACCCGTTTGACGCCAATTTGCGATTCATCAAATGCCGTGCGTTCACCATACCAGACATCGCTCGGGCGTATCTCTTGTATTGTGCCGGTCGCAAGCAATTCCTCAAAATACTTCCGCGAATAGGGCAGCATTTCATCTTCAAGCTCGCACACATCCGACAGAAAAGACTGGCCATAAAACGTATGGATACCTGCTTTGTGCAGCATGAAATGATTTGCCGTCGCATCGGAAAAGCCGAGAAAAATCTTTTGGCTATTTCTGACCGCATGCAGCAATTCATCATGTCCAAACAAATGCGGCAGCAGCCGGTAGGTGTCATCTCCGCCAATGGCGCACAGTATCATATCGACAGACGGATCACGAAAAGCATCCAGCAAATCCTGCGCGCGGGCTTCGGGATGGCGTTTGAGAAACTCAATGCCCTTGCAGGCATTTGCAGCGGCAACCACTTCTATTCCGTATGAACGCAAACGCCTGAAGCCTATTTCTTTCTCGTGCTTCACAAACGGCTCGCCAAGCAAGCCCAGCGAAGGGCTGACAATAGCGATCTTTTTTACCCTCACAGGTTTCTCCCAAGATTTCTTCGGCATGCAGGGATTTCTTTTGTCTGCGGCAAAACCCCTTAATATCAGGCCCGGCGCTTGCAGGAATTAAAATGGCTTTACTGTTACCATCTGGATGATAAGGTTTAACTGTGAGGGACCGCGAATCGGCATGGGCTGCAAAGCGCAGACCAGCCTGACTGTCTGCAACACGGCAGCCCCGCCCAATACCACCCACGCTTTTTGCGCCCGCGCACAGACTTTGAACCGGCCCCGAACGCCGCCGCCACACCCGCTCCCTGCTTCGCTCATGCCTGCCCCAACCTCTTTCGCCCGCCGCCGCTGGCTCCGCGTTCTTGCCTGCGCGGCCGCCATCCTGGCCGCCCTGCCGCTCATGGCCTGGGCGCTGCTGCGCGCCGCGCTCGCCCCGCAGGCGGGGGAATGGGCCGTCACCCTCGGCAGCGGCCCCTGGGCCATACGCGCCAGCGCCGTGCAACTGGCCTGGCTGGGCACCTCTCCCTGGCTTGGCCCGCAGCTTGACGGCCTGCAACTGCGCACCCGCTACGGCCCGCTGGATATCGCCTGGCTGCCCGCCCGGGGCAAGGGCTTGAACGAAGCGCCCATCCTCATCCTGCACTGCGAGCCTTGCGCACTGCCCCTGCCTGCCGCAGGCCGGCCCGCCCATGCCCTGCGCCTGCCCGCCGTCCAGCTTGCCCTCATGCGCGACCGCGTGCAGCACCTGCGCGGCACCCTCATGCTTGGCGCCAACCCGCTCACCGCGCCGCCCGCGTCAGACAGCCTGCCCGCCAGCCCGCAGCCGCCCCTGATCACCCTGTGGTGGCAGGCCGACCGCGCCCCGGAACAAGACGGCCGGGGCTGGCTGCTGCGCCTGCACGGCCCCGCCATCCCCGTGCGGGACTGGCTGGCCTTGCTGGGCGCGCCCGGCAGCGGCAAAACCAGCGGCACCCTGGCCCTGGACGCCGAACTGCCCATGCCCGGCCCCGCCAGCGCCTGGCGCGTGCGCTGGCGGCACGACGGCCCCTCGCCCTTGCCCGTGCGGGCCTTTCCCGCCTTTTTGCAGACCTGGCTGACCCGCCCGGCCAGCGCCCCGCCCAGCCTTCCCGCCCCAGCCCTGCCCGCTGGCGAAGACGACGACGCTGGCAGCGCCCCCGCGTAAGCGCCTGCACGCAATCTGTCCGCGAGTGCGGAAAGCGCAGATTGGGGCGCGGCCTCGGCCCACGCGCTTTTTTGCCCGCCAGTGCGGGGGATTGGCCCATCAAAAGCAGGAGCAAATTCAAGGGGCCAAAAACAGCGTTTGCGCACATTCCACCAGGACGTAACGCTATGAATACGGGAGCGAACTGAAGGCGGCTTTCCCTTTTCCGCCAGCGCGGGCGTTCCGTTCGTCAGGAACAGACGGGTCAGGGGCGGGAGCGCTCTTCGCGCGGGCCGCGCCGGAGCTTGCGGCGTTGTTTCGCCTTGATGGCCGGGGCAGGCCGCTTCAAGCAAGACGCCGCCTGCATGCATATCAGAAAAAGGAGCGAATTCAAGGGCATGAAAACGGCTCTTGCGCCTGCAGCACTAGGACATCATGCTATGAATCAAGGAGCTGAACTAGCCCCTTGCCAAGCCCTATGCCCGCGCCCTCAGAACCGGTTCAGAGCCTGACCGTGAGAGCAAAAGCGCGGGCCGGGATGGGCGGCAGGCAGCGCTGGCGGCCCGGCAAGGCGGCTGCAAGGCCCCAAAGCGCCCAAGGCCGCGCCTGTCGCTCCCTCAGGCGAACTTTGAGCCGGTTTTCAGTGCGGCAGCGTGCCTTGCACGCCCTCGGCCAGCCAGTTCATTTCCATGATTTGCTGATCCGTGAGCGTTTGCCCGGCGGGCAGCACTTCGCGGCCCGTGTTGTCGCGCAAGGGGCCGGCAAAAGGGTGCAGGCGGCCTGCGGCCATGTCGGCCTGGCGGGCAAGCACCTGCTTTTGCACGGCTTCGGGCACGCGCGGGCCGAAGTGGCCCACGCTGACCATGCCGTCTTTCACGCCGCCCCACAGGCGCTGGCTTTGCCATGTGCCGTCCAGCGCAGCTTGCAGGCGGCGCGTTTCGTAGTCGCCCCACTGGTGCGTCACAGCCAGCAGCTGCGCATCGGGCGCGGCCATGCGCATGTCGGAGTGGTAGGCCACGGCGAGCTTGCCGCGCTCCTGGGCGGCGGCCATCACGGCGGTCGAGCCGGTGTGAAAGGCCAGCACATCGGCGCCCTGGTTGATGAGCGTCATGGCCGCATCGCGCTCGCGCGGCGGGTTGAACCATTCGTTCAGCCACACCACCTTGACGCGCGCCTTGGGCGCGACGCTGCGCAGGCCCTGCGCGAAGGCGTTGATGCCTTGCAGCACTTCAGGAATGGGAAAACCGGCCACATAGCCGATTTGCCCGCTTTCGCTCATGCGGCCCGCCGCAATGCCGGCCAGATAGCGCCCTTCGTAAAAGCGGGCATTGGCCACGGCCACATTGGGCGCGGTTTGCAGGCAGGTCAGGCACTCGAATTTCACGCCCGGAAACTCCGCCGCCACCTTCATCACGGGCTGCATGTAGCCAAAGCTGGTGGTGAAGATGACGCGCTTGCCTTGCCGCGCCAGATCGCGCAGCACGCGCTCGGCGTCGGCGGCGTTTTCGGGCACATCAGGCACGGCGCTGGTTTGCACGCGCCCGCCCAGCGCGCGCTCGGCTTGCAGGCGGGCCTGATCGTGCTGGCGCGTCCAGCCCGCAGGCGGCACCACCGACATGTAAACCCAGGCGGCTTGCAGCGGCGCGCTTTCGGGCGCGCTTGCAGGCTGGGCCAAGGCGGGCTGGGCCAGGGCAGACTGGGAAGCAGCGGCCAGCACAAGGCAGGCAGCTGCGCAAGCCCGCACAGAAAGGGAAATCGCCGCGCGTGCCCTCGCGGCGGGGAGGTTTTTGTACATGGTTGTCCTCGACATGGCCCCGGATGAAATGAAAACCGCGCGCCAGCCGGGGCAAAGCTGGCGCGCGGGCGGCGGCGATTGTAGGCAGGCGGCGCTTTTGATGCCTTTTGCTTTTACGCACCGCAAAACCGCACGGCCTCAAAACCGCGCTGAAAAATGCACTCCACCGTCCGTGCGCTGATGGCTCCTTGGGCTGCAAGGCCCCGCAGCCTGCCAGCCGCCGTACCATCGCGGCCCTTTTCCTGACGCTCCCGCTGCCGCATGCAAGCCACGCCGCCTCTTTCTTTTCTCTGGCACGACTACGAAACCTTCGGGGCCAATCCGCGCCGCGACCGGCCGGCGCAGTTCGCCGCCATCCGCACCGATGCCGATCTGAACGAAACGGGCGAGCCGCTCATGCTGTACTGCCGCCCTGCGGCAGACGCGCTGCCCGAGCCTGAAAGCTGCCTGATCACCGGCATCACCCCGCAGCTTTGCGCGCAGCGCGGCCTGCCGGAGAGCGAATTTGCCGCCCGCGTGAACGCCGCGCTGGCCGAGCCGGGCACCGTGGGCGTGGGCTACAACAGCATCCGCTTTGACGACGAAGTCACGCGCCATCTGCTGTGGCGCAACCTCATCGACCCCTACGCGCGCGAATGGCAAAACGGCAATGGCCGCTGGGATTTGCTCGACGTGGCCCGCTGCGCCCACGCCCTGCGCCCCGAAGGCGTGCGCTGGCCCACGGGCGAAGACGGCCTGCCCAGCTTCAAGCTCGAACACCTGGCCGCCGCCAACGGCCTGGCGCATGAAGCCGCGCACGACGCCCTGTCCGACGTGCGCGCCACCCTTGCCCTGGCTCGCCTCATCCGCCAAAGCCAGCCGCGCCTTTTTGACTTCTGCCTGGCCCTGCGCAGCAAAGAGCGCGTGGCGCAAGAGATGGGCCTGCCCGCTGCCGTGGCCTCGGCGCGGCCCTTCCTGCACGTCAGCGGCATGTTCGGCGCGGCGCGCGGCTGCATCGCCCTCATGGCCCCGCTGGCCATGCACCCGGCCAACAAAAACGAAGTGCTGGCCTGGGACTTGATGCACGACCCCGCCGAGCTGGCCGCCCTCACGCCCGAGCAAGTCCGCCAGCGCCTGTTCACCCCCGCGCAAGAGCTGCCCGAAGGCACGCCGCGCCTGCCCATCAAGGGCGTGCACCTGAACAAGGCGCCCATCGTCATCGCCGCCCTCAAAACCCTGCGGCCTGAACAGGCGCGGCAATGGGGCATCGACTTTGCCCAGGCCCAAACCCACCTGGAGCGCTTGCGCGCCCTGCCGGACTTGAGCGCGCTGTGGCAGCAGGTTTATGCCCGCCCCGAAGCCGCCGCCGCCGTGGACGTGGACGAAGACCTCTACGGCGGCTTCGTGAGCCGCGACGACCGCCGCCGCCTGGACGAGCTGCGCCGCGCCCTCAAGCCCGGCAGCAGCGAGCCGCCCCGCCTGCCCGGCTTTGACGACGCGCGCCTGCACGAGCTGGTCTGGCGCTGGCGCGCCCGCAACCGCCCCGAAAGCCTCACGCCTGACGAGCAGCGCCGCTGGCGCGAACACTGCCAGGCCCGCCTGCTGTACGGCGCGGGCGGCGCGCTCACCCTGCAAAGCTACTTCGACCGCATCGACGCGCTGGCGCAAGCGCGCGAAGACGAACGCTCGCAAGACATCCTCGGCGCGCTCTACGAATGGGGCGAAATGCTGGGCGAAGGGCTGGATGAAGCAGCCTGACCAGCGCAGCCCGCACCGGTTGTCTTTGCTTTCAGCGCATCCAGCGAGTTCACCGCAGCGAACGCCACCGCCTGCGCCAGCCCGAAATGCTTGTGTCCGCATGCAATCTTGAGGCGTTCATCCCGGCGCAGGTTTTTGTTCGCCGTACTGAACTTGGTCTCCGCCACAAAAAACACGCGCGCGCCGTTCTGAAACACCACTGCCCAATCCGGGTTGTAAGTGCCCAGCGGCGTATCTATCCTGAAGCGGCCCGGCAGCTTGAAGAAAAAGCGCACGCGCTCATCCAGTGCGCAGTCGCGGGCAAAGTCGCTTTCCACCTGGCTGTCGCTGATCACGCAGTCAAACGGCGCGGCTGCCGCATCTGTATTCAGCGGCTGCGCCTGCATCAGCGTTTTGCTCAAAGGCGGCGCGTTTGCGTCACCCGCTGGCGGATACACGCTGCTCGAAAAAACCTCTACCGGATCAAACAGCGTCATTTCATATTGGCTATCCACCTTGTGATATTGAATGCCTTGCACCTGCAATTCATTCAAAGTATCTTTCAGGGCCGCCACTGTCATATCCAGAAACGCTTGCGGATTCACCATCAATTCATCCAGCCGCCCGCACCGGTCAAGAATGGAAAACAAGCTGGCGCGGCTCATGTGAACGCGCTCCTGAATATAGGCATACACATCCGGCACTATCACAGGAAAATCCGCATCCCTTCCATTCACGCCGCAGGCCACGCCCGCCACGCCCGCTTCATTCATCACGATTTTCCCCCGGCTGGCCTGCACGCCCGGCCTGGCCACCGGCGGATATTGCTGCCGGTCAGACAAAGCCTTCACGCATTCGTCAATCAGCTTTCTTGAATCAAGCTCTACGCTGTAGCGCGTCTGGTAATTGATTTTCTGCCAGATGGCGTCAAACAACGCCTGCTCTTTGGCATCGAGCAATTTGCGCTTTATGCACGCCTTCTTGCGGGCATTTTGTATGCGCCCTTCAAAATGAATGCCGGTGTCTTCTTCAATTTCGGCCTGCAAGGCGCTGGCAAAGCTCTCATAGCTTTCGTTGGCGATGACGGTCAGTATATTGATGGCCTTGTCCTGCACGCGCGCGCCATTTGCATTCACGCAAAGGCGCAGGCCACGGCCTATTTCCTGGCGTTTTTTCAGCGCGCTTTGCGTTTCATTCAGCGTGCAAATCTGAAACACATTGGGATTGTCCCAGCCTTCACGCAGCGCCGAATGGCTGAAAATGAATTGCAGCGGCTCATCCGGCGAAAGCAGCCGCTCCTTGTCGCGCATGATGAGCGCGTAGGTGTCGTCATCTTTCGCGGTATTGCCGCCCGTGTCTTTCCACTCGGTGCGCGCCTGGCTGCCTCTGCCTTTTTTGTCGCCTGAAAAATAGCCGCCATGCACCTGGCCGGCATCATGCGCAATCAGGCCCTGATATTGCGGCATGGCGGCATGACGGGCAAATATTTCCTCAAACCACTGCGCAAATGGGCCGGGTTTCTGCCCGTTTTCATCGTACTGGCGGTAATTGGCCACCTTGTCAATGAAAAACAGGCTCAAAACCTTGATGCCCAAAGGCTTCAGCTTCTTCAGCTTTGCAAAATGCGCCGCCACGGTGCGCTCGATCTGGTAGCGCAGCACCTCGTCTTTCAGCGCGTCTTGCCGCTCGCCCAGGCGCAACACGCGTCCGCCGGAAAATTCAATTTCATCCCCGCGAATATCGTTCAGTTTATAGCCTTCACGGTACACCTCGCGCCCGTTTGATTTTTCATGCAAATCATCGCCAGGCTGAATGCGTATTTCCTTGCGCAGCACACCGTTTTTGCCATTCACATCCATGCGCACGCGCGCGTTCATGCTTTTGGCGCCTGCGCCGATTTCCAGCAGCTCGATATACGCCTGATTATGGCCGTCATGGCCCGTTACGCCATCCACTTCAATCTGTTTGACCAGCCCCATGTCATAAGCCTGAACAGGGCCTAGCGAATACAGCAGGTTGTATGTGTTTCTATGCGTGGCCGAATAACGCAGCGTGCAAAGCGGATTCAAATCCAGCAGGGCCTGCCGGCGAATGTCCGTCTCAAAATTCTGCGGTTCATCCACAATCACGATGGGCCGCACGGAGCGGATATATTCAATGGGCGCAAAGGCGCGCTCGCCCTGCTGCCTGATTTTGTTGCCATCCTTGGTGAAACTGTCGATATTGATCACCAGAATACTCAATGCGTCGCCTTGCGCGAAGTGGCGCAAATCATTCAGGCGGCCACTGTCATAAAGCATATGCACGCAAGGCACATGGCCATAATCTTGCGCGAAATGATCGCGCGTGACGGCCAGGTTTTTCATGGCGCCTTCGCGTATGGCCACGCTGGGCGTCACGATCACGAATTTCCTGAAACCGTATACCTTGTTCAGCTCGTAAATGGTCTTGATGAAGGTGTAGGTTTTGCCCGTGCCGGTTTCCATTTCCAGCGTGAAATGGGGACAAAACCATTCTGTTTTTCCTTCATTTCTGCGATCAGCCGCCAGCTTTTCAATCACGGGCATGGGTTTCCGGCCCTGTTTTTCCTGCTCTTCCGCCATTGCCCTTTGTATTTTTTGCACGTTCTGCGAAATCTGTTTTTCCGTCAGCAAAAGCTGGTTGGCAATGCTGCCATCGGGCGCATATTCCACGCTGCCCGAAGTCTGTTGCAGGCGAAAGCCGGGGCTGCTGATGGGCTGGCCTTCAAAAGCCTGCACCACAGCGCTCACGGCGCGGGTTTGATAATCCTGCGGCGTGAATTGCAAACGCAAGCCGCCCGGCAGGGTCGCTTTGTTTTCATTCATGGCAGCGCCCTTCAAATCACGGTCAGGGCAATACCCAGCCCCTGCAATTCCAGTTGCAAATTGGCCAGTTGCTCGTCCGCCTTTTCGCCCGTAAAGCAGGAATTGAGCAAGACTACTTGCGCTGGGCGCGCTTTGGCGATTTCGTCCTTCAATGCGGAATGATAGGATTCAAAGCACAGCCAAAGCTCCCGGTTGTCATTGAGCAAAACGCGGTGAACCGTGAGGCCCGCCACGGTTTCGGATTTGGCAATGGCCTGCACGCCCAATGCGCCCAGGCCCATTTTCAAAAGCAGCTCGGCCAGCATGGCCGTTTGCGCGTCGGTTTTTTCCTCTTTTTCCGCGTGCCGGAACATTTCCAGTTGCTCGCGCAAGGCGGCGCCATCGGCCACATCGGCGCGCCAGACCTTGAAGCAACTGGGCGACAGCGTGAATTGGGCGCAAGCCTGATTTTGCGTTTCGGCGGATTTTTCCTTTTTCAGTTTTTCAATCACCTTGGCTATGCGCGCGCGGGTAATGTCGGCAATCGTGTGATAACCGGCCTTGTAGGCTTCGGTATTTTCTTCCAGTTTTTCGGGGAATTGCACGCAAATGCATTGACGATGGCCGCCGTCTTCCAGATTAAGTTCCATCACCGCTTGCATGGTGGTTCCGGAGCCGGCGAAGAAGTCGAGAATCAGGCTATCGGATTGTGTTGCCAGATTCAATAAATACTTGATCAAACCTGTTGGTTTTGGTGTATCGAAAATCTCTCTCGGTAAACTCAAATTGGCAATTTCATCTTTTGCCGTGGCCAAACTACCGCAATCCGTCAGTAAATTGTAATATACGTTTTTCGATTGCGAGTAGTCATCAGGGCGTTTTATTACATAAACTTTCTTTTTCTCGTCATCAAAATACAGCCTGTTTTCCTTGATCAATTCTTCAATCTTTTCTTTTCCCAAGGTCCAGCGCATGCCACTGGATGGATAAAACAATTCTTTCGTTTTCTGATTTTTTATTCCGAAAAGCATCGTGGGACGTTCATAAATTCCGGAATTGGTTTTTTCAATTCCCTCAAGGTTGTATTCAGAAATCTCATCTTCATATTTGTATACCCTGTCCATATTCCTGTAATTAAATATGCCTGCCGCTTTCTTCCTGAAGTAACAAAGAACATGTTCTGTCAAACAACCCAGAATTTTTTCGGTGTTGCCTGCTCCACCTTTTTTCTTCCAGACGATTGATTCAAAATTATCCTCCCCAAATATCTCATCACAAAGCAGCTTCAAATTCGCCGCCTCATTGTCATCTATGCTGATGAAAATCACGCCGTCGTCGCGCAGCAGGTTGCGCGCCAGATACAGGCGCGGATACATCATGGAAAGCCAGGCGCTGTGGTAGTGGCCGTTTTCTTTTGTGTTTTTCTTCCACAGGCTTTGCCGGTTGAGAAAACCGGCTTCGTTTCTATCGCCGGTGCGGCGCTGGTATTCGGCGAGCGTTTCCGAATAATCGTCGGGGTAAACGAAGCTGTCGTTGCCGGTGTTGTACGGCGGGTCGATGTAAATCATCTTCACCTTGCCGTAATAGCTTTTTTGCAGGATGCGCAGCACTTGCAGGTTTTCGCCCTCGATGAGCATGTGCGGCGCTTGCGGCGGGTTGCCGGCGCCGGGCAGCAGGGTGTCGCTGGTGGTTTGCTGGATTTCGCGGCGGGCGGCGGCCTTGCCCGCCCAGCCCAGTTCGTAATGTTCTTGCGCGGCGGGCGGATCGGGTTGGTCAGGCTTCAGCAGTTGTTGCAGGCGGCGGATGTCGATTTGCCCGTCGCTGATGATTTCAGGCGCGGCTTGCCGCAGCAGCGCCGTGAGGGTGCGGGCGCGCTCTTTCAGCGCATCGGCGCTGAAGCCCGGCGCGGCGCATGCGTCAGGCTGTTGGCTGTTGGCTGTTGGCTGTTGGCTGTTGGCTGTTGGCTGTTGGCTGTTCATATTATAACTCATAACTCATTGATTTAAAAGGAAAAATTCCATTTCGGCGCTTGGCGGAGCCGATTTTGCAACAAATTTTGACGCGCTCAGGCCAGCAGCGTCAGGCTCTGGTCGGCGCTGACGAGCACGCGGCCCGCTTGTGCGTCCATGCACAGGGGCGTGCCGTGCAGGCGCAGGCGCTGCGCGGGCTGGAGCAGGTTGGTCAGCCATAGCGAGCCGGGGGCGTCGCCAGCTTCGGTCAGGGCCAGCACGCTGGCGCGGGTGGCGGCGGCCAGCGCCAGGCAGCGCTCGTCCGCAAAGCGCAGTTCCTGCCAGGGCGCGCCGCCGTCCAGCCCGCCTTCTTTCACGTAGAACGCCTGCCGCTGGAATGACGCCGCCGCCACCACGCACGCGCCGCCCGCCAGGGCGATGAAGGCGGGTATGAGCATGTCGGTGCCGGGCAGCGCGGCAATTTCCAGGCTGCGCAGGCGGCTGCATGCGCTGCCGCTGAGCAGCGCCAGCGCGCGGCCCTGCCCGCCTCCCCTGCCACGTTCCGCACGTTCCGCACGTTCCGCACGCGCCACGCCTGCCACGCAGATGCCGCCCGCGCTGCCGTAGGCGACGCAGGGCCACATGCCTTCGGGCAGCGGGGCTTCGTCCAGCAGCTGGCCGCTGGCCAGGTCCACTTCGGCCAGGCAGCCGGGCTGGCCTGTATGCCCTGCATGGCCGCCGCCCTGCGCCGCCGCTTGCGGCTTGAGCAGCAGCACGGCGCGGCCCGTGGCGGGGTCCACATCCATGCTGCGGATGGCCATGCCGCCCATGCCCAGCGAGTGCGCCAGCGCCAGGCCGTTTTCGGCGTCCCACACGTCGAGCCGCGCGCCGGCTTCGCCCGCCGCGCACAGCCAGCGGCCATGCCAGCTCAGGGCGGCCGGGTGCGTGTCGGCCTGCGCTGAGGAGGGAACGGCCTGCGCGGTGACGTTTTCCAGATCCACCACGTGCAGCCCGCCGCCGCCGGGCGAGGCCAGTGCGGCATGGGCGCAGTGCGCGTCTACCGCCACGGCGGTGGCGGCGAAAGGCAGGGGAATGTGCACAACGGGGTTCATCGGCGGGCGATTTTCGGGCATGGAATCTGGCGCGCAGCGGGCGCAAGGCAGCCGCAAGAGGGGCGCGGCGCAGGGCGGGCGGGCCGTGCGCCGCTGCTGAAAAAAGAGCGGCCTGCGCCCGCTGCGCCTGGGTTTGCGGGCGGTTGCCGGCGCACGAGCGGCCTGTTCCAGCGGCCTTTGGCGGAAGGCAGGCAGGCGGCCAGCGGCCAAGCCGTCTGCCGCCAAGGCGCTACGGGGGCCGGGGCGATGCCGTGGCCTTTGATGGCCGCTCGTCAGAATCTGTCCAACGCCTGCAACGCCTGCAACGCCTGTCTATGGGCATGGGCGCCCAAGCGCGGCCTCGGGCGGCCTGCCGGGCGCGTGGCGCTGGCCACGCTGGCTTGGGCGGCAGGCAGGAGATGGATGCGGAGAGCGCTTCAATTCAGCTCCTCTATCCATAGCATGATGTCCTAGTGAAAAGAGCGCAAGACGGCTTTTTATGCCCTTGAATCAGCTCCTTTTTTTGATGCCCTTTGGCCAAGTGCAGAGGCGTTGCGGGCTTGAGCGCCTGTTTGCGGCCCGGCTTCACAGAGCGGGTTTCAGAAAAGCCAGCCGGTTTCGGTTGGCGCGGCGGCCGGGGCGCTGGCGGGCGCGCCTGCCTTGCGCAGCGTGCCCACGCGCACGCCCAGCAGGCGCAGGCGCGCCGTGAGGTCCACGCGCTTGAGGCATTGGCCGGCCACCTGGCGGATGCGGCGGGCGTCTTGCGTGTAGCTCTCTACGGTGGTGTCGCGCGTGGCGGTTTTGAAGTTGGCGTAGCGCAGTTTGATGCCGATGGTGCGGCCTTCGTAGCCTTTGCGGGCCAGGTCGCTGGCGACTTGCTCGCACAGGCGGGTGAAGATGGCGCCCAGCTCGGCGCGGTCGGCCACGGCGTGCAAATCGCGCTCGAAGGTGGTTTCGCGGCTCATGCTGACGGGTTCGCTGTGGGTGGTGACGGGGCGGTCGTCACGCCCCCAGGCGGCGTCGTGCAACCAGGCGCCGTGGGTGGGGCCGAAATGGCGCATCAGCCACAGGCGCTCGCGCGCGGCCAGCTCGCCAATGGTGCGGATGCCCAGCGCTTGCAGGCGCGCATCGAGCTTGGGGCCGATGCCGTTGATCTTGCGGCACGGCAGCGGCCAGATGAGCGGCTGCAAGTCGGCTTCGCGCACGATGCTGATGCCGTTGGGCTTGTTGAATTCGCTGGCCATTTTGGCCAGCAGTTTGTTGGGGGCCACGCCGATGGAGCAAGTCAGGCCCGTGGCCTCGAAGATGCTTTTTTGCAGCAGCCGCGCGAGCACGCGCCCGCCTTCGCGCTGGCCGCCGGGCACGTGGGTGAAGTCGATGAATACTTCGTCGATGCCCCGGTCTTGCATGACGGGGGCGATTTCAAGGATGACGGCCTTGAAGGCGCGCGAGCAGCGGCGGTATTCGTCAAAGTCCGCCGGCAGCAAAAGGGCTTGCGGGCACAGGCGCGCGGCTTTCATCAGGCCCATGGCCGATCCCACGCCGAACTGCCGCGCCGCGTAGCTGGCGGTGGTGATGACGCCCCGGCCCGCGTAGCTGGCCAGGCGGGGAAAGAAGTCCACGGGCACGGCGGCCATGTCAGCGCCCGTCCAGCGCCTTTCGGGGTAGCGCGCATTCAGCTCTTGCAGCATGCGCGCTTCGTTGCGCCGCCCGCCGCCGATGACCACGGGCAGGCCCTTGAGCTGCGGGTAGCGCAGCCATTCGACGCTGGCATAAAAGGCGTCCATGTCCAGATGGGCGATGCGGCGCGGCAGGGCCTCGCCCGCCGGGGCGGCGTCAAAAGCGGCGTCAAAAGCGGCGTCAAAAGCGGCGTCAAAAGCGGCATCAGGGAGCGCGGAGGGCATGACTTTCAGAGGCTGTTCATGTTCTGGCCGTGAGGGCTGAAAGTGCGCAAAGGGAATGAGCTGCAAGGCGCAGATGGGCCTCGTGGTCCATCAAGAATTTGCAGCGCCGCAGAGCGCCCGATTCCGCGCTTTTCGCGCCCACGGGCAGATTGTGAACAGCTTCCTAAAATCGCCGCCCATGCTTGACGACCGCTCCCGTGTGCTGCTGAAGGCGCTGATTGAGCGCTACATCGCCGAGGGGCAGCCCGTTGGCTCGCGCACGCTTTCGCGCGCGGCGGGGCTGGATTTGTCGCCCGCCACCATTCGCAACGTGATGAGCGATCTGGAAGCGCTGGGCCTGATTGCCAGCCCGCACACCTCCGCCGGGCGCGTGCCCACGGCGCGCGGCTACCGGCTGTTTGTGGACACCATGCTCACCGCGCGCCCCGCCAAGGCCGCGCCCGATGACGCGCCCGCCGAGCGGCTTGCCGAATGGCCGGCTGAATGCCCCACGGAGCTGCCCGCCGGCCAGCCCCGGCAGGTGATTGCCAGCGCCGCGCAGCTGCTCTCCAGCCTGTCGCAATTCGTGGGCGTGGTGCAGGCGCCCAGGCGTTCATCCGTTTTCCGCCACATCGAATTCGTGCGCCTTTCCGAGCGGCGCGTGCTGCTCATCATCGTCACGCCCGATGGCGACGTGCAAAACCGCGTGCTCTTTACCGAGGCCGAACACACGCAGGCCCAACTGGCCGAAGCGGCCAACTACCTGAACGCGCACTACGGCGGCATGGCCATCGAGCAAGTGCGCGAGCGCCTTCAGCAGGAAGTGGAAACGCTGCGCGGCGAAGTCGCCCAGCTCATGCACGCCGCCGTGCAGGCCGGCAGCGAAGCCATGCACCAGGCGCAAGGCGATGTGGTGATTGCTGGCGAGCGCAACCTGCTGGCCGTCAGCGACTTTTCCAGCGACATGAACCAGCTGCGCCGCGCGTTCGATCTGTTCGAGCAGAAAACCCAGCTCATGCGCCTGCTGGACACCTCCAGCCGCGCCGCCGGTGTGCGCATCTTCATCGGCGGCGAAAGCCAGACCGTGCCGGTGGAAGACCTCTCCGTGGTCAGCGCCCCTTACGAGGCCGACGGGCAGGTGGTGGGCACCCTGGCCGTCATCGGCCCCACGCGCATGCCTTACGAGAAAGTGATTGAAATCGTGGACATCACGGCCCGCCTGGTCAGCAACGCCTTGAACACGCAGGGCTGTCGCTAGAATTCGCGCCCTTCATCCGTTTTCGGAACAGATTCTCAAAAGGGGGGCGTTAGCTCAGTTGGTCAGAGCAGGGGACTCATAATCCCTTGGTCGTTGGTTCAAGTCCAACACGCCCTACCAGTCAAATCAAGGGGTTGCGCGCTTTCGCAACCCCTTTTCTTTTGCGGCGCGGCATGAATCCGAAGCGCCCCTTTTGCCTGCGCCCCAAATGGGCAGAGCCGGGCAGGCGGACACAGCCCAGCTCCTTGATTCATAGCATTGGGTCCTAGTGGAACCTGCGCAAAACGGCTTTTTATGCCCTTTGAATTTGCTCCTCTTTCTGATGCTGTTCAGCGGGCCATTGCGCCGCCAGACGCACCACTTCGCCAATCACCAGCAAGGCAGGCGGCTTGACGGCGTGGCGGCGCGCCGTTTCGGGCAGATCGGCGAGGGTGCTGAACCACACCTGCTGCTGCGGACAGGTCACGCGGTGAACGAGCGCCGCTGGCGTGGCGGCGGCAAGGCCGGCGGCCTGCAATTCGCGGGCAATGGCCTCCAGCCCCGTCACGCCCATGTAGATGGCCACGGTCTGCTGGGGCTGGGCCAGCGCGGGCCAGTTCAGCCGCACGCTGTGATCCTTGAGATGGCCGGTAACGAACACGCAGCTTTGCGCGAAGTCGCGGTGCGTGAGCGGAAAGCCCAGCGCGGCCGCTGCGCCCAGCGCAGTGGTGATGCCCGGCACCACTTCCACGCTGATGCCCAGCGGCAGCAGCGCCTGCATTTCTTCCCCGCCCCGGCCAAACACGAAGGGATCGCCCCCTTTCAGGCGCGCCACGCGCAGACCCGACAGGGCCTTGTCAGCCAGACATTGGCAAATGGCCTGCTGCGTCCAGGAATGATGGCCGGGCCGCTTGCCCACGTTGATGCGCTCTGCGCGCGGCGGCACGAAGTCAAGAATGGCGGGCGACACCAGGTTGTCGTGCAGCACCACGTCGGCCTGTTGCAGCCGCCGCAGCGCGCGCAAGGTGAGCAGCTCGGGGTCGCCCGGCCCCGCGCCAATGAGCGCCACGCCACCCGGCGGCAGGGGGGCGCTGGCGTGCAGGCGCAAAAGCAGATCGCCAGAAATGGCTGACCCGCCATCGTGGGAAATCATCATTTTGTAACTTGACACAAGTCAATTTTGAAGACCGATCATCAGGCGGCGCGCGATGATATGCAAACTCTCCCCCTAGAATTTAAGCGCCCTTATTCCTTTTCCAGTATGCAGACCTTGCGCACGCTCACCCGCATGAACCGGCTGGCCCGGTTGGCGCTGGCGTGGTTTGCGCTGACGCTGGCGGTGGCGGGGCTTTCGCCCATCGTCCACCCCAAGCCCATGCAGCTGGTGTGCGCCGCCGATGGGGCGTATTTCGTCACTGAAAACGGCGAGAAATTTGGCGAAAGCCTGCATCACCACACACTGGATTGCGCCATGTGCCTGGCAGTCATGCTGCCCACGCCATTTGCGCACGTTTTCGAGCCCAGCCCCGCACCCCAGGGGCAGCTCATTGCGCTGAAGCCAGCGCCGCGCACCGCCGCCTTGGCGGGGCCGCCGCTGCCCGCGCGCGGACCGCCTGCGGGCGAGGCGTCCGTGGCGGGTTAGCGCAGGCTTTCTATACGCCTGCCGCGCTTTCCGACCCCTGGCGCACAGGCGTATCTCTCTTTCGTTTCTGTGGATGCGCTCGCCCGCCCGGCCGCCTTGCAGCCAAGCACACATGGCCCGCCTTTCGAGGCCATTTTTTTTGCTCTGCAACGCGTCTTTTCCTTTTTTCATGTTCAACCTCTCTGTTTTTCGCCTCCACCCTGTGGCGATTGGTGCGGCTCTGGCGCTGCTGTGCGCACCTGCCCTGGCCCAGTCCTCTGAAGAAGCCCGCGCCCCGCGCGACGGCAAGAAATCCGAAACCCAGGCCGCCCTGCCAGAAGTCGTCGTGGACGACTCCGCGCAGACGCAGCCTGCCAAAGTCCTGCTGGACACGCCTTCCTACACCGGCAGCCGCCTGGGGCTGACAGCGCGGCAGACGCCTGCCGTCGTCACCGTGGTGGACCGCGCCAGCATTGAGGCGCGCGGCGCGCGCACCACGCAGGAAATGCTGCAAGGCGTTCCGGGCGTCACCGCCAGCGATTCGCCCGGCGCCATCCGCTCCAGCTACCGGGGCTTCACGGGCGCTTCCGTCAATCACCTCTTCAACGGCATCAACGTGCAATACAGCATTGCCGCCCGCCCGGTGGACAGCTGGATTTACGACCGCGCCGAAGCCATTGGCGGCGCTTCCAGCTTTCTGTACGGCGCGGGCGGCGTGGGCGGCACGGTGAACTACGTCACCAAAACCGCCGAGCGCGCCCCCATCACCGAAGGTCGCCTGCGCCTGGGCAGTCACCGCCTGGGCGAAGCCAGCGTGGGCCTGAACCGCCGCATTGCGGGCGAAGGCGCGCGCCACGGCGACCACCACCTGCGGCTGGACGTGAACCACCGCCGCGCGCACAGCCATGTGGAAGGCATGCAGTCGCGCGCCACGCAAATCGCCACTTCGCTGCTGAGCGACCTCACGCCCGCCCTCTCGCACCTGCTGGCGTATGAATACCAGACCGAGCACGTGGACCGCCCCTACTGGGGCACTCCGCTGCTCCAGCCCGTGGGCGCAGTGGGCCGCATTGACCGCTCCACGCGCTTCAAGAACTACAACAGCATCGACGGCGTCTATGCCCAGCGCGTGCAGTGGCTGCGCTCCGTGACCGAATGGCAGGCCAGCAGCGCCTTCAGCCTGAAAAACACCTTCTACGCCTACGACGCGCGGCGCGACTACCGCAACGTGGAGGTCTATTCGTTCAACGACACCAACACCGCCGTGCGCCGCGTGGACGCCCTTTTGCAGCGCCATGAGCAGCGCGTGGTGGGCGACCGCATCGACGGCGTATGGAAAAGCGCCATCGCGGGCCGCGCCAGCGACTGGGCTTTTGGCCTGGACATCAGCCACAACCGCCAGACGCGCTATCCGAAATACGACGATGACTACGTGAGCATCGTCGATCCCTGGAACTTCCAGACCGAGCGCTTCTTCACCATTCCGGGCCTCTCCCCCACGCTCGTGCCGCTGCGCACTAACCGCGTCAAAACCCTGGCGCTGTATGCCGAAAACCGCACTGCGCTCGTTGACGGCCTGCATCTCGTCACGGCCCTGCGGCATGAGCGCCTGCGGCTGCACCTGACCAACCACGGCCGCGTCACCGCCAGCAACCCTGCCACCCTCAGCCGCAACTACCACCCCACCACCGGGCGGCTGGGCCTGGTGTGGGACGCCTCGCCCGGCATGACCTTCTACGCCCAATACGCCACGGCCGCCGATCCGCCAGCAGGCATTCTCACCACCGCCTCCGCCGACGCCCTGCTCAACTACACCGACCTCACCAAGGGCCGCCAGTTCGAGGCCGGCGCCAAGTTCAGCTTCTGGAACGGGCAAGGCGCGGCCACCCTCGCCGCCTACCACATCACGCGCAAAAACCTTGCCACGCAAGACCCCAACAACCGGCGGCTGACCCTGCTCGTGGGCCAGCAGTCCTCGCGCGGCGTGGAAGCGGCCATCAGCCTGCGCCCCACGCCCAGGTGGCTGCTGGAAGGCAACATTGGCCATTCACGCGCCAAGTACGACAGCTTCTACATCAACGGCGTCTCCATGGCAGGCAAACGCCCCGCCAACTCGCCCGACACCATCGCCAACCTCTGGGTCACCTACGGCATCACCCCCGCGCTCAAAGCCAGCGCGGGCCTGCGCCACGTCAGCAAGATTTATGCCGACGCGGCCAACACCCTGCACTGGCCCGCCTACACCCTGCTTGACCTGGGCCTGAGCTGGCAGATGCGCCCCGGCGCCACGCTGGACTTTCGCGTGCGCAACGCCACCGACAAGGTCTATGCCACCGAAATGGGTTCAGGCAAAAACATGGCCTACCTCGGCGCGCCCCGTGCGTTTGATCTGACGCTGCACCTGTCCTTCTGACCCGGCCAAAGCGCCCAGGCGCGGGCGTTCATTCCGCTCGCGTCTTGCTCTGCCCTTTGATTTTGCTCCTTTAATCGGAGCATGAGGTCTTAGTGGAAAGGGCGCAAGAGCTGTTTTTAACCCCGCCAAATCCGCTCCTCTTTTCAAGAAGCATGAGCGGGCTGTGCGCCGCAGGAGAAACGGCCCTGGGCTGGGCTGCCGGCCTCAGTGCGCCTGCGGCGCTGGCTCCAGCCGCTGCACCACCTGCCACTGCCGCCCGTCGCGGCTATGCAGCAAGGCCGTGACGGCAGGAACTTCGCTCACCTTCCACGTCAGCGTGGCCGCGTAGCCAAAGGCGGGGTGGTAAATGGCGTCAAAGTCCCGCAGCATGGCTTGCGCGGCCTGCGGCGGCAGACCGGCAATGCTCAGCGGCTGCGGCGCGCCCAGCTGCGCCGCCGCGCCATCCCAGCGGCTCACGTGAAGCTGGGATGGATGACACGAGTTGTACGCATTCTCCAGCTCGCGCCGCGCCGTGAACACCAGTGCGCCGTCCGCGCTGCCGCCCATGCCGCAGCAGCCAACCAGGCTGAACCCGTCCAGCACGCGCATCAGGGTCAGCGGCGGCGGCTCGCTAGCAGCGGCCGCCGCCAGGCCATCAACACGCGCCAGCAGCAGCGCCATGTAATCGTCTGGCGCGGGCGGACCGAGCAGCAACCAGTAGGGATAGTCAAGCGGGTCATGCACGCCGCGCGTGATCGGCGCGCCCAGCAGCCAGCGCGGGCCGCTTTCCGCGCCGGGCAAGGCTGCCAGCCAGGCTTCCACGCCGAGCACGTCCGACCAGCCAGCGGCAGATGTGGCCAGTTCGTTCACGCGCCACAGATCGCGCCCTTGCCAGCGGGCGGCCACAGCCAGCGGGCGCGTGTTCCAGCGCAGCAGCAGCGCCTCGCTGAAGTCGTAATCATCGTCTCTGCCAGCTAGCAGGCGCGGCGCCATGCCCGCCGCCCAGAGCTGGCCCGCGCAGGACCAGGCGGCAAAAATTTGCGCGTCGTCCACCGGCTCCAGCTCCACCGCCTGCTTTGCATCGGCGGCAAATACGCGCACCTGCCGCGCGGTGTTGGCGAAAAACACCGTCAACCCGCCCACTTGCGCGCTGACTACGGATGGATAGGGCGGCAAAACGGACAAACCCCAGCCTGTGGCAGGAGCCACGGTGAGCGGCCTGTGCCCATCCAGCAGCGCCCAGATGCGCCGCGGCGAGGCCAGCCACGGCACGCCATCTTGCGGGGCGGCATGGCCCCAGACGTACACGGCGCCGCCCTGATCGTCTCGCGGCCAGAGCCGCGCGCCAATGGCCGCGCCGCCTGTGCCTGGCGTCACCGTGACGGCCTGCCCCTCCGGGCCGCGCAGCACGGGCTGGGCCAACGCCAGAAACAAAGGGTCGATTGGGTTTGATGCGTCCATGCAAAGTTCATCCTGAAAATTGCCTTTGGCTCCAGCGAGACACTCTGCGGGCTGCCCCAGAGGCGAGGGGGCAAGGCCAGCAACCCTGGCAGCCCCGACAAGACGGGCAGCGGCTTCAGTCCGGCTCCGGCGCTGGCTCCAGCCGCTGCACCACCTGCCACTGCCGCCCGTCGCGGCTGTGCAGCAAGGCCGTGGCGGCGGGGGCTTCCTCCTCCCATGTCAGGGTGGCGGCGTAGCCAAAGGCGGGGTGGTAAATGGCGTCAAAGTCACACAGCATGGCTTGCGCGGCCTGCGGCGGCAGACCGGCAATGCTCAAAGGCTGCGGCGCGCCCAGTTGCGCCGCCGCGCCATCCCAGCGGCTCACGTGCAGCTGGCTTGGCCAAGGCAGGTACGCACGCTCCAGCTCGCGCCGCGCCGTAAACACCAGCGCGCCGCACGCGTCGCCCGTGCTACAGCAGCCGATCAGGCTGAAGCCGTCCAGCACGCGCATCAGCGTCAGCGGCGGCGGCTCGCTGGCGGCAGCAGCGGCCAGACCATCAACGCGCGCCAGCAGCAGCGCCATGTAGTCGTCTGGCGCGGGCGGGCCAATCATCCAGAAAAAGTAGTCAATCGGGCCATGCAGGCCGCGCGTGAGCGGCGCGCCCAGCAGCCAGCGCGGGCCGCTTTCAACGCCAGGCAGGGCAGCCAGCCAGGCTTCCGCGCCAAGCACGTCCGACCAGCCAGCGGCAGAGGCGCCCAGTTCGTTGACGCGCCACACATCACGCCCTTGCCAGCGGGCGGCTACAGCCAGCGGGCGCGTGTTCCAGCGCAGCAGCAGCGCCTCGCTGAAGTCGTAATCATCGTCTCTGCCAGCTAGCAGGCGCGGCGCCATGCCCGCCGCCCAGAGCTGGCCCGCGCAGGACCAGGCGGCAAAAATTTGCGCGTCGTCCACCGGCTCCAGCTCCACCGCCTGCTTTGCATCGGCGGCAAATACGCGCACCTGCCGCGCGGTGTTGGCGAAAAACACCGTCAACCCGCCCACTTGCGCGCTGACTACGGATGGATAGGGCGGCAAAACGGACAAACCCCAGCCTGTGGCAGGAGCCACGGTGAGCGGCCTGTGCCCATCCAGCAGCGCCCAGATGCGCCGCGGCGAGGCCAGCCACGGCACGCCATCTTGCGGGGCGGCATGGCCCCAGACGTACACGGCGCCGCCCTGATCGTCTCGCGGCCAGAGCCGCGCGCCAATGGCCGCGCCGCCTGTGCCTGGCGTCACCGTGACGGCCTGCCCCTCCGGGCCGCGCAGCACGGGCTGGGCCAGCGCCAGAAACAAGGGGTCGATTGGGGTTGATGCGTCCATGCAAAGTCCATCCTGAAAAACGGTTCCCGGCGGCGGGCCGTGCGCGCACAGCCGATCAGGGAGCAGCAGCGCCAGATCCGCACTAAATCAGTGAGCGACGGCCTGATACGCGGCTTCACCGCCACGGGAGCCGAGCCAGTAGCCAACGGCTCCTGCCGCCGCGCCCACCAGAAAGCCGGTCACGTTGCCCAGCACCGGCACGATGCTGCCTGAAGCGCTGCCAACCAGCGCGCCCGCCGCCGCTGCGCCCAGCCAGCCGCCCGCCACGCGCGAGACTTCTTTGCCCGTGTTGTCCCAATGGCCGGTCTTCATGCTTTCCTGCACCTGCCGGGTGACGGAGACGCCATCCATCACGGCTCCAACGACAGCCAGCGCACGGCCTCCATGTTTCAGCGCTTTCAGGCTGCGGCTGGCGCCGTCGGCGTTCTGGGTGATGGCATTGAAGGTGGGATCGCTTTTGCCCGCCTTCTCGATGATTTTTTGCGAGATGACGATTTCCTTCTGGGCCGCCGACATGGTCTTGCCGTCGGCTTGCAGCTTTGTCTCCAATTGGGTCCCTTCCTTATCCCAAAGCTCCTCAAATGTCAGCGCGTTTTTCTTGGCGCTCTCCGAAGCGACCAGCCCCTTGGCGGAAAGCTGCTCCCGCACGTCCTTCATGATCTGGTTGCGGGTTTCGCTGGCTTCTTTGGCAGCCTGGCGCCAGGCCAGCGGATCGCCCGCCTTGGCCGGGTCGGTGATGAAGAATTTTTCCGGCAGCGTCTTCAGCGGCCGGATGTATTGCTCAACGCGGAGGCGCGCATCGGAAAACAGCTCGCCCGCAATGGCATTCAGGCCGCGTGCAGGCAGTTGGTAGCCGTGTCCGGTTGCAGCCAATACCTGCTTCAGGGGACGGCTGTCCTTCAGGGAGCTGCCAGCGTCCTGCGCGGCCGCCTCAATCTGCTCAGGCAGCCAGCCCAGATGCGCATCGACGGGCGCGGCGCGGGCGTAGCCCAGCAGGCCCGTTCCAACGCCTTTGGCGTCATCCGTACGAGGGGGAGAAGGATTGCGCGGCGATGTTCACGATATGGCTCCTGACGAAATAGGGGGACGGGCATGATACATACACGGTACTACTTACATGCGCCTATTCCTGGTTGCCGGCGCGGTTTTCCGTTTGCTGCGCGGCCGGCGGCGTTGCAGCCCATCCCGCCGATTCGCGGCCCCACGCAGCCAGATCGTGAGCAGGTTCTGAAAAACGGTTTCCGGCGACGGGCTGCGTGCGCACAGCCGATCAAGGCGCGCCGAAGCCGCGCCAGATGGGCGCGATCAGGTCGCAGGCCGGGGCGGCGCTGCTGTTTTCAGATGCAGCCGCTTGCGCCAGAGCGAAGCGGCCATGCCGCTGGCGGTGATGAGGATGATGCCCAGCCAGCCGGTCAGCGGCAGGTATTCGCCAAACAGGGTCACGCCATACAGGGCGGCGAACACGATGCCTGAATACTGGAGGTTGGCGGCCAGCATGGTGGCGCTGCGGGTGTAGGCGCGCGTGAGGCAAAGCTGGCCGAGCACGGCCAGCAGGCCGACGGGCAATAGCCACCATGCGCCGGGTGTGTTCAGGCCATGCCAGCCGGTGATGCACGTAGCCGCCGCGCCAGCCAAAGCGGAGCCGAGCGAGAAATAGAACACGGTGCGCGTTTCCGGCTCGCCCAGGCGTCCCAGGGCGGCTACTTGCATGTAGGCCATGGCGGCCAGCATGCCCGAGGCCAGGCCGATCAGGCCGGCCACGTGTTCGTCTTGCGCGATGGCCGGGCGCAGGATGAGCACAACGCCTGCGAACCCCGCCGCGACTGTCAGGGCCAGCGGCCACTGGGCGCGCAAATCGTCCCAGCGGCGCATGAGCAGCGCGCCGCCAAGCACGAAAACGGCGATCCACACGCTGCTCATGTAGTTGAGCGTCATGGCCGTGGCCAGCGGCAGGTGGGCCATGGCGTAGAACCATGCGCTCATGGCGCCCACGCCAACGACGTTGCGCCATGCATGCGCCCAGGGCCAGCGCGTGGCCAGCGGCACGCCGCGCATGCGCACCAGCGCCGCCGTGAAGAGCATGCCGAAAAGGCCCCGGTAAAAAATGATCTCCAGCGGCGTGAAGTGCGCGGCGGCGTATTTCACGCACACGCCCATGCTGGAGAAGAAGAAGGCGGCAGCAAGCATCCATGCGGCCTGCATGACGTGAAGCTCCTGAAAGGCGAAGGCGAAAAAGAAGCTCCGGCAGCCTGTGAAAGGCCGCCGGAGCTTCTGGCAAGAAACAGCCGGATTGTCGCCGCCGCGCGATATCAGCGGCAGCGGGCGGGGTATAGCGAGCAGTTCACGCCTTGGGCGTTGAACATGTAGTTGTTGGTGTTGCGGATGGATGGGTCGGGTATTTCGATATCGGGCCGGATGGGCAGGCCACTGAGATCGGCCTCGGGCTGGGGCACGGACACGGGCTGGGCCGGGGCTTGCTGCTTGGCGGGCTGAGCCGCAGGGGCAGGGGCCGCTGCGGGGGCGGCTTGCGCGGCAGGCTGCGCGGCGCTTTCCTGGGCATGTGCGGCAGTCACGGACAGGGCGGCCATCAAGGCCATTGCAAAAAGGTGTCGCATGTGAGGTGGCTCCTGAAAAGGTTAATGAATGTGCATTGTGCGTTGCCTTGGGCGCTTTCAGGCAGCGCGCGTAGCGCAACAGCGACAAAACGTGACAAGTGTCACGCTTGTGGGGCCTTGGGTGATATCTGGCGATGGCAGCTCATGTGGGCAGGCTCGGGTTCAGCCGCGAAAGAGCCTGCGCAAGCGGTTCTGGCCGCTAGCGCCGCCGCAGCACATGAGTGAATTCGCCTGCGGATTCGCTTTGGGCCACCAGCGTGTTGCCGGTCTGCTGCGCGAAAGCCTGAAAGTCGCGCACGGAGCCGGGGTCGGTCGCCAGCACCCGCAGCAGCTGGCCGCTTTGCAGCGTGGCAAGCGCTTTTTTGGCGCGCAGGATGGGCAGGGGGCAGTGCAGGCCGCGGGCGTCTACTTCGGCGGCGGGCGGCGGGCAGGTGTTTTCTTGCATGGCGGCGCGGAGAAGGTGTGGAGGCGCAGATTTTTGCTACTGCATCAATAGCATGATGTCCTAGTGGAGCGTGCGCGAAACGGCATTTCGCGCTCCTGTATTTGCTCCTGTTTTTGATATGACGGAGTCAGGCCGGAAAGACGCCGGTCGAGAGATACCGGTCGCCCCGGTCGCAGACGATGAACACGATGGTGGCACCGCTCTCGCGTTCGGCCACTTGCTGGGCGGCCCAGCACGCGCCGCCAGAGGAGATGCCGGCGAAGATGCCTTCTTGCCGCGCCAGCTGGCGGCTGGTTTCTTCGGCATCGGCCTGGGTGACGGAAACGAGTTCGTCCACGAGCGAGGCGTCGTAGATGCGCGGCTCATACGCTTCAGGCCACTTGCGAATGCCGGGAATGCGAGACCCCGCCGAGGGCTGCGCGCCAATGATGCGCACGGCGGGGTTGCGGCTTTTCAGATAGCGCGCAACGCCGGTGATGGTGCCCGTGGTGCCCATGGCGCTGACGAAGTGGGTGATGCGCCCGCCGGTCTGCTCCCAGATTTCAGGCCCCGTGGTTTCCACGTGCGCGCGGGGGTTGTCGGCATTGGCAAACTGGTCGAGCACGCGGCCCTTGCCCTGGCGCTGCATTTTTTCAGCCAGATCGCGCGCGTATTCCATGCCGCCCGAGCGCGGGGTGAGGATGAGTTCCGCGCCATAAGCCTTCATGGTTTGCGCGCGCTCCACGGAAAGGTCTTCCGGCATGACGAGCACCATGCGGTAGCCCATGATGGCCGCCGCCATGGCCAATGCAATGCCGGTGTTGCCGCTGGTGGCCTCAATCAGCGTGTCGCCGGGGCGCACCTGGCCGCGCGCCTGCGCGCCCTGAATCATGGCCAGCGCCGCGCGGTCTTTCACCGAACCGGCAGGGTTGTTGCCTTCCAGCTTGCCGAGAATGACATTGCCCCGCTGCCCGCAGCCGGGCATGCGCGCCAGGCGCACCAGCGGCGTGCGGCCAATGACGTCTTGTATGGTGGGGTACTGAATTTCCTGGGGAGATTGCTTGCTCATGGGGTGAATATACGGCGTGCGGCTGCCAGTGGATGCTGTGCCATAATCCGCCGCTTTCCGCCGCCCGGGTGGCGAAATTGGTAGACGCAGCAGACTCAAAATCTGCCGGTGGCGACACCATGCCGGTTCGATTCCGGCCCCGGGCACCAATTTGAAAAAGCCGCATGCTCCTTTTTGGGCATGCGGCTTTTTTGTTGATGTTTACCCTTGATTGAAGACAAAAAGCGCAGTGGCACAATTCGTCACCGTCGCAATTCATTTACTTCCCGGCTCCTTCCCTGCCACATCGCTATCCGCCAACCGGTCCAGCCGTGACGCGGAAGGTTATTTCCTCCCACCAACCCATGCCTCTTCAAGAGAGGCGAAAGGTCAGCGAACGATGAGCGAGACGAAATCCGTCTACGACACTTACAAGGGCAATACCTACCTTTTCGGAGGCAACGCCCCGTATGTCGAAGAGATGTACGAGAAATACCTGGAAAACCCCGGCAGCGTGCCCGATTCCTGGCGCGAATATTTCGACGCCTTGCAGCACGTGCCCGCCACGGATGGGAGCAGCGCCCGCGATGTGCCGCACCAGCCCGTGATTGACGCCTTTGCCGAGCGCGCCAAGCACGGCGGCACGCAAGTGGTGCGCGCCTTTGGCGACGACCCCGACCTGGGGCGCAAGCGCACGGCGGTGCAGCAGCTCATTGCCGCCTACCGCAACGTGGGCCAGCGCTGGGCCGATCTGGACCCGCTCAAGCGCACCGAGCGGCCCGTTATTCCGGAGCTGGAGCCGTCTTTCTACGGCTTTTCGGACGCGGACATGGAAACGGTGTTCAACGTGGGCAACACCTTCTTCGGCAAAGACACCATGTCGCTGCGCGAGCTGCTCAACGCCCTGCGCGAAACCTACTGCGGCACCATTGGCGCCGAGTACATGTACATCACGGACCAGGCGCAAAAGCGCTGGTGGCAGCAAAAGCTGGAGTCCATTCGCTCCAAGCCGTCTTTTGACGCTGCGAAGAAAAAACGCATTCTGGAACGCCTGACCGCCGCCGAAGGGCTGGAGCGCTATCTGCACACCAAATATGTGGGACAAAAGCGCTTTTCGCTGGAAGGCGGCGAGTCGTTCATTGCCGCGATGGACGAGCTGGTGACGGATGCCGCAAAGCACGGCGTTCAGGAGCTGGTGATTGGCATGGCCCACCGGGGCCGTCTGAACGTGCTGGTCAATACGCTGGGCAAGCTGCCCAAGGACTTGTTTGCCGAATTCGATCACACCGCCCCTGAAGACTTGCCCGCTGGCGACGTGAAGTATCACCAGGGCTTCAGCTCCGACGTGGCCACGCCGACCGGCCCCATCCATCTGGCGCTGGCGTTCAACCCCTCGCATCTGGAAATCGTCAATCCCGTGGTGGAAGGCTCGGTGCGCGCCCGCATGGACCGCCGGGGCGACCCGCGCGGCAAACAGGTGCTGCCCGTGCTGGTGCATGGCGATGCCGCCTTTGCGGGGCAGGGCGTGAACCAGGAAACGCTGGCGCTGTCGCAAACGCGCGGCTACACCACAGGCGGCACGGTGCACATCGTGATCAACAACCAGATTGGCTTCACGACGTCTGACCCGCGCGATGCGCGCTCCACAACCTATTGCACGGACATCGTGAAAATGATTGGCGCGCCCGTGCTGCACGTCAATGGCGACGACCCCGAAGCCGTCTGCCTGGCCGCGCAACTGGCGCTGGACTACCGCATGGAGTTCGGCCACGACGTGGTGGTGGACATCGTGTGCTACCGCAAGCTGGGCCACAACGAGCAGGACACTCCCATGCTCACCCAGCCGCTCATGTACAAGAAGATTGCCCAGCACCCCGGCACCCGCAAGCTCTATGCCGACAAGCTGGCCGCGCAAGGGCTGGGCGACACGCTGGGCGATGACCTGGCCAAAGCCTATCGCGCCGCGATGGACGCGGGCCACCACACGGTCGATCCGCTGGCAACCAACTTCAAGGCGCAGTTCGAGGGCAACTGGAGCAAGTTCAGCGGCCAGAAGTGGACAGACGCCGCAGAAACCGCCATTCCCCTGACCGAATGGAAGCGCATTGCCGAAAAGCTCACCACGCTGCCTGCCACCGTCAGCCCGCACGCGCTGGTGAAAAAGGTCTATGACGACCGCGCCGCCATGGGCCGTGGCGAAATCAATGTGGACTGGGGCATGGGCGAGCACATGGCTTTTGCCACGCTGGTGGCCAACGGCTATCCGGTGCGCATTTCCGGCGAAGACTGCGGGCGCGGCACGTTCACGCACCGCCACGCCGTCATTCACGACCAGAACCGCGAGAAGTGGGACGAAGGCACCTACATCCCGCTGCAAAACGTGGACAAGAAGCAAGGCTCCTTCACCGTCATCGACTCCATCCTCTCGGAAGAAGCCGTGCTGGCCTTTGAATACGGCTACGCCTCGAACGACCCCAGCACGCTGGTCATCTGGGAAGCGCAGTTCGGCGACTTTGCCAATGGCGCGCAAGTGGTGATTGACCAGTTCATCGCTTCGGGCGAAGTGAAGTGGGGGCGCCTCAACGGCCTGACCATGATGCTGCCGCACGGCTACGAAGGCCAGGGGCCGGAGCACTCTTCCGCCCGCGTGGAACGCTTCATGCAACTGGCCGCCGACGCCAACATGCAGATCGTGCAGCCCACCACGGCCAGCCAGATCTTTCACGTGCTGCGCCGCCAGATGGTTCGTCCGCTGCGCAAGCCGCTGGTCATCTTCACGCCCAAGAGCCTGCTGCGCAACAAGGACGCCACCTCGCCAGTGTCCGAGTTCACCAAGGGAGGCTTCCAGACCGTCATCGGCGACAAGGGCGAACTCAAGGCCGACAAGGTCAAGCGCGTGATTGCCTGCTCCGGCAAGGTGTATTACGACCTGGTCAAAAAGCGCGCCGAAAAAGGCAGCGATGACGTGGCCATCATCCGCGTCGAGCAGCTCTACCCCTTCCCGCACAAGGCGTTCGGAGCGGAACTCAAGAAATACCCCCACGCCACCGAAATCGTCTGGTGCCAGGACGAGCCGCAAAACCAGGGCGCATGGTTCTTCGTGCAGCACTACATCCACGAAAACATGCTGCCCGGCCAGAAGCTCGGCTACGCCGGCCGCCCGGCTTCCGCCTCGCCCGCCGTGGGCTACGCCCACCTGCACCAGGAGCAGCAAAAGGCGCTGCTTGAGGCGGCGTTCTCGCGCATCAAGGGCTTTGTGCTCAGCAAGTAAGCGAACCAGGCGGCGCAGGCTCCGTGCGAGGGCCGAGCTGCCTTTCCCTCCCACTCTCAACCATCAACGGAATACCCAAAATGGCAATCGTCGAAGTCAAGGTGCCCCAGCTTTCTGAATCCATCACCGAAGCCACGCTGCTGCAATGGAAGAAAAAGCCGGGCGAAGCCGTTCAGGCCGATGAAATCCTGATCGAAGTCGAAACCGACAAAGTCGTGCTGGAAGTGCCCTCTCCAGCCGCAGGCGTGCTCACCGAAATCATCCAGCCCGATGGCGCCACCGTCACCGCCGATCAACTGCTGGCCAAGATTGATACCGAAGCCGTGGCAGGCGCTGCCGCAGCGGCTCCCGCTCCTGCTTCAGCGGCAGCTGCGCCCGCCCCCGCTCCCGCCGCCAGCGCCGCTGCCCCGGCCAGCAACAGCAAGGCGGGCATCGCCATGCCGGCCGCCGCCAAGCTCATGGCCGACAACAACCTGCCCGCAGGCAGCGTGCCCGGCACCGGCAAGGATGGCCGCGTGACCAAGGGCGACGTGCTCGGCGCTGTCGCCGGCGGAGCCAAACCCGCGTCCATCCCGACCGGCGTGCCTACGGCCAGCCTGCCGCAAGTCAGCGGCCCGGCCGCGCCCGATCTGGGCAGCCGCCCCGAGCAGCGCGTGCCCATGACGCGCCTGCGCGCCCGCGTGGCCGAGCGCCTGCTGCAATCGCAGGCCACCAACGCCATCCTCACCACCTTCAACGAAGTGAACATGGCCCCCGTCATGGAACTGCGCAAGAAGTTCCAGGACGCCTTCGTCAAGGAGCACGGCGTCAAGCTCGGCTTCATGTCCTTCTTCGTCAAGGCGGCGGTGCACGCGCTCAAGAAATTCCCGGTCATCAACGCCAGCGTGGACGGCAACGACATCGTCTATCACGGCTATTTCGACATTGGCATTGCCGTGGGCAGCCCGCGCGGCCTGGTCGTTCCCATTCTGCGCAACGCCGACCAGATGAGCTTTGCCGACATCGAAAAGAAGATTGCCGAATTCGGCCAGAAAGCCAAGGACGGCAAGCTGGGCATTGAGGAAATGACCGGCGGCACCTTCTCCATCAGCAACGGCGGCACCTTCGGCTCCATGATGTCCACCCCCATCATCAACCCGCCGCAATCGGCCATTCTGGGCGTGCACGCCACCAAGGAGCGCGCCGTGGTGGAAAACGGCCAGATCGTCATCCGCCCCATGAACTACCTGGCCATGAGCTACGACCACCGCATCATCGACGGCCGCGAAGCCGTGCTGGGCCTGGTGGCCATGAAAGAGGCGCTGGAAGACCCGGCCCGCCTGCTGTTCGATATCTGATCGGCCAGACTGCGCGTGTCAGCGTTTGAGTGGGACGAGGCCAAAGCGGCCCTCAACCTTCAAAAGCACGGCGTGTCTTTTTCAGAGGCCGTCACCGTGTTTGAAGATCCTTGCGCACTCACCTTTTTCGATGATGAGCATTCGCATGAAGAAGAGCGCTGGATCACCGTTGGCCACTCCGCTGACATGCGCGTGCTTCTGGTTATCACCACGGACAGAGCGGCTGGCACGCGCATCATCAGCGCCCGCAAAGCCAACTCACATGAAAGGCAGTTTTATGAGCAGCACAACCGAAGACATGAAAACTGACTATTGCGATTTGTTTGTGCGCCAGACGCCTGTGCGCGGCAAATATTATGAGCAAGCTATGCGGGCCAGACGGCTGGTGGAAATCGACCGGGATTTGCTGGAAGCATTTCCCAGCGCGCAAGAGCTGAATGCCGCATTGCGCAGCCTGGTTGAAGCGGCGCGACATGTCAATACGGCATCCTGAAAGCAGGCCAGTTCATTTTGACTGAATATCGGCTGCAACCGGGAAATGGCTGAATGCTGAACAAGAAAATGATTTTGTGCCAGGCTTGTTTTGCAAAACGCTGTTGTTTTTTATCATGATTCGCCTTTATCCTCATGAAAATGAAGTGAAGGCGAATTTCGTCGAATCCAAGAGATATTCATCATGAGCAAATCATTTGACGTCATCGTTATCGGCGCAGGCCCTGGCGGCTATATCGCGGCCATTCGCGCCGCGCAGCTGGGCCTGAACGTGGCCTGCATTGACGAGTGGAAAAACGAAAAAGGCGGCCCCGCTCCCGGCGGCACCTGCACCAACGTGGGCTGCATTCCGTCCAAGGCGCTGCTGCAAAGCTCCGAGCATTTCGAGCAGGCCGCGCATCACTTTGGTGAGCACGGCATCAGCCTCAAAGACCTGAAAATGGACGTCAAGAAAATGATCGCCCGCAAAGACGGCGTGGTCAAACAAAACAACGACGGCATCCTTTACCTGTTCAAAAAGAACAAAGTCAGCTTCTTTCACGGCAAAGGCTCTTTCGTCAAAGCCGTGGACGGCGGCTACGAAATCGCCGTAACGGGCGACAAGAGCGAAACCCTCACGGGCAAGCAAATCATCGTGGCCACCGGTTCCAGCGCCCGCCAGCTGCCCGGCGCGCCGTTTGACGAAGAAAACATCCTCTCCAACGACGGCGCTTTGCGCATTGGCAAAACCAGCGGCGCGGCGCCCAAAAAACTCGGCGTCATCGGCTCCGGCGTCATCGGGCTGGAAATGGGCAGCGTCTGGCGCCGCCTGGGCGCGGAAGTCACCATTCTGGAAGGGCTGCCCACCTTCCTGGGCGCGGCGGACGAGCAAGTGGCCAAGGAAGCCAAAAAGGCTTTCGACAAACAGGGCCTGAAAATCGAGCTGGGCGTCAAAGTGGGCGAAATCAAATCCGGCAAAAAAGGCGTCACCGTTGCCTACACCAGCGCCAAGGGCGAAGCGCAAACGCTGGAAGTGGACAAGCTCATCGTCTCCATTGGCCGCGTGCCCAACACGCAGGGCCTGAACGCCGAAGCCGTGGGCCTGAAGCTGGGCGAGCGCGGCGACATCGTGGTCGATGACCAATGCCGCACCAGCCTGCCCGGCGTGTGGGCCGTGGGCGACGTGGTGCGCGGCCCCATGCTGGCGCACAAGGCCGAAGAAGAAGCCGTGGCCGTGGCCGAGCGCATCGCGGGCCAGCACGGGCATGTGGACTTCGCGCTGATTCCCTGGGTCATCTACACCAGCCCCGAAATCGCCTGGGTGGGCAACACCGAGCAGCAGCTCAAAGAGCAAGGCGTGGCCTACAAGGCCGGCACCTTCCCCTTCATGGCCAATGGCCGCGCGCGCGCGCTGGGCGACACCACGGGCTTCGTCAAATTCCTGGCGGATGCCAAAACCGACGAAATCCTGGGCGTTCACATCGTCGGCCCCTATGCCAGCGAGCTGATCGCCGAAGCCTGCGTGGCCATGGCCTTCCGCGCCAGCAGCGAAGACATCGCCCGCATTTGCCACGCCCACCCGTCCCTGAGCGAATCCACCAAGGAAGCCGCGCTGGCCGTAGACAAGCGAACGCTCAATTTCTGATGAAGGCTTGACGGGGAAGGGGGCACCGCTCTTCCCCGTTTTGCTCCTTTTTCGATAGCACACGGCGCTTTCATTTAAAGGGATTGTTGCTATCGAACTTGTAGCAGTTCCTTTGAAATCAACAGGTTACAAATCATGTCGGCATTCAGACGCGGCGAATGCTGGAAATCGTCGAAATCGACGAGGATTTTTTTGAATAGGATTTTCCCCGATTGACCTGAAAACCATACCTGCATTATTTGCTGCCCTGTTTTCCAATTCACCCGCCCAAACCCCCGCATGACCCGACCCAGCGTCTCCGAAACCTACCAGCAGGAACTGGCCGCGCGCGGCTTTCAGTCCGACCCCGCCCAGCTTCGCGCCGTGCAGGCGCTGGAGCGCTGCGCCAATGACTGGGCCGCCTACAAGGCCCGGCGTTCCAACCGGTTCAAAAAGCTCATCAACCACCCCGAAATTCCCAAGGGCGTTTACATGTATGGCGGCGTGGGGCGCGGCAAAAGCTTTTTGATGGACTGCTTTTTCAACACCGTGCCCATTCGCCGCAAAACGCGCCTGCACTTTCACGAATTCATGCGCGAAGTGCACCGTGAAATGGCCGCCTTGCAAGGCCAGGTCAATCCGCTGGACGAGCTGGGCCGGCGCATCGCCGCCAAATTCAAGCTCATCTGCTTTGACGAATTTCACGTGGCCGACATCACCGACGCCATGATCCTGCACCGCCTGCTGGTGGCGCTGTTTGACAACGGCGTGGGCTTTGTCACCACCAGCAACTTCAGGCCCGACGAGCTGTACCCCAACGGCCTGCACCGCGACCGCATCCTGCCTGCCATCGAGCTGCTCAACGCGCGCATGGACGTCATCAACGTGGACAACGGCACCGACTACCGCCGCCGCACGCTGGAGCAAGTGCCGCTTTACCACAGCCCTTTGGGCGCGCAAGCCGATGCCGCCATGCAAGACGCCTTCACGCGCCTGGCAGGCACGGCGGACGAATCGCCCGTCATCGAAATCGAAGGCCGCGAAATCACCGCCTGCCGCCGCGCGGGCGGCGTCATCTGGTTTGACTTCAAAACGCTCTGCGGCGGCCTGCGCTCGCAAAACGACTACCTCGAAATCGCCTCGCGCTACCACACCCTGCTGCTGTCAGACGTGCCGCAAATGCACGTGCACAACGCCTCCGAGGCGCGGCGCTTTACCCTGCTGGTGGACGTGCTGTATGACCGCCGCGTCAAATTCATGCTCTCGGCCGCCGTGCCGCCCGAGCAGCTCTACACCGAAGGGCCGCTGGCCCACGAATTTCCGCGCACCGTCTCGCGCCTGATGGAAATGCAATCGGCCGAATACCTGGCGCTGGAACACCGCGCCGTGGACACCCAGCTCACCTGAAACCCCCGTTCAAAGCCCGTCCGTGAGCGCAAAAACGCGGCCCTGAGGCGCTCTGCGGCGTTGCAAATCCATCGCCCTCATTGCTGCCTTCACTGCCCTTTCACCGCCTTCACTGCCATGCGCCGCCTGCTCATCCTCCTTGCCGCCCCGGCCCTGCTGGCCGCCTGCTCCTCGGCCTCTTTGCACGAAAGCCACCGCGCCGCGCAGACGGCCCACGCGCAGGCCGCCCAGGACTGGATTGCCGCCGCGCCCCAAGGCGCGGCCCTGGAACCATGGATGGCCGCCGAGCGCAGCCGCATCGCCGCCGAACAAAACGCCGCCCGCCAGCATTTTGAACAAGCTGAAAAAGCCTGCTGGAAGCGTTTTGCCGTCAATGACTGCGTCAGCCGCGCCCGCCAGCAGCGCCGCCAAACCCAAGACCGCCTGCGCCAGCAGGAACTGGCCCTGAACGCCCTGGAGCGCCGCCTCGCCGCCCAGCCAGATGACCCCGCCGCCAGCCAGCCACCGGCCAGCCGCCAGCCATAACCGCTCATCGCGCCTGCGCCAGATCTGGCCCCTGTTTCACGCGAGCGGAAGCCAACCCGTTTTCGATAAGCCATGCGCAGATCGGCCGCGCATGCGAGCGAAGAAGGCCTACCGGCTTGGGCTGAACGGAGGCGAAGGCGTGCGGCCTGTCTTATTAGCTCCTCTATCCATAGCGGGACGTCCTAGTAAAACGGGTGCAAGGCGGCATTCAGAGCACTGAAATTCGCTCCTGTTTTTGATGTATCAAGACAGGTTTGGCCCGCAGGCACGCCGGCTTTATCCGTATCCGCCGCGTCCGCCTTTTAGGCCTGCGGCGCGGGTTGGCCCCGCTGCCGCGTTTTTGCCTTCCGTCTGGAAGATGGGCTGATTGGGTTCAGCGGGCCGTACAAGGTCGTTTTCGTTGAACCCGCGCGGGGCTGGGTCAATCAAAAAGAGAAGCTGATTTGAGGGGGTGGAAATGCCGCTTTGCGCCCGTTTCACTAAGACCTATTGCTATGAATTCAGGAGCTATATTCGGGCGGATTGCCGGCCTTGGGCGCGTTCTGGCGCTGGCTGAGGTGGCCGTTTGTCTGGCGGCAAAAAAGGCCGCGCTCCTGTGCGGGGGCGCGGCCTGGGCGCATGGCGAAGGGGCGTTTACTGGGCGGCGGGGTGCAGCAGCACGTACTGAACCATGTCGCCGCGCTGTACCAGCAGGTTCACGGGTTTGCCGGCTTTCTCGCCTTTCATGGCTTTGCTGGCGGCGGCTTCGAATTCGGCGGCGCTGCTGACATCGGTGTTGGCTACGGCCAGGATGATGTCGCCGGGGCGCAGGCCCACGCTGGCGGCTGGCCCGTCCACGTCGGTGATGCGCACGCCGCGCTGGGTTTTGAGCTTGGCTTTTTGCTCGGCGCTCAGGTCGGCCACGGCCAGGCCCAAGGACTGGCTGGCGGCGGTTTTCGGCTCGCCTGCGGCGCTGGCGGCGCGGGAGCCGCCTTTTTCGGGTTCCATGGCGGCCACGGTGAGGTTCAGGTCCAGGCTTTTGCCTTGGCGAAAGACGGTAACCGTGCCGCGCGTGCCGGGTTTGGCGTTGCCTACCATGCGGGGCAGGTCGCTGACTTTTTCGATGGGCTGGCCGTCAAAGCGGGTGATGATGTCGCCCGCGCGCACGCCTGCTTTTTCAGCCGGGGAGCCGCTTTGCACGTGGCTGACCAGCGCGCCTTGCGCTTTGCCCAGGCCGATGGATTCGGCCACTTCGCGCGAGACTTCGCCAATTTGCACGCCGATGCGCCCGCGCGTGACGTGGCCGGTGGCGCGCAGCTGTTCGCTGACTTTCATGGCTTCGTCAATCGGAATGGCAAACGAGATGCCCATGAAGCCGCCCGAGCGCGAGTAAATCTGGCTGTTGATGCCGACGACTTCGCCGCGCAGGTTGATGAGCGGGCCGCCGGAGTTGCCGGGATTGACGGCCACGTCGGTCTGGATGAAGGGCAGGTAGCTGCCTGTGTCGCGCTGTTTGGCGCTGACGATGCCAGCGGTGACGGTGCTTTCCAGCCCGAAGGGCGAGCCGATGGCCATGACCCACTCGCCCACGCGCACGCGGCTGGCGTCGCCAATTTTCACGGCGGGCAGGCCGCTGGCGTCGATCTTGAGCACGGCCACGTCGGTGCGCTCGTCCGCGCCGATGAGCCTGGCCTTGAATTCGCGCTTGTCGGAGAGGGTGACGATGATTTCGTCGGCTTCATCGACGACGTGGTGGTTGGTCATCACGTAGCCATCGGGCGTGAGGATGAAGCCTGATCCCATGCCGCGCGGCACTTCGCGCTCGAAGCCTTGGCCGCGCCCCTGCCCGCGCGGCATGTTCGGCAGCGGAATGCCGAAGCGGCGCAGCATGTCGATCTGGTCGGGGTCGTGGTCGAGCACGGTCGCACTGTAGCCCTGGCTGTAGAGGCCGCCGCTGCTGACGCGCTCCAGCGTGCGGATATTGACGACGGCGGGGCCGACTTGCTCGACCAGATCGGTGAAATCTGGCAGGCCGCGCGCCACGGCGGCGGGCTGCGCCTGCGCCGGCTCGTGCGGCAGCAGGGCCAGGGCGGAAGCGCCGACAATGGCGGCGGCGGCCAGCGCTACGGCGCTGCGTTGCTGAATGACTCGGGTCAGCATGGGTTGGAGTTCTCCTTGCAAAAAAGTGGGGGAAATGATGAACGCGGCAATGGAGCCGCCGCCGCCAGAAAAGTTGCGTAAAGCTTTTGCAAAGCGGGGCCAAAACGGAGGCATCGGCGGCGCTGCGGCGGCCTTTCTTTCATTTTTGCGAAAAGGAAAATCCATGCACCGCGCCGATTGCATTTTCTGCCAGATCGCCCAGGGCCATTCGCCTTGCCATCCAATATGGGAAGATGAACGCCATCTGGCTTTTCTTTCCATTTTTCCCAATACAAAAGGATTCAGCGTGGTCATTACCAGGGAGCATCACGGCAGCTATGCATTCGCCGCCGATAAAACCGTGCTGGCCGGGCTGATTCTGGCCGCGCAGAAAACTGCGAAAGTCCTTGACCGCGCCTTTGACGACGTGGGCCGCACGGGCCTGATCCTGGAGGGCTTTGGAGTGGATCACCTGCACGCCAAGCTCTTTCCCATGCACGGCACGGCAGAGCTTGCGAGCGGCCAATGGCAACCCATCAACTCTGGCGGAAGAAAGTATTTTGAAAAATACGAGGGCTATATTTCATCGCATGATTGCGAACGCGCCAGCGACGTTGAATTGGCGGCGCTGGCGGCGCATATTCGCCGTTTTGCCTGAAAGGGCCTGGAAAATACGCCGTTTTGTTTTTCGCCGCTCCGCACATTGCCGCTGAGCGGCATGATTGCCTTTTTTGCCTGCCCACGATGAGCGCTCCCGCCTACTTTCACAACGACCAGCCCATCACGCGCGATGCGTTTTATGCCATTGCCTGCGATCCGCGCCGCAGCGTGGCGGTCGAGGCGTGCGCGGGCGCGGGCAAGACGTGGATGCTGGTCAGCCGCATCTTGCGGGCGCTGATTGAGCCGGCGCCCGGCAGCGCGGACGGCGTGCCGCTGGCGCCGCATGAAATTCTGGCCATCACCTTCACGCGCAAGGCGGCGGGCGAAATGCGCCAGCGCCTCAATGAATGGCTGACGGCTTTTGCCGGCATGCAAGAGGCCGATCTGGCGCGCGAGCTGGCGCTGCGCGGCGTGCCCGGGCCGCAGGCCGCACGGCTGGCCCCCGCGCTCAAAGGCGCGCATGCCCGCTTGCTGATGTGCCCCAGGCCCGTGCAGGTGCGCACGTTTCACGGCTGGTTTGCCGCGCTGCTGCAAACCGCGCCGCTGAAACTGCTGCAAGAGCTGCGCCTGCCCGCGCCCTATGAGCTGCTGGAAGACGATGCGCCCGCGCGCGCCGAGGTGTGGCGGCGCTGGCTGCGGCGCGTGGCGGCCGATCCGGCGCAGCGCGCCTGCTACGAGGCGCTGGTGCGCGAGCATGGCCGCCACCAGACGGACAAGGCTTTGCAGACCGCGCTGGACAAGCGCGCCGAATTTCTGCTGGCCGATGCGCAAGGCGTGGTGCAGGCCAGCGTGCCGCATTTCCATGACATGTTCCCGCACCTGGCCGCCTTTGACGAGCCGATGCAGGCGCTGTTTGACAAGACCCGCAAGGCGCTGTTTTTGAAAGCCGCAAAGGCGCTGGGCCAGGCCACGGCCAAAACGTTTTCGGCCAAGGGCGTGGAGCTGGAAAAGGCCATCACCAGCGGCCAAGCCGAAGGCGTGGCGGCCGCGCTGCTCACCCAGAAAGGCGAGCCGTGCAAGTTCAACGACAAGCTGGCGGGCATCGACGATGTGCGCGAGGCGCAAGCGCTGCTGCTGGCGCTGCTGCAAGCGCAAAAGCAGCACGCCGCCTGGCTGCACCAGCAGCGCATGGCGCAGCTGACGCGCACGCTGATTGACGAATTTGCCGCCCTCAAGCGCGAGCGCGGCTGGGTGGACATGCACGATGTGGAGCGCGCCGCGCAACGCATGCTCTCCAACGACGAGCTGGCCGGCTGGGTGCAGCAGCGGCTGGATGCGCGCGTGCGCCACTTGCTCATCGACGAATTTCAGGACACCAGCCCGCTTCAGTGGCAGGCCCTGTCCAGCTGGCTGTCGGCCTACGCGGGCGCGGGGGGCGGGCGTGATTTCAGCGTGTTCATCGTGGGCGACCCCAAGCAGAGCATTTACCGCTTCCGCCGCGCCGAGCCGCAAGTGTTTCAGGCCGCCAAGGCCTTTGTGCGCGAGGCGCTGGAAGGCGACGAGCTGGCTTGCGAGCACACGCGCCGCTGCGCGCACCGCGTGATGGGCGCCGCCAATACCGCCTTGCTGGCCGCGCAAGCGCAGGGCGGCTACAGCGGCTACCGCGCGCACACCACCGAATCGGACGAAGCGGGCCGCGTGCTGCTGCTGCCGCCGGTTGAACGCGGTGAAAAACCGGCTGAAGAAGCCGCTGGCGGCAGCCAGGCCGAAAGCGCCATCGCCTGGCGCGACAGCCTCACCACGCCGCGCGAGCTGCCGCAAGAAACCCTGCATCTGCGCGAATGCCGCCAGGCCGCCGGCTGGGTGGCCGCGCAACTGGCCAGCGGCTTGCCAGCGGGCGGCATCATGGTGCTGGCCCGCCGCAACGACCGGCTGGCGCTGATGCAGCAGGCGCTGCGCGAGCGCGGCATTGCCTGCGAATTTCCCGACCGCAGCGATTTGGGCGAGCTGCCCGTGGCGCAAGACGTGGCCGCGCTGCTGGACGCGCTGCTGTCGCCCGCGCACAACCTCGCGCTGGCGCACGCCCTCAAATCGCCCCTGTTCGGGCTGACAGACGGGCAATTGACGCAGCTGGCCCTGCTGGCGCGCGCGCATCCGGGCGAAAGCTGGTTCAGCCTGCTACAGAAAAAAGAGCTGTTCGCGCCCGATGGGCAAGCGCTGGCGGGCGATTTGACTGATGACTTGACAGGCGATTTGGCGGCCGGTTTGACAGCCGATTTGGCCCTCTACCAAACCTGGCTGGCCAGCCTGCCCCCGCACGACGCGCTGCAAGCCATCTTCGACCACCGCGACGCCTTTGCCCGCTACGCCGCAGCCGCCCCCGCGCACGAGCGCGAGCGCACGCTGGCGCAACTGCGCGGCCTGCTGTCGCTGGCGCTCAACTTGCAAGGCGGCCGCTTTCTGACCGCCTGGGCCTTTGTGCGCGCCTTGCGCAAAGGCGGCGCGGCCGCCCTGCCGCCCGCAGCCGGTGCAGGCAACGCCGTGCGCCTGCTCACCATTCACGGCGCCAAGGGGCTGGAAGCGCACACCGTGCTGCTGCTGGACACCCAGGCCGCCCCGCCCAAAGCCGACACCATGAGCACCCTCATCGACTGGCCGGGCGAAGCGCCCTCTCCGCGCCGCTTCATCTTTCTGGCCAGCGAAAGCAACCCGCCGCCTTGCGCCATCGATCTGCTGGCAGCCGAGCAGCACGAGCAGCGCCGCGAAGAACTCAATGCGCTTTACGTGGCCATCACCCGCGCCGAAAGCTGCCTGGCCCTCTCCAGCGTCACGCCCTACCACCAAAGCGGCCCCACCTGGTGGAGCCGTTTGCAGCCAGCCGCCGAAACTGCGCCCGAGTGGGATTCAGCGCAGCCAGCCGCCGCCCGCACGCCTGAAAGCAATCAAGAAAGCGCCTCTGAAAGCGCCTCAGCAAGCGCCCCTATCCGCCTGCCTGTATTGCCGGACTGGCGCAGCGCCGAACCCGCCCCGCCAGCGCCCGCCCCGCTGGCCAGCCTGGCGTTCACCCCGGCGCGCCCGCCGCTGCCCGCCCCGCCTGCGGACGCCAACCCCGAAGCCGCCCGCCTGGGCCAGGCCATGCACTGGCTGCTGGAGCGCGCCGGGCGCGACGGCGGAGATGACTGGCTCAAGGGCAGCGGCGAAAGCATCCGGCAGACGATCGCCCGCCAATACCGCCTCACCCCCGCGCAAGCGCAAACCGCCCTGCAAACCGCCCGCCGCATCTTCACCGGCGAAGGCGCATGGGCCTGGCAGCGCGGGGCCTTCACCGCCGCCTTTGACGAAGTCGAAATCCTTCACCAGGGCCAAACCTTGCGCATGGACCGGCTGGTTTGCCGCCTTGATCCCGCCAAGAACCAGCCCGAGTGGTGGGTGCTGGACTACAAAAGCGCCGCGCATCCCGAACACAACCCCGACTACGCCGCGCAACTGGCCCACTACCGCACCGCCGTGCAAGCCGCCCACCCCGGCCAGACCGTGCGCGCCGCCTTGCTTTCGTCTGACGGGCGCATGAGCGAAATCGGCTAGAGCCTGCCCAAAGCTTGCCGGGGCTGACCTTGCACAGGCTCTCAATCCGCGCTTTTTTCGTGCAGCAGCGCGCGCGCGTTGGCTGCCATGGCGTCAGCGCCGATGCCGTAGGTTTGATACAGGCGCAGGCGGCCTTGCGGGTCATACATGTAGCTGGCGGCGGTGTGATCGAGCGTGTAGCTGTTTTCAATGGGGCCGGGCGTCTGGCGGTAAAAAATCTTGAACTCGCGCGCCAGCGCGGCCAGCTCCTGGGGGCTGCGCGGGGTCAGGGCGATGAAGCTTTCGTCAAAGCTGGTCACGTAGGCTTTGAGCACTTCGGGCGTGTCGCGCGCGGGGTCCAGCGTGATGAAGATGCCTTGCAGCCGGCCGGCTTCGGCGCCCAGTTTCTGGCGCGCCTGCGCCAGCTCCAGCAGCGTGGTGGGGCACACGTCGGGGCATTGGGTGTAGCCGAAGAAAACCACCACGACCTTGCCTTTGAAATCAGCCAGGCTGCGCGGCTGGCCATCGGCGTCGATCAGGTGAAAGTCGCGGGCATAGGGCGCGTCATGCAGCGCCTGGCCGCGCAGGGCGGGGCGGGCGGCGTCTTGCGGCGAGCAGGCGGGCAGCGCCAGGGCGCAGGCCGTCAGCAAGGCGGCAGGAAAAGCGGCAGAAAAGGCGGCAGGGCGGCGGTCAGGCATGGCAGGCGGCTTTCATTCATTCAGCGCGGCTTTCGGGCGGCAGGCTGTACGGGCGCGGCTGGCGCAGGGCCTGGCGCATGGCGTCCAGCCCGATCACGGTTTCAGCCGACACGGTCGCGCGCGGCGCGGGCTTGAGCGCGTGGCCGTAAATCAGCTCGAATTCCAGGGGGATGGAGCCGCTTTCGCGCAGGCTTTCCATCTCGGCCAGCAGGCGCGCGTGCCAGCGGCGGCCGCGCAGGGCGGCAAAGCGGCTGCGGCTCAAGTTGCGCCCCAGCGCGCGCAGCTCCTGCAAGGCGCGCTGCGGCGTTTCAAAAGTGAGGGTCACGTGCTCCATGAACATGACCGGCTCGGCAAAGCCGGCCTGCATCAGCATGTCGCCCCAGTCGTGCATGTCGGTGAATTCGTGCGCGGGCGCGGGCCAGCCCAGGCGCGCATACAGCGCGCGCAGGCCGCGCAGCGTGTCCGGCCCCAGGCAGGAAAACATCACAAAGCCATCCACGGCCAGCGCTTGCAGCCACTGGCGCATCAGCGCCTGCGGCTCGGCCACGCGGTGCAGCAGCATGTTGGCCCACACCATTTGCACGCTGCCCGCTTCGGGCTGCGCCACGGTGCGCAAGGCCGGGCGCGCCCAGCGGGCGGGCCGCCACCAGGGCAGAGACGCGTCGCCCGCATGGCCCTCGCCCGCAGGCACGCCCACGCATTCGGCCTGGGCGAAGTGCGCCGCCACCAGCGCGTGCCCTTGCATGCCGCCGTGGCGTGGCGACCAGTGCGCCCAGCGTTTGACGGGCAGGGTGATCCACGGCAGGCGCTCGGCCATGCGGCGCGCCACTTCTTCATGCAGCCAGGGCGCGGGACCGGGCAGCGCGGCCAGCCGGGCGGCGGCCCGCGCGTCCAGGGAAGGGGGGGAAGAAGGCGAGGAAGCGGCGGTCATGACAAAAGCCCCGGCGCGCGGGGCGGATGCGGATTTGCATCAAAAACAAGAGCGAATTCACAGGGCCTGAAAAGGCTATCGTCGCAATGAATACGGGGAGGTCTTGCTATGAATCAAGGAGCATAAAAAGCCCCATCGCCACCCCGCCTGCGGCGCTGGGGCGGGCAGTATATTGATGGCGCGGCGCTTGCGCGCCCTGCCGCCGGAGCATCCGCAGGCGCTGCGCGGCCTTCTTCCGCTTCTTCCACTTCTTCCGTTTCCTGCTCCCTTTTTCGCCGCATGGCCCTGCTTGCCCGCCTGCTGCCCAGCCAGTGCCATATCTGCCGCGCCTGGCCCGCGCCGCCCATTTGCGCCGGGTGCCTGGCCTGCTTCGTCCGCCCCGAGCCGCGTTGCCTTACCTGTGCCGCGCCGCTGGCGGGCAGCGCGGCGCAGTGCGGCGAGTGTTTGCTCAGCCCCCCGCCCATGAG
>ERZ773070.207-NODE-207-length-45303-cov-9.416173_pt1 | contig 45303 bp, 64 predicted proteins | sample MGYA00580618_ERZ773070 | MGnify/ENA primary metagenome ERZ773070 (study PRJEB29015, sample SAMEA2738023) | human oral metagenome | biome: human oral; feature: human-associated habitat; material: dental | place: China | collected 2019 ...
AGAAGGAGAAGAATTTAAACACTTAAAAGAACATGTTTTAGTGCATTTTAAAGATGCTAAAGTGGATGGATTCAGACCTGGACATGTACCTGCAAATGTTATTGAAAAAAAATTTAAAAAAGAAATTGACGGAGAAATTTTAAATCACATAATATCTGATGAATATCAAAAAGCAGTTGCAGAAAATGAATTAAAGCCAATTGCAGATATAAAATTAGAAAAATATGAAATTCAAGCAGACAAAGCTGAAGTTGTATTTACAATTCCTGTATTACCTGCGTTTGAATTGGGACAATATAAAGGACTAGAAGTTGAAAAAGAAAACTTTGAAGTAACTGATGAAAAAGTGAACGAAGAAATTGAAGGAATGAGAAAAAATGCTTCTAAATTAAAAGAAGTTCCTGAAAATGAAGAAGCTAAAAACGATGATGTTGTAAATATTAATTTTGAAGGATTTGTTGACGGAGTTGCATTTGACGGTGGAAAAGCCGAAGGATATGACTTGACTTTGGGATCTCATAGCTTTATTGACACTTTTGAAGATCAAATCGTAGGACATAAAAAAGGTGATGAATTTGACGTAAATGTTACATTCCCTGAAGAATATCACGCTGAAAGCCTAAAAGGAAAACCAGCTTTATTCAAAGTAAAAGTAAATTCAATTAAGAGAAAAGAAGAAGCTGAATTAAATGACGACTTGGCAAAAGAATTAGGATTTGACTCAGTTGAAGATATGACAAATAAAACTAGAGAAAATATTGGACAAGGCACTAGTAAAACTAGACCACAGAGACTGTCCAGTCGAGACCACTGAAGACCACAGTCCAGAAAGCCAAGTAGTAAAACTCGACCAGGCTGACTGTGCTGTTGAAGTTATGGAAGACCAAAGTTCAGAAAGCCAGGCAGTAAAATTTGACCACGCTGTGGTGGCAGTCGTAACTATATTCGTCCACAATTCAGAAAGCCAAGCAGCACAAGAATCCCAGGTTGTTTTTAGCCACTCAGATATGGCTCCCCAATTCGTGATGGCCTGAATGATAAGTGTGATAACCGCAATAGCACCAACTATTGCGGCAACGACAATTCCGACAGGTGCTCCTATAGCTCCTATGGCGATGACTAGCGGTGCAATCGCACCAAGCAACATCGTAACTGCTGCAGTAACCAAACCAAGAATCACAATTGTCTGTTGATCAGTCTCGTTTAGGCTGGTAAACCAATTAACAGCAGATTCAAGCATTCCCATTAACGGTTCTAAAGCTGGAATAACAGTCTCAAGCAACTTACCACCAATTTCTGCCATCCCTTCCTTTGCCTTATTCGAATACTGTGTCAGTTTATCAATTGGATCTACCGTTTCATTAAATGTCGTAGCGACAGTCCCAGAAGAATTTTTAGCCGCTGAAGCTAAGTCATCAAAACTAAAAGCACCACGCTTGATGGCATCTACCATCCTGGGTGCAGCCTTACTTCCAAAAACCGCTGAAGCTATGCTTAAAGCCTCTGTTTCACTAGTCGAGTTTTGAATGGCACTAATCGTTTCATTCAATCCATCAGTCAGAGTCTTACCGTCTTTAGCATAGTTAACAGCTGCCTTTGAAAGAGACGAGAGAGCAGCTGATGAATCCACACCGCTTTTCTCAAACTTCCCGATTAGAGCAGCACCTTCTTCAAATGACAATCCCAATCCTTTAATTTGTGGTGCACCGTCAACAGCTTTTTGAACAATCGTATCAACTGACTGCCCTGTATCCTGAGCAACTTTAGTCACATTGTCTAAGACCTTGCCTAAATCATCAGCAGACAGTCCGTAAGCTTCGATAGCTTGCTTCGCAGAAATAGCAGAGCTTGAAATATCTGTCTCGTTGATCTTAGCGTACTTAATAAGTAATTCAGATGATGATTTCAGCTTTTCTCCAGTCAAACCGAACTGGGTATTAAGTTCTCCCACTGCGTCAGCAGATTCTTTAAATGTCGTTGCTGGCATTTCTGTAGCAATGCCCTTAGCAATTCCTTGAAGCTCTAATAGAGCATTACCAGTTAAGCCTGTCTTAGTGGTGATGGTGTCCATTGCTTCATCTATTTCAGACCATGCATCTACTGTCTTCTTCCCAGCATCAACCATTTTTTGACCAACTTGACTTGCTTTTTCTGCAACATCCATCATAAGATCAGCTTTTAGATATTTTGTTGCTTCTTTGATATCGTTGCCAGCCGACTTACTAGATTCACCAAGATTGTCCATGGCGCGATCAATTTTCATGACTTCTACTTCAGCTTGACCGATTTCATTTTGAAGTTGACGCCATTCTTCTGTACCTATTTTCTCATCTCCAAGAGCAGCTTGTTTTTTCTTTAACTCTTGGACTTTATCCCCAGCCAATTCCGACTGTTTCCTAAGAAGTTTCATTTTCTGCTCTGCCAGTTCAACATTATTAGGATCTAGCTCTAGCTTCTGATTGACAATTTCAAGTTCCTTAGCAACATTACCAAGTTCTTTATTGAGGTTCAAGATAGACTTTGGATTGCCAACATCCTCGATGTGTTTCTGTGTTGACTCTATTGCCTTATCAAAAACTTTCATTTGTGATTCGACTTTAGCGATTTCAATTTGAAGCTTATTCCACTGAGCTGACCCAACTTCAGATTCACCTAGCGCTTTCTGTTGCTTTTTGAGTTCGGCAATCTTCATAGCACCAACACGAGCTTGTTCTTGCAAGTTAACCAACTTACGATTCAACAAGTCAACATTATCAGGATCCATCTTCAGTTGTCTGTTGATATTAGTAAAATCTTTTTTCAAACTAGATAAGGCATTATTGATGCCTTTTACAGACCTATCAAATTCAACAGTATTAGCACCAAACTTGACGTATAAGCCTTCAAACGTTTCAGCCATATATTTTCCTCCTTTCTTTTTTAATCTGACATCACGCTAAGTAAATCAGCGTTAGATAGTGTTTTCTTCTCTTCTTGATTGATGCTCATTTGGTGGAGCGTTCCCATTAAATAGTTAAAGTGCTGGGATTCTGCCCAAAAAACATCCATCCGATTTTCAAAGACAACCTTATAGACCTTTTCAGAAGTTACGACTTCTGACGAGGCTTTTTTTTATCTTGTGGCACCTTTGCTCTACTTCGGTTAAATTCATAGAAGAGGTCTGGGAAGAAACCAATATCAATCAAATCACCAAACCAAGGAGCCAATGCAGCTGTTTCAGCAGTTAGCTCATTTTGTACTAAGCGACCATTTTCAACTTCACCGTATAGACAAGGGATAACTTCAGTCAGAAAATTCATGAAGTCTGGTTCCATAAGCAATGGCATCAGTTTGATTTTTTCTTCATCGGTTAAATCAGTTGGTTTGCCATTGATACCTGATGCAATAGCAAGCTGTGAATAAGCTTTAAGAGCTTTTTGGTTATCATCGAAGAAGTTGCGACCAGTTCTCTGTTCATACATTTTGATAGCTGGCAGAGAATAAAGAAAGCGTACCGTTTCAGTACGCTCAGTTTCTTCTCCGTAACCATCAAACACTATGAATGATAGTTCTTTTTTAATCATTGAGAGCCTCCGCTAGCGATTGTTGTAGTTGTTCCAAGGGCCTCGTTGATGAAGTCAATCAGCTTCCCTGGGGACTTACTTGCAAACAACTTGTCAAACTTACCACGGACAGTTCCTTTACTGTCATCACGCCAAACAATTTCAGATACAGGTTTCTTTTCAGAATCCACAATGAAATTGTTTGGTGAAGCCGTACAAGGGATTTCAATTTCTTTTGGTGTGGCTGATGTTTCATCAGTTGTTGTACTACCTTTAGGTGCTGAAGCTTTGACATTCGTCCAAATATGGAATTCTTCAATTTCGGCTCCAAATTCATCCGTAACAGTTTCTGCATAACCCCAGATGAAGTTAGTATTGACACCAGTATCAATCAGAGCTGGTGGTTTAGAGGTAGTCAATTTCTTGCCCAAATGGTCAATCATAAACTGTTTTGGAATTTGATAGGTGGTAATGGATCCTTCTGTAGACTTCTTACCTTGCAAACGGACATGTTCCACATTGTCAGCGTAGTAGGCATTGGATTCTTGGGAAGTTTCAAAAGATGTACTCCGTAGCCCAGTAAAAGGATAAGGTGTTTGTAAGTCCAAGGCACCAGCTTCCGTTTTAGCAATCTTGGCATAAAAACCGGTCGCATTACCATGAGTAACTTCTCTTGTTTCGTATTGGTAAGTCATTTAAGACTCCTTTCTTATTTTGGTGTGATTTTGATGGATTTCATATCATTAAGGAATTTTTCCTTATTCTTGAGATAGGCTGGTCTGATATGCTCTCTAGGAGCAACAAAGCCACCATTTTTAGTAACATGCCCATTCTCTAATAAGTGGGATAGAGTCTTTTCTTTGCCATTGTTATGCACAATAGCAGCGTCATCTATGATGTCGTGTGTCCACCCTTTTTCATAAACACCGTTTCGTCTAGGACTTCCAGTTCTAATGTCACTTTCTGTACTTTGAGCAGCCTTTTTAATGTTCTCTAAAACTTGATTCTTGATATCTACCTTTAGCGGCGTCATCTTCACGCTACCACTGCCCACTTGTAAACACCTCAAGTCTATAAGTTGTCAGTAGATAGTCAGTATCAGGTTGTTTTAGATTCAACTGATTTGGCTCACACATAAAATTAGACAGCATCAAATCTTCAATGCTGTCCAGTTTCTTCTTGTGGTAGTGACTGACTTGCACGGTCACTTTTCTCATGTGTACTCTATCATCAGCAGTAATGCTACTGCCTGGTGTTAACCGATAATACAAAATGACATTGTCAGGGGAAGATTTCTCTTCCCGCTCCATGTAGAAGACCTTAGCCTTCAAAGTGTTTGTTTCAAGGATAGCTTGAATATCTTGTCTAGTGAAAAATTTCTTGGCCATTATTTTAGTTCTCCCAGTTCGATGATAGTGTAATGACCGTCGTCTGATTCTGTCCCAATGTTAACCTTGTACTCTTTGCCATTATATTTGACATAGTCCAGAGTATCAGTCACATAGTTGGAACGAACACTAAACCTAGCAGTTAGAACTTGACCGTCTGCCATAGCTTTATCAAGCCTTCGCTGATAGATTTTCTCTTTCTCGGCTTTAACTTTCTTTTCTACAGTCTTTTTCTCCCAGACACCTTTTTCAACCTGGAAACGCTCATCATAGCAAAGAATAATAGCTACCCTTGAAGACTTCATGTCTTGCCCTCATAGATAGCCTTAAGTTGATACAAAAGATTGGTCAACTCACTATCTATCCATTCCATAGTAGTAGCGCTGCCTGTCATCAAAGATTTGTCAAAACGTTGCACACATCTCAGATGTAACCAGTCAAGCACTGTTTCCCTATCTTCTTCCTTAATGTCTGTCCATCCCTTTAACTCCGTATCTTCATCAATACGGATAACAGGAATAGCATTTCTTTGTAAATATGAAATCCCACTGTTGATATAGCGTAAAAGTTGGACGTCAAAGATATCCTCTTCAACGTCAACCTCTACCATTTCTTTGATTGTTTTAAGGATTGTCATTTAGACTCCCCTTTCTAGCTATTTTAACCAGCTGATTTTGTAAATTTGACTGCTGATTTGTACTGTGCCAAACGACCGCCCATGACACTTGCAAGTTCAATGTGACGACGGTTAACTGTTACGTCATAATCTTCAAAGCGGTCAGCAGCAACATCATCACCAATCATTTTATATGCTTGGTCAGCAAATGCAATGATTGGGTTAGTCGCACCGTCCATCCAGTCATAGATGTAAACTTGGAAGCCAGCAATAATATTTCCATTGGTTGCAATTGGAGCAAATGGTTGAGGATCAATGTAGCGACCTTCTGCATCTTTAACCAATTTCAATTTACGAGCAATGGCTTTTGATGTGACAAGAATTGGTGTGGTATTTGGAACCATCTTATCAATACCAGAAACAAGAGATTCAAGAACAGCATTATCAAAGACACCAGCAACGTTGATTTCTTGTGTTTCAAAGAGGTTTGTTTCAGTTTCTTCAGCAATAGATTTGATTTCAGTGATTTTATCATCAGCATCAGCTGTCTTACCATCACCGATGACAACAGCACGCTCAATAGTACGAATAAATCCTTGAGCAAGTTCTTTCATCACATAATTGAAGTAAGATCCTGTAGTGTCTTTTTTCAAGTCAGCATATTCAAACGCATATTTGATGTAGACTGTTGCAGAATTGATAGTGAAGTCCAAAAATGTGAAGTCTTCATCTTTCTTAGTCTTACCAGCTTTGTGTCCTTTAGCTTGAGGTACCTGAGTTTGAAGAGCGACACGCACCGCATAGCGTGGGTCTTTTGAAACGTGGTTCAAGATTCCATTGTAGTTAGTAAAGGCATCTTGAATAGCGATAAGAACAGGTTCTGGAAGAATCTTAGTGAGGTCAGTCACCCCTTTCTCAACAAGGTTAGCTTCCCACGCTTTACGAGCGCTGTTAGCGCTACCTTCGTTGTCCATCAGAATACGGACAAAGTCAAGGGCAGCAGCTTTGGTTTTCAAATAATCCATAGGTGTATTACCTTTCTGTTTTTCTTTAATAATTTTTGCAGCTTTGCTGAGTTCTTCTTCGGCTTCTTCAATGTCAGAATCTAGCCCAGCAATAGTTTCTTTAATAGCTGTTGCTTGAGCTACCAAATTCTCTGCATCAGTTTTCAACTGTTCCAAGTCATCATCTTCAATTGTTGAAGATTTCATCTTGGCTTCAATAGTGGCTTTTTTAAGCTTTACCTCAGCCAATTCATCAGTTGCTTTTTGACGAGCTTCTAACAGCTCAACGAGTGATTTTTTCATCATGTCTCCTTTAAATTTTTGCAAGTTTACTCATGATTTCTTGCTTCATGTTCGCCTGAGCGATTCGCTTATCAACTACTGACATATCAAATTCCTTGATATTGTCAACGGTTGCTTGAGGGTTGGCTGGCACGGTCACAACAGAAATTTCAAAGATTTCAACTTCCTTGAAAATCCATCCACCGTAAGGTTGCTTAGCGTCAACAGGCTCATAATCTTTGATAAAGAACCCAATGCTCAGGCTATCCAATGCCCCCATTTTCATGAGGTCATAAGTTTTTTTAGCCTCTGGATCACTAAGATTAAATGTTGAACGTGTACGCAAGCCTTTTTCATCCACGGATAATTCATGCTTACCAATAACACGATTACGGTCATGATTAAGGCACATAGGGACAACTGCTTTGGATTTTATAGTGTTATCAAAGCAACCCTTGGCCATCACATCGCCGTCCCTGTCTGCATTGTCATAGGTTGAAGCATAAGCCTCAAAGTGAAAGTCAGCCGATTCATCCTCAACTGACTTCACGACAAAGGTTTTTAGTTTTTCCATTGCTTACCTCCTTTCATGAAGATTCTGCCAGCCACCCACCCTTTAAATTCCTACTCAGATTCCTCTGCACCGATACGAACCGCATTTAGATTTGTTTCAAATACTTCACCGCCCTCATAGCCTGGTAAACCAAGATAGGTTTCACGGAACTCATTTGAGTTCATCAAGCCAGCATATTTGGACTTAAAGCCCCCTTCAACCAAATCCTTAAATGAAATCATATCAGCCATATCAAAGAAGACTAAGAGTTTGTTCCCCTGAGTCCGTGCTGTCTTCGTAAAGTACTTCCTGTTGATTTCTTCAGAATAGACACGCTGATATAACTTCATGACGCTAGAATAGTAGGCTCTATATTGTTCCTCAGTATAATCACAGGTAAACAATTTCTCATTGATACCATGAGCATTATAGAGCTGTGATTTCAAGAACTCTAATTCTTCCTTGGAAGCAGTAGAGTAATCTTTGCTAAGTTCCTGGAACTCTTCGCCTTGCTCAAGATAAGCAATGCCACCACTCTTAGCCAAATCCAACATACTATCAACACGGTGCTGGGCTTGTTTTTTCAAATGTTCATCAGCTGCCTTTGTTGGTAGTTTTAAGAAGCCTCTCAGGCCAGAATTTCCCTCGCTGAGTTTTTCCGTCAAAGCGTTTAAGTTAATATCAATCAGCTCAGTAATCTGATTGAGTTGAGCTGTAACATTTAATTTAGGATTCTCAAATACCCACACATCAGACAATGGAAGTTCAACAGTAACATCATCAAGCATAAGCTCCACGCTTTCTGATGTCCATGTCACTGTTTTCTTAGCAAGCCAGATTTCAATCAATCGACCATTCTCCCAACGTGGCACAACAATCGCAACACCGTCACGTAACATGGCTCTTGTTACGTTTGCCCAAAAGACAACAGGAACTTCTAGTGGATTTGGTGAGACTGATAGCACCTCAGCCAAGTCACTATGCTCATACCAAACCATCTTATCGACACCACCGGGGTTACGAGTAATCTTGACATGCTTAAACCTTAGCTGAGCTGTGTCAGTTGAAATCTTATTGTAGATGTTATCCAAATAGATAGAGTTCCTACGCCAATAGGAGATACTTCTTTGAAGATAGGTTCTTGTAGATTTCCGATTGTTTGAACGAAAAATCCTAGCAAAAACTTCCTTCAAATTATTCAAATAGTTATTCATTCTTCACCTCAATCAAAGTAGTAGCTCAAGTCTTCCTTGAAATTTTCATAGCAGATAAAGGCATCTAGTTGACTAGCAAAGACGTCAATTTTTTCTTTTGCCTTTTCTTTGTTTGGAAATACGTTATTATTCGCATCTAACTTGACACGAACATTGGCATGGTTCCAAGTTGCCACAGGATCGTTAAAAATGATTTTACCCATCTTAGCCTTTTCCTTGTAAACCTTTAAAGGATTGGACAAGCTCTTAACTGTCTGTGGAATGTCGTGGCAGATATCACCATAGTAGTCATTAAATAAGCGGATAAGCTCTTTAGCGTTCCAGCGGTCATAGCCAACTGCGACTGGAAGAATCATATTCTCACTCATGAACTGCCTTAGTTCTTCAAAGATATAGGCCTGGTCATTGTAGTCCAACTCATGAACATGAAGCTGGCCACTAAGTTCCCACTCAGCGTATTTGTCCCTCAGTTCTTTTGGAAGACCTTCAATTGTGTGACGTGGCATGAATTTCTTGTTCAAATACTGGCGCTCTTCACCACGCACCACCATAAATGAGACTGAACAGATATCATTGACATCTGACAAGTCCACACCAAGCACACAACGAGCACTACGCTCATCATTACCGACAAATAAGCTCTTATCAAACTTATCTGTCCAACCTCTACATTCTTCATTACTGAAGTATGCCAGGTAGTTGTTAACAGGAAGATTGAAAGTCTTTGCCATCAACTCAGCTTGTTGTGCTGGATCATTCTTGCTCATCTCAATATCACGAGCGATTGTTTCTTTCTCTGTCGTGATACCAAGTAATGGCATAGCTTTCTGCCACATATCAGGATCATGAATCTCTGACACATCATCCAACTGATAAATCCAAGGCATGACAGAATCATTGATAATCTTGTCATCAAGGATATCTACCCAGATGTTGTAATACTTGTCAAAGAGCTTGTCACGCTTTGTTCCATTGGTTGAAATGTACCAGGTTATCCAATTCTTACGCTTACGGCTAGAACCATCATTAACAACCTTAATGAAATCATCATCATAAGTGTGCACCTCATCAAAAATATTGTAGTGAGCGTTGGTACCGTCAAGACTTTCATAGTCAGAAGTCTTGATTGACATAAGACTGTTAGTTGTTTCATACAAGATACCTTGCTTAGTTGACCGTAGTATGTCAGCCTCACGCATATAGTGCAGCAAGCTCTCTTCATTCGACAACATAGCCCTTGAAGCATTGAACAAATAGCCAGCCTGTTCACGACTGTATGCCAGAAGCTGAATATCAGCACCCCATTCACCGTCAATGATTTGACCAACCTCACCAATAGCAGAACCAAGAGTAGTCTTACCAGTACCACGAGGCACAATAATAGGCACCTCATGAATGAGACGCCTTTCTTCATAGTCTGTGTATTCTTCTAAGGTATCAGGATTTGTCTTAGTAACCTCAACCGTGTGATAAAAGCCCCATGTGGTTTCTAACCAAACTTTCTGAGGCAATGCCAAGCGCAACTTACCAGCAAGACCCTTTGTGTTGCTGCATTCTTCCTCAATAAACTCAATCCGCTTGTCAGCTTCCTCCTGTTTGAAGATGTATTGCTCTTTGTAGCGCTCAACACGTCTGATTGATTTCATTGTGAGCTTACAAATACGAATCTTTCCAGTATAGATGAGTTGAGCATACTTATCAAAATATCTCATCTCAACCATAACGCGCCAGCTTCTCCTGAATCATTTTTTTGAGGCCGTCACCCTGTGGACTCTGCTTTTCAATAGTTGACATGATCTGCATGTTAAGCTTTTGATACTTTTCCATTCCATCAAGTAGGTACTTACCAGGTAGCTCGCCGTCATTGATGACCTTATTGATTTCCAGTTGGAAATTTACAATCACTTTTTGATTGTGATTGTATTGAGTTTTGAGATTTTTCAACCCAACTGAATCATTATCACTGATTTCAAGCATTTTTTCTTTTGGAATCAGCTTGAAAGTCTTACGAGATAACTCAACACGTTCCTGCCTTGTGTACTTTTGCCGTTGATTGGCAAGCTTTTCCAACTCTTTGAACTGACTTTTGGTGATATTTGACCTAGTTTCTTCAAATATGCCCAGCTTTTTTCGATACCTAATAAGGGTAGCACGACTTATTCCTAGCTTTTCTAAAACTTCATTGATTTTCAAAATCATGCTCCTTTCTTGTATCAATTTTCGTCAATTTTTAGGGAGAGGTACGCAAGAGGATTGACACCGTTATTATTCTAGCGCTGTCAAAATTCAAAATGGGGGGAGTACACTAAAATTTAAAAATAAAAAAATCAAAAATAAATTTATATTTCGATTATCTAAATTCAAATTTATTTTATTTTGAAAAGTTTTTGTGTTGTGGCATTCCAAGCAAAGCAGCTGACAGTTCTCTTCGTTGAGAGTAATAGATTCATCTTGATAATTAGTTTCGTCAATCTCTATGATGTGGTCAACAATACTTTTACCGTGAATCAAACGTCCACACATATCGCAACGCATACGCTTAGCTTTTCTGATTTTATTTCTCAGAGTTCTCCAAGGTTTCGAGTTGTAGAACTTAATCTGCCAAGCTCTGAACCAGTCAGAGTGTTTAGGGTTTCTATAGCCCACTACATTGACCCCAATGCAAAACTATTTCTTGCAGCCTCTCTTAAAATGTCTCTAATCTTTAAATCTGCTTCACTCACTATTCTTTTGTCATAGTTGATTAACGGATTTAGAATATCATTTACCACACTTGGCTTTATTACGATTTTATTTACAGTCTCGTTAGGCTTAATATCTAAAGTCACCTCATATCCATTTGCAATATGTTCTAAGTCATTATTCGTGAGATTGATTTCTAAAGTGCTACCAGCTCCAAGGTTAATTCCATCAAATATATTTTCATCTTTCATGGCATCGCCACCTCCAACAAAAAAGAGAACATGCCTAAGCTTGCTCTCTGGATTTTTCTCATGTTACCAATATATCAGATTGTTTTTGTCAATAATACCCATTTTTTTGACAAGATTGTTTTTCACGGCTCAAATTATGTAAAATAACCACTCTGAACTATCTATATCTTATATTTTATCCAATTTTGTTTCATGTCATAAAACCAAGAAACAAAAGGCTTGAAGCTCCCTCTGAAAATCAAACTAGAAACTTCCTCATTATAGATAGTTGAAAAAATCAAAAAAATATTAGAGGCTAAAATTACTCATCTTAGTATCAAGCTCATCTTGTCTTACACAGATATAAATTAGTGTAACTGCTGGGCTTGAATGATTGAATAGTGACATCAAGTCAGCAACGTTCTTGTACTTCTTGTAGTAATGATAGCCAAATGTTTTTCGCATTGTGTGAGTACCGACATTGTCAATGCCCAAGTCTTCAGCAGCTCTTTTAAGAAACCAGTAAACCGTTTTATAACTGAGCGCCTTATTCTTTCCAATGCGACTCTGAAATAGATACTCATGTAGTTCCTTGCCTTTGACAAAATCTCTCAATTCATTTTTAAGAGGTCTTGTCATCTTGATACTCTTGTATTTTCCAGTCTTCTGTTCTCTGACCTTGATATGCCAGCCCTGGACATCTTTGACCTTTAACTTGAGGATGTCTCCGACACGAAAGCCTGTGTTTATCCCAAGGAGAAATAGTATATAATACTTTTCATTCCATGATGATAGATAATCCTTCATCGCTTGAATGTCGTCCTTATCTCTTAGCGGTTCAACAATATTCATTACTTTACTCCTTTCATAAAAAAATAAAGCGCCAAAGATTCCTCGGCGCTTAGTGACACTATCAATCTATCAGATTTTTTCTGTCAATTCTACATATTTTTTTGACAAGTTATAGATAGAGCAGCTTAGCTAGTGTGTCAAGGATAACTTCACGTCTTCGGTAAATCTGCTTACTGTGTCTATACAAATAACCTGTCTCACCGTTCTCCATGATATGCCACACTTGAATCCAGTCATATCTAGTATGCTCTCCCCACCTAAGATAAAAGATTTTCTTATCATCGGGTTCAAGCACATCAAGCAGTTTTGAAATTGCTGTTTGAAACTCTTCCAGTTTTAGAATCATTGGATCACTAGAATAAGCAACAGCTAAATTTTCAGAAGTATTGATTGAAGTCCCACTGCGACTAGCTCCTGAATCATCGATGTCTGGCATGGTCAGGTTTTTGACTGCATATACTCTTTCTAACTCATGACGTCGCTGACCAATAAGTTTGTCAATTTTTAGATACTTAGCCTCAAGTTCAAACTCAAGGAAATCACGTCTTGTCTTACTTGCGGTTTTCTTTGTCAAATTGTTCTCCCCATTTTTTCCAATGTTCAGCTGCATTAGCAAAGGCTACTGCTAAGTTAGTAAACAAATTACTAAGAGCGGTGCCAACACACATCAATGCCTCACGAATCTGCTCAGGATTTTGAACCAACTGTTCCAGTTCCTGTTGCTTTTTCAATTTGGCTTGCTTAGCTTTCTTCTTCTTGATTCTTTTGTTCATTTTTGAAAATTACCCTCCATCCGCTGACTACAATAGCCAATAATAGAACCATCAAGATCGCTATGATAATCATAGCTCCTAAAATTTTGATAATTTCAAGCAATATCATTTCCCACCTCTACATGGATTTTTCATCACATTTTCCTTAAAATCTTCAATCTCACGTTTGACCTTTTCCAGAAGATTGTGTTCAACCATTAAATCATGTTCATTCGCACCTTCACGCTGAACATAATACTGCAAAGCATGTTTCACAATCTGCATGTGTTTATATTTTAGATACATCCTCTTGACCTCCATCTCCTCGTGTTTGCTCTCTTAGCCATAGCAGAGCGAGCCATTTCGTCCCAGACATAATCTGCATTTTCTAGCATAAGATTGACACATTTTTCTTTCAATCTGTCAATCTCTGCTTCTTGCCTTTCGATATCTTTGTAAGCACGATTGTAAAGCTCATCTTCTAAAAATCGAATTCGCTCAACCATTGCTTCTTGGATGATGATATAGGCTGGTTTCTTATGTTCTGTCATCTAGTACCTCCATATCAAAATCACTATCAATAAAACTATAGGTCAAGTCTTGATTGATGCCATTGCCTAATCTTTGATAAATCAAATTGATATCTTCATCTGAAAAAAGTGTTTCTAGGTAATAATTTAGAGCTCTTTTAGTAGCTTCTCTATACATATTATTTCTTTTTTTATTACGAAACGGTTGACCTTTTGCAATTGTTCTGGTACACCACATCAGCAATTTTGCAATAATATCACGTCTTGAGCCAACTCCTTTAAGACTAAAATAAGTGTTTGTTTTTGGAATTAGAATCACTTCTAAATTTTGATTTATATATGATTCGGGAAATAACCCTAGAAGGTTTTTCAATTCATTCAATACTTCTTCATTCATTCTTTTTTCTCCCTAAAATGGCAAATCATCATCTGAGATATCCATAGGCCGGCTATTTCCAAAATTTGGCGGCATCTGACTATCCATGCTTGACTGATTAGCGGAATTATCCCGTTTTTCCAACACTTGAAAACTGTCTGCCACAACTTCCGTGACGTAGACACGTTGACCTTGCTGATTTTCATAACTTCTGGTTTGAATTCGTCCAGTAATGCCAATCAACATACCTTTTCGTGTCCAGTTAGCTAGATTCTCAGCCGACTTCTGCCACATCACACAATTTATAAAATCAGCTTCTCGCTCGCCATCTTGATTTTTAAAATTACGATTGACAGCAAGGTTGAAGGTAGCGACTGCGATATTTGAGGGTGTATATCGTAGCTCAACATCACGGGTCAAGCGACCAATCAATACAACATTGTTAATCATTGATTACCTCCACTAACTCAGGATTTTCGTAAATGTTCCCTACAATTGTTACTTCAACTCCAGCAAATTTGCGTCCAGCCTCAAATTCCTTAATCGTGATTGGGCTATCTGGAAAATCTCCTGTTACAATAAACCCGTACTTATCGCGTTCTATTTTTACAAAAGGATTCCCGACGCTAGAAAGACCTCCTTCGTAGTCTGTGGTATCGATTATATCCCCCTCAAAGATTTCTGTGCCGTTCTTATCTTTAATCCCTGTTGATTGCATTAGGATTACTTCGTCTTGATTGACACTCATTTCCGTCACACGTTCCGCATCACCTATTTTGTAAACATCAAGACTATTTTCGTCAAAAAGAATCGCTAACACATTACACATCCATTGCAAAGATGGCATCCAAGCTCTAAATTTCGGTATCATTATTTCCTCCAATCCCTAATCAGCTGATTTCACTTCAATCGGAATAACCATGTCGGGATTGAAATAAATCCGATATTTCGTATCAATCCCTTTCATACCAGTAATATCTTCGACGATATACGACACATTATCAGAAATACCAATAATATGCTTCTTGTACTTTCCTTTGTCATCTTCAGCGATGACAGACAGCTGCTTCGTTTCATTATTGTAGCTGATAGACATATTCCCTGTCATTTGAAATAGCACATCACCTTTGATTCCGTTGATAACTGTCACCTTTCGTGTGATGTTCATATCATCTGCTTCTCGTGATATGTTATGCGAAATTCTGTCAGCCTTGCGACAGCCTGCGAGCAACACAAGCGTCAATGTAAAAACTACTAGTATTTTAAATTTAAATTTCATTGTTAAACTCCTCTTCTTTTGGCAATGCTGATTCAATCAGCCAATCAAGGTTCTTTCTAGCTTTCTTCAAATCTTCCAACCCATTTTTCTTCTGATGACGGATCAGATATTTCAAGCTATTTCCGAGATAAAATCCTTTTAGCTGTTCATCTGTCATAAAATTTCTTAGAATTTCAATAGATTCCATACCATAGCGACCTTGATAATGGGTAGGCTTGTTGATGACATCCTGCTCAATTATTTTGTGAAATGCTTGATCAGGAAGTGTCCTGCAAGCCTCAAGCCCACTTTTTTTAAAAGCTAAATCAGTAATTTGTTCACTATAACATTTCATTTTAGTTTCCACGTCCTTTCAAATAATTTGGAATCTCATCACCAACTAAAATGTCATTGTATTGCTCTTCAGTCACCAAAAATTTTCCATAAGCGCCAGCTGTAACCGTGTAACGACCGTCTATGATTTCCTTATCAGTAATCTTGCCGGCCATCATACCCCCTGCATTATCAACTTGATGGATGATAACTGTCTTTTTATCTTCTTTTTTCTTTATTTGTTTTTCTAGTTTTCCAATTTGAGGTTCGTAGTAATGCTTTGCTGCTATAAGACCTAGATTAAACATTGATAGCGACAAAGCGATGAGAGCCAGATAAAGTCCTTTTGCTTTCATCCTAAATCCGCCTCCTTCACAAATACACCATCAATCATCTTCCCCTTGCGATCTTTGATTTCATCATAAGCAAGAGCTAAACAGTCATCAGCTGTCGTCAGATTATGAATAGATATTGCGTGAATAGAATTATGCAGCGATATCAATTCAGGACGAACGAGAGGAACCTTAGTTTCTTCATTGACAACATGCCTATAGAGCTTCTGAGCAAGATTTCCAAGACTGGAAACCAAGAGCAAAAGCTCCAACTCCTGCGGACTAGCTTCAATCTCAGCACCATTCTTAATCTGTTGCTCCAATCCAATCAGCACTACCTGCACATCACCCAGTGCATCTTTGATAAGCGCAGGCTTGTCTTTTGCAATGCCTTCAAATAGCTCACCAGTTTCTTCCATCAGTTTTTCAAATTGCTTGACTGGATTTGCCTCATGTAGGTTTCGGTCGATAAACCATTTTTCAACTTTTTCTTCAAGCGTTTTTGTCATTTTGTTTTTCCTCCATTTTCTTTTTAACTTTAGAAGACCTCACTCTTAACTCAATCCGCGTTAGTGGGAAAAGAAGTATTAAAGCTGTTAATGCCAGCAGAAATAATAACCCCTCGCAGATGATTTTGATTAAACCGAGTGTTTTTTCAATCGGTTTAAATACATATGAGTGATACCCACACCAATAAAAGTACCGCACCCATCCTTCTTTCCCTTGCGGAAATATCTGTCGTAATAATTTAATCATTTACTTCTCCATTCTCTTTAATAGCTCCTGCTTCTGTCTCTCAAGCTCCGCTTGTTTTTCAGGACTAGTTTCATTTTTATAATCAGGATTGCTCCATTCAGGATTATTGCCACCCGTTTTTTGGTTGGCGCTCATAGCTTTATTATTCTTTCGTGCTTGAAAATCCCGTTGAGCCTGAAAGGCTTGCTCAGGAGTTTTGATTCCCTGGTTAATCCAGTTATCTAAAATCCTAGCTATGTAATTAAATTTGCGAACATTATTCGCAACTGCAATTTTAACAGCTTCCAGAAATAGCTCAGTAGAGATCTTTTGATTAAGCAGATAATCATTAATCATGTCAAATTCAAATTTGACAAGACCACGACCAAGATTCATTTCGACTTCTTGTACAAAGTTTTGCTTATCTTTATTTATATCTTTATCTATATCTTTCTTTATATCTTTATCTTTCTCTGTATCTATCTCTATATCTCCGTTGCGTTTTGTTGCATCAGTGTTGCATTGCAACGCTTTTACCTCGCGATGCTTGCGACTTCGCCTAGTACTAGCCGTTTCACTACCAACCATTTCTGGCACTTGCTCCAAAAAATACTCTCTATCAGAGTTTCTGGTCAGTAGCCCCTTACTTTCCAAAAAAATCAAAGTGATTTTGATATCTTCAACTGCCTCATCAATGACCAGAGCTATTTCCTCAGCCAGATTATCAGCAACACCATCAAAGAAAATCCGACCGCCATCCTCAAGACTCATCAACATCATTTTCAGATAAATGATTGTGTGAGTATCACCGCCAGCGATCTTACGAAGCAACTTCATCTCCTTCGATTTAAAAAAATCCTGTGCAAGCTGAATCCAATAATACCGCTTGTTTACATTTGCCAATATTTCTACCTCCTATGCTGCTTTTACTTGTTTAGTTACTCGTAACCACTTCTTAGCTACATCCCAAACTTCATTCGGCACGTCATGGTTATATTTCGCTCTAAATTGGACGATTTCGCCTGATCTTACCTCCAAAGTGTAAAGAGGTATATTTGGACTGCTAGAAAGTCTTACAAAGACAATCATAGTATGCCCTTTTAAATGACGCTCGGTGTAAGAGCTAACACAGTGATGCAGTTTCTTGCCTTCGTAAATCAACTCAGCTACACGACTAGGAACATGGAAACTGTAACCTTCGACTACCCTATCAAGATCAGCTCTACGCTTGAATTCAGCCTCTAGTTTCTTCTCATGTTCTTTTTTGGCTCTCGTTTCTTCCTCTCTGGCAAGCCTGCGCTGCTCAGCTAGAAATTGATTGTATAGCTCGCAGGTGTGTTGGTGCATACGAAAGAAATCTTTCGGAACAAACATAGCATCACCTTCTGGCTCAATTCCCATCTTTTCAAGCATGGTGAGGTAGTCAAGGTACTCTATGAAGTCAACTCTATTCCTGATGACCCAGTTCTGAAACTTGTTGATTCCGATTCCTCTTGGTATTTTCTTGATGTCCTGAAAAGTCAGGTACTCTTCGATACCAGGGACAAGTTGGCCATTCCGCTCTTTGATGCGACGGGCCAACTCAAACTCATTAAAGCTGCAATCAGAGTTTTTGAAAAACTGCTTATTATTTTTCAGCCATCGACGGTTAAGAGTACGCATATCCACAGACTTGATATATCCTCGAGTACTTGACCAGTTGTGGTTGGGCCACATAATTTCATTGGCCAAATTATAGGCCTTGATTTTCTGAGCAAACTCAATCTCAAACTTATATTTATACATCCGTTCAATTTCCCAATAATTCAGATAATCAAATTCGATATATCTGAGTTCTGAGACCTCTTTTAATTGGTTGTTCCAGTCGTTAGGGTAGAATTGGTTGCCTGTATATGGTCCTGATCCCATTGAGTGGCCGATTAAGAAAGGATGAAACTGACCAGTATAGCTTTGGCAAATCTTGGTATGCTTGTCATTTTCAAAGCGCTCCAAGTTGTCTAGCTCGTACTTGATTGTCTGATGACCGTTGTTAAAGCTCGAATAAAACACATAAGATTGTATCTCAATCCGCCTCGCTGTGCAGAGGACGATAGAAAAGAAATAAGTTTTGTCATAAAAAGTCAATCTTGATGACTTTGTCAGCCGTTTTTCGACACAATAGCCAAGAGGTCGGTCAGATGAGACAATCGTTTGATTCTTATTTGTCCATTTATAAGTCCTGATTTGTGAATAACACCAATCCCAAAATCGCTTGGGCGGTTTCAAACGACGCTCAGCTTCTCTTTTACATTGTTCATGCTTCATTCATCCAGAAAGTCGAAAATACTCATTTGAGTTTCGACTACTCCTTTCTCTTTTTTAATTTTTTTCTTGGTCGGTTTAGGCTCTGTAACCCTGACTACATTCAGCTTGTCATTGACTTTTTTCACATTTTCGACTGGCACTTGTTTGATATTCTCCAGCTTACTGTTGGATAAGAAATACTCACGAACCCAGCCAAATACCGTCTCATCATCAATGCAGGCTACCCCGTTCTTTGCAAATTTTTGAGCCTTTCCTTTCGCATAGTCAAGCGAACATTTGATAGTGTAGCCATCTTTTAGAATTCCCTGAAATAACTCATCGTCATCTTGTTCACAAATCCAATTATGGATGTGGTCTTCGGACGGGCTATGTTCCTGATTCATTTCTTCTAGCATTTTGTCTAATGCTTGTTGTTTTATGTCAGTACTCATAATCAGTCTTTCCCTCTTTCATACATCAAAACTCAATCAACAAAGACTTCTTTACGCGTCTTTGGGTTTATATCCACTCTACGTCCTGTCTTATAGTCGATAAATCCAGCCTGAGCCGCAGGATGCGTAATCACTGTCTCAGCTGATTTTTTAGCTCTGAGAGCTTTCTTGAGCTTAAAATTCATAATGAGTGATTCAATCAGTATTACTGATACAACTGTTCCGACTGCAATAATTTGTAAATTGTTCATGTTTTTCTCCTCTTTTTTGTGCTATAATATAGTCAAATGATTTTGCTAAGACCTTGTCCAGAAGCCTTTTAGTAAAGTTATTATATTTGATTTGAGAGCCATTCTTTAATGGCTCTTTTTGACCATTTTTTACCAGGTAATTCCTTTGGAAATCCTGACATATAGCGATAATTGTTTGAAAAAGTATCATAATTGATACCAAGAAATTCACAGGTAGTGCTCACATCCATTAGTTCAGGATAAGAGTCACTATCTTTTTCTATTTCCAGCAATTTATTGAGCGTATCTTTGATGATGGATTTTATCCAATCCGATAGAGAAAGTAAAACATTATCCATCTTGACCACCCCAATATTCTTCTAAATTGACTGACATCACAGCAGCAAGATTTTTTTGTTCTGTCAAAATTTGTCTTTGATATGGTGCTAGTCCAGCCTGTCGCTCCTCCTCCGTCTTTGGTAGATAATAGCCACTAGGATGAGCTTTTTTAGCTACGATTGGCTGCCTAAAGGTCACTCGCAAGCTCTCAATCACTTCTTCTAGCTTTCGCTTTGAAAGACTTGTGGTTATTCTCAATTCGCTGGCTTGAATTGGAAGGTCAAAAGTTGCACCGTTTTTAATAGCATTTAAAACTTTGATTTCAATTTCTGTCATATCTCTGATGTAATTCATCGTTCTTCCTCCAAATCTACCCAGCTGTCAGAAATTCGCAGCACATCACAAACTCGGTTTTTGAGTTTATCACTGCCCTTCCCATACTTTAATAGCTCTGAGATAGTCGGTTTTTTGACCCCACAAGCTCGTGCTAAATGGGTCTGCGTCATATTTTCTTCATTCAGCTTATCTTTGACAAGTTGAATCCATTTTTTGTGTTGTTGACTCATATTTTTCCTTTCTAAATTTGGTATAATAAAATAAAAACGATTGGAGAGATATAATGTTTGTAGAAGTAAACCCTAATGGTCAATATCGCACCAATATAACTCTTGATGACACTTGTAAGATTTGTAAAAAAGTAACGTCACCTATAAAAATAGAGGATAATACAAATCAAATTGACTTCAATCATTATAGACTTTGTATCACTCGATATTGCCTTCAATGCAAACACTACTTCATTGACGAATTCGATGTTGTTTCTGAAGGTGGAGTATATTCCAACACTTCTTATGAAGTGACATATATAGATGTTAAACCTGAACTACTTAGCGATATCCCTATTTCAGATGATATTAGCCTTATTTCACCCATTGGTAAAGAAATCTATTTACAAGCTTTGAAAGCGGAGCAAGAACAACTAGACCTTATTGCGGGTATTGGTTACCGTAAAGCCTTAGAATTTTTTGTCAAGGACTTTGTAATTATCAATAATTTAGGTGATAAAAAGAAGATTGCAAATATGCTCCTAAAATCAGTTATTGATACCTATATCGATGACGAAAATTTAAAAACATTTGCCACTGCATCAACTTATATCGGAAATGATGAAACTCATTATACTAGGAAGCATAGCGATAAGGATTTAGCGTCACTCAAAAAATATCTGCATGGCTTTCTTCACTATATGGATCTAAAGCTTAGTTTTCTTGATGCTCAAGAGCTTGTAAATCGCTCAAAGAAATCTTAGCATCTAACTCATCCACCTTTTCAGCAATATATGTTACAGCTCTCAATATTTCATTGAGGGCTGTTCTTTCTAGTTCATTCATATTTTTACTACCTTTCTAGCTCCTATTTGACAGTTACATTCATTGAGCCGATTCCCATTGTGCAAACCTCCTTTTTTAAAAAATTAACTAAAAAGTTAGCGAACTCCTTGACAAATTCCAATAAATTTATTAAAATCAAATCATATCGAAAAGACTTACTAAAAAGTAAGGTCTTACCTAGAAAACAGATGCCACTCAGTTTTGTCAGGCTTTATTTTTTAGTGGTCTTGTTCGCTAACTCTTTAGCTTACAAGAACTATTGTAGTAAATTTATTGTAGATTGTCAACGGTTTTGTAGTAAATTTATTAAATATTTTTTGTCATGCCTTAGGAAGGTTGATATGACAATGTTTTTGACATATGAAAAAATCAAGGAACTGGCTGAAAAACAGGGAATTTCTTTAAATAAACTTGAAGAAAAATTGGGGTACAGCAGAAATACCATATACAATATGCGAAAGTCCACGCCAAATTCTGAACGTATTTCAGAAATCGCTGACTACTTCCACGTATCTACTGACTACTTGTTAGGACGCACAGACAACCCAGCAATTGCTGGTGAGCCAGAAAAATTTTACTTTGAAGGTCAGGAAGTTGATGTTGAACAATTAGCCAGCACAGCCATGCGATTCAACGGCAAGCCTCTAACCGACGAAGACAAGAAAGCCATCCAAAATATCATAGAAATCTATTTGAGAAAATAGTAAGAGGTCGTCTATGACAGAAAAAGAACTTTGTTCAAATCTAGGTATTTATTTCTTTGTGTTTGATGATGAGCTTTACGAAGACGAGGCTTTTTACATACCAGGAATACGAACCATCTTTCTCAGTGACCGAATAACTGAGGGAGACCGCGTCAAGACCATTTTGCATGAGTTAGGTCATCGAAGTCACTTGCCACATCTCTACTCAATGTTTAGGGAAAAATATGAGATACAAGCAAATCGACACATGATTCATTATCTTATGGAAGCAGAATTGGAAGTATGCGAAGACAAGGAGCAATTTAATTACCTTGATTTTATGGAAAAGTACAAATTAAAAACCATCGCAGACGAGATGATGGTAAAAAAAGAATTTTATAATTTAATAAAGGTAGGATAAAATTATGTCATTATCAAAAAAAGAGAAGCAGAAAAAGCCTTTTTATAAGCGATTTTGGTTTATTATTTTGATGGTTTTCATAGTTCTTGGTGCTATCGGGAATCTAAATAAAAGCGGAACGAAAATTCCCGAAAAACAAGTATGTAAAAAGACATTTCGTATGACAGATGAATTTGGAAGAGAATTTGCTTTGTATTTTAAAGAGCATGCTGAGGTTCTTGATTCAGGTAATAAAATTGATTTTGTACCTGGAGGAGATGCGAATTTTGTATCTGCAAGGGTCGGAGAGGCTTGGAAAGACGAGAGCATAAGCCGTAAAATCTACCTTTCAAACGAGCTATTAAAAGAAAAAAATAGATTGTTTAAAGAATGGCTTGCTTCAAAAGATGGATCACTGAATAGTGACGATTACAATCTTGAGTTGGTCGTAAAAGTTTCGGACGATGCCCACACAACCATCGCTCAAGAGTATAAAAACAAAATGAAAATTGTAAATAAATAAAAAAAGCCCCACAATCGTCCTCGCCAAAGTTTGATTGTGAAGCTACAGTCTATAAAAATCAGCCATTAAAAAGGCCTCTTTTCTATACCTTATTTTACACTTTAAAGGAGGTGATGTCAATATTCTCTAAAGTTTAGACCTTGTCCAGAAGCCGAAAACTAAGGAGAATACAATGAAATACAACAAAACAAAATATCCAAATGTCTTTTGGTATGAAACTACCAAAGGAAAACGTTACCACGTTAGACGTGGATTTTACTTTCAAGGTAAAAAAGAGGAAATATGCAAAAGTGGTCTCATCACTCTTGCTGAAGCTCGTGCAGCCTTGACAAAACTTGAAGCTCAGATTGCTGACCGTATCGTGGGCGTCAACGCAGACATGACAGTGGACGCATACTGGAAGCTGTACTCAAAAAAACGGCAGGTTACTGGCAGATGGAATGATACATCATTTTACCTAAATGACAATCTCTACAGACATCATATCCAGCCGAATTTTGGGGCAATCAAGCTTAAACACTTGGACAGAAACGACTATGAGCTCTTTATAGCCGAAAAACTGACCAAGCACACGAGAAATACCGTCAAAACGCTCAATTCCAGCTTTATGGCTTTGCTCAATGATGCTGTAAAAAGCGGAAGTCTCACAGCCAATCGATTGAAAGGGGTCTATATTGGTCAAAGTGCCATCCCCGCTGCCAACAAAAAAATCACGCTGGACCAATTTAAAACGTGGATAGCAAAAGCAGAAGAAATCATGCCAAAGAAATTTTATGCTCTGACTTATCTGACCATTTTTGGATTAAGAAGAGGAGAAGTATTTGGTCTGCGCCTTATGGACATCAGCGAGAATGACCGTGGTAGAGCTATCTTACATTTAAGGGATAGCCGAAGCAATCAAACTTTGAGAGGAAAAGGCGGTCTTAAAACTAGAGAGTCTGAGCGCTACGTCTGTCTTGATGACATCGGAACAGACCTCATCTATTATCTGATAGACGAAGCTAGCAAGATAAAAAGGAGACTTGGTGTTATCAAAGACCAGCAAAAAGATTACATTACCATAAATGAAAAAGGCGGTCTCATCAATCCTAATCAGCTCAATAGGAATTTCAACTTAGTAAATGAAGTGGTTGGCTTCCATGTCACACCGCACATGATGAGACATTTTTTCACCACGCAAAGTATTATAGCTGGAGTACCGATTGAGCAATTAAGCCAGGCACTAGGACATACAAAAGTCTATATGACTGACCGCTACAACCAAGTTGAGGACGAACTGGCAGAAGCAACAACGGATCTCTTTTTGAGCCAAATTCGCTAAAAATTCCCCGACATTTCCCCGACTAAATTCCAAAAACAGCCGAAAAATATCGGGGAAAACTTTGTTATTAAAGCATAAAAAGCCTTTAATAACGCAAAAAAACCCCACCCGCTTCGGTGGAGTTCAGGGAGATTATTATGAAAAAGAAAAGTTTAGGATTTTTATCAAATAAAGTTAGGAGGTCTTCATCTGATGATGTTAGTATAACGCCACCTCCTTAAACTTATCTTAAATTCTAAAAGATTTTAAAAATTTATTTTCTACTCTCAAAAATTTACTTACAAACCCGGAGTTTGACCGATTTCTGCTGTTAACATCCAGATATTCTTTTCAAGTTCTGCTTTTGCACCGACAAAAATATCGTTGGTCACATCATCCCCTTCTTCATCTGTTACATCCAGAGCTTCTTGGTAGAGGCCTACCAAGTAACGGAAGATTTCGATGACACGTTCCAAACTTTCTGCAACATTCTTACTGAATTTTCCTTCTTTTTCTTCAATATTGCTGTGTTGGATAAATTCACTCAAAGTTGAATACGGCGTTCCACCTAAAGTAATCAAACGTTCACTTACTTCATCCAAAGTCGTATCCAAGGTTTCCATGTACTCGTCCATCTTAGGATGCCAAACCATAAAACCAGCTCCACGCATGTACCAATGTACTTGGTGAAGAGCAATACGAGCAGTGTATAAATCTGCTACTGCTTGGTTCAATACCACTTTTGTTTTGGGAAGAGACTTACTGAAAGACTCAACACTTGAGAAAGTTGCAACATCTTTTGCTGCTTCATTTTTTAGATTAACCATTATCCTACCTCGCTTTTATTTAGAATGATTCTAATCTTTTTGATTATGATTTAATTATAATGTTTCTAAATAAGAAAGTCAAATGATTGAACTCTGAAATTTCTTTTATTAGAAAAGTTGCAATTTTTTAGAATTATTTACGAATAAAAAAGTATGATTCATTTTTATTTTTTCTTGGTTGGAAGCATTGTGGCTTCTTTTTTAGGGCTGGTTGTTGATCGCTTTCCTGAACAGTCCATTATCGTTCCTTCCAGTCATTGTAATGCTTGTGGGCAGAAATTAGCACCTCGTGATTTAGTCCCTGTCCTTTCACAGCTTATCAATCGACTGCGCTGTCGGTTTTGTCAGTCAAAAATTCCCATTCGCTACTTGATATTAGAGTTGGTAGGTGGTTTACTCTTTCTCGAAACTTCCTTAAGCTACTTAACTATCAGCCAACTTGTCTTGCTCATAATGGGAATTACACTAGCTCTTTATGATCAAAGAGAACAGGAATATCCTATCCTCATTTGGTTGTTCTTTCATCTTCTTCTCCTATTTTTGGTAGGTTTTAATCTTCTAATGACTATTTTTTTAGCTCTTGGAATTTTGGCTCATTTCGTTGATTTGCGTATCGGTGCAGGAGATTTTCTTTTTCTAGCTTCTTGTTCAACTATTTTCAAGTTGACAGAGATTATTTGGCTGATTCAAATTGCCAGCTTAGTGGGCTTATGTCTCTTTTGCTTAAAAAAGAGAAAAGACAGGATAGCTTTCGTTCCCTGTCTTTTGATTGGAGTGATTGTTCTACTTATGTATGAGTTGTTACTTCAATAAAATTAGAATGACATCCTATCATGAGGCTAGGATGGATGTATCCAGATTCTCGAAATAAGAGAGCGATGATTACAATTTTCAAATTTTAGTTTTTAGACATAATCTTCCCAGATTTCATAATTTTTGGGGAATAATGTACCAGCAATCATGATCGTCTATTTCACTCTTGATTTTTCATGTTTCTTTTTTCTAAATAGTCAGCAATAGCGGCTACATCTTTATCGCCGCGCCCAGATACATTGACGATAATAATCTTGTCCTTACTCAATCGAGGCGCGCGTTTAACTGCTTCTGCAATATCGTGGGAACTTTCAATGGCAGGAAGGATCCCTTCTTTTTGTGTCAACAATAACAGTGCATCTACTGCTTCATCATCTGTCGCAGCCACATATTCAACTCGACCTAAATCTTTAAAAAAGGCATGTTCAGGACCAACTCCCGGATAGTCCAATCCAGCGGAAATAGAATAAACAGGAGCCACCTGACCGTCTTCTGAAAATACAGCATACGTTTTCATGCCATCAACAACTCCAATGGACCCTTTAGTCATTGTAGCCGCATGCTTATCTGTATCCAAGCCATGACCAGCTGCTTCAACACCAACTAAATTGACTTCTTTATCTGCCACGTATTCAGAAAATGCTCCAATTGCATTAGAACCTCCGCCGACACAGGCAATAATATAATCTGGTAGACGACCTTCCTTATCTAGAATTTGACGGCGGGATTCCTGACTAATAACCTTTTGAAACTCATGCACAATCGTTGGATAAGGATGAGGACCAACAGCCGAACCCAGGACATAAAAAGCATCTAAATCTGTCATCCAAGCAGCAAAAGCAGCATCCACCGCATCCTTTAATGTTTTAGTCCCTGTTTCGACCGCATGGACAGTTGCTCCCATCATTTCCATTCGGAAAACATTCAATCGCTGGCGTTCCACATCTTCTGCTCCCATATACACATCGCATTTCATGCCAAACTTAGCAGCCGCTGCAGCTGTTGCTACTCCATGTTGACCAGCTCCAGTCTCTGCGATAACTCTGCTCTTATCCATTCGTTTTGCTAGGAGAATTTGCCCTAAAACATTGTTTAATTTATGAGAACCTAGGTGATTCAAGTCTTCTCGTTTGAGATAGATTTTTGCACCTCCTAAATAGTCCGTCAAACTTTCTGCAAAATAAAGCGGTGTCTCTCGACCTGCATAATCTGCTAAATAATGATGATATTCTGCTAGGAACTCTGGATCATTTTTATACTTTTCAAATGTCCCCTCTAGCTCGTCTAATAAAACTTGAATCAGTTCCGGTACAAAGCTACCACCAAATTGACCAAAATATCCTTTGTTTTCTACCATGATGTTTCCTCACAATCTTTAGTATTCTTGAATTTAAACAACAAAATACCCTCACACAAAAACTGTGTGAGGGCGTATGAACACGGTGCCATCTCAATTATGGGAAAAGTATACCTTATCCGCATATCTCTATCTTGTCTATCAACAAGCTGCACTGTAAGGTGTGCACACCGAATTTTTATTGTTTCAAATTCATATCATTTACATCAGCCCATTTCATAGATATCTACTACTTGTTTACACCTAGCACAAGCTCTCTGGAAGTATCAATTTACTACTTTTCTGATGTTTGAGCATTATTATAGAGTTTTTCTACCATTCTGTCAATAAAATAGTGAAAAAATCATGGAAAAGCATCCTAAAACCGAACAATGACCTTTATTTTTACTTAGAAGTCAGAAACTTATCTTTCCAATGGCTGACACAAGTTTTATACAATAGAAAAGCCAGATATCCGCCTAATGTATTTGTCCATAAATCATCTATTTCAAAAACACGATTGGCATCAATTAAAATATCTAACAAAATCTGTGTACATTCAATGAAAAGGCTTATCGCAAAGCTGACAAATAGCAGACGCTTAGTGCTCCTCAACTTAGGAAAAAGCCAGAGGAGCTGAAAAATCAGTGGGCTAAGCAGAAAAATATTCATCACATTTTGCACGAAAACCTTAATCAATTGATATAGAGAAGTAATTTGCCCAAGATTGATAAAAGAATTAAAAGGAATGAGAAGCACTACAATACGACCAAACTGCTGAATCCCCGGCGTCTCCATTCCCTTTTCTGGCACTTGAGGGAGAAAACACATTAGACATAATAATAAAATGTAGAAAATGCTTCCCCAAGTAAGAAAAATACGTCCCTTAACGGTTAATTCACCATCTGTTTTCAATAGATTGTTCAATTTAAGCATGCTTGGTAAGAGCTTTCTCCTTGTCCTGCTTCATGGTGTTTGAGCGCAATTGACCGCAAGCTGCATCAATATCCGTTCCATGCTCTTGACGAACAACACAGTTAATACCATTCTTTTTCAGAGTATCGTAGAAAGCCATTACACGTTCTTTGGGACTGCGACTATATTGATCATGTTCGCTAACTGGATTGTAAGGAATCAAATTGACATACGATAGCTTTTTGATGTTTTTGAGCAATTCAGCTAATTCCAATGCCTGCTCTACTCCATCATTGACTTCATTTAGCATGATATACTCAAAAGTAACCCTGCGGTTAGTCGTTTCAATATAATATTCAATCGCTGCAAATAGCTTCTCAATTGGAAAGGCACGATTGATTTTCATAATGCTAGAACGCAATTCATTATTGGGTGCATGAAGAGAAACAGCTAAATTAACCTGCACTCCTTCGTTTGCAAAATCACGAATTTTATGCGCTAGACCGGAAGTGGAAACCGTAATGTGACGAGCTCCGATAGCCAGCCCCTTGTCATCATTGACGGTTCGCACAAACTTAAGAACATTGTCATAGTTATCAAAAGGCTCACCAATCCCCATAACCACAATATGGCTGACGCGCTCACCTTGTCCTCGCTCATCAAAATATTTCTGTACCAGCATAATCTGAGACATAATTTCCCCATTATTCAAGTCACGCTGCTTTTTAATCAGCCCGCTAGCACAAAATGTACAGCCAATATTGCAGCCCACTTGCGTGGTTACACAGACTGAAAGACCGTAATGTTGCCGCATAAGAACTGTCTCAATCAACATACCGTCTGGCAATTCAAAGAGATATTTGACTGTTCCATCAGCCGATTCCTGCACAATTCGTTGCTTCAGTGGATTCACGACAAACTCATCTTCTAACTTTGCTAATAAATCCTTTGAAACGTTTGTCATTTCTGCAAAAGACTGAACCCGTTTTCGATAAAGCCACTCCCAAATCTGGGCAGCACGGAATTTCTTTTCTCCCTGAGCTTCCGCCCATTCAATCATTTCTTCTCGCGTTAAACTATAAATCGATGGTTTCATGTTTCTCCTTTATTTCTTACGAATGACAAAATGGCGCTGCGATTGGCTAGATGCCGCTTGCTTTGCCTGTTTGCCTTGTTTCTGTTGTTTGTTCTTGTTTGCCTTTGGACGATTTTTTTTCTGCTCATCCTTGGTTTTTTTAGACCCACGTTCTTTAGAAACTTCTGGATGTCTTTTGCTGTCCAATTTTCTCTTATGATGGGATTTTTTGTCAAAGGCAGCCCGTCTTGGCTGAGCATTTTCCAAAACAAAATAGGCACAACCGTAATTACAATACTCTAGCAGATAGTCTTGCAAACGGCTGATTTTCTCTGCATTTTCCTTAGCTTTCTCATCCCGATAAAAACCGCGCAATCGCAACTGTTCATTGCTCCAGTCACCGACAATATAGTCAAATTTGTTCAGAATTTCTGAAAAGCGCTGGTGAAAGGCCGTCAAGTCAAAGGCCTCTTTATAATTCTCCACCAATTCAAACTCAAATTTTTCTGCAACTATCTTGCTGCCCATTTGCTTAAATTCTGGGCCAGGGAATTTATTGTAATTATACAACTCAGGTGAAATCTCTTTACGCATACCTATCCTTTGTCATTCATCTATCTTACTTCATATTATTTTATCACAAAACAAGGGGAATTTATATTTTTTCAGAAGAAAAAGATCTTTCTGTAAAAAGTCAGACGATTTAATAAACAACACCCTTCGTTCGTCTCTAAAAGACAAAAATCTTAGCCGAAACTAAGATTTTTTGGTTTTTTCTAAATAATCAATCGCGTCCTGAAGGGTTTTGACTGGCACGATTTTCATATCCGTTTTGATTTCCTTGGCTGCTTCAAGCGCTGCTTCATAGTTGGTTTTGGCTTTGGGATTAGCCTTTTTTTCTTCCTCGCTGACAGGATTATCCGGAGCAAAGAAGATTGTCGCTCCGATCTTGTCAGCAGATACGACTTTTTTGTCAATCCCACCAATATCTCCGACTTTCCCTTCTCTGTCAATGCTGCCCGTTCCCGCAATCACGCGGCCGTCTCTCAGGTCTGGATTGGCCAGCTGAGTGTAAATGGCTAGGCTAAACATGAGGCCAGCACTGGGACCACCGATGCCTTCGGTCGAAAATTCAATCGGAACACTGCTGTTGACTTCCGTGCGGTCAATCAAACTAATGCCAATTCCGTTTTTGCCATTTTCCAGCTTGATGATTTTTCCCGTCGCAGTCTTGGTTTTTCCATCTTCCTCGTAGGTCACTTTGACACTATCGCCCAGAGCCTGAGAATTGACATATTTGACCAAATCTTCCGAGCTTTCAAAGGTCTTGTCATTGACTCCCGTCACCGTATCCGCAATATTCAAAATCCCTTTAAAGGTCGAATTTGGAGCTACTTTTAAAACATAGACACCCAGATAGTTCATCTTGATGTCTTTTCCTGCAGCTTTGAGACCTTGGTATTTGGCCATATTCTGCGACGTTTCCATATAAAATTGGTTAATGCGCATATACTCAGCATCACTCGAGCCACCCGTCATATCCTGAGCTGAATAAACATCCGTAAAAGGCGTCAGCCAAGCGTAAACCAGATGAGCAAAGGTCGCATGCTGGATCCCAACCGTTACAAAATTGTAGGAACCCGGTGCCTGATCTTCTTTTCCATCCACAGTCAGAACCTTCCGAATGTCTTCTGCGCCTCCAGGCACCTCAATGTAGTAAGGCAGGGGAACAATGAAAGAGAAAAGGAAGAGCACGGCCACAATAATAGAGGCTAGTCCAGCACAACCAACTACTTTTAAACCACGTCTATCTTCCTTCGTCATCGTTTTCGGATTTGTCATGTCATTATTCATCTTTTTTCTCCAACTCCTCAATCACACTTGCTGGTACATAGGCAGAAAGATTCTGCTGAAAAGCAATCAATTCCCGCATCGCTGAAGAACTGATGTATCGGTAGGCCGGCTGACTCAGCAAAAAAACGGTCTCCAAGTCAGGTGCTAAGTCCTGATTGAAAAAGTGCAGACTAGCTTCATAGTCCAAGTCTTGACCATTGCGTAGGCCGCGGACAAGAGTAGTCACACCTAGTCTTTTTGCCACATCGACCGCCAATTCATCATGGGAAGTGATGACTTCCACATTTTCCAAATGCGCCAAAGCCGCTAGAACCATTCTTTTTTTCGCATGGATGCTAAAAAATCCTTCTTTGTGAGGATTGTAGAAGATTCCCACATACAAGCGATCAAACAGCCGACTGGCACGCTCAATTAAATCCACATGTCCATTGGTAATGGGATCAAATGACCCAGTAAAGAGCCCAATTTTATCTGACATAGACCGTCACCTTTGAAATTCCATATATTTTTTGCTTCCAGATACCCAAGTCTGCGATTTCTTCTGGCAAATCAACCGACTTGTCCGTCTCGCAAACAACCATAATATCCTCGCTCAAGAGCTTGCGCTCCGCCATTTTCTCAATATCCGCAATAATCTGCTCCTTGGCATAGGGCGGATCTAGTAAAACCAGATCAAACTGGCCAGTCAACTGCTCCAAGGCTCGACTCGACTCCATCTTGAGCAGCTCAAAGCGCGCCGCTTCCTTGGTCATGGCAATATTTTCTGCCACGATAGCTTGTGCCCGCCGATCTTTTTCAACCAAAACAGCGGAATTCATGCCACGAGATACCGCCTCAATCCCCAGACTACCGCTACCTGCATAGAGATCCAGCACCCGACCGCCATCAAAATATGGCCCAATCATATTAAAAATCGCGCCCTTGACCTTATCTGTCGTAGGTCGCGTTGTCTTACCATCTAATGTCTTGAGGGGTCTGCCCCCGTACTTCCCTGAAACAACTCTCATAAAAAACATTATAACAAAAATATTGAAAAGCTGATAGTAATTGCTAAGGCTGGACTTTATTCTCTAGCAAAAAACGGAAACAAGGCTATTTCCGTTCGAAGTCTATTTTAGAGTCATTTCGCCGAAGACTAAAATGGTCTGGGACTGGATCGTCCCCTTCCTTAGACCAAGGATGGCAGCGACCAATTCTGGCCAAGCCCATCAGCACTCCCTTGGCCCCGTGTTTTTCAATGGCTTCAATCATGTAATTGGAACAGGTCGGCCGAAAACGGCAGGAAGGCGGAAAGGCAGGGGAAATAAAGCGCTGGTAAAATCGAACCGGCGCTACCAATATTTTCTTAATCATTTTTTCTTAGTCTTGGTCACAGCCAAGTTATGCAACTGGCTGACTTCCTTTTTATTCAATCGCCGTGCCTCACCCGGCTTGAGGCCAGTCAAATCCAGATGTCCAAACTGAGTCCGTGAAAGCTTGTCCACTGGCAGCCCCACCGCTTCAAACATCTTCTTGACCTGATGATTACGCCCTTCGTGGATGGTCAACTGAACCACTGAGCGATTCTTCACGGGATCGACCTTGAGAATCTCATAAACCGCTGGCTTGGTCTTCTTGCCCTCAATGACCAGACCACGAGTCAGCGGACGCAAAACTTCCTTATTAGCCACACCCTTGACACGCGCCACATAGACTTTGTCAATTTCATTTCGCGGGTGAATCATCTCATCCGTGAAGTCACCGTCATTGGTCAAAATCAAGGCACCAGAAGTATCCCAGTCTAGTCGGCCAACGGGATAAATCCGCTCCTTAACCTGCGGCAGCAAATCAACGACTGTTTTGCGCCCCTTGTCATCGGTCACGCTGGAAATCACCCCGCGCGGTTTATTGAGCAGGTAGTAGACCTTTTCTTCATTGTAGATAGGCTGGCCTTCTACTTCTACTCGGTCGCCCGACTTGATGGTCGTCGCTAGCTCACGCACCACCTGACCATTTACGGTCACTAGCCCCTGCTTGATCAGCTCCTCAGCCTTTCTCCGGCTGGCAATTCCCGCATGGGCAATGTATTTATTGATTCTCATCGATATTGTCCTTTCACAAAATACAAAGACCATTTTCACAACTTTAACAGCTGGAAAAATGGCAAATAGGGGAAGCAGTGCCTCCCTCAAGGCTTGGAATCGTTCAGAAAACGTCCCTTATAGAATGAACTTGTCACTCTCCGAAAAGCTGACTTTCCTCAGCAATGAGCTCCGCTTCGTCTACAATCGGCAATTCGTCCAAATGGTTGATACCCATATAGTCTAAGAAATAGTCCGTCGTCACATAGAGATTGGGACGGCCAATGACTTCCTTCTTGCCATCTTCCCGAATCAGCTCAAAGGCTAGTAACTTCGAAATCGCCCCGCTGGAATTGACCCCACGAATATCATCAATCTCCACCCTTGTTATAGGTTGCTTGTAAGCAATGATCGACAAGGTTTCCAGTGCCGCTCGGGATAAGCTTTGGTTAATCGGTGCCCGCGAATACTCTCGTAAAATCTCAGCAAATTCAGGCTTGGTGACCAACTTATAAGTCTTTGACGTTTCCAGCAAGGTCAAGCTGGAGTCAGGATTTGCCTGATAGTTCTCCGCCAATTTTTCCAAACTCTGGATGACACCAGTCGGCGGCAAGGAGAGAATTTCTGATAGCTGATGAACTTTCAGACCGTCTTCCCCCGCCACAAAAAGCAGGGCTTCAATCTCTGCTAATTTACTCATTCTTTCTTCCTACTAAATAAATATTTCCAAAGTTTTCCTCCTGAATGACCTGCACCTCCTGCACCTTGACTAACTCCAAGGTTGCTAAAAAGAGTGTAATCACTTCATTCATGTCTTTGGTTTCTGCAAAAATATCCTGCAGGGCAAGACGTTTATGAGCCCGACAGCGCTGGCGCACTACTTCCATCATGTCCTCGATCTTGTACTCATCTCGCACAATGGTCGTATGACTCTTGGAAAACTCCTCCTGCTTCTTGGTCATCACCTTGGAAAAAGCCAAAAAGAGATCAACAGCTGTCTTGTCATGCAGGAGCTCAGCGTCTTCATAGACCAATTCCAGCTTGGGTTTGGAGTAGTAAAGAGCTCGGTCCTCATGCTGGAGGGACATTTTCTGGCCTAACAGCTTGAACTTCCGATATTCCTCAATCTGACTCAGCAAGTCCTGCTCCAGATCGTCCTCCAAATCCACCTGATCTACCACTTTAGGCAAGAGCTTACGACTCTTGATCAGCATAAGCTGGCTGGCCATGACCATGTATTCTCCCGTCACTTCCAGCCGCATGGCTTGCAGAGTAGACACATAAGCCAGGTACTGCTCGATGACCTCGGTAATAGGCACATCGTAAATATCCATCTGATACTTGGATACAAGGTGCAGCAACAAGTCCAACGGTCCTTCAAAATCTTTTAACTTGATATCCATTCTTATCTGTATTTTTCTAATGTAATGACTGTCTTCAAGCCCAGATCACGAGCGATGTCGTAGATACCAACACCCTTTTCCCGCTGGCGCAGGATAAATTGCTCCCGCAGGCTTTGGGCTGACAAACTGGTCTGCCCCTGCTCAATCAAGAAGGCCTCCAGCTGGCGAAAGCCCCATTGGCGCGAATAGGACTTACCATTCTTTTCAAATAAATAAGTCCCTGTCAAATAATCGCCCAACTCGCTCGTCAGACTTTCAGGGATCTTAATAATCCGCTTCTGCCCAGCCTTCTCAATCCGTAAAACCTGAAAATCAAGATTGATGTCTTCAACCTTGACCTGCAGGATTTCACTTGGCAAGAGACCCATTTCCAAAATCAAGAGCGCTATCAACCGGCCTTGTGGTACCGTAGAAGCTTCCCAAAAGGCTGACAAATCCATTAGCTCATTTCCCAGTTCCTTGGAAATAGCGACTTTTGGCAAGGTCAAGCGGTGAAATTCCCCAATCATCTTGTTCTCATAAAGATAGTAGAGAAATTGATTGACCGCTGAGAGCTTCCGCTTCTGGACAGCTGCCTTGAAATCCTTGATAGAGGCTTGATAAATCCGCAAGTTGGTCTCCGTCACCTTGCTGTGGATTTCATTGACAAATTGCTCCAAATCGTAGGAATAGGCTAATTTTGAATTTTCTGAGATATTTTTTTGTTCTAAAAAAGGGGTGATTTGTTCTTTCATTTTTTGGAAATCTCATACTGACTCGTGAAGGTATGCATCAACGAGTTAACAGCTTTTAAAATCGACTTTCTAGTAATGATACCATAAAAATGTTGTTTTTTATCCACAACAGGCAGGAAAGACTCATCCACCAGTTTGTGCAAAACGTCCGCAATCTGGTAATCTGGCTCGACCGTCAGACCATCCTTTCGTGTCATGTGGACAATATCCATCGACATAAACTCTTCCTCTGCCAGCTCATGCTTCATCCGATAGGCCATGATGTCCGTCAGAGAAATGGTGCCAACGAACTTTTTCTCCGCAGTCACCACTGGAATGCGCGAATAGGTCATCTGACTAAGCAAGAGAATAGCATGATCCACATTGTGCGTGTCAATCATGACCGCCAGATTCTCCCCCGGCGTCAAAAAAGTGTCTTCCAAATCCAGAAGGTAATCTTCAAATTCCTTAGCAATCATCGGGCAAACTCCTTGGACAAGCTTGGATAAAGTTCATGATTTCGCGTATAAAAATCAATTCTAAAGCGGTCATCGTCAATCTCTACCTTAGCGTAGAGACGTTCATTGATTGAGCCACGAGGTTGGCTAATGGAGCCCGGATTGAGAAAGAGAGTCTTGCCTTGCATCCAAGCATCTGGAACATGCAAATGGCCATAGAGACAGATATCTGCCCCTACTTCCTGAGCCCAGAGATCCAGCTTTTGGAAGCTAAAGTTGATATTGAAAAGGTGCCCGTGGGTCTGGGCAATAATGGTCCCATCCAAATCTATCACCAGCCGCTCTGGATAACCAGGATAAAAGTCCATATTGCCCGCTACGACATGGATTCCTTCCCAGACTTCATCCTCAAAAGGTAACTCTGAGTCTCCATCATGGAAAATAGCATCGACTTTTCCTAGATAATGATGTTTCATTTCTTCGACAATGGCACGGTCCCCATGGGAATCGCTCATTACGATGATTGTTTGCTTTGCCATGCTGGAAATACCTCCATTAATTTTTGAACTGCTTGTGCACGATGGGACTGGGCATTTTTCTCTTCGATTGTCAGCTCAGCTGATGTTTTTCCTGTCTCTCCGACCAAGAACAAGGGATCATAGCCAAAGCCATTTTCACCTTTGGGCTCATGGGCAATGTAGCCCGGCCAATCCGCTTGGACAACTAAGGATTCCCTATCTGGACTTGCGACCACCAGAGTCGTGTGGAAATGAGCAGAGCGGTCTTTAATATCAAAAACCATAGCCAGCTCATGTAGGAGCTTGATATTGTTTTCAGCATCCGTCGCACCAACGCCAGCAAAGCGAGCCGACCAGACGCCTGGCAGACCGCCCAAGACATCCACTTGTAGACCTGAATCATCTGCCAAAACCATTTTGCCAGTCAACTTGCTGATCGTTTCAGCCTTGAGACGAGCATTTTCTTCGAAGGTCATGCCTGTTTCAGCCACTTCTGGCAAATCAGGATAGTCATTCAGATTTTCCACCTCATAGCCTAACTTCCCGAAAAGCTTGCGAAACTCTGCTGTCTTGCCCTCATTGCGCGTCGCAATCAAGAGGGTGTCTTTGACATCTTTTGCTCCTAGAAAAGCTTGTAAATCCACACCTGTTTGGGGTAGATGGACATAGAGCAATTTCCCCCCTTCAACCAAGAGGAGCGCTCCCTGTCGCTGCAACAGTTCCAACTTTCGGTCCGTTTTCTGGTTTAAAATATCCAGCAAGAAGGTCAAAAAGCGAAAGGCTGAGCCATAGCGAATAACCGTGATATTTAAGGGCAGGCCTAGCTCTTCTTCTGCCAAAACACTCTCTAAACGGTCTAAAATATCAGAAGCTTCGGCTGGCACTCGCTCAAATTCACTATAAGAGGCACTCTGTCCCCATTCAGCTACATACCAGTCAGAGGCATCTTTGTATTCATAAATGTTTTTTGTCATAAGGTCACATGCTCCACATTGACTTTCAGATTCAGCCAGTTTTCTGCGATTTCCGCAAATCTCTTAGCATTGGCTGTAGTATAAAAACGATGATTCAGTTCGTGCTTGTCGCGGCTACGATTGATTTCGAAATAATTGAGCAGGACAGAAATATCCCGTACACACTCAGCGCCGCTGTCAATCAACTTGACGCTCGGCCCCATCATATTTTGAATAATCGGTCGAAGCAAAGGATAATGAGTGCAGCCCAAGACAAGAGTGTCCACCTTGCCCGCCAGAGGATGGAGAGTCTCATAGACCACCTTTTTAGTCAGGCTAGACTGGAGCTCATTTGACTCCACCAGCGGGACAAACTTGGGGCAAGCCAAGCTCTGCACCTCCATCTCAGGAGAGAGGGCCTCAATCTTTTGTCGGTAAATATCGGACTGAACCGTCATAGGAGTCCCGATGACCCCAATTTTGCCACCAGTCGTAGACTTGATAGCAGCGCTGGCTCCGGGCAAAATCACACCGAGGACAGGAATGTCCAACTTAGCCTTGACTTCCTCCCAAACAACAGCTGTGGCAGTATTGCAGGCAATAACAATCATCTTGACATCCTTGGTCAAGAGAAAGTTGACCAACTGCCAAGTATAGTCTCGAATTTGCTCCGCCGGCCTAGGACCATATGGAGCCCGAGCCGAATCACCTATATAAACCACTTCCTCGTGGGGGAGTTGCCGCATCAATTCACGGACAACAGTCAAACCGCCCACCCCAGAGTCTAAAAATCCAATCGGTCGGTTATCCATACAGTCTTCTTTCTAAAACAAGGGATTGGAAGCCTAGCCCAAATCCCCATTTTTTATATAGAAATCTCCGTCTGCCACCAAAGGGTAGCTGAGAGAAGCTTATTTTTTGTTTTTATTTTTAGCAACTGCTGCTTTTTGTTGGTTGATGATTTGACGGTAAACTTGTTGAACACGTGCTTCACTTGGTTTTTGACCATTGGCACTGAGCAACATCCGCACCGCTTCTACATTGAGACGTGGATTTTCCGCAAATTCCTTTTCGACCTGACGGCGAAGCAAGTACATACCAAGCAAAATCCCACCAAAGAAAGCCAGCATAATCAATAAAATTGCTAACAATGTATTCATAATAATCCGAACTCCTGTTTCATTTTTTACATTACTCTTAATTATACCAAATTATCTCTATTTTTCAAAATCAAAGCCATAGAGAGTCGCGAAATAATCTTCTGGCCTTTCTGCCCGACGAATCATACGAGCTTGACCATTTTCCTCTAGGAGAATCTCGCTAGAGCGCAGTTTGGCATTGTATTGGTAACCCATGGAGAAGCCGTGGGCACCAGTATCGTGAATGACCAGCGTATCGCCAATCTGACTGACAGGCAGCTCCCGCTGGATGGCAAATTTGTCGTTGTTTTCACAGAGGCTGCCGACCACATCGACAATCTCCGTCGATCCTTCTGGCCGATCCATATTGGTAATATGGTGATAAGCCCCGTACATAGCAGGGCGCAGGAGATTAACCGCAGAAGCATCCACTCCCAGATAGGTTCGATAGGTGTGCTTTTTGTGCGTCACCTTGGTCACCAAGAGACCGAAAGGCGCCAGCATAAAGCGCCCCAACTCGGTGAAAATCTTGACTTGCCCCAGACCAGCTGGTGTCAGGATTTCCTCATAGGCCTGACGAACTCCTTGACCGATGACCGCAATGTCATTTTCCTCGCCATCAGGCTGATAATTAACCCCGACACCGCCAGACAGATTGATGAAGTCTAGCTTAATTCCTGTTGCTTCTAATACCTCAACAGCCAGCTCAAAAAGCTGACGAGCCAGCGCTGGATAGTAGTCATTGCTGACAGTATTGGAGGCTAAGAGGGCATGGATGCCGAATTTCTCAGCTCCCAATTCCTTGAGGTCTCTGAAGGCCTGAATCAGCTGGTCTTTAGTCATCCCAAACTTGGCTTCCTCTGGATGATCCATGATGCTGGTGCCCAGCTCAAAGACACCGCCGGGATTGTAGCGACAGGAAATCACCTTAGGAATTCCTGCCACTTCCTTCAAGAAAGCCACGTCTTCGTAAGCATCTAGATTGATGGTCGCTCCCAGCTCTCGCGCCAGACGAAACTCCTCAGCTGGCGTATTATTGGACGAAAACATAATCCCATCCCCAGCAAAGCCCAGCTTTTGGCTCATGAGCAGCTCCACATAGCTAGCACAGTCCACCCCGCAGCCCTCTTCCTTGAGGATTTTTAAAATAGCAGGATTTGGTGTCGCCTTGACGGCAAAATATTCCTTAAAACCAGAATTCCAAGCAAAGGCTTCATGCAAAGCCCGCACTCTCGCTCGAATCCCCTTCTCATCATAAAGATGGAAAGGCGTTGGAAACTGCGCGGTCAGCTCCGCCAAGCGCTCACGACTGATAAATGGAGTTTTCATACACGCTCCTACTTTCTCTTTTACTGACAATATTATACCACAAGTGTCGACTTGGGAGGAGAAAAAACAGGCTCTAGAGCTTCTATAATGGTTTTATCCATCGCAGAAACCCTAGAGCCTTTAAATCATAAAATTAGAAAATATTTATACGTAATAAGTTATGACATATATTAAGACATAGCCTCATCAAATTCATTTACATAGGGCATTCTGAACTCGTTGGTCGGTTCGAACTTACAGAATCTGTTAGGTAGTAAGCTGTTTTCTAAAATGTTGGCATAAAGATTAATATAAAAATGATATCTAAAAAATCTATTCTAATGATGAAGTAACTATTCAGTATTAGTAATAGAACCTATAAGGAATTGAAATATCATCAAAAACACATCTATTGATATATAAATGTTAGAAAATAATTTAATTATAAAAAATAAGAAATACTTATTGGTAATACAAAATATATTAAATTCCTCATAGGAAAGATCTATATCTTAATCTATTAAACAAATATAGGATGTCTATATGCAAGGAACTATACTAGATAACATTTATTATCTACAGTTTACTTTTCCAGAGTGCAAGATTATTAAAAATTATTTTTTGATAAATTGAATAAAATGCATCAGATAAAGTTTTACCGCCAACGTAGTTATGGATATATGTTTCAACATCTAGAAGTTCTTGTTCGTTATTCTCGTTATGAAAAAACATATAAACAAAACCATACTCGACTATCCTGTTATCTTCTTGTAAATGTTTTGCATATCTATCAAGTTGTTCAATTCCTAGTAGACATTTATCTTGTAATTTATAGTAACTTTTTCCTTCATAAATAGACCTTAAAAATGAAAATTTCACTTCTATAATTGCTTGTTCTTGACCATCATTTAAATATATATCCACGGATTCCTCATCTCTTATAATCGATGTGCAGTATTCAATAGAAACTTCACCCTTCATTTTATTTCTTAAAAATTCTAATAAAATATTACGTAATTCCTGCTCTTTTATCTCAGCTTTAATTCTACCTCGGGAATTGAAACATTTGTTATAATAGTACTCTTTATATTGACACTCTACATTAAAAGTTTCAAACACTTCTTTTAACTCTGAAATTGGCTTTAATAAATTTAATTGATCTTGCATTGTTTTAGTCTTTGCTAGGCATACCTCTACCTCTGTGTTTATCACACCATTTTGAGCAATTAGTTTTATCCCATCATTAACAGCATAGACAATACAATTCTTTTTTCTAGAAATATCTAAAACCATATTAATAAACTCAGAATCAGAGATTTTACGTGAGCTTATTTCCTCAGAAGTGAATTCAGACTCATTTATATCGATACAATGTATCTTAGCAATAGGTAAGACCCTTATTTCTGCCAATAACTCATCTAATTGTTCTGTGATACTTAGACTCGATTGTGTACAGATCACGACAACTTTACTATATTCTGCAAAGATATCTAATAATTTACTCTCACTAGTTACACTTTCAATTTTTGAAGCTCTTTCTAAAAATTTCTCAGCATCAAGCATCTATCTCTTTTCCTTTCAGATATTCTTCGAAAATATAGTCTAACCAAGCAATAAATACATCATATTTGTCTAGATCAACATTAGAAGATTTTGCTTTATTCTGAAAGTTTTCCAATAATTTATAAAGTTGGTTGTTATCCAATGAAATATTGGTTTGGTTCCTACTCAAGGCATCTTCAATATTTGGTTCGTTGAAAAAAATAGATAAAACAATCTCATCGCTATATGATGAAATCATATTTACAAAATAAGCAACTAATTTTAAATCATTCTTAAATTTTTCAGAATTTTTCAGATTTTTCCCACATTCTGCTATCAATTTATCACAAATATTGATTTTAAAACCAATAAGAGAAATATAGTCTTTAGAGTTTAAAACTCCTAACGTATATTCCATTTGATATGAATTAACTATTCCAATTTTAGGCTCAATTATCAATTCATCTAAAATTTCATTTTCATCACTATTCAAGAAAGAATTTGAAACAATGAATATATAAATATAACGGAAAAGTGAACTTTTTGTTATATTTTTTTTATGTCTAAGCGAATATAAAAAAAGCAACATATAATAATACAATTTGTAATTCATACTATCTCCTTAGCAATTTATAAATATCCAATTCTTCTATATCTTTATATTGTTTATTTGCATGTCTTGAAATTTCTAATAAATTAATAATTTTGATTGAACTATTTTTCTTTATAAGCGAAGTGACCAACGAACTATTGCGTGCATTGGCAGAAAGAAATAAAGTATTCCCTGATCGTAAGTAACTATTAAAAGTGTCGACAGCATTCTCTTCAAATAAATAATCGAGAGTACTGTCTGGTGTTTCACTTATAAAAAAAGTATCTTTATGAAAAAACTCTAATGTAGCAAGCCTGAAAGCCATATCAATGAAAATTCTTTGTGACTCAGAAAGAGATTCTTCACTTTCACGTGCTGAATTGTTTAGGAAAAATTTAAAAAGTGTATTATCTCCACTACCAACTAATTCTAATCTAATATTTGAATTATTTCCTAAGAAAGAATAAGCATACTTATAAAATATTTTACTAAAATTTACAAATACATTTTTTATACTTTGATCTATATCGTTAGCTAATTGCTTTTCCTTTTTCTTAGTTTCTTCTAATTTGTTTAAAAAAAGCTCTTTTTCTCGATTTAATTGGTTATATTTCTCAAGATTTTCATTAGACTCATTATTTATTTTGCTTTTTATTTTTAACTTTTCTTTAGTTATTTCAAAAAGTTCATTCTCTCCATCTTTTATCATCCTATCAATATCTTCAATTTCTTGTGTCAATTCCTCATACCTGGAATCTAGTTTCCCTCTTTTAATTTGTAAATTCTTTTGCTTTATCTCTATTTCTGTTAAATCTGTATTGGTGTTAATATTTATCCTACTCTTACAAAAAAAACACTCTAAAATATCGATATGAAAATCAATATGTTCAGTTCCACAAAATGGACATACTCCTGAACTTAAAACGGGAATAAATTTATTATAAAAGTCTTGATAGGTATTGGGAAAAATATTCTTATACCACTTTTTTTCAAGATCTGCAAGTTCTGCTCTAACTCTATCTATTTCTATTCTATTCTGGAGTCTCTGTTGAGATCTTTTATTTAAAAGTTCTCTATATTCTTCGATTTTTGTATTGATTGTCTTAACTTTAAACTCCACATCTTCTAAATCGTTAAGAGAGTATACTTCATCGCCAGATTTATTTAAGTCTTCTCCCAAAAACTCTTTAACCATTGACATTTTATATGATTTCAATCGTGCTTGGCTATCATATTTTTTTATCAATTTTTGAGTTTCACTATATTCAAAATACTTCTCTTTAGGCATAAACTTACTCAAAACCAATTTACTAAGATTCTCATCCCAGAACACAAAATTTCTTGCTTCTGAGAAAAACATTATTTCGGTTAACATCAAAATAAATGAGTTTATATCTGGAAACCCTGAAGATTTAATTAAAGCATTATGATACTTATTGATTAAAGATTCGCTTAGTTGTTCATCATTTACCGAAGAAAAGTATTTTTTTTCATACCTCTCATAATCCAGTTCTTTCTCTCTTTCATCCTCTTTTTTCCCATTAACAATAAAGCTAATTAGCCTATGTGAATATAAACTGTGCTTTGTTACAAATGTATCATTTGCAATAGAAAATTCGACTTCAACTTCTGCTACATTTAAAGGAAATTCCATTCGATTTTTAAAATAATCCCTATCAAACATAGGGCGTCTGGATTTTTGCTGATCCTTATAATTTCTAACCTGTTCTCTTCCTTTATATGGCCCTATTATGGAATACCTTATTATGTTTAGTAATGTTGTTTTTCCCAAACCATTAGTTCCAAATATAATATTTAATTTATCTGATAAGTCTATTTCAAGAGGACATTTATATAAATCAAAATTATCAATTTTTAACCGTTTAATCTTTGGTAAGTAGTAGTTAAATTCCATCGTATTATTTCTCCAATACTATTACACCTTCAAGTAATTTGCCAATCTTTTCCTTCTGCTGAGGACTTGGATTTAAGTAACGTGCTTTTCTTATTTCAACAACTTCGAATCCTATATTTTCAGCAATTTCAGAGCAAATCTCTAAAGTATTAATTAACACTCCAAAATAAGCAGAATTTGAAACATTAAAATAGATCCGCCGCCCTTTTTTTAACTTTTGATACATTCCATTAAAAATGGTCTCCATATCTTCAAAATAAGCAATAATCATATTTTGAATTTCTGTATTCCATACTACTGAATCTTTGCTTAGAGATTCCATTTCAGATATGGTAGCTTTAAGAATCTTACTTTGTATCCCCTTTAAATTTTGTATTTTTAACTGGACATGTGAGCGTATAGTCTGTTCTCGTAATTTTTTTATATCATTATAATTTGTTAAAAAATCTAGCGCTTTCAATTCTAACATATAAGAATCTGTATAATCCCTTGAATTCAGATACGGAGGAGAAGTAATAATTAAATCCACAGAGTTATCATCCACATTCTCAAAAATTAGTTTCCTTGTGTCACCTAAATATAATAAATCATGATTAGAAAAGTTGTTGGTTCCCAGCTTCTCAAGATCCTCAATGATAACATTATTAATAAAATTAAAAAAACTTGTTATTACTTGCTCCTGTGAGTATAAATTTTCTTTCCAATCTTTTTTGTAAGATAAACACTTACCGTTTCGATACAAATTACTATACTCTAGTAGTATATTGGCCAAACAAACAATGTAAACTTCTTTATATAATGTTGTCGATAGACTATTAATAGCTCTCTTAATTTTTTCAATTGCAATAAAGACTTCACGGTCTATATTCCACTTCTTTTTTTCTTTTCCCTCAATTAAAGTGGAAAATCCACTATGTAAATCAATCTCGTTATCATTTAAAGAAACTATGTGTTTCTTCATTTTTGAAATATGAGATCTAATTGTTCGTTTTTTATATTGGGAAACCTTTAGTTTAGCTTTGGACAAGGTAAACATAAAAGGATTTACCTCAAACGATATGCAACTTATTCCCTTTATAGCTAATTCCAAAGCAGTTGTGCCACTACCTGAAAACGGTTCCAAGCAAGATTCTACCTTTTGGGGTTGTTCATTTACTATAGCCTCAATAAATTCTTTTGAGTATCCCTCAACAAAAGGATACCATCTATGGATACAAATATCTTTATTTTTATTGAATTGCATAATTCTTCCATATTCCTTAACATAGTTCACATATCTATACATTATAGCTCTCACTTTATTCAATTCGTATTTCTTTATTAGCAATTAGACTTGTTTCAATTATACCACAAAAAACACGGTTTTAAACCGTGTTTCTTATGAATCTAGCAAAGCTAAAATCAGCTTCAGCCTAGGCAACTCATCGCAGACTGTACTTGCGCTAACAACGAATGAAGGGATTTTAGATTGCTAGATCAATTTCTTCATCTCATCAATCCGCGCTACGGTCGCGTCGTACTTGGCTTGGTAGTCGGCTTGTTTGTCACGTTCTTTTTGGACGACTTCTGGTTTGGCATTGGCTACGAAGCGTTCGTTAGAGA